>Ga0164295_10000274_pt1 | contig 43875 bp, 32 predicted proteins | sample GEODES006metaG_FD_111798 | JGI IMG/M metagenome (GOLD analysis project Ga0164295, IMG submission 111798) | Oligotrophic lake water microbial communities from Sparkling Lake, Wisconsin, USA - GEODES006 metaG | ecosystem: Environmental > Aquatic > Freshwater > Lake | place: USA: Sparkling Lake...
GCCATCGCCTGTGGGGACAATGCCGCTCGGGATGACCGGCGCGCCGTCTCCATACAGAACATCAGCGCCATCGCCGCCGACCAAGGTATCTGACCCGACCGATCCGATCAGGGTGTCGGCGCCGTCATTGCCGCGCAGGGTATTGGCGGCCTGGTTGCCCAGTATGAAATCATTGCCAGTCCCACCGTTGGCATTCTCAATCAAAGACCGCAGATCTCCCTGGAAGAGCCGAGCATTGGCGACATTGCCGGCTGCAGGGGCGTTTCCGCCCGAATAGGCCAGGTGGTTTGCGAGTTGAACGCTTGAAAAAGTCGAAAACTGACCGGGCTCGAGATTGATGTCCAGGTTGGTGCTGTAGTTGGACAGATCGTAGGTATCGATACCGTTGCCATCCCAAAGGGTCATCAGGATCTTGTTGCCGGTCGGGGCGCCCTGACCGACTCCATCAATGACGCGCTCACCGGTCAGTGGATCCCAGCTGTAAACTGTGTCACCGCCCTGGGTCGCGAAATTTGCTCCGTACAGATGTTGCAGGGCCGCTATGTCATCCTGCATGTAGGTCTGAGGCTGATTGAAACCTTCGCCGGCGAACTCCAGAGACCCGGGCGCCGGCCTGTAGGTCATCAGTGACCAGGACTGGCCATCACGCTCAGGCGGAAGAGCGACACTGCCATAGCGTGGACCGCCGCCGACGGGATGGTCCAGATAACCTCCCCCCGCCAGGTCAAACGACGTATAGCTGTCATGCCCGTGCTTCAGGCCCATGGCATGCCCGATTTCGTGCATGATTGTTGCCTGGCCCCAGTTGCCCGGAGCCGGTGTGTCATAAAAGGGCTGGTTGGTCCGACCAAACCACATATCGCCCGCTTGCGGGGAACTGGACGGGAAGTTGGCGTAGGCCGACCTCACCGCATTCAGATCAGTCTGACTCAGGCGGAAATCGGCATGAACCGTGTCGGTCTCTGTCACCTCCACCAGGGTCAGGTTGGTATAGGCCGATATCTGGGCGAAGGCATAACGCGCAGCCGCCTGTTGGGCAGCATTGAAGACCACATGCTCACTCGGCTCTGCGGAGCCGCCGTATCCCTGGCCGGCATAGAAGGTGCCGCTGGTGGGAAAGCTGAAGGTCAGGGTCGTGGGGATCCAGCGCGAGCCGATCAGGACAGCGTCCGTTTCCTGATTGCCGGAAAATTCATATCGGCCAAGGACAGAATTGTAAGTCTGGCTGATCAATTCCGTCCGGCCGGAGCCCAGGGCCTGGTCCGGCCCCGGACCGATCAGGTCCCGAAGCGGCCGCATGTCTTCGAGCGGTCCAAAGCCGGTCCATCCCTCCGGCATGGCAAAGTGTTGGTCTGCCGAGAGGATTTTCGCGGCCGCTGGATCAGGGCCCTGGAGCTCGAAGGACCAGCTCTCCACGCTTGCGACGAAGGCGAGCACCCCAGAGGCGCCTGAGCCGTGCGCAATGACCCTTCCCGACCCTGGGCTGCCTGCGGGCTGTGCGATATCGCAGGCGGCAATCTCTGTCGTCACGTCCAGGCTCAAGAAAAACTGCAATCCGACGGACGATTCAAGGTTGGACGTCAGCGGAACTGGCATCGAATAGGGCGCAATGTCGTTCCCGGGACCGCGCCAGGACCTCACGGGCTCGGACGCATCAAGGTTCCACCAGAGATGGTCGTCCAACGAACCAAGTTCTTGGGCGGAGAAATTAGCATCAAGGCGGAAAAAAGGGATTTTCATGTTGGCCCCCCGCAGTGGCTGAAATCCCAGCTTGCCTAGAGCATAAAGCCGAATGCGGCAACTACTTCGCCGCCGCAGGATATGATGCAGACTGATCGGAAAATGCTCTATTAGGTCACATACCGGGACAGTATGCAATCTTGTCGCGAAATGACAATCCGGTCGGATTGAACCGCCAATCCCGTCAGCCTGCAATTTTTCACCGAAAGCCGAGTGTCCTCGAGACACTTTCGGTCAGATATTCCCCGCCTTGCGTCCTAGCCTGCCCGCATGATCAGTGAAGCCTTCGCGCCTTCTACATCGGCTCTCGCAAAGCCGGACTGGACCGTGGATCAGGGTTGGGCGAACTACTCGGCCGCCGAGCATCAAGTCTGGGACCGCCTCTATGACCGTCAAGTCGAACTGTTGACAGGCCGCGCTTGCGACGCTTTTCTGGCAGGCCTTCAAGCGCTGGACCTGCACCGGGGCGGCATCCCCGAATTCGCCCGCATCAATGAGGAACTGACCCGCCTGACAGGCTGGAGCGTCGTGGCCGTGCCGGGACTGGTGCCCGATGACGTCTTCTTCGAGCATCTGGCCAACCGCCGCTTTCCCGCTGGGCGGTTTATCCGCAGGGCCGACCAACTGGACTATCTGCAGGAACCGGACATTTTCCACGATGTCTTCGGTCACGTGCCCATGCTCACCGATCCTGTCTTTGCCGACTACATGCAGGCCTATGGCGAAGGTGGCCGCCGCGCCCTCGGGCTGGGCCGACTGCAAAACCTGGCGAGGCTCTACTGGTACACTGTGGAATTCGGGCTTCTGGAAACGCCAGCTGGCCTGCGCATCTATGGGGCCGGCATAGTGTCTTCCCGTAGCGAGTCGCTGTTCGCCCTGGAAGACCCCTCGCCGAACCGCCTGGGTTTCGACATCGTTCGGCTGCTCCGCACCCCCTACCGCATCGATGACTTCCAGCAGACCTATTTCGTGATCCCGTCTTTGCAGGCCCTGTTGGATGCGACCCTGCAGGACTTCGGGCCGGTCTATGCGGTGGTTGACGAAGCGGCGGACATTCCGATCGAGGCCGTTCTAGAAAGCGACCGGGTGTTCAATCGGGGCACCCAGGCCTATGCCCTGGCGCGGCGAACTCAGACCTGACGCTGAAAGGGATAGAACCCTGTCCCCAGGTCCAGCAACCCGGTCAGTTCGTCCAGAGCTGTGCGAACCTCATCCAGCAGGCCGGGATCGGCCAGGTCGCCAGGTGTCAGCCGGTCGCGGTAGCGCCGCTCGGCCCAGGCGGTCAGCCTCGCCTGAAGCACCGGATCAAACCGCTGCGCGGGATTGGTCGCCGCCAGTTCTTCGTCGGTCATAACCACACGCAATCTCAAACAGGCAGGGCCGCCGCCATTTCGCATGGATTGCCGGACGTCGACATATTCGACCCTTCCGATCGGCCCGTTGGACGCGATCAGGCCCTGGACGGCCGCGTGGGCGCGCGGCGTTTCGGCCGTCTCCATCGGGGCAATCAGGGTCAGTCGGTCCTCGCCCGGCAGGCTGACCAGCATCGAGTTGAACAGGTAGCTTGAAACAGCTTCGCCCAGGGGCAAATCCGTCTCGGCGATCTCGACAAACTGCGGTTCGAACCCTTGGGCAGCGGCGCGGATATCCCGCTCCAAAGCAACCCGATCCTCGAAGGCGGCTTCGTGGAAGAACAGGCTGGCGCCGGCCCCGACGCAGACCACGTCATTGTGGAAGACACCCGCCTCGATGGCCCGCCGGGCCTGCCTGGCGAAGACCGCACCCTTGGCGCCATGACGCCGTTGCACGGCCTGGAAGGCCTGCAGGGTCTGGCGGGCTGGAAACCGGCCGGACCAGGCCTCCCAGGCATCCCGGCCCCAGACAAAGAGATTGACCCCAGGCGCGCCATGCTCAGCGCAGAGTCTCACATGGTTGGCGGCACCCTCATCGGCGAAATAGGGCTGGGCATGCAGCGGCTCATGGACTGCGAAACGCTTGGCATCCGGAAACAGCCGCCTCAGGGAGCGAGTGGTCTGCTCACCTTCCAGGCTGCGATGCAGGTTGGTCAGCAGATTGGCCGAGGTGAAATGCACCCGGCCATCGCCGCTGTCGGCGCTGGGGGTGACCGTGGCGGCATTAGCGGCCCACATGGGGCTGGCCGAACAGGCGGTATTGAGGAGTTCGGGCGCTGCCTTGGCTGCGGCAGCCATCACTTCGGTGTCGGTCCCGCCAAAGCCGGCCCCCCGCAGGAAGCCGATATCGGGCCGCTCGTGAGGCGGCAGAACAAACTGCGGCAGGCCCAGGTCGTGGAGTCGACGCATCTTGGCCAGCCCCTCCAGCACCCCCGCCCGGGGATTACTGGCCTGGCCCTTGTGGAGTTCGCTGGCCAGATTGCCCGGCGCCAGCCCGGCAAAGCTGTGGGTCGGCCCGACCAGCCCGTCGCAATTGGCCTCGACGGCCGGGATCACGGCCGCAACCCCTTGATCTCGGCCAGGGTGGGCAGAACCCTGTCCGCTTCGAAACTGGCCATGGGCCAGGCGCAATAGTCAGCGGCATAATAGGCGCTGGGCCGGTGATTGCCGCTGTCACCCAGCCCGCCGAAGGGCGCAGTGCCGGCGGCGCCTGTGGTTGGCCGGTTCCAGTTGGCGACGCCGGCCCGGATCCGCTTCTGGAACAGGTCCCAATGTTCTGAATCATCACTGATCAAGCCGGCCGAGAGACCATAGCGGGTGTCATTGGCCATGCTGATGGCCTGGTCCAGGCTGGACGCGCGCCGGACCTGCAGGATCGGCGCAAAGATCTCCTCGTCCGGCGTCGCCTCATCCCCCAGATGGTATATGCGCGGCGCAAACCAGGCGCCGCCCTCAGGCGCCCGGGTGGCGACCGGCAAGGCGGTGGTCGAGCCATACCGTGCATCCGCCGCGCTTCGCGCCAGTTCGGCCGCTCGCGCACTGATCAGGGGGCCCATGAAGGGCCCGTCCGCACCATTCCAGGGCCCGACCACAAGCCGGCCAGTCAGGGCGACCAGCGCCTCCAGAACGGCATCGCCTGGCAATCCCTCAGGCAGGATCAGCCGCCGGGCGCAGCTGCAGCGCTGACCTGTGGTGATGAAGGCCGACTGGACGACCAGGGCCGCTGCAGCCTCCGCGTCTGCCGCGTCCCAGACGACCAGCGGGTTGTTGCCGCCCAGTTCAAGCGCAAGGATGACATGGGGACGGTCTGCAAAATGCCGACGGAAAAAGGCGCCGGCCTGGGCGGAGCCCGTGAACAGCAGTCCGTCAATATCCTGGTCGACCAGGGCCGCACCGGTTTCCCGGCCGCCCTGCACCAGATTGAAGACACCCGACGGCAACCCGGCTTCAACCAGGGCTTCCGCCAGCAGCCGCCCGGCCAGGGGCGTTTCCTCGGAGGGCTTGTAGACCACGGTGTCGCCGGCCAGCAGGGCCGGGACGATATGGCCGTTGGGAAGATGGGCCGGGAAGTTGAACGGCCCAAGAACCGCCATGACGCCATGCGGACGATGTCGCAGCACCGCCCGGCCAAAGGCCGTGTTGCTGACCTTTTCGCCTGTGCGCTCGTCATAGGCGGCAATTGAGGCGTCGACCTTGGCGATCATGGAGCCCACCTCGGCGGTGGTTTCCCAGAGCGCCTTGCCGGTTTCCCGGGACAGCGCTTCAGCCATGGCCGGTCGCCTCGCTTCCAGCACCTTCTGGTATCGGCGGAGCACGGCGATCCGCGCCTCACGCGGCTGGTCCGCCCAGCCCTGGAAGGCAGCCCGCGCCGATGCAACGGCATCCGCCACATCGCCGGCGGAGGCCGTCGCGCCCTGCCAGACGATCTCGCCCGTCGCCGGGTCGCTGGACGTCAGGGCGGGGCCCTGTCCTGGGCGCCAGCCGCCCTTGATATGAAGTTCGCCGCTCATGCCTTCACCCTCACCGCTTCGCCGTCCCTGACCCGCAGGGTCTCGGCCGCTTCGGCGGAGATCACCGCCTTGGCCCCATCCATCGTCACCGGCGTTCGCACAGCCCGGAAGCCGCCCAGAGCCGCTGCGGAGACGAGGGCTTCCTCGCCATAGGCGTCCTCGCCGATCGACACCGTCAATCTGCGGGCTTCCTTGACGGTCCGGATGTCGTCCCGATGGCAGCAGACCGTGGGCCCGGCATCGAACAGGTCGATCAGACCCTGGAAACGGAAGCCCTCGCGTTCCAGCATGGCCCGGGCCGCCTCGCCCTCGCGGTGAACCTTGCCGATCACACCGCGCGCCTCCAGGGGCAACAGTCCAACATAGATCGGATGACGCGGCGCCAGGTCCAGGATGAACTGTCCATTGGTCGAAGCGCTCAGCCGATCGGCCTCGTCAAAGGCCAGGGGAAAGAACCGGCTGGCCACATGATCCCAGAAGGGACAGCTGCCGTCCGGCTCGAAATAGCCTCTCAGTTCCGCCAGCACCATCTCGGCGAACCGCTCCGGCTCGATTCCGATCAGCATGTACCGCGATTGGGCCAGCAGACGCCCCGCCCCGCCCATCCGGCGCTCGGGCCGCAGAAACAGCGATCCAACCTCCGACCAGCCGGCGCATTCATTGACCATCACCAGGGCCTGGTGATCGAACCGCAGATCCAGGGTCGGAGACGATTGCGCCAGGGTCACGACGCGAAAGGAGAAATGCGGCCGCTTCAGTCCCACTCCGGCCTTGACGCCGGCAACCCCGATCACCGCGCCATCGGCGGTATCCTCGAGCATGAGGGTGTACCAGGCCTCCGGCGCTGCCACCGTTTCGGTGAAACTGGCTTCAGACAGGTCCAACCGGGCCCTCAAGGTCGGCTCATCCTCGGGCAGGCTGGTGAACCCTCGGCCAGACAGCACCGCAAGTTCCATCAGGGAGTCAAAATCGGCAGGCCCCGCAGGACGGACAACTAGCATGGAGACCGCTCTTTCAGTCGTTTCGAAGCCTGCTCTCCCCTGGGGGAACAGGTGTCGGCGACGCCGACGGATGAGGAACCAACCAGGACTTCGGCATCCGGCGGTCGCACGGACGGCGTTGAATGAAACAAGGTCAAGCGCTGGCCTCCATCATGGACCGAAGGCCAATTGCATCGACCTCGCCGCTGGCCATCTTGATGAGCATCAGGGCCGAAAGCTGCGCCCGCTCGACGAAGCTCTCAGGCCAGGCGAACTCGGCGTCGCTGTGGATGTCCCCGCCGCGCACGCCCAGCGTATCGACATTGGGCAGCCCGACCGCGAACAGGTTGTTGCCCTCGCAGACCCCACCTGACGGCTTCCAGGCGATGTCCTGCCCCAACAGTGCGCCGACGTCACGCACGGCGCCGAGCAGGGCGGACTGGGCGCCATTGAGAGGCTTGGCAGCCCGGGTCAGGCCGCCATGCAGGCTGACCGACAGACCGTTCCCCTCGCCGCAGCGGCAGGCGCCGGCGATGGCGCCCTCCAGCCAGCGGGCTCCTTCCGCATCCGGGAACCGCACATTGAAGCGCGCGACCGCGATGTCGGGGACCACGTTCAGGGCGGAGCCGCCATCGATCCGCGCCACATTGACGGTCACTCCGTCGCGGGCGCCGTTGAGCGAGTCCAGCGCTCCCACGATCCGGGCTGCGGCTGTGATGGCGTTGCGACCCTCATGAAAGGCCCGTCCGGCATGGGCCGAGCGACCGGCCACCCGCACATGGAAATTGCCGCTGCCCTTGCGCGCCCCGGCCAGGGTGCCGTCGGCCAGGGCAGGCTCATAGGTCATGCCGACATGGCCCAGCTTGCCGATACGGGCCAGCACCGGCGCCGAGGCCAGGGAGCCGATCTCCTCGTCCGATGACAGCAGGACGCGCCAACCCACCGCACTGCGGCCAGGATACCGCTCGAACGCCTCCAGCGCCGCCAGCATGACGGAAATGCCGCCCTTCATGTCGGCTATTCCCGGGCCGTTGAGCGCCCCGTCCGCCCGAGTCACCACAGTCTGGAACGGGCTGGCCGCCGGGAACACCGTGTCATAATGCCCGGTCAAGACCACCTGCACCGGCGCCTCGGGCCGCATGGTGACCAGCAGGGACGGCGTGTGGTGGTTGGCGGCCTCGCGACCATCGGCTGCGATCTCAACGGTGTCGGCCAGGGCGACCGACTCCAGACTGGCTTCCGGCAGAGCCTGACCCCAGACCCTGACCAGAAGGTCATGGGTGGCCTGGAGCCCGGTCAGATTGCGGCTGCCGCTGTTGACGCGACACCAATCGACGGCGCGCGCGACCATATCCTCGCCGCGCTCGGCGATGGACTCCAGAACGACCCGCTCCTGGGCGTTGAGAATCATGGGCCCCGCCCCCTCTGCTCAAGCTCGACAACAGACGCCATTGCCGCGGACTCCTCGTGGATCGAGCGTCGACGCGTGGCAACCTTGAACGACCCCCGGAATGGCGCAAGACGGGAGTCGCGAAGAGACGCACCCTCTTAGCCGAGCCTGGGGCCTCGGAAAAGAGGGGGCAGGCCAGGGGCCGGCGAGGATCGGTAAGGCACAACCCCCGCCGTGCGCCCCCTGCAATCGAGGCGGTGGCAGAACGGCGCGGCGTCAAGGTCAGACCATGGCGCAGCCTATTTTCCGCAGCGCCCTTCCGCCAGGCTGCGCAGTTCCGGCCGATCCCGGGTCGAGCGGATCAGGACTTCGCAGCGGCGTGCATCGGTCTTGAGTGACGGATCCGCCATCAGGTCCGTGATGAGCTTTTCCGGCGTCTCGCCGCCCGGGATCATTCGGGCGCCGCCGCCGGCCGGGCTGTCAAACACCATCAGGGCGGGATCCGCCGGGGCATTTGACCAGGCCTTCCATTCCGGCAGCTTTCCGTCGGTTCCCCGGCCCGGCGATCCCGTAGCCGCGAAGTTCGCCCAGTAGCTCATCATGGTGTCGGACAGGGCCAGCCGCCCCGGCGCATTCGCCTTGGTAAAGGCAATGGAGTCGAACCGACCCAGCAGCTTGAAATGACCAAAGACAAACGGGATTTCCATGCTGTGGGCGGCGCCAAGCAGTTGGCCAAGATCGGTGATCAGCAGGCCGCCCTCCTCGTCCCAGTCAAAGCGGTAGGTCCAGACCGGAGCGTGGCCGCCGGCCGTCATGCGACCGGCCGGGCCGTCGACGGCGTCCGCTCGCCACAGGCGGCTTGGATAGGCGCTCATGGCCTCATAGAGCGGCTTGTCCTTGGCCTGAGGGAAAACGCCCAGAGTAAAGGTCGCAAGCTTGGGGTCCAAAGCGTTGAAAAGCTTCATCTCGTCGCGGTTGGACCCGGTGATGACCGGCACGGCGTTGTAGTTCGCCGGGCTGTCCAGGACCGAAGATATCCCGTCAGCCGGCAGCACCACGCCATCGGCGATCACCCGTGGCGGATTGTAGCCCGAGCGAGAGGTGTCATAGGCTGCAAAGACCTGCTTCAACGAAGCGCCGCGCAGGGCAGCGCCAGTGACCGGCTTTCCGACGCCGACGATGCGCGCAGCGGCGGCGTTGCCCGAGTCCTTTAGGCTACCCGTCAGTCCTTCAGCCTCGCTCAGCGGGGTGGATCGGAAAGAGCCCGACTGAACTATGGCACGATGGAACAGGCCCGCCGCCCGGGGACTGGCGAGCAGGGCCGCCACATTGTGCCCGCCGGCGCTTTCACCGAAGACCGTCACCCGGCCTGGATCCCCGCCAAAGGCCGCAATGTCCTGGCGGATCCATTCCAGAGCGCGGACATGGTCCAGGGTGCCGAAATTGGCCGAGGCGTCCTCGGGAATCTCTCCGCCTGCCCGAAGTTGCTCGTGCGCCAGCCAGCCCAGTGGCCCCAGGCGATACTGCACGACGACCACCACAACCCGGTGCCGGGCGGCCAGGGCTGCGCCATCATACTGTTCGGCCCGGCCCCAGGTGTTGGAGCCGCCATGGATCCACATCATCACGGGAAGCCTGGCGCCGGCCGCTTCCTGCGCCGTCATGGGGGGCGCATAGACATCGAGGTAGAGGCAATCTTCCTGACCGACGATCTGGCCGATCCTTGACTTGTCCACGCCGTCCAGGGCGCTCAGCACCTGGGGGCACCAGGGCGCGGCCGTCAGGGACGAGCGAACCCCGGCCCAGGGCTCCGGAGCCCGGGGCGCCCGCCAGCGCAGCTCGCCGACCGGTGGCTTGGCGAACGGAATGGAGCGCCAGACATGGACCTTTGCATCGGGCGCCTTGGCGCCCAGGGCGCCCTCGCCGGGCGCCACGTAGCCGATGAGCTGTCCGCTGGAGATCGAGCGGGTCGTGGCCGGGTCTGCTACATGAGCGAGATCGCCAGCCTCGGGCGCCGTGGCGCAGGCAGTCAGCAACAGGGCGGCGAGCACCCCAGCGGCGCGGATCATGTCTGGTTTCCCCAAAGATATCGTTGGCGGAGACCATAGCGCGGCCAGTCTCGGCGCCCAATGGCGATAATTCGACGCGCAGGACGAAACGCCGCCTCTTGCCACCCCCTGCGGAAAGCGTTCCAGTCTGGGAAAAGCCAGATCCTGCTGCGGAGCGAGACAATGAACGACCGGGTTTCCATTACGCTGACGGATGGCGTCGCCGACGTTCGGATGATCCGCATCGACAAGATGAACGCCCTCGATGACGCCATGTTCGAGTCCTTGATCGCCGCTGGCCATCAGCTCGCCGAGACCAAGGGCCTCAGGGCTGTTGTCCTGTCGGGCGATGGGCGAGGTTTCTGCGCCGGTCTCGACATGGGCAATTTCGGCAAGATGGCCTCCGGTGAACGCCGGGGCGGTTCAGGCCTGGTCGACACGCCACGGACCGCCAGCGGCGCAAACCGGGCCCAGAACGCCGCCATGGTCTGGCGAGACCTTCCCGTGCCGGTGATCGCGGCCATTCACGGCGTCGCGTTGGGCGGAGGATTCCAGTTGGCGCTCGGCGCCGACATGCGGTTTGTCGCACCAGACGCCAGGATGGCGGTGCTCGAAATCAAGTGGGGCCTGGTTCCCGACATGTCCGGGGTGGCTCTGTTGCGTTCCCTTATCCGCGACGATCTGGCCCGCGAACTGACCTTCACAGGCCGGATCTTTACTGGCGAAGAGGCCTTCGCCATGGGCCTGGCCACACGGGTCTGCGCCGATCCGCGGGCGGAGGCCCTGAGTGTCGCCGCAGAGATTGCCGGCAAGAACCCGGACGCCATCCGCGCTGGCAAACGCCTGCTGAATCTCGCCGCCGATGCCGATCAGCACGCCATATTGCTGGCGGAGAGCGTCGAGCAGTCGGCCCTGATCGGCACGCCAAACCAGATCGAAGCAGTCATGTCGAATATGCAGAAGCGGGCTGCCACCTACGCCGATTGAATGGGGCCCCTGCCCAGATGACGTGCTAGCCTGCGGTCAGCGGATCCGCCGCCAGTCGAGCAGGGAGCACCGCCATGGCCAAGGGCCAAAAGAAGAGCAGCAAGGAAGTTCGGAAACCCAAACAGGCCAAGGCTGCCCCAACGGCGCTGGCGCCGTCGTTCCTGACGCCGCCGGCGATGCAGAAGAAGAAGCCGACGCACTGAACGGCATCGCCATGGCAATGGAAACTGTGTATCTGGTCCAGGCCTATGTCGCCGGCAAGGGCCGCACGCGCCTTCGTGCAGAACCGGCGGTGGGCTGCAAGACGGCCGAGGAGGCGCGCCGCAAGGCCGAACGCCTGGGTCCCCTGCGCCTTGGCGTGATCGCCTATTCGGTTTCAGCCGATGTCGAGATGGGCGACTACGACGAGACACCCATCCTGCTGTTCAAGACCGGCCAGCTTCCGCCGCCCTTCGACGAGCTTTAGGCGTTCCGGACTTCAGTAGTCCCGGCGCCAGCGCACCGAAAGCTTGGCGTCGCCCTGCCCGGCGACCCTTGAGACGATCGAAAGATTGCGACGGACCCGCCATTCGACCTGCGCGGCCGTGCCTTCCCGGCCGCCGCCGATCAGTTCCAGATAAACATCGTCAGTCAGGTACTTGCCGCCGGCCACTGTCATGCCGGCATCACCGCCGCCGCCAAACGTGAGCCGGTCCAGTCCCGCCAGGTTTCGCAGGCCGCCGATCACATCAAAGCCTCCTCCGCCCGCAAGCGCCGCCAGTGCCGAAGCCAGCTGGGCTGCTTCCAGCGCTGACAACTGTGCGGCGGAAGCGCCGAACAGTATCCGTGAAAGGACCTCGTCCTGAGGCAGGACGGGCGTCGAACTGAGCGTGATTTCCGGACGTACAGCGGTGCCCCTCACCTCAACCTTGGCCGTAAGGCTGGGGTCGGCCCGGGTGGCGGTCAGGTTGAGCCGAATCTTTCGGGGATCGGTGGACAGCTGGATGTCCCCGGTTTCGTCAAACTCGAACCGCTTGCCGGCAAAGTCGTACTCGCCGCGAACAACCCGCGCCGTTCCGGACAGGGTCGGATTGGCTGTGGTGCCCCCGACGACCGCATCCATGGACAGCTCGACGTTCAGGCCACGTCCTTCGATAAATATGCCCCGGGACGCCTTGAGGGTGACCTCAAGATTGGCGACGGGCCCCGCCTTTCGCGCAGCCTCCTGGGCGGCCCGGCGACCGACAACCGGCGGCCTGTTGATCTCGACGACATCCATGGGAGTCACGCCGGTATAGCCCAACGGATCGGCCGCAATCTGCGCACGGTCAATTCGAAGTGCTCCGGACAGCTTCACATTGCCGTCGGCCGAGCGGGTAATGGTCGTCTGCCCGGTCGCGGTCGCGGTGGCGATGTCATTGTCGATCACCTGGAACTTCATCAAGTCGAGGCGGAAGCTGCTGGCCGCTTCCCGCTGCAGACTGATCCGGCCAGCACCGGAAAGGCTGCCCCCGCCTGAGTCGTTGGCGACAGCCTTGGTCACATCGATGGCCTGGTCGGCAAAGGTGGCACCGACAGCGACATCCTTGAGCTTGAGGCCGGTGGGTCCATCCTGAAAGGCCCCGCCCTGCAGCTGCATCTGCCCAAGCAGCCGGGGATCTGCCAAGGTGCCGCCAAGGCTGCCGCTCGCCTGGACGCGACCGCTCAGGGACCGGTCGCCGCCCATCAGAAGGTCCCAGAGCGGCTTGATTTCTCCATCGGCATCGAACTTGCCCTTGACCGGCCGGCTTCGATCGATGGCCAGGCGAAGGGGCGCAGCAGAGGTTTCAGCGGCCAGTACGAGGCTCGCGTCCGCCTTCAGGCCCTGGGCGCTGGTCAGGTTCGCCAGAACCGTCAGGTATTGGTCCACCAGGACCGCCTTGACCTTGCCGTCCAGGGTGAGGGTCTTGCCCGAACCGCGAGCACGGACACCGCTGAGTGTGGCGTCCATCTCGCCGGTCAGCACCTTGCCCTGACCGCTAAGCGCAAGTTTGCCATCCAGTTTGCCGGCCAGATCGTCATTGAAGATTGCGATAGGCAGGCTGGAAACGTCTGCCGTGACATTGGCTCCGCCAGGAGTCATGCGGGCGTCCAACACGACGGTTCCGGATGCAGCCTGGGCCCCGACGCCCCTCGCGGCGGCCAGGTTCAGATGGGCTTCCGAAGTCTCTCCGCCAAAGTTCAGGTTGGCCGTCTGCGTTGTACGGATACTGGCGCGGCCGAGGCGCCCCGATCCGTCAAGAGCGAGGTTCCAGCCTGATTTTCCCCCGGGCTCGGTCAAAACGCCCCTGGCATCGATGGACCAATCCCCCTGCCCGCCTTCGCCCTTGGCCTGGATTCGCAACGGCAAGCGTTCGAGCGGTCCGTTGGCGGTTATGGCGGCGTCGGTCAGCAAGAGCCCTGGCACATCCCTCGGCGCAGCATTGACGGCCTTGAGGCTCAATACCGCCTGCGTCCCCTCGGCGGAATCGACGATCCGCACATCGCCCCTTACGGTTCCTGATCCCAGCAGCAGGCCCGGACCGGCGAGGATGTTCAGCGCCGCAGAGGATGGACGACCGCGGCGCAATGCGACTGAACCCTGAGCCTTGATGCCGCCGGCATCCGCATCCAGCCCGGAAAGGTCGAGGCCGCCGGCGGCAAAGGCAAAATCGGCTCTCAGTCGGGCTGGGCCATAGAGACTGTCCGCCGTCAGGGCGAAAACGCCGTCTCCCCCGGCCGGCCGCTTCATGAAGCTCAGGACCGCCTTGGCATTGGTAAGCGGCAGCCTGGGCAGATCAATGGAGTCGAAGTTTGCCGTCAGATCGGCTCTTGGGGCGGCCAGGGCGCCAGTGATCGAACCCGCGCCTGCAGCCTTGCCGCTGACTTCGACAGGCCCTGCCCGGAACGGTCCCGTCGCGGACCAGTCCAGCTGGAGCCCAAGGCCGTGTCTGGCGCCGACAACGCCAATGGCCCGGGCTGAGCTGTGCGCGCCTTCGAGACGGGCTTCGGCGATCTTCAAATCAGTGTTCTGGAGACTGGCCTTGGCTCGAAGCCGTGGAGCCGGTCCCAGCAGACGGTCCAGTTCGCTCCAGCCCAGGGCGAGTCCCGTGCCGGTGGCGTCCAGAGTAGCCATCCACGGCCTGCCCGGACCACTCTGGTCAGCGGACCATCGCCCCTTGATGACGCCTCGCCCGCCCAGTCGGGCGGACTGGAGATTGGAAATTTCGGCAGTGCCCTTGAAGGTCAGACCGCCCAGCAGACTTCTGGACCCACTCGCATCCAGCTTCAATCCCTGACCCTGGGCCTGTACCCGGCGCAGCAAAAGCCGACCATCCGGCAGTCTGGCTGCCTCGATCTTGGCGCTTGGCGCGCCGCCCATCAGAGCTGCGACATAGCCTTCGCCTCGTCCTCCCGTCGCTCTGAGCGACGCTGTCAGGGCCGCTTCGCCCTTCCGGTAGACAAGAGTCACCGGTCCGCGAGCCCTGGCCATTCCATAACCGACGGCGACCAGGTCAGAAGCACTGAGATCTCCGGTGAGGGAGGCGTTCTGCCTGTCCCCGGCGAGACGCCCCGCGAAACCGGCATTTCCTCGCACTGTATTCTGGGTCAGGCGGTCCAGCGACTTCGTGCTGGCTGTGAGATCCAGACCCGCAGGGCCTGTTGAACCCTTGCCCAGATTGACGGGTCCCGCAGCAGTCAACACCAGGGATTGGCTCTCGAGCCGCCCCTTCAGGTCGACAAGATCCTTCCCTGCCCTTGTCGCCGCAATGTCGAACCGGACTTCCGGACCCAGGGTCGCCATCAGGCTGCGGGTCAGGGTCGATGCGTCCAGGCGGGCAAAGCCCCTGGCTGTTCCGCCATCCTTCGTCCATCGGCCGTGAGCCTCGGCCGGCGTCGAGGTTCCGGAATAGACCGCCAGATCAAACTGCCCCTCGGCGCTGACCCCTTTGGCCTGCAGGCTGAGATCAAAGGAATCCCTGGCTGGCAGCCCAAGCAGGCCGGCAAGGGCGCCGCCCTGCGTTTCGACGGCCCGGGCATCGATCTGAACAGCCTTGTTGCCCCCGACATCAAACCTCACGTCCGCGAAATCACCGGCATGAAGCAGGCTGCGCGCTACGATACGGCCTTCGGCGCCGCCTGTTCGCTCGACGGAGAGCCGAGCGCCGAGGTCGAACAGGCCTGGCCGGGTGCTGACGGCCGGGCGAGTTTCGATGCGGGTCAACAGACTGTCGATCTGCACACTGATCGGCATCGGTTGGGGCTTTTGCGGCGCAGTCAGGATGGGTTGCCGCAGCACCGTCAAGTTCTTTGCTGCAATCGACTCTGCATGGAACCTTCGGGTCAGCAGCGCCTCAGGACGCCAGTGAAGGCTCAGGTCGCGCGCCTCTATCCAGGCGCCTTTGCTGTCCACCAGCGCGACTCGGCGAACCGCGATCCTGCTCCAGACATCGCCGCTGATACCTTCGACCTGCAGTCTGCCGAACCGCGCGATCCTCAGCCCGTTGAGACTGCGCTCTATCAGCGCCATGCCGGAGCCAGTATTGGGTCCCCACCGCAGGCCCAGGCCCAGCAACCCCGCTCCCAGTATCAGGATGACCAGGACAAGCAGGCCATGGCGCAGACCGAAGCGCCGCCGACGCGATCCGGCTGGCGGGCGGCTTGCTGTCGGAGGGTCCGCAGCAGCGTTGTCCGGAGGAACGGTCTCGCTCAAAATGCCTGACCTATGCTGATATAGATCTGGACAGGCGGGTCATCATCGCGGGGATCAAGGGGAACCGCGATATCGGCCCGGATCGGACCAAAACCAAGATTGTAGCGCACTCCGAAACCGACCCCGGCGCTGAAATCATCGCCCCCCGGAAAGCTGTCGGTTCCCACCCCGCCAAGATCGACAAAGGCGGCAAGCCCCCATGTCTTCGTCAGGTCATAACGCAGCTCAGCCGAGCCCTCCAGCACCGAAATCCCGCCGATCGGCGTGGTGCTGAGCCGAGGACCGATCGCCTGGTAGGCATACCCGCGAACCGATCCGCCGCCACCGGAATAGAACCGCCGCGCGGCGGGCACATCGGTCGCGCTGGCGCCGCTGATCAGGCCCCCCTTCAGGCGGCTGGCCAGCACGAGACGCTGATCGGCATCCAGCGGCAGATAGAAGCTCCCTTGCCCCAGGGCCTTGAGATAGGTCAGTTGTGCGTCGCCGAAGGTCAGGGTGGGTTCGGCTCGAAAGCTGACCCTCCAGCCGGTCTTGGGATTTAGGGGATCGTCAGACCTGTCCAGAGCCCAGGCCCCCAGCAGGGAGACGTTCGATAGGTTGCGGTCAATGCCGCGTTGCACCAGACCATTGACCTTGAGAATTTCGGCGACCCGACCACTATCAATTGAAGCGCCATAGCTCAGGTAGGCGTTGATACCGCTGCGCTGGGTCACATCCGCTGTCAGACCGGCGCCGGTCTGATCATAGGCGTCGGTCAGCTCGTTATAGGCGCTGGCCGTCAAGCTCAGGGTCTGCCTTGGCGTTTGCCAGTGCGGCAGCGAAACCCGATAGTCCAACCTCTGCTGGATCTCGGCCAAACGCAGGGCAATGGTTCGGGTATCGGCTCTTCGCCAGCCGTTGTAGCGGATCGCCGTGATGTCGATCCCGACGCCTTCGCTGGTGGAATAGCCGGCGCTGACTTCCAGAGACCGGGCTGCCCGGTCCTTGAGACTCAGCTGCACTGGCCGATCCCCGGCTGGATCAGCCGACTCTGGCGGCGCCAGGGACACGGAGACGGCCTCGAAGGCACCGGTCTCGCGCAATCGTCGCTCCAATTCCGCCAGGGCATCCGGCGAATAGACCTCGCCGGACTTCCAGGGCTTGAGTGACTGGATCCAGGGCCTTCGGGTGCGGCCGGCATAGGTGAGATCAATCCCGTCCAGGGTGACCAGCGGACCGGCCTCGATGCGGAAAGTTGGCTGGACCGAGTTTGCAGCATGGTCGACCGTCACGACCCGGGGCTGGATAAGCGCATCAGCATGCCCCCGCTGCTGGATCGCGGACAGGATTCTGCCTTCAGCGGCCAGGATATCCTGAGCCCGGCCAGCGGCCCCGCGGCGCAAGGCCATCGCCAGGGTTCCCGCAGCCTGGACCGTGTCCGAAGGGGGCTCCGCCTCCCAATCGATCTGGGGCCGAACGATCCGAAACCTCGGACCGGGGGTGACCTTGATCAGCGCCCTCGGCGCCGCTTCGCTGGAATCATCGTCCTGATCGGCAAGTTCCGTGCTGACCGCGCTGCCGTAATAGCCTTCGGATCGCAGCACGGCGGTAACGGTCAGCAGGGCATCCTGTCCCCTTCGGCGGGCTTCGAACCGTGACTCGGCCGGCTGCTCTGCCCGCCCGATCGCCTGTCGAAGCTGGTCGGAAAGCTCCTTGTCATCGACCCCCTGGATCCGAGCCTTGGGCTCGTCAGCCTGCGCCGCCGGCGGCAAGCTCGCCAGCACCGTCAAGAGTCCCGCCAACAACGTCAGGCGCTGGGTCGCCAAACCGTCCATCCCTGCAAAGCGCCCCGAAAGAGTGACTTAGCGACGCTGAGCGCAGAAGTCACGTCAGCAAGCCCCATTGGCAGAGTCGCCTCTTGCCGGGCCTTAACGGCGCCTGTCAAAGTCCGCCCATGGCAGAGCCGGTGATCATACCCGAACTTCACAATCTCGACGGGGTAAAGCTGCTGACCCTGGGCAAGTCCACGGTGACGCTGGGCGGACTGGTGACGGGGCTGCTGATCATACTGGCTGCGGTCCTCTTGTCCCAACTGCTGGGACGGGTCTTCCGAAGGTTCCGCGAAAAGGCAAGCCAGGCGGCGCCCTCCATCTATGTGGTCGAGAAACTGTCCACCTATGGGCTGTTGATTGTCGGGGTCGTGATGGGATTTACCGCCGTCGGGCTCGATCTTTCCTCCTTGACCTTCTTCGCAGGCGCCCTGGGCGTCGGCCTAGGGTTCGGCATGCAGGGCGTGGTCAAGGAATTCATTTCCGGTCTGGTCCTGTTGTTCGATCGGTTGATCCGCATAGGCGACTATCTCGAGCTTCAGACCGGCGAGCGCGGCGTGGTTGCGGAAATCGGACCCCGCGCCACGCGTCTTCGCAACAACGACGACCTGGATGTCCTGGTCCCCAACAGCCGGCTGATCGAGGCCCCGGTCATCAACTGGACCCATCAGAACAGCGCCCGACGCATGCATGTTCCCTTCCGCGTGGCCTATGGAACCAGCAAGGAAGCGGTTCGGGATGCGGTCCTCAAGGCGGCGCATGAGGTCCCCTTCACCCTGCCCGACACGGATCGTCGGAAAACCCAGGTATGGCTGGTGGGTTTTGGCGAGTCCGCCCTGGAATTCGAGCTGGTCGTCTGGCCGGCCCTCGAAGCGGTGAAGCGACCCAACGCCGCCCAGGCGGCCTATATCTGGGCGATAGAAGGGGCGCTCAGGAGCGGCGGATTCGAAATCCCCGTTCCGCAACAGGATCTCCGTATAAGGAGTCTATTTGGCGAAGAGGGCGAAGTCGCAAGGGGCTCCCTTGGGCTGAAAGCTATCCGCAAGGCGCGTCGCACCCGATCCGGTGAAGCGCCAGATGATCATAACGACGCCGCCGAAGACCTTAAGCGGGCCGCAGCGGAAGAAGCCTTGCTGGCCGCAATCGAGAACCGCGAGGACGAGGTCGAGTCGCCAAGAAGTTGAGCTCATCGCTCTTCCGGCCAACGCCCCTCAGAATGGCGTTTGCAGCAGCAGCGAAAGCTGCACAAATGGTAGGCACTCTGATTTTGTCCGCATTTGGCCCCTGAGCAAACGCGCGCTCGGCAAATTGGCGGGCTATCACGAGAGCTTAACAGAGGCCCAAGGCCCCATGGGGAACACAAGACCAGTGGCGGAAGAGCAAACAGCCCACGAAGCCCGGATACCGCCGGGCGCCGAAGGGTTTTACCGGCCAGGCGTCGCGTTCGACGAAATGTATGCGCCCGACGGCGAGGTCAGAAATCACTACGGCCTGATGCATGAGCGGCTCATCACCCTGTCAGCCGAGGACCTGGCGGCCCGGCAGTCGACACTTGAACGATCCTTCCTGCTTCAGGGGATCACTTTCACGGTCTACGGCGCGGAGGCGACCACCGAGCGGATCATCCCGACTGATCTGATTCCCCGGATTATTCCGTCCAATGAGTGGGATCGCGTGGAGGCTGGACTGGTCCAGCGCCTGCGTGCGCTCAATATGTTTCTGGCGGACATCTACGGCGAACAGAAGGTCCTGATGGACGGTGTGCTGCCGCGCGAACTGGTGCTTGGCGCCCCGTCCTATCGACGCGAAATGCAGCACCTCTATGTGCCGCACAAGGCCTATGCCAATGTCTGCGGATCAGACCTGATCCGGCAGGAAGACGCCCAGTTCGCCGTGCTGGAAGACAATCTTCGGGTTCCGTCCGGCGTGTCCTACATGCTGGCGAACCGCGATGCCGCGCGGAGGACCTTTCCTGGATCGTTCAGGGCAGCCAGTGTCCGCCCCGTCGAACGCTACCCCGACCTGCTTCTGGCGACGCTCAAGAGCATGGCCGAGGAATGGCGACCCGACCCTCAGGTCGTGGTTCTGACGCCGGGCGTCTACAACAGCGCCTATTACGAACACGCCTATCTGGCCCGGCTGATGGGTGTCCCCCTGGTCGAAGGCCGCGACCTCGTGATCCACGAGAATATGGTCTACATGCGGATGACCACCGGCCTGCAAAGGGTCGATGTCATCTATCGCCGGGTGGACGACGACTACATTGACCCCCTGACCTTCCGGAGAAACTCCAGTCTCGGGGTCGGCGGCCTGTTCAATGCCTACAGGGCCGGCAATGTGATGATCTGCAATGCCCCGGGCACCGGGGTTGCGGACGACAAGGCTGTCTATGCCTACGTGCCGGACATCATCCGCTACTATCTTGGTGAAGACGCGATCCTGCCCAACATCGAGACCTATCTCTGCCGGGAGCCCGCGCAACTCGATCATGTGCTGGCCAATCTGGACAAGCTTGTGGTCAAGGCGGTTGGGGCCTCCGGCGGCTACGGAATGCTCGTTGGTCCTCATGCCTCGCGCAAGGAACGTGAGGACTTTGCAGCGGCCCTGAAGGCGGATCCGGCCAACTACATCGCCCAGCCGACCATCCAGCTTTCGACGGCCCCCTGCCTGATCGATGGCAAGGTTGAAACCCGGCACGTGGACCTGCGCCCGTTCATTCTGTCCGGCGAGAAAATCGTCGTTACGCCTGGCGCCCTGACGCGCGTGGCCTTGAGAAAGGGCTCATTGGTCGTGAATTCCAGCCAGGGCGGCGGATCGAAAGACACCTGGATCCTGGCGGCTGACACCGAGACCCGACCCGAACAGGAAAGTGTCACCGCATGATGCTCGCGAGAGTCGCCGATAGCCTCTACTGGGTGGGGCGCTATGTGGAACGCGCAGAGCATGTGTCGCGGCTGGCCGATGTGATGCTGAACGCCACGCTCGACCGGTCCAATGCCGCAAATCAGACAGCCCGGATCGCGCTCGGCGCCCTGGGCGACACGGTTACGGCAAGCGAACAGAACCTTTACGACGCCGCCCGTGTTCTGGCGCTCGATCTGGAGGATTCTAACTCTGTCCGCGTTACGGTCGCGATGGCCCGGGAAAACGCCAGGCAGGTCCGGGATCAGATCACCACAGAAATGTGGGAGCGTCTGAACATGCTCTATCTGCGGGTCACCGGAGAGTCTGCCGGCCGGACCTTCGACCGAGGCTCCTCCGCCTTTCTTCATGAAGTCATCGCTGACCTCCATCTGTTCAAGGGCGCCGCAGACTCGACCATGAGCCATGGTGAAGGATGGCGGTTTCTGGTTCTGGGCATGTATATCGAGCGCGCCCAGCTGGTGGCCCGGCTGTTGAAGGCCGCCTTTGGCGAGGGCGGCCTTGGGGGCAACGACCACGTCACCCTGATGAACGTATTGCGCATGGGCTGCGCGCTTGAGCCCTATCTGCGGACCTACACGGCTGAAATCGAGCCCCGTCACATTCTGGACTTCCTGCTGTTTGGCGAGGATTTCCCTCGATCCATCCGGTTCTCGACCGCCAGGATCGAAGAGCACATGGCCGAAATCGCCAGCCATGTGGCCTTTGCCGGTCGCGCGCGGCCCGAAAGACTGGCAGGACGTCTGAAGGCCAGACTTGAGTTCACCGATCTGGAGGAACTGGAATCGACCGGCGCCGGGGCCTTGCTGACCTCGGTGATGGGCGACTGCACCAGAATTCACGAAGCGATATACCAGACCTTTGTCGCCTATCCTCTTGAGATGAGGCTGCCCGCCTGATGATGCTCGAAGTTCGCCACGTCACACGCTATCACTACGAAGTTCTCGTGCGCGAAAGCGTTATGGAATTACGTATGCAACCGCAGAAGAGCATCCGACAAAGACTGATCAGCTTCGAGATCGAGCTCGACCCGCGCGCTCAATTATTCTCCTATATTGACCCTTTCGGAAATGCTGTTCACCATTTTGATGTGCCGCAACCCCATGACGAATTGACCATCGTCGCCAGGGCCTGCGTGGAAACCCAGGCCCCGCCGGAAGTTCCGCTGGCGCTCGACATGGGTGAATGGGACAGGCTGCGCAGCACCTTCGTTCAGGCCGAGTGCTACGAATTTCTCCAGCCGCATGGCTATGCGGTGAAGACAACGGCTCTGGCGGCATTCATGGCGGCTAAAGGCCTGGAAGGTCGCCATCTTGATCCTCTCTCCAGCGTGAAAAACCTCAGCAAGGTCATCTACGACAGTTTTGCCTACCAGCCCGGCGTCACCCATGCAGACAGTCCCATTGACCTGGCGCTGGGGAGCGGCGGTGGCGTCTGCCAGGACTTCGCCCATATCATGATCGCCATCTGCAGGGACTGGGGCCTCCCGGCTCGCTATGTTTCCGGTTATCTGTTCACAGACCGCCAGCATGGCGATCGCTCCGATCCTGATGCGACCCACGCCTGGGTGGAGGTCTTTCTGCCCAGCCAGCGCTGGGTGGGTTTTGATCCCACGAACAACACCATGGCGGGTGAGCGACATGTCGCTGTGGCTGTCGGACGCGACTATGCAGACGTCCCTCCGTCCCGGGGCGTGTACAAGGGGGACGCCGAAAGTCAGCTGGCCGTCGATGTGTCGGTCTCCAGAACACGGTCTGCCGTCAGCGAACCCGAGTTTTTCAACCTGCCCCGGCCGGCCTTCCGGGGCGGACGGAGACGCGGAATGGATGGCTTCCGCGAACAGCAGGAACAGCAGCAGCAATAGACCGTCATCGGCCGGAAAGGTCGGAAGAGGTCACTCAAGGGGGTGTTGATCTTGTTTGTCGGGCACTATGCCGCCGCACTCGCCGCCAAGGCCATCGAGCCCCGTGCCCCTCTGTGGGCGCTTGTCGCCGGGGCGCAGCTTGTCGACATCGGCTGGGCAGGTCTGGTCATGGCAGGTGTGGAAAAGATTCGCTTCGACCCCGGCTTGCCCGGCAGTTCCCTTGATCTCTACTTCATGCCCTACACCCACAGCCTGCCTGCGGCGGTGGCATGGGCGATTGTCGCCATGCTACTCTGGCGCATTCTGGTGACAGCTTCTTGGCGCGTATGCGCCCTTATCGGGCTGGTCGTGTTTTCACACTGGATCCTGGATTTTCTCGTTCATCGACCCGATCTGGAGCTTTGGTTCGGAGGCGCCAAGGTGGGCCTGGGCGCCTGGAACTATCCGGTCCAGGAGGCCATGCTGGAAATGGGATTGATCGCCCTGTCCGGCGCGGCCTGGCTATGGAGCCGCGGCCGGCATCACCAGGCCGCCGGGACCGGACTCCTGTTCCTGTTGTTTCTGTCGGTGCTGGGGGTGGTGGCAAGCCTGACCGAACCGGCAGGGTCAACCTTCGCCTACGGCCGCACGGCCCTGGTCATTTTTCTGCTGGTCGCGGCGGTTGCCGGTGTCACCGAACTGTGGGACCGGACACGGTCTCCTTCAGTCGCTCCCGACGAGACCTAGCCAGGCCTCCTCGGTGATCACCTCTATCCCCAACTCGGTCGCGAGTTTGAGTTTGGAGCCGGCGCCGGGACCCGCAACCACAAGGTCGGTCTTGCGGGATACCGACGACGCGACCTTGGCCCCAAGGGCTTCTGCCTGAGCCTTGGCTTCATCGCGGGTCATTCGCTCCAGCGCGCCAGTGAAGACAACAGTTTTTCCGGCGACCGCAGTGTCCGCCTTTGGCTTTGAAACCTCCTGGATAGTCAGTTGCTCGACAAGCCGCTGAACCATCCCCCGGTTATGTTCTTCGGAAAAAAATGCAGCGGCGGCCTGGATCACGGCGTCGCCGATCTGGTCCAGGGCGTCGAGTTCAGCAATCGCCTCTGCATCCTGTTGCGCCACCCGGTCCATCGCGACCAGAAAGTCCGAAACAGTCGCATAGCCGCGTGCCAGGACCAGGGCCGTCTGTTCGCCGATATGACGAATTCCAAGGCCATAGATGAAGCGGTCAAGACTGATCGTCCTTCGCGCCTGGATAGCCGAAAACAGGTTGGCGACGCTGGTTTCACCGGCGCGGTCACGGTCCTTGAGCTTCTTGAGTGACAATCGATCCCGAACTTCGAGGGTAAAGATGTCGGCAGGTTCACGGATCAGGCCGTCGTCGAAAAACGACTGAAGCTGCTTTTCACCCAGCCCCTCGATGTCGAATGCGCGCCGGGACACAAAATGCTTCAAATGTTCAACGCGTTGAAAAGGACAGGCCAGTTCCCCGGTGCAACGGCGCACCACAGTCTCCGCTCCGCCCGCCGTTGTCTCACGGGTCAGGGGGGTCTTGAGCGGGCAGGGACAGAACTCAGGAAACTCGAACGGCTCCAGCCCTGCGGGACGGTCGTCCAGCACTGCGCCCACGATCTGAGGGATCACATCACCCGCGCGCTGGACGATCACGGTGTCACCGACCCTGAGGTCCTTCCGTGCGATCTCGTCGCCGTTGTGAAGCGTGGCGTTTGTGACGGAAACACCCCCCACCGTAACAGGCCTCAGGCGCGCCACCGGGGTCATGGCGCCGGTCCGACCAACCTGGAACTCGATCGCTTCAAGAACGGTCCGGGCCTGCTCGGCCGGGAATTTTCGCGCAACGCCCCAACGCGGGGCCCGGGACACAAAGCCCAGTCGCTGCTGCCAGTCGAGCCGATCCACCTTGTAGACGATGCCATCGATGTCATAGCCAAGGTCGGGACGCGCCTTCTGGAGCCTCTCATAGGCCGTCAGTAGCCCTTCGACGCCCTGCACCCTCACCGCTTCGGGAGTCGTCTGGAACCCCCAGGACTTCAGCGCCTGGAGCGCCTCCCACTGTGTCTCGGCAAAGGGTGCGCTGACCTGACCCCAGGCATAGGCAAAGAACCTCAGGGGACGTCGCGCCGTGACGGCGCTGTCGATCTGGCGCAGGGAGCCTGCTGCAGCATTGCGGGGATTGGCATAGAGTTTGTCGCCGGCCGCCGCAGCAGCGGCGTTCAGGGCCGCAAACTCTGCATGTCCCAGATAGACCTCGCCTCGAACCTCGATGATTTCGGGCCATCCTTGGCCTGAAAGTCGCTCGGGGATTTCCTGCAGGGTCCGGAGGTTGGTGGTGACGTCCTCGCCGACCCGGCCGTCGCCTCGCGTGGCGCCGCGGACCAGGCGGCCCTGTTCATAACGCAAGGATGCAGACAGGCCATCGATCTTGGGTTCCGCCGTATAGGCGATCCCGGCCTCGTCGAGCATCAGGAACCGACGCACTCGCGCGTCGAAATCCGCCGACTCCTCATCTGAAAAGGCATTGTCCAGACTGAGCATCGGAACGCCGTGCTCGACCGGCGAAAACTGTTCCGATCGTGCTGCGCCGATCCGAAAGCTCGGCGAGTTTTCACGGACAAGATGGGGAAAGCGCGCTTCAAGCGCGCTGTTGAGGCGCTTCAGGCCATCATAGTCTGCGTCCGAAATACTGGGCGCGTCGTTCTGGTGATAGCGCAGATCATGGGCCGCGATTTCGTCCGCGAGTCTGGCCAACTCTGCCGCCGCCTGAGACTCAGTGAGGGATTCGACGTCGGTCATTGGCAGAATCTATACCACGGACGATCTGGGCGGGAAGGCCGACCGCTGTCGTCCGAAACTGACCGAACGGCGGCTCTAGCTCTCGATCAGGGCGCGGGCCGCCGCTCTGGCTGCTTCGGTGATTTCTGCACCTGAGAGCATTCTGGCGATCTCTTCCTGGCGGGCTTCGGTGGGCAACGGCTCGACCAGGGTCCTCAGCTTCTCGCCATCTCCAGCCTTGGAAATGCGCCAATGGGCATCACCACGGGCCGCAACCTGTGGGCTGTGGGTCACCACAAGCACCTGAGCCCCCTTCGCCAGCCGCTTGAGTCTCAGCCCAACCGCATCCGCGACAGCGCCTCCAACGCCCTGATCCACCTCGTCAAAGATCATCAACGGCTGAACACCCTCGCGTGACGCCAGGGCTGCCTTCAGGGCCAGGGCGAAGCGCGCCAGTTCGCCGCCTGAAGCTATGACTTCCAACGCGCCAAAAGGATTGCCAGGGTTTGTCGAAACTTCGAACGCCACGCGGTCCAGTCCGGAAGGCCCGCAACGGTCAGCGTCGAGGCGGTCAACTGCCACCCGGAATCGCGCCTTCTCAAGCTTCAGGGGCGCCAGCTCGCCTTCAACGGCGGCCGCCAATCGATCTCCGGCTGCGCGGCGCTCTGCGCTCAGGCGTTCAGCAGCCGAGAAATAGGCGTCTCGCGCCCAGGACTCAGCGGCCTCTGCGGAGGCGATCTCTTCGCCCATGGACTCAAACGCGGCCAGATCCAGAGCAAATCGGGTACGAACCTCCGGCAAGGCCTCCACCGCAACCGACAGCTTTCGCGCCATCCCGCGCAGCGCAAACAGTCGCTCTTCAGCCTTTTCCAGCTTGTCCGGATCGACGTCGAAGGCGCCGGCGGCCGCATCGACGGCAGCGATCGCCTCTTCGGTTTCGTTCAGGGCCCGGTCGATGGCCGCTTGCGCCTCGCCAAGTCGCAAGAGGGCTTGCCCGCCCTCACTGGCGCCGGCCTGGACGGCGCGTTCACGAGCCCGGTCCAGTGCCCGGAAGGCCTGGGCCAGCCTTGCGGCCATCTGACCCGCTTCCAAGGCGTCCCGGGCAACCGTTATATCCGACAAGGCCTTTTCGGCGGCCCCCAGCAGGGCGCGTTCTTCGGCCAGGGCGGTTTCTTCCCCCGGCTGCGGGTTCAGCTGATCCAGTTCCGCCAGACGCTGGGCGATATCTTCGATCTGGGCCGTGGCCCGGGCGGCCTGTTCCTTCAGGCTGGCCAGGGCCTCCCGCGCCGCGCGCCAGCCGCTCCAGGCCTGGGACACGGCGGCGGACGAGACCTGGCCATAGCTGTCCAGCAATCTTGCATGGGTGCGAACGTCCAGAAGTCCGACCGTCTCATGTTGGCCGTGCACTTCGAGCAGCTGGCCGCCAATATCCTTCAGAGTGGCGACGCTGGTCGGCTGATCATTGACGAAGGCCCGGGACCGGCCATCCGCCGAAAGCTGACGACGCAAAACCAGATCCTCGTCGGGGACGTAGGCCAGACCCTTTTCGTCCAGAATGCCCCAGACTGCGTGATCCGGCGGCAGGGCGAACATGGCGGTGGCGGCAGCCTGGGATGCGCCCCTGCGGACCAGTCCGGAATCAGCGCGGGCGCCGGTGGCTAGCCCGAGGGCGTCCAGAATGATCGACTTGCCCGCGCCTGTCTCTCCGGTCAGGGCGGTCAGCCCGGACCCAAACGTCAGGTCCAGCTGCTCGATCAGCACGACGTCGCGAATGGTCAGACCAATCAACATGGTCGTCAGTTTCGCTCCGAATCAGTCGCTGTCAAATGACCTTATGGTTGCTGCTGCGACGGGGCCGGGACGGTCTCCGCAGGCGGGGCCAGGGCGGTCCCCTTCTCGCCCATCACCCTTTGCAGAAAGCTGCGCTTGGCGCCGGGCGTCAGCGGCGCGACGGCCGGCTGCAGCCCCTTGTCGGACAGCAGCCTGTAGGCATCGCGATACCAGATGTCGTCGGGATAATTGTAGCCCAGAACGGCCCCGGTGCGCTGCGCCTCGCCCGCCAGACCAATGGTCAGGTTGGCCTCGACAAGACGGTAGAGCGCCTCGGGCGTATGAGACGTGGTCTGGAACCGGTCCACTACAGTCCTGAAGCGGCCCATGGCGGCCAGGGTCTGGCCTTCCCGCAGATACCAGCGGCCAACGGCCATTTCCTTGCCTGCCAGCTGATCCTGAACCATCTCGAGCTTCACGCGGGCATCAACAGCATACTCACTGCCGGGATAGCGCTGCTGCACTTCCCGCAGGGAGGCCATGGCCTGTTCCGTCGCCGCCTGGTCGCGGCCCACATCGACGATCTGTTCGAAGTAGCAGATCGACTTCAGATAGAAGGCATAAGGCGTCGACGGATTGCCCGGATAGAGGTTGATGAACCGGTCGGCGTTTTCGATGGCTGCGGAATACTGGTTGGCCTGATAGTTGGCATAGGCTGTCATCAGCATCGCCCGGCGCGACCACTCCGAATAGGGATGCTGACGCTCGACCTCTTCGAAATAGGCGATGGCTTCTGTCCAGCGCTTCTGGTCCAGTCTCGCCGCTCCGGTCGTGTAAAGAAGCTCTACCGGACGTTCGATATAGGCGAGTCGCGGCTTTGGCTTTTCCCGGGCGCAGCCGGTGACAACGAACGCCGCAGATATTGCGACCAGAATTGCGGCCTTACGGCTCCAGGAAGCAGAAAACACGAACCCTCACCTCAAAGCATCGACCCGACCCGTCTCAGCGTCGACAGGGTATCTACACCACGCAAGGTCGGGCGCAAATGAGGCAGACTGAATGGTATTCGCCGATAGGCAAATCCGGCCCGCCCGGCCTGGAACTAAACGGCCTCGGCGAACTGATGCGAAAGCGAGCGGACGCGCCAGGACTGCGGATTGTTCAAAAGGGCGCGGACAACCTGATTGTTCAATCCGTGGCCGGCGCAAACCCCTTCAAACCGCCCTATCAGCGGCATGCCAAGGACATAGAGGTCCCCGACCGCGTCCAGAGCCTTGTGACGAACGAACTCGTCCGGTCGGCGGAGACCTTCAGGGTTCAGGATCCTGTCGCCGTCCAGAACCACCGCATTTTCCATCGAGCCGCCACGCGCCAGGCCGATTGCGCGAAGCGCCTCGACATCGCGAAGGAACCCAAACGTCCGGCAGTCGGCGAGTTCGCTCCGGAAGCTGGCCTCGTCGATGACCAGATCGACGGCCTGACGGCCAATGGCGGCGCTGTCAAAAACGATCTCGAAAGCAACCTCGAAGCCTTCCCCCGGCTCCAGGCTGGCCCGCTTGTCTCCGTCCACGACATCGACCAGATCGAGGATCTCGATGTATTGGCGAGCGGCTTCCTGGCGACGCCGGCCGACCCGATCCAGAATCTCAATGAAGGGCTGGGATGAGCCGTCCAGGATGGGCGCCTCGGGACCATCCAGTTCGACAATGGCATTGTCGATCGACAGGGCCGCCAGGGCCGCCATCAAATGCTCGATCGTTGAAACGGTAACCCCGTCGGCGTTACCGATCACCGTTCCCAACTGTGTTCTGACCACGGAAGCGGGCGACACCCGAACCTGATTGTCCCGGTCCTTGATATCCGTCCGCACGAACTGGATACCGCAATCAACGCCAGAAGGGCGAATGCAGACGCGCACGTGTTCGCCGGTATGAAGTCCGATCCCTGCGAAGATCGCGGGTCCTGCAACCGTATGCTGGTGATAGGCCGAAATGGACAAGACCAACCCTCGAACTGTTTGCGCGGCCAGGCCGGCCACACTACGCCACGGGTTGATTTCTAGAGGCCATGCCGCAACGCAGCAAACCACGTCCTGTTTCGAATTGTTACCCCGATAGAGGCTTGAATCATAAGCTTAATTCGAGGGAGCGGGGGTTGCATGCCCCGCCCAGGCAGTGACGGCCGGCGGGTCAACTTATCCGTTGATCAGCCGGCGGGAGTGACTGCTAGTTCGCCAGCCGTCGCAGGAAGGAGGGGATTTCAAGGTCATCCCCCTGCTCCTCCGGCGCTGCGGCTTCGGCAGGCGGGGTTGAAGCGCGTCCGCCGATGGCGGCCCTGGCCTGCGGCGGCGAAGGCTCATAGGCAGGACGACGTCCTCCGAACAGGCTCATCCAACCTGACTTGCGTTCTTCGCGATAGGTGTCCGGTTGGGGCGCGACAAACAGGCCATCATCATAGGGTTCTTCATCAACCATGGGGTCAACAATGACGGTCCGGGCTTCCTCCTGACGCGCTTCGGGTTGCCTGGACTCGACGGGGCGCAGATCAGAGCCCTGCTTTTCAAAAAGCCCGAGCTCAGCCTGACTTCTAAGTTCGGCTGCTGTCGGCGCCAGCGCAGGCGCGGCGATCGTAACCGGCTCTGGCCGGTTCGGCTCGATAATCCGGGGCTCACCGGCAATGGCCCAGGACGGTTCAACCACAGCATCCGTCGAGGCCGCCACTGGCGCTGGCCGGGCTTCACCCGTCTGCCCGGACTTCATGTCGCCGGCAATGAGAGGCTTTGCAGAGGTGTTCACACGGCCACGGTTGGGCTCGATGGCGGCCATCGAGGCGCCATCCATGCCTGTCGCAACAACCGATACCCGAATGACCCCATCCAGCGAGGGATCGAACGCAGCGCCGAAGATAACGTTGGCCTCCTGATCGACCTGCTCCGTGATCGCGTTTGCGGCCTCGTCAACCTCGAGAAGGGTCATGTCCAGCCCGCCGGTCACATTGACCAGCACGGCCTTGGCGCCCTTGAGCGACACTTCGTCCAGAAGCGGATTCTGGATCGCATTCTGGGCGGCCATCAGGGCGCGGTCCTCACCGCTCGCCTCGCCGGTCCCCATCATCGCCTTGCCCATCTCGGTCATGACGGTGCGGACATCCGCGAAGTCCAGATTGATCAGGCCGGGCAGCACCATCAGGTCAGTGATCGAACGCACGCCGGAATGCAGGACCTGGTCCGCCATTCCGAAAGCTTCCGCAAAGGTCGTCTTTTCGTTGGCGATACGGAACAGGTTCTGGTTCGGGATCACGATCAGCGTGTCAACATAGCGTTGAAGCTCGGCGATCCCGGCCTCGGCCAGGCGCATCCGGTGACGGCCCTCGAAATGGAAGGGCTTGGTGACGACGCCAACCGTCAGAATGCCGCGCTCGCGAGCGCTCTTGGCAATGATCGGCGCTGCGCCGGTGCCGGTGCCGCCGCCCATGCCGGCGGTGATGAACACCATGTGCGCGCCATCAAGATGCTCGCCGATCTCGACCGTCGATTCTTCGGCGGCGCTCATGCCGACCTCGGGGTGAGCGCCCGCACCCAGTCCTTGGGTCACCTGAACGCCCAACTGAATGCGTAGCGCGGTCTTGGAAAAGGCGAGCTGCTGGGCATCGGTATTGGCCACAACAAATTCGACGCCTTCCAGGCCGGCTTCGATCATGTTGTTGACGGCGTTTCCGCCAGCGCCGCCAACCCCAAATACGACGATCCGGGGCTTCAATTCAGTGGTCTGGGGAGCGAACAGTTTCATACTTGGGACCCCGCGTCCTTCCGTCGTTTCCAAGAGATCGGCGATCCACCCGCCTTTCGCTTACGACGGGTTAATAGACGGCCAACATCGTTAATCTGCAGTTAAGCGCATTACGGTGAGTCGGCCCAAGTTCCAGTCGTAGACGGAAGATAATTGTTTGAACTGAAGGGCTTGTGCGAATCGCTCAGTCGGATCGTGCAAACTGTTTTTCGGCCCGAAGAGCGATCAATCGCAGGACAGTTCAGAGATTGTCGCGAAGCCAGACGACCGCCTTGATCAGCCCACTGGCATTGGCATCGACCGGAGCCCGGGGCTTTCGAAGACTGGCCAGCAGTTTGGGCGAAACCGCTTCGCGGGGCCCGAAAGCGGCCCGATGCAGAATTCCGGCAGCTGCGCAGAAGGCCGGTCCGGTGACCGCATCCGCAAGATGGGGAACCCGCCTCGGGCGGCCGAGCCTCACCGGTCGATCAAACACCCGAACCGCGACTTCGCGAACACCGGCCAACTGACTGGCGCCGCCGGTCAGAACGACGCTGGCGCCCGGCTCGATCATGACGCCGGCCGCCTTGAGGCGATCGCGCAGGAGTTCGAGGGTCTCTTCGACCCGCGGCGCAATAATGCCCTTGAGCATGCTGCGCGGGGCGGTCATGGGACCGGCGCCGGGGTCGTCGCCTCGGGGCGGAGCCTCGATCATCTCGCGATCCTCATTGGCCGAAGCGATGGCCGACCCATGCAGAGTCTTGATCCGCTCCGCACCGGCCCGGGATGTTGAAAGACCCCTGGCGATATCCTGGGTCACATGCTCCCCGCCGACGGGCAGGCTATCGACGTGAACAAGGCTGCCGCCGCAGAAGACCGCGGCCGATGTCGTGCCGCCACCCATGTCGATACAGACCGCGCCCAATTCCATCTCGTCCTCTTCCAGCGCGGCGAGGGCGGAAACAAAGGGGGCCGCGACAACCCCCTCGAATTCAAGATGGGCACGCTCGACGCAATGGCTCAGCGTCTGGAAGACATTCTCGGAGATCGAAACCACGAGCAGTTCCAGCCCGAGGGACTTGCCGAACATGGCGCGGGGATCCCGCACTCCCTTCTGTCCGTCCACTGACCAGGCAATCGGCAGGAGATGGATCGGTTTGCGGCCAGGCAGACGGATTTCAGCCAGGGCGGCGGCAAGGGCTCGAGAGCAATCGTTGTCAGAAATCGGCCGGGCGCCCAGCGACACCCGGGCGGAGACCCGACAACTGGCCAGCTGTCCTCCCGCTGTTGCGAGCGTGACCCCCTGGACGCTGACGCCGGCAACGGCTTCCGCCCGCTCGACCGCAAGGGCGATGACCTCGGCCGCGTCATCCATACTGGCGATCGCAGCGCCCTTGACCCCACGGGACTGGACATAGCCGACCCCAGCTGCGGTGAGGGTGCGGTCGGCCTTGCGAATGCCTTCCGGCTTCATGACGAAGCAGGCCACTTTCGACGCACCCAGATCCACGGCCGCGACAAGAGGTTGCCGGGACAGCGCAGACTTGAGTGTTTCCTTTGCCTGGCGCGTTCTGCCGACTTGCGAAGGTGTTTTCAGCACGAAATCATCGTCCTCTCAAAGCCGCCATCAAACACCGCCGGGGGCATGCAGCGGGCTCAGGTCGGCCTGCCTTCGGCGGAACGACGGCGCACCGGGCTCGCGCAGGTCGATCCGGTCGAGCCCAGCCTCGAGAATCCGATCTCTCCGGTCCAGCAGATCGAGTTCGATAAGGGCAGACTCTTCATCAACCGCGGGGAGCAGGATGATGGAGCCGTCCTTGAGGCGGATGTCCCAACGTCGTTCGTCCACCCTGACCAAAGCTTCCAGACGTGACCTTAGTCGGGGACGACTGGCGACGGCGCGCAGAATATCAGCCGCCACCAGTTCGGCGCCCGGGCCAACCACCAGTGGCAACTCGGGAAATGATGCGGCGTTGGCTTCCGGGATGGTGCGCCCGGATCCGTCAATGACCACCAGCCGTCCGCCCTTCTGCCAGACGGCGAGGGCGGCCCGTTGCTCGACGGCAATCGACAGGGTGTTGGGCAGCAGGCGGGCCACCCGGGCCCGCTGCACCCAGCCGACGTTTTCGACGCCCTGTCGGAGGGTTGCCAGATCCAGCCCCAGGATCGATTGACCTTTTGCAGGTGCAAGCACGGCCCTGATGGCCTGTTCGCCTTCCGGGGTGGCGCCGGAAACGTGGATTTCTTCGACGGTGAAACCCCAGTCCGTCGTGCGATCCGCCAAGGACTGGCTCAGGGCCGAAACCAGGGACTCTCCTCGATGACCGGTTCCCAGACCGACGACCGCGCCCAACAGGACAATGCCGATCGCTGTCAGGATTGCGACACGCGGCGGCAGACCGACGCCTTTGGCGGCGCGCAGCTTTACCGCCGCCTGCCCCCGATCGGAAACGGACGCCTGCGCCTTCGGACTACTGGGGCCTTTCGCCCGAGGGCTGGCGCTTTTGCGCCCTCCCCCCCGCACCGCCGCGGGCATAAGCGTCCTCCACGATCCACAACACCAGAGACTCAAACGACACGCCCTTGTGTGCCGCCTGCTCCGGTACGAGGGAGGTCGGCGTCATTCCGGGCTGCGTATTGATCTCCAACAGAACCAAAAGTCGCTTAACGGGATCATAACGCAGGTCACTTCTCGTCACACCTTGGCAACCAATTGCCGCATGCGCCATTTCGGCCATACGCATGGCCTTCTCGAGGTCCTCTGCGGGCATGCGGGCCGGCAATATGTGCTCCGAGCCGCCTTCGCCATATTTCGCCTCGTAGTCATAGAATCCCGTTCTCGGCACGATTTCGGTCACCGTCAGAGCCTTGCCGTCCTGCACAGCCACGGCCAGCTCAAGACCGGGTATGAACGGCTCGATCATGACCTGCTCGCCCCAGGTCCAGTCTGGCTGGGCCAGTTCCTGAGGCGGACTGTTGGCGCCTTCGAACACCAGAAATACCCCGACAGAAGACCCCTCGGCATTCGGCTTGACCACATAGGGGGGCGGCATGACATGGGAACGGGCGGCCTCGAAGCGATCAAAAAGCCCGCCCCCCGGCACCGTCACGCCCGCAGCCGCCAGGACAGCCTTGGACTTGGCCTTGTCCATGGCCAGGGCCGAAGCCAGGACCCCGCAGTGGGTATAGGGCAGGCCAAGGGTTTCCAGCACGCCCTGGACGCACCCGTCCTCGCCCCATTCGCCATGCAGCGCATTGAAACAGACGTCTGGACCGAGCCGGCTCAGGACCTCGGCCAGGTCGCGACCGGCGTCCACCCGGCTGACTGTCGCGCCAAGGGCTTCCAGCGCCTTCGCGCAGGCTGCCCCGGAGACAAGACTGACCTCCCGCTCGGAAGACAGCCCCCCCATCAGGACAGCCACATGGTGGCCGGCGAGCGGGCCCTGGGACAGCGCGGTCATGGTCTGGTTTTCCTATTTGGCGGGAGGGACGAGGGACCGGAAATCCACGTCGCTATCGGCAATCACATACAGCAGTGCTGTCCAGGCCGCGACATTCTGGGACAACTGTCGCGGATCAACCTTGTCCAGAGTATCGTCGGGCGAATGATGCAGGTCAAAATAGCGACTGGCGTCCTGACGCAGCGAAAAGACCGGCACGCCGCCCTTCTGAAGGCCTTCGGTATCGGCCCCTCCGAAGGGCGCCGGATCGCGGGACACCATAACCTTCAGGGGCGCCATCAAGGCGGGAAGGTCGGCAAGGGCGGGCGACGAAAGGGCTCCGGCCGGAAGTTGCAGGGCATAGATCCGATCAGCCCCGAGATCGCTTTCCCCGGCCGCGACCATTGAGTTGAGCTCATCCTTGTGGGCAAAGGCGAAAGCCTCGCTCGACCCCCCGCTCTCTTCGGATCCCCACATCACAACCCGGATGGTGCGGGCAGGATGACGGGGCAGGTCGCCGATAAGCTTCGCCGCAGCGGTTGTGATGGCGATGCCTGACGCGTCATCGATCGCACCGGTCCCGACATCCCAGCTATCCAGGTGCCCGCCTATGACAATCACCTGGTCCGGACGCATGGATCCGGCGATATCCCCGGAAATGTTCCAGGCGATCGTCCTGTCCTGAACGCTGGACGCCAGGGTCAGCCGGATCCGGACCGGGCCCTTTTTCGAGAGGCGCTCGAGCAACTCTGCATCCGGAACGCCCAGGGCAGCCGCCGGAATTCTCGGGGCGTTGTCAGCGTAGCGGGTCAGTCCGGTGTGGGGGCTGCGCCGGTCAGAAGTCGAAATGGACCGGGTCAGGTAGGCGACCGCGCCGCGTCGTGCGGCCTCTGACGGACCGGAACGCCGGGCGATGCCCGCAGCGCCATAGCCCGAACCGTCCTGCGTGCGGGTCATGGGTTGGGTCACCACTGCGATCTTTCCGGCCAGAGACCCCTTCGGGGCGGCCAGCAGGTCGGCATAGGCCGGAAACACGACGACTTCCGCCTCGATTCCCTTGGCCGGCGTCGGGACGCTGCCGCCGAGGCCGATGATCGAAAGGGGGTAGTCATAGGGACCAACCATCACCGCCGACTCGGCGCCCCGCACCCAACTCGGCTTGGCGAACGGTTCGACCTTGATGTTGGTGAATCCGAGCGCCTCGAACTGTTTGACACCCCAGTCCTTTGCCCGGGTCATGCCGGGTGATCCGACCAGCCGCGGTCCGATATCGGTTGTCAGGGATTCAAGCAGGGTCCAGGCGGTATCGTCGGTCAAGGCTGCATCCCGCAGCCTCTGGGCCACATCGAACGTCGACTGGCGAGGGGTCTGTGCCCAGGCTGGGGACGACAGGAGCGAAGCGGCAGCCGCCAGGGCGATGAGCAGTTTGGGCATCTGTCGCCGGTGCGACAGGCAGAGCCGTAAGTCAAGTCGCGCAGGACATGTCCGGAGTCTGGCCGCTTGCTGCCGGCGGCCGGATACTCCACCCTCGGTCGCCGCCCCTGACCAAATCGACTAACCTGCCTTGGCGCAGGGCATCTTCAGCCCAAAGGAACGTCCCTTCATGACCAGGCGGTCTGCTGCTCTCAGGTTTCTGGATGCTGTCGAGCGCATCGGCGATCGTCTGCCGGATCCGGTCTTCATTTTTGTGTGGTTGATTGGCGGCCTGGTCGCCGCCAGCGCCATCTGCGCCGCCATGGGGCTTTCTGTCGTCAACCCTGCCACAGGCCAGATCCTGGCCGCACAGAGCCTGCTCGACCCCGGCAATGTGCGCACTCTGCTGGTGGAGATGCCCAAGACCCTCACCGGATTTGCCCCGCTTGGCTATGTGTTGCTGGTCATGCTGGGGGCCGGAGTCGCAGAACGGGTCGGGCTGTTGTCAGCTGCGATCCGGGGGCTGGTCAGGGTTACGCCGGACCGCCTGCTGGCGCCGATGATCATCCTGATTGGCCTGTTGTCCAACCACGCGACGGATAGCGGTTTCGTGGTGCTCATTCCCCTGGCCGGCGCCGCCTTTGCCGCGGCCGGCCGACACCCGATCGCCGGAATCGCCTGCGCCTTCTCCAGCTGCGTCGGCGCCTTTGCCGGCAATCCGACCCCGAGCCAGTTCGATGCGCTGATCCTGGGCTTCACCGAACCTGCGGTCCACCTTCTGGACCCCGCCTGGCGCGTGAACATGGTGGGCAACTGGTGGTTCACGGCCGCCTCGGCCGCCCTGTTCGTCCCCGTGGGCTGGTGGATCACCGAAGCTGTCGTCGAGCCCAGGCTGGGCCGCTGGACGCCGCCGGAGGGTCATCGTCCGTCCAGCGAGCCGTTGGAGGCCTCGGAACGCAAGGGGCTGATCTGGGCCGGCCTGGCCGTGTGCCTTCTGGCGGCTCTCTGGTCCTGGATGACCCTGGGCCCCAATGCTCCCTTGAGAGATTCGACAGCCCAGGATCTGACCCAGTGGACACCTTTCTTCAGATCCCTCATGGCGGCCTTCTTTCTTCTGTTTCTGGCAGCAGGAGTCGCCTTTGGACTGGCTGTCGGCTCCATCACCTCGCACCGCGACGTCGTCCGGTTCGCGGGTGAATCGATGGCCTCGATGGCCCCCTACATCGTGCTTGCCTTTGCGGCTGCACATTTCATCGCAATGTTCAACTGGTCCAATCTGGGCGCCATTGTCGCCATCAATGGGGCTGAAGCCCTGAAAGGCTCCGGACTGCCTTTGCCGGTGCTGCTCCTGGGGGTCGTTGCGATGACCGCCATGCTCGACCTTTTCATCGGTTCGGCATCTGCCAAATGGGCCGCCCTGGCGCCGGTGCTGGTGCCGATGCTCATGCTTTTGGGCGTCTCGCCGGAAATGACCACGGCCGCATACCGGATGGGCGATTCTACCGTCAACATGGCCAGCCCCCTGATGCCCTACTTCCCGCTTGTGCTGGCCTTCTGCCAAAGATGGAAGGCAGATCTGGGCGTCGGCGGCCTGATGAGTTCAGTGCTGCCCTACAGCCTGGGCTTCATCGTCGTAGCGCTGTTGATCACAGGACTCTGGTCGGTGATGGAATGGCCGACCGGCCCCGGCGCCCCCTTCCATTACAGCCTCCCGGTTTCGTCAGCGGCGAGCCAGGCGGCGCCGTGATGAGCAACGCTTGACAGCGGCGGACGAGCCCCCTATTCCGCACGCCTCGCGCCGCTGCGAAGCGGTGATGCGGGTGTAGCTCAGTTGGTTAGAGCGCCGGCCTGTCACGCCGGAGGTCGCGGGTTCGAGTCCCGTCACTCGCGCCATTTCTCTTGTTGAAATGGGCGCGCCCCCGGAAAAATTTGGGGCGCCCGTTCTTGTTTCTCAAATCCGGGCGGTTTCCCTAGGCATCCGTTTCGCCAGGGTCCTTCAATCTACCCCGCTTCTTCAGGCCCTCCCTTATCAACATTTCCAGTTGAGCGTTGACGCTGCGCATTTCATCCGCCGCGAGGCGCTCGACGGCGTCGAGCACCTCGGGCTTCACCCGGATGAGAAAGGGTCGTTTTCCGGGGCTGGCCATGGCTCAGCCGTAAAGCGTGCCAGTGTTTATCACGGGCTGCGCCTCGCGGTCCGCGCAGAGCACCACCAGGAGGTTGGACACCATGCTGGCCTTGCGTTCTTCGTCCAGCTCCACGACGCCCCGCTCGCTCAACTGCGCCAGGGCGCTTTCGACCATCGATACCGCGCCTGCGACGATCATCGCCCGAGCCGCCAGCACCGCCTGGGCCTGCTGTCGCTTCAGCATGGCGCCGGCAATTTCCGGCGCATAGGCCAGATGCATCAGATGGGTCTCGTCAATGGCGATCCCGGCCACGGAAACACGGTCCTGCAGGTCTTCCTTCAGCCGCTGACCGACAATTTCGGCGTCAGCGCGAAGCGTAGGCTCGCCATCCTCGGCGTGATCATAGGCGTAGTGGCGGGCGACCTCGCGAAGGGCGGTTTCAATCTGGATGTTGATGAAGGCCTGGTAGTCATCCACATCGAACAGGGCCTGGGCGCTGTCTGACACCCGCCAGACCACATTGGCGGCGATCTCGATGGGGTTGCCGCCCTTGTCATTGACCTTCAGCATCTCGCTGGTGACGTTGCGCACCCGCATGGATATCTTCTTGCGTCCATACCAGGGCAGGACCCAGCGCAGACCGGTGGTGCGATCCGTGCCCTTGTAACTGCCGAACAGGGTGATGGCGCTGCCCTCATTGGGCTGTAGCGAATAGAAGCCGGCCAAGCCAAACACGGCCAGGGCAATCAGCAACACGCCCGGAATGCCGATCATTGGGCTTTCTTCGATTCTGGTCAGCATCATCGCCCCAACCGCGACGGCGGCCAGCAGAAACAGCAGAAGCAGGCCGCCGTTTGCGCCGCCGCCAACCCGCTCGGTCGTCTTGTTGATGGTACTGTGATCGGTCATGTCGCCCTCCAAAGTGATATCTTGGTGATATCACTTTGGAGCGGCTATGCAAGCCCCTGGCAGCGGATGCAGCGAAGCGTCAGGGGACCGGTTTCAGGCGATAATGGCTGACGCCCCATTCCTGGCCGTCACGATGGCCAAACAGTCCCGCCGTCGCCAGAAAGAACAGCCGCCAGCGCCGGCGCCAAACCCCTGCATCATCGCCATAGGTCGCCTTCATGATGCGGCGAACCGCCAGGTCTTCCCGGTCCATATTGGCCAGCCAGTCCAGGGCAGTCCGACGATAATGGTTGCCGTTCCACTTCCAGTCCTGCTCCACTTCGAAGATATCGGCAAAATCCCGGATCAGATCGTGGCTGGGCATGAAGCCGCCGGTGAAGAAGTACTTTCCGATCCAGTCTTCCTGGTCTTCATGGCTGAACCGATAGGGCTGGGTTCGATGGCTGAACACATGCAGGAACAGCCGGCCGTCGGGCCGTAGCCAGGTTCGCACCCTGCCAAGCAGCGCCGCCCAGTTGGCCATGTGTTCGAACATCTCGACCGAGACTACCCGATCGAAAACCCGCTCCGGCTGGAAACTGTTGGCGTCGGCCGTGATGACGGTGAGGTTGGTCAGGCCAAGGGCAGCGGCCTGGGCCTCGATGGATTGTCGCTGGCCGTGGGAATTGGACACCGAGGTTATCCTCGACGCCGGGTACCGGGCGGCCATCCAGAGCGAGAGTGACCCCCAGCCACAGCCCAGCTCCAGAACGTCCTGTCCGTCGCGCAGGTCTGCGTTCTCGCAGGTGACGGTCAACGCCCGGTCTTCGGCAGCCGCCAGAGTCCTGATGTCGCCGTCATAGAGGCATGAGGAGTATTTGAGCCTCGGGCCCAGCACCAACCGGAAAAACTCGGCCGGAACTTCGTAATGCTGCTCGTTGGCAGCCTGGGTGTGTTCAGCAATCACCCGCCGCCGCATATCGTCGGCAAACATCGACGCTTCGCCTTCGGGGCGCTCGAGCAGATCCAGGCGCTGCCGCTCGACAAGCCAGGATATCGCCAGTTTTCGGATCACATCGGGCGCAGGCAGGCTTTCCGCCGCATTGATCGCCGTTTTCAGGAAACTCATGACGCAACCTTGCCCTTGGGCGGCAGAGGAAAGAAGGACGAAACCCGCTTCTGGTAGTCCAGATAGGCTTGGCCCCTGGACTTGATCATGGCCGCTTCCAGGGGGGGCACACCCGACACCCGGATCAGAAGGAAGGCCATGAAGGCCGGGCCCAGCAGCGCCAGCCAACCGGGCAGCCAGGCCCCGGAAGGGCCGATCGCGATCAGCGGCCAGGCCAACCAGATCACCCATTCGAAAAAGTAGTTTGGATGGCGGGACCAGCCCCAGAGCCCGACCTGACAGATCTTGCCACGATTGCCCGGGTCGGCCTTGAAGCGGGCCAACTGGCGGTCGGCCAGGCTTTCGCCAGCAATCCCGACCGCAAGGACCACAATCCCTGCAAGGTCGCTCCAGGCCAGTCCGCCATGCGGATTGCGCGCCGCCAGCAGGATGGAGGCCGCCAGCAAGGCGCCGGACAGGGCCTGAGCCTGCAGGAACCCAAACATCCGCCGCTGAAAGTCAGCGCCCCAGGCCCTGCGAAACTCCGCATAACGGGCGTCTTCCGGAGCGCCAGCGACCCTGGATCTCAGATGGGACCCAAGCCGCACGGCCCAGAGCATGACGAACCCGCCGACAATCCATTGCCGCCAGGTGGGAGCCGCATCATCGAGCGGCCATAGCGCGCAGACAGCACCGGCCAGCCCCATGCCGAAACTCCAGAAGACATCCGTCCAGCCGCCATTCCGGACGGCCCGCTGGTAGGCCCAGGTCAAGGCCATCCAGACGCTCAGCCCGAGGCCGACAAAGAGAATTAACAGGAGCATGCAGGACATACGCTGCGCAGCGGTGATTGGATGTGCGCCGCCGGCCGAAACTGGCCGCCAGCTCGCAAAAGAAAAGAGTTTGGCGAGGCCATGGTGGGCGGCGAGGGGTTCGAACCCCCGACCCCCTCGGTGTAAACGAGGTGCTCTGACCAGCTGAGCTAGCCGCCCGACAACAGGGTCTCTAGCGACCCTCGAACCAAGTGCAAAGAGGCGATTGCCGGCCGGGTTCGGCAGGCGACGGCTTTTCTCAGCCGTTCAGGGCGGCCTTCAGAGCCTCGCCGATCTGAAACCTTGCGGTCCGGGTCGCTGGCCGCTGCACGATCTCGCCGGTCCGGGGATTGCGCGCCGGCCCGGCAGCCCGACTGACCGATCGGAAAGTGCCGAACCCCACCAACCGGACATCCTCGCCATCCTTCAGCGATGTTGTGACACAGTCGACGAAGGCCTGAAGGGCCGAATGGGCCTGCGCCTTGCTCATACCCGCCTTGTCGGCAACTGCGGCCACCAGTTCGGCTTTCGTCATTCCTGAACTCCCCATTCTTGTTGTGCAGCGCGGTATTCAACGGATGGGCGATCCGAAAACGCCTGACAGGATTATGGGGCCTGTCTTGGGCGCGTCAAAAGAAACGCGCTGCAGCAAAGCCGCAGCGCGCAAATTATCAGCGATCAGTCGGCCGTCGCGAGGGTTAGTGCGTGACCATTGTGTCTGAGTCGGCGTCTTCGACCTTCGCAGGTGCAACAACGATCTCGTCCGCTTCAGACCATTCGATCGCCACGGGAGCGGATACCAGCGCCCTGGCGATCGCCTCGTCGACGGTGGAAATGGGAACAATTTCCAGCCCGTCCTTGACGCTCTGGGGAACGTCGGCGAGGTCCTTCTCGTTTTCCTGCGGGATAAGCACGATCTTGATTCCGCTCCGCAGGGCCGCCAGCAGTTTTTCCTTCAGGCCGCCAATCGCCAGAACCCGGCCACGGAGCGTGACTTCTCCGGTCATGGCCACGTCCTTTCGGATCGGTATGCCCGTCAGGACCGAGATGATGGCGATGGCCATGGCCACACCTGCCGAGGGACCGTCCTTGGGGGTGGCGCCTTCGGGAACATGGACGTGCACATCCGTCTTCTCGAACATTGGCGGCTTCACACCAAACTTCGTCGCCCGGGACCGAACATAGGAGTTTGCGGCCGCAATCGACTCCTTCATCACATCCTTCAGGTTCCCCGTGATGGACATGCGGCCCTTGCCAGGCATCCTGACGGCCTCGATGGTCAGGATTTCGCCGCCGAACTCGGTCCAGGCCAGACCGGTCACAATGCCGACCTGGTCCTCTTCGTCCGTTTCACCGTATCGGAACTTCTTCACGCCGGCATACTTGGCCAACCGCTCGTCATCGATGGTGATCGATTCAAGTTTTTCCCGGGAAAGGTCCCGCACGGTCTTGCGGGCCAGATTTCCCAGTTCCCGTTCGAGCGACCGCACGCCTGCTTCCCGCGTATAGTAGCGGATCAGGTCGCGGATGGCCTGATCCGGAACAATGAATTCAGCCGTGGTCAGGCCGTGGTCCTTGATCAGGCGCGGCAGGACATGGCGCTTGGCGATCTCCAGCTTCTCGTCTTCCGTGTATCCGGGGATGCGGATGATCTCCATGCGGTCCAGCAGGGGCTGGGGCATGTTCAGGCTGTTCGCCGTGGTGACGAACATCACCTGGCTGAGGTCGTAATCGACCTCCAGATAATGGTCGGCAAAAGTGGAGTTCTGCGCCGGATCCAGCACTTCCAAAAGGGCTGACGAAGGATCCCCACGCCAGTCGGAACCCATCTTGTCGATCTCGTCGAACAGGAAGAAGGGATCTACGGCCTTGGCCTTCTTCATCGACTGGATGACCTTGCCCGGCATGGAGCCGATATAGGTTCGCCGATGCCCGCGGATCTCCGCTTCGTCCCGGACGCCCCCCAGCGACAAACGGACGAACTCGCGGCTGGTCGCCTTGGCGATGGACCGGCCAAGAGAGGTCTTGCCCACGCCCGGAGGGCCAACCAGGCAAAGGATAGGCCCTTTCAGACTGTTGGTCCGGGCCTGAACCGCAAGATACTCGAGAATCCGTTCCTTGACCTTGTCCAGACCGTAGTGATCCTCCTCGAGGATGGCCTCGGCCCGCGCCAGATCGATCTTCTTCGGCTTGGCCTTGCCCCAGGGCAGGGACAGCATCCAGTCCAGATAGTTCCGGACCACAGTGCTTTCCGCGGACATGGGGCTCATGTTGCGCAGCTTCTTCAGCTCGGCCTCTGCCTTGGCGCGGGCTTCCTTGGAGAACTTGGTCTTCTTGATACGCTTCTCGAGCTCGATCAGCTCGTCGCGGCCATCGTCCTGGTCACCCAGTTCCCGCTGGATCGCCTTCATCTGCTCGTTCAGATAATACTCCCGCTGGGTCTTCTCCATCTGCCGCTTGACCCGGCTGCGGATCTTTTTCTCGACCTGAAGGACGCTGATCTCGCCCTCCATCAGGGCGAAGACCTTCTCCAGCCGCTTCACGACATTGAAGAGTTCGAGCAGGGCCTGCTTGTCGCCGATCTTGACGGTCAGATGGGCAGCGATGCTGTCAGCCAGCTTGCCCGGCTCGGCAATATGGGGGATGGACGCCAGGGCTTCCGGCGGGATCTTCTTGTTGAGCTTGACGTAGGCCTCGAACTGTTCGGCGACTGCCCTCGAGAGCGCTTCGGCCTCATGGGCCTCGCCGCCATCTTCGTCCAGGACGGCCACTTCGGCTTCGTAGAAGTCCTCGCCACCGACAAAGCGCGTCACGGCGGCCCGCTGCTTGCCCTCGACCAGCACCTTGACCGTGCCGTCCGGCAGCTTGAGAAGTTGCAGCACAGTAGCCACAACCCCGACGTCGTAGATGGCGCCGGGGGCCGGATCGTCATCGGCGCTGTTCTTCTGAGTCGCGAGAATGATCTGCTTGTCGCCGCGCATGACCTCTTCGAGGGCGCGGACAGATTTTTCGCGTCCAACAAAAAGCGGAACGACCATATGGGGGAATACGACGATGTCCCGAAGCGGCAACACCGGCAGTGTACGAAGGTCTGACATGGTGGTCTCCTGTGCGTGGCCCGGGATCGGCGCCACGCTGTCCCGCCGGATACGGACGGTTACGTTGATCAGATAGTTGGGCGCTTCGCACGGCCATTCAAGCGGCTGGCGAGCCTCGTCTGGGGGTAAAGTCCCGAATGAGCCTGAAAACCATCAGGCTGTTCAGCCACTACGTGCCCCCCGAACGCCGAACGGCCGTCCATTTCTGGACGGCCGTTTGGTTTTTATCTTGGGTGCGGGAGCAGGATTTGAACCTGCGACCTTCAGGTTATGAGCCTGACGAGCTACCGGGCTGCTCCA
>Ga0164295_10000277_pt1 | contig 43650 bp, 36 predicted proteins | sample GEODES006metaG_FD_111798 | JGI IMG/M metagenome (GOLD analysis project Ga0164295, IMG submission 111798) | Oligotrophic lake water microbial communities from Sparkling Lake, Wisconsin, USA - GEODES006 metaG | ecosystem: Environmental > Aquatic > Freshwater > Lake | place: USA: Sparkling Lake...
CAGAAAGGGAAGCGGCGCTACGCCGACTTCAGGTTGCCGAGATCAAGCGTCACGATCTCGGCGGCGGCAGTGGCATAGCCCTCGCTGCGGACCTGCATGTAGTACTCGAGGGCCACCTTCGGCGTGTGTCCGAGCCAGCGGCAGAAGTCCTGGATCGGGATTCCCCGCTCGGCGAGTTCGGTCGAGCGGGTCGGGCGGAGGTTCAGGAAGACCCGAACCCAATCCTTGACGCCGGCCTCCGCGATGATCCGGCTCATGGGCACGCCGAGCTTTCAGGCACTTGCCAGCCGGTTCTCCCGCAGGCCTCTCCCAGCGTGCGGATGAACCGCCGCCGATCCTCCTCATCTTCCAGAACTGACCCCCTTACCACTCGATCGCTTTCGCCAGACCAGAAAACCGAGGAGGGAGCAACCGCCCACGCAGGCCGCCGCGGAGGGCTCAGGTACTGGAGCGACGGAAAGCTGCAGCCCGTTATTGTAGGTATTCGCGGACCATGTGCTTCCGGAGTTGGTCGTGCGCCGGGTACCCACGAACGTGAAACCACCCGACATCGAGTAGCTGTTATTGCTTGGCGGCTGGGTCCACGAGGTGGTTGAACTAGAGGCGTCGCTACTAAAGACCAGTGCGTAAGTCATCGCGGAGGACAAGCCCCAAATGGCTGCGTTAAGATCGATGTCATAGTAGGTGGGAGTGCTGGTCAGATTCAGGACGAAGCTCTCCGTAGCTAGAACCGATCCGGTAGGGTTATTGGAACCATCCACAGCCTTTAGGTTCACCGAGACCGTTCTTGCAACGTTTCCGGTTGAGCTGTAAAGGGCCATCTTCATCCCATCGAGCGCCAAGCTTCCGGTGCTTGGGGTTGTAAATATCTTGGCTTGGTAACTAGTGACTGATATGGAGCCAAGGCTCGTGGTCAGCGAATTCGTCCCATCGAGCGTGTTGTCCAAGATCACTTCCGCATTTGCCGGTCCTGCAAGCAATGCGATAGCGATAATAGCAGGAGCAAGGGTTTCGAATGAGACAAGTGTTTTCATATTTTGGATCTCTTTTAACCGGGATTTCCCAGATGACGATCCCCCGAAACGCTTCGGGGCCCTTCGGGGCCAATCGTCGGTCGAGAAGTGTCTCAACCTGCCGCCATGCCGTCAACAGCGGGGGGTCTGGGTGCGATTTGACGGGGCGTTTGATCCGTTTCGAGCATGGAATTCCATCCTTTTTGCCATCGGTGCAACGCCGCTCCCTCGCGTACGCCAGTAACCTCCTCCTCAATCCTGCCTGGCTTGCCTGGGCGAGCGTGGCTCACCGGACGGACACAGAGCGGGCGACTGGCTAAGTCTGCCGATCCGTTCGAGGATCGAAGCGAAAAGTTGTCGAGGATCGACGCGCCCTCGCGCACAAACTGGCGGCGTTGGATCCTGATCGGAATCAATGTCGGTATCGTTGCCGTTATTTCCTGGCTGCTGATCCGGCGATCACACAAGCCTCGTCCCGCCGGCGGTCCCTCGCCTCCACTTCACTGAAATCCGCTCGGACCGATCCCGACGAGCCTGAGCAGGGTCCGGAGTGATCAGGCCTCCGCTGCCGCCGGCCCCCGGCTGCTGGCCCATTCCGGAACCATCTCGGATTCCTGGCTCCGATCAATCCAGGCCGGCCAACACTTCGATTGCCCCTCATGCCCCCCTCGCGGCCCCCGAAATTGCGCTCCTGGCACACCGGGAAACCCGACGGCACGACTCTTTGTTACGATGGGAGAATCCCTGGCCTTTCCGTTGCCGCGGATTTTTTCCCCGCCCCCCTGTGGCCCGCCACCATGCCCACCACCTCCGACTTCTCACTCGGCAAGGTCGATGTGGCGCTGACGCCGCGGGAGCGGTTTGAGGAGTTTCTCCAGGCCCGGGGGAAGCGGATCACGCGGCAGCGGCGGATGATCGTCGAGCATGTCTGCGCCCGACACGAGCACTTCGACGCCGAGCAACTCCTCGCCGATCTCCGCGGCACCCCCGATGGCGCCTCCGCCAGCCGGCCAACGGTCTACCGGACGCTCACCGAGCTCGTCGAAGCGGGGCTGCTGCGAAAGATGGTGCTCAGCGGCCGGGCCGTTTACGAGCACGACTACGGCTACCCGCAGCACGATCACCTCCACTGCACCGGATGCCAGACGCTGATCGAGTTCTCGAGCGCCGACCTGGGGAAGATCCTCGACGCCGTCGCCGCCCTCCACCAATTCCGCGCCCAGGGCCACCGCCTGATCATCAGCGGCCTGTGCATGAACTGCCGCTCCAATCGCAGCCGGTCGCGCCACCAAGACCGGATCTGACAGGCTCGGGTATGGCCGTGGTCGGCAGCCGGGGATTCTTGAAGGCTGGCGTTCTCGAGAGCTGCCTCTCCTCCGGGCAGACGCTGCCGGAATCCCGGGCGGCCGTCCGTTTCCTGAAGCGGATGAGCGTTCCACCCTCCCGCTTCCGAAATGGCCCCAACCCCATCCGTCGCCAGAGGTTGCGGCCGATGACGCCAGGCCTAGATCCGCGGTCACGAGCCGCCGGCATGCCAATTGCCCTCTCCTCTCTCCGTCCCCCGCGAACAGCGGCGCGAACCCCTGCCTGCTTTCCCACCGCAACTCGGGCATCGCTCGGGCCCCGCCCTCTGCTGGCCTCCACGAGGTTCGCTCCCGTCTTCCCTGCCACGAGGTGCCCATGCTTGCCTCGCCCGCTTCCATACCGCGCGCGTTGATCGTTGAACGGATCGGTCGCGCGGCGATGGTCGTCGCTGTCCTGACGCTCGAAGGATGCTCCGCGTCGTCCTCCGCAGACCACGGGCAAGCTCCTCGGACGTTCAGCACGCTTGCCGACTGCTTTTGCCGCGGCACGGCTGACCATCGAGAGGAGACCATCTCCGTTGACGAGGCCCACCGTCTGGCAGCCAATCCGTTCGGCATCTCCCTCCGTCGCCTCCGCACGCTCGACGCCTCAGCGGCCCGTGAACTCGCCGCCTGCCGTGGCTTCCTCCACTTCGCCGTTCTCCCAGCGCTCAACCCCGCGGCCGCAGAGGAACTGGCCACGCACGCCGAGGACCTGCGACTCGACCGACTGGAGACGCTCTCTGCCGACTCCGCCCGGGCCCTGGCGCGGCACGCCGGCGCACTCCATTTGAACGGCCTGCGATCGATCGACGTTGCCACGGCCGAGGCGCTTGCCACCCACGAGGGGCTGCTCGCCCTCAACGGCCTCGAAGATCCTGAAGAACAGGTGATCCTGGCGATCGCCAGGCACCGCGGTCATCTCTGCCTCAATGGCGTGGAAACCTTGTCTCCTGAAGCCGCTGGCGCCCTCGCCGCCCGCCGCGGAAAGGCGAGCCTCCACGGGCTGGCATCCCTGACCTATCAGTCGCTCGTGAGCCTTCTCCACCACAGCGACCGATCGGGCTTCGACCTCCCCGACTGGATCCCCACCGGGCGCAGCGAGGCCATCGGCCTGAGGCCGGCCGCCTGGAAAGGGGAGGGCAAGCCGTTGCCCCGACCGCTCTCCACTCCATCAGCCCTCGCCTCCATCAACAACTGAGCTGCCACAGCCCCGTGGGGGCGGGGGCGCTCAGACGTGGAGCGCTGCGGCGGCGGCACGGGCCGGGTTGCGGCGCAGCGCCTCGCGGACAGGGCCGGCGAGGAATTCCTCCACCTGCGCCGATGCCCGTCCGGCCAGCCCCTGCGACTCCATCGCAGCCTCCAGATCGACCGCCACGAAGAGCGGGTCGGCAGCGAGCCGGGCCGCGAGATCATTCGGCTTCCCATCGCGGATGGCCGCCGTCGTCGCATGGCTGTGCACGCGGAAGGCCTCGTGGAGCTCCTGCCGGTCGCCACCAGCCTTCGTCCCCGCCATCAAGATCCGTTCCGCGGCGAGGAAGGGGAGGTAGTTCTCCAGATTGCGACGGATCGCGCCGGGGATGACGACGAGCCCGCGGGCGATGTTCGCGTAGAGGACGAGCTGCGCGTCGGTGGCGAGGAAGGCCTGCGGGAGGACAAGGCGGCGCGGTGCGGAGTCGTCGAGAGTCCGCTCGAACCACTGCGTGGCTGCGGTCTGCCCGGCCGTTGCGGCCAGCCCCATCACGAACCGGCCGAGGCCGCACATCCGCTCGGCCCGCATCGGATTGCGTTTGTAGGGCATCGCCGAGGAGCCGACCTGATCCTGCTCGAAGGGCTCCTCGAGCTCTCCCGAGGCGGCCGCGAGCCGGAGATCGTTGCCGGCCTTGTGGGTCGATTCGGCGATGCCGGCGAGGCCCGCCACGATCTGCGAGTCGATCTTCCGGGTGTAGGTCTGGCCGGTGACATCGTAGGAGGCGTTGAAGCCGAGCTTCCGCGACACCACCTCGTCGAGGGCGCGGACTCGGGCGTGATCGCCGTCGAAGAGCTCGAGGAAGCTCGCCTGGGTGCCGGTCGTTCCTTTTGCCCCGCGGGCGCGGAGGAGTTGGCGACGGTGGACGATCTCCTCGAGATCGATGAGCAGGTCGTGGATCCACAGGCAGATGCGCTTGCCGATCGTCGTCGGCTGTGCCGGCTGGAGGTGAGTGAGCCCGAGACAGACGATGTCCTTGGTCTCGGCCGCCTTGGCCGAGAGCGCCTCGATCACCCCGGCGATCCGGGCGACGATCAGGTCGAGCGAATCGCGCATCAGCATCAAGTCGGTGTTGTCGGTGACGAAGGCACTGGTCGCTCCAAGGTGGAGGATCGGCCGGGCCAGCGGCGCCGCATCGCCGAAGGTGTGGAGGTGGGCGAACACGTCATGCCGCATCTGCTTCTCGTAGGCCGCCGCCTTGGCGAAGTCGATCGGCTCGAGGTTGGCCCGCAGTTGCGACAGTTGGACCGGCGTGATCGACAGCCCGAGTTCAGCCTCGGCCTCGGCCAGCGCCAGCCACACCTGCCGCCAGGTGCGGTAGCGGTTGCGATCACTCCACAGCCTGGCCATCTCAGCGGAGGCGTAACGGGACGCCAACGGATTTTCCCACACGTCCCGGCGCCCGTCCTGCTGTGCATCCACGTTCACGTCGGCATTCTCCTGGTCCCATTGCCTGTCCTGTTGCCTGTTCCTGGGCCCGATCCATCCTTCGCTGCCGCAGGGCTCCCCGGCCTGCCCGCCGGGGCATCGCTCCCTGGCATCGTCTGTCGGGCCATCATGCAGATCAACCGTTCCAGGGCCAGCCTCGCTCGCAAGCCGCGGGAAGCATCTCCTTTGAGCGATCGGTCGAGGTCGGCAAGCCGCTGCGGAAGCTGGCGGGCCCGACGTCCGCCGAGTTGCTGGAGCGATTCGCGGGCCTGAGCAAGCGCCTTGGGCCATGCCGCCACGCCGGCCGACTTGAGCGCCTCGTCGAAGCTGCCGGGGCGCCCCGCGCTGGGGGGGAGGCCGAGGAGCCGGGCGGCAGCGGCGAGGCGGCGAAGGCTCGTCGCCGCCTGGGCAAACAGCGCGATCGGGTTCTCGCCGTTGGCGAGGAGATCGGCGAGCGCCGTCAGGGCCTCCGGCGCATTCCCGGCCGCCGCGGCATCGACCATCCCCCAAGCCGAACGTTCCTGCGCGCTTCCCACCATGTCGTCGATCGCCTCTGGGGGGATCGCCTTCCCCCCTTTGCCCTGCGCTCCGGCGAGCCGTTGCACCGCCTGATCGACCTGACCGAGTTCGTTATTGAGGCGCTCGAGGAGGCGCTGCGCGGTGGCCGCCTCGAGCACGCAGCCATGCCGGGCGCGGGCCCAGTGCCGCACCCAGACCGCCAGATCGATCTTCGACGGCACGGCCAGGTCGATGACCGCGTTTTGGGCGGCGAGCGCCTTCGCCAACCGCGTCGTGGCAGGAAAGGTCTTCACGTCGAGGATCACAAGCCCGCGATGGCCGCGGGGGGCGGCGCCGAGGGTCTCGAGCGTCGCCCGGCATTTGGTCACGAACGGATCGGCCGAGCGGACGACCGCCACCCGCGTCGCTCCGGCAAACATCGGCACCGTCGCCGCTTCATCGAAGATGTCACGTGGATCCTCGATCGAGTCCCCGTCGAACTCCCGCCACGCCCACGACCGATCGGCCTCGTCGGGCACCAGATGCCCGCGGATGAGCCGGAGAAGCTCACCGGCCAGGAAGGGTTCGTCGCCGACCAGCGCGATCACCGCCGACGACGGTGGCGACCAGTCATCGGGGGCGCGGAGGATTTCCAGGGCGGAGCGGGATTCGGCCACGGGGGGGGCGCCTCGGAGGACGCCGGACCGGGGGAAGACCTACGGCCCCGGAAACGGCAGCCTTGCAGTCTAGCCGTCCGTGGAAAAACATACCTTTGACGTTCTTGCCGTCCCGTCCAGGCCGTTGCCTGCTACGGGAGGACCTTCACTCCACCGAGTTTGCCGACAACCCGCGGCATCGCCACGGTGACAGGCTCCGGCGTCGTGCCGCGGCCGATATTCCCCGCAGCGTCACTCGCTTCGACCCGGATGAAGACCCGGGCCGGCGTTCCCCGCTCGGGCTGCCAGCGGTATTCGCCCTGCGCCTCCAACCCTTCGGCGATCGTCCCCCACGGGCCGTCCGCGCTCGGCGACTGGATCAGCCGAACGCTCTTGGGAACGAGGATCTGATCGCGGGCGGCCCAGCGGATGAGCACGCCCCCCGGTTCGGTATCTTTCAAGCGAGTTGCCTCGAGGATCTCGACTTGCGGGGGCTCGTCGTCGATGCCGATCCACCCTTCTGGCATCTCGCCCGAGCGTGGCCCGCCCCCGGCGTCGGGGAGATCGGGGACAATCTCGAGCCGGAATCCGTAGAGGCCGGCGGCGGGAAGGGTGACGTCGATCGGACTCTGGCCGTCGTCGTCAACGGCGCTCCGCTGCCAGGTGACACCGCCGTCGCTTGTACTCCACAGTTCCACGCGCACCGGGATGGTGTCGGGGCGGTCGGATTGCATCTCGTAATCCCAGGTGAATCTCCGGGAGCGGACGATCTGCAGGGGACGGCCACGGTATTCGGTGGGGAGCGCTCGCGCCACCGTCCCCGGTGCCGCAGCCTCGATCGCCGGGGTCGCGGGGGCAAGCGGCGGAGGCGCCGTGGCCCCCACCTCCGGCCGGCCACCCGGATTTGGCAGGCCCGCGCGACTGCCTGTCCCGACAGGGCGGGCAAGAACGCTCCGGCTCTGGCCTGCCTCCGCGGGAGGAGCGGCGTCTGCCGCCGGCCCCTCGCCGGCCCAACGGCCCGACGTATCGGCCGCCCATCCACCGGGAGGCACGGTGGCCACCTCGGTAGCGGCTCCGGACTGGTTCTCGATGGGCAGGGCAGGGGGGGGCGATGCAACCACCGCGGAGGACGACTGCCCGGGCAACGCCGGGACACCGATCTCCGCCGCGAGCGTCCCCTGATCGACACCAGGGTCGGCAACCTCCATCGTGAACTGCTTCACGGTCCGATGCCCAGCGGCATCGCTGATCGAGATCCGCACCGTGAGGGCCTCGGCCTTCTCGCCTGCCCACCAGATCTCCTCGCCGAGCAGGTGGGCCGGGGACTCGCGGGAGAGGATCGCCTCGGCGGCGATCTTCTTCCAAGTCGGCTCCGCTTTCGTCTGATATTCCACCACCATCTTCGGGAGGTCGAGCGTGTCGTCTGCGGCGGCATAGCGACAGACAATCTCGCCGTCGGTGCCGCGCCACACCCGGGCTGTGACGCGCGGCGCGGCGGCATCGACGAGGACGCGCATGTCGGGCCCCTCGCCCCCGCGCTGTCTCCCCTTGCCATCGATCGCCCGAAGTCGAAACCAATACTCCCCGTCGGCCGCGGCCCTGTAGACGATCGACCCGGCCTCCGGCCCAGCCTCGCCGGCCTGCTCCCAGGTCGCCCCGAGATCCTTCGAAGCCTGAAGGAGGACCCGCGCCGCGGCGTGGTCGGCCTGCTGGGATGGCGCCACCTTGAAAGGAATCGCGAAGGTCGTGTTTGTCGTCCGGACCAGATCGGGAAGCCTCGGGGCCGGGGGAAGCTCCTCCCCCCAAGCGCGTCCCAACAGCCCCAGTAGACAGACCGCCATCACCCCCGGAAGCCGCCGGCTCTGGATGGCTCCACGCCTGCTCCCGGCGACGAATTGGCGAAAGTGTCTGGTGGTCGATCGCATGCCGCTGAATCGTCAACGCCGCGACGGCATGTCCCGATTTTCGGGAATGACGGGTAAAGTCCCCCCAGATTCACATCCCTCCGCTCTCGGTGACACAGGCGGGGCAACCGGCAGGTTTTGGGGGGAAAGGCGGTTTTCGTGCTGGACCGGGTGATCTGAAGACTGCCATAATCCGCGCGGCCTCGAAGCCGTCGTCCCGGCGTTTTTCCAGGCCGAGCCCCCACTTCCCAGATTCCCTCACCAGATCTCCCCTCTCACCAGATCCCCCCGCTGACGTGTTCTCCCCCGAAACCTCGCTCCGCGACCTCGCCGGCCTAGCGGCGATCCTCATTGGTGGACTTCTCGCCCTCATCGTCGCCCTCCGGGCCCTCCAGTCGTGGGTCAGGCGGGCGCAGCAGGATCAACCGGAGTCCGGTCGTGGCGATTGGGAAAACGCGCTGGCCGGCTACAAAAATCTCCGCGATCAGGGTGTTTTGAGCGAAGAGGAATACCGAAAAATAAGAACGCTCGTCGAGCCGCACATGCAGAAGCCGGATTCCGGAGGCACACCGCCGCCGGCCAAACCGCTTCCGCGGACGGGGAACCGCGACTGACGCCGAGCTGTCCGCGACCGATTCACGCCCAACTGCAGTCCGAAAGGGAATTACCGACATGCCATCAGGGAAGGACGTCAACAACCTCGGTCGCCGTGGGGCGGGTGGAACGACGAAGAAGAACGCGTTCTGCTCATTCTGCCGCAAGAGCTACCGAGACGTCGGCCCGTTGGTGGAGGGCCCCGGGGATGTGTACATCTGCGGCGAGTGCATCGAACTGTGCCAGTCGATCCTCGATCAGGAAAAGAAGCGCCGCGGCACGAGCAAGCAACTCTTCACCTCGATCCCGTCGCCGCGTGAAATCGTCGGCCACCTCGACGAATACGTCATCGGGCAGGAGCACGCCAAGCGGGTGCTCGCTGTCGCCGTCCACAGCCACTACAAGCGTCTGACGCTCGGCAGCGAGGGCTCCGACGTCGAGGTCGAGAAGTCGAACATCCTCCTCCTCGGCCCCACCGGCTGCGGCAAGACGCTCCTCGCCCGGACTCTCGCCAGGGTCCTCAACGTGCCGTTCGCGATCGGTGACGCGACCACGCTCACCGAGGCCGGCTACGTAGGCGAGGACGTCGAAAACCTCCTCCTCAAGCTCCTCAATGCTGCCGACTTCGACATCGAGGCCGCCCAGCGCGGGGTGCTCTACATCGACGAGATCGACAAGATCGGCAAGACGAGCCAAAACGTCTCGATCACCCGTGACGTCTCCGGTGAGGGGGTGCAGCAGGCGCTCCTCAAGATGCTCGAAGGGACCGTCGCCAACGTACCGCCGCAGGGTGGCCGCAAGCACCCCGAGCAGCAGTACATCCAAATCGACACCTCGAACATCCTCTTCATCTGCGGCGGCACGTTCGTGGGGATCGACAAGATCATCGCCAAGCGTCTCGGCAAGCGGACGATCGGCTTTGGTCAACCGTCCGGGCACAAGGGAGAGGCAACCCTCGCGGAACTCCTCCCGCAGGTCGATTCCGACGACATTCTCGAGTTCGGGCTGATTCCCGAACTCGTCGGCCGACTCCCGGTGATTTCGTCGCTCAGGCCACTCGACGAACCGTCGCTCGTGAAGGTGCTCAAAGAGCCCAAGAACGCGCTGGTGAAGCAGTATCAAAAGCTCTTCGGAATGGAGAACTGCCAGCTCGAGTTCACCGACAACGCCCTCTCCTCGATCGCCCGCCGGGCGATGCGGAAGGAAACCGGCGCCCGTGGCCTGCGGTCGATCATCGAGGACGTGATGCTCGATGTGATGTTCGATCTCCCGGATCACTCCGGCAGCTCGTACGTGATCACGGAGCGGAACGTCGATGACAAGGAGCCGGTCCTGCCGGCCCGGGACACGCCTCGCCACAAGTCGGCCTGACGAGAAAACGGACCGGACACCAGCAGGGCTCGCGGGGGCCAGCTCGAAAGAGTACACCGCGCGCCCAGCGCCGTTGGACGCAGCCAGCGAGGGGTCGCCCGTGCTCCGTGAGCCGGCGTAGCCGACAAGCGGAGCCATGGATGGCGAAGCGCAGGCGGGTCCGAGTGAGCCGAGGCCCCGGAGGGCCGGAGCGAACGTCCGGCGACGGGGCACGGGCGACCCCGAAGCCACGCTCAGTCCGAGCCGGTCAGGCCTGCGCAGCGCCGGCAAGCCGGATGAGCGCCGCGATGCCGCGGTCGAGCGTCCGGTCGGAGACGGTGTAGGCGACGCGGAAGTGGGTGTCCGCGGCGCCGAAGACGCTCCCAGGAACCACGATCAGCTTCTCCTGCTCCGCGGCGATCTCGGCAAACCGCTTCCCGGAGCCGCCGGGCGCCTCGGGGTAGAGGTAGAAGGCCCCGCCGGGCTTCACGAAAGAATAGTGGCCGGCGAGCCCCGCCATGAGCTTGTCGCGCTTCCGCTTGCACTCGGAGAGGGGAACGTCCATCGGGGCGTCGATCGCGGCGATCGCCCCCCACTGGCCGATCTGCGGGGCACAAACGAACGTGTACTGCTGCAGCATCGTGCAGGCATCGATGATCTCAGCAGGCCCGTGAACCCACCCCACGCGCCAGCCGGTCATCGCGTGCGACTTCGAGAAGCCGTCGATGACGACGATGGCGTCGCTATGCGCGGCTGGCGAATGAAAGGGCTCGTCGTAGCAGTAGGAGCGATAGAGCTCGTCGCTGATGAGCGTCACTCCCGTCTGCTCGGCGAGCCGGGCGAGGTCGCGCACGGTCTCGAGCGGAGCGACGAAGCCGGTCGGATTTGACGGCGTGTTGAGGAGGATCGCTTTTGTCCGCGGCGTGATCACTGCCGCGACTCGTTCGACATCGATGGAGAACGACGGCGAGGTGTCGACGATCACGCACGTGCCGCCGAGGAATTCGACGAGCGGTCGATACATCACGAAGGCCGGCTCGAAGAGGATCACCTCGTCGCCGGGATCGATCATGGCCATGAGCACGAGGACCAGGGCGCCGCTCGAGCCGCTCGTGACACAGAGCTTCCGCCCGGGCTGCCCCAGCTCGTCGCGAACGGCTCCCTCGAGCCGTTCGCGGAGTTGCGGGATGCCTTGGGTCTGCGTGTAGCCGCTCTTTCCGGCGTCGATGGCAGCCTTGGCCGCCTCGCACGCCGCCACCGGCATGGCGAAATCGGGCTGGCCGATCGCCAGATTGATCGGGTCTTCGAGCCGCGCGGCAAGATCGAACGCCTTCCGAATCCCGGAGGAATCGAAAGCGCTGGCCCGCCGCGAGACGATCGTCCGCCGCACGGATGCCGGGGTGCTCACTTGGCGTCCTTGAATATCTTGGCGAGCTCTTCTCCGAGCTTCTCACCGCGGACATCCATCGACACGACCTTGCCGTCCCGGCCGACGAGGATCACGGTGGGGATGCCGGTGATGCCGTAGTACGCGGCGAGGGGATGCTGCCACCCCTGTCCCTCGGGCTGCTCGAAGAGGATCGTCCAGGGGATCTCCTTCTCCTTGAGGAACGCCTCGAGGGCATCACGGTCCGTGTCGAGACTGATCCCCACCACCTCGAATCCCTTGTCGTGGTACTTCTCGTAGGCAGCCAGAACGTTTGGCATCTCGGCGATGCACGGCCCGCACCAGGTGGCCCAGAAGTCGACGAGCACGACCTTGCCATCGAGCGTCTTCTGATCGAACGCTTGGCCATCGAGGTTCGTGCCGCGGATTTCCATCTCGTTGCCGATCAGGCCGAGGCGGCGGAGCATGCCGGCCATGCCCTCTCCCATCGCCTTGATCTGCGGATTGCTGCTCTTCACGAACGCCCCGCCGAAAGCGGCGTAGGCCTTGCCGGCCGCTTCGCTTCCCTCCGGCATGTGCTCCAGAGCGCCGGCAAACTGCATCGCAAACTGCGCGATCGCCCCGTCATCCGGGTCTTTCTCGAGCAGCGCGTTGATTCGGCTGACAACGGATTCCGCCCCGGCGAGGTCCTGGTTCTTGAGGATCTTCTGAGCATCGCTGACGAGGACGATCTGCGCGGCCTCGGCGGCGAGCTCGGCATCCCCGCCACTGACGAGCGACTCGGCGAAATCGCTGAGCGTGGCCTCGGCATCGCGATCGCCAAGCCGGGCGAGGAGGGTCAGGCTCTGGAGCTTCATCCGCGAAGCCCGCGCCCGGGCCTCGTCCTTCGGCCCCGTCTGATCGAGGATCTTGTCGGCCACGGTGACCGAGGTCTTGGCCACCTTGCCCAGAAACGCCTCGGCCTGCTGGCGGCTGGTCGGCTTGAAGTTCGTCTTGTGGAGCTTGTCGATGAAGGCAAGCAACTCCTCGGGAGTTCCGTCCGGAACCTCACCGATCTCGGGGATACCGTTGGCGTCCCCCTTCTTGGCTTCCCCGTTCTTGGCTTCCCCGTTCTTGGCTGCGGCCGGATCGGCGATGTCGTCGACCACCACCTGGGCCGAGAGGCTCCCTCCGGTCGTCAGGATGATCCCCGCGGCACAGAGGAGCGTCAGACCGGCGCGACGGGAACGGGCCATCGGGAAAAACATGAAGACCTCGAGGGGATTCGCTCCCGAGGGGAGCAGGTGTTGGTCAGCCGTAGGGGCGAGCCGTCGATGGTAACGGGCTCGGGCGGCACGGGGCAATCCGACCGGCACCGCGGATTTCCGCAGACGTCAGCCAGACGGACGGCCGAGGGGCCCAAACTGCGATCGGCGAATCGGTTTTCGCCTGGCAGATGGGGGAAAATCTTCCCCGCCGACGGCCGCAGCGACCGGGCCGCTGACGAAATCGGGCGGCCCGGCAGCCCCTCGCCGGCGATCAGCCGATCAGTGGACGATCGTGCGGAACCGCACGAAGCCACCCTGGCCGGGAGCGAGCGTCCCCCTGAAGGTCCAGGAGAGGAGCGTGGCGCCGTCATCCCCCTTCGAGGTGGAGATCTCCGCCGGGAGATTCGAGACCGGGCTTCCATCGATCACGGCCAACCGGCCCGGGACGGCATCGACGAGCGTGATGTCGGTGAGGGGACGGTCGCCGGAGTTGAGGAGGAAGATCGTGAAGTCGAGTTCTTCGCCGGGGCGGGCGGTGTCGCTGCCGGCCCGCTTGGAGAGGGTGAGCTCGCAGCGGCCCGGAGACTCCAGGCGGAGCGTGGCCACGCCATGGTCGACGGCGAGCACGTCGGTGGCCTCGCCATTGACGGTCACCTGGGCTCCCGAGACACACATCCAGGCCAGCGGCACGTCGATCTTCCGCGCCAGCCGCGGAGCCTGGACGTTGTGGATCTTCTCGGCGGGGAGGTCGAGTGCAACGGCAACCGGGCCGTCGACCCCCTCCTTGAGCACCGGCGGTTGCACCTTGTCGACGGCCAGCACGGGAATCCGGTCTTCGATGGCGATGCCTGGCTGGGCGAGCTTGGCGGCGACGATCTGGGTCTGCTGGGTCTTGTCGCGCACCGACTGGCCGACCGCCCCCGACGCGGCGATGGTGTCGAGAGCGACGCCGCGCGGACCGGTGGGGACGGCGTCTTCGAACGGACGGATCACCCGACGGACCGACGAGAACCGCGGCGCGTAGACGCAGGTGCAATTGGAGGCGACGACGCAACTCTCCGCTTCCAGGCAGGCCTCGTCTTCAGGCGCGGGGCCGGGCCCATCGGCGCGGTAGCGGGCGACCGTGTCGCCGGAGGTGAGGTTGCCCAGGCGTGTCCGGCCGCGGGGCACGGCCGGCTTGCCGTGATCACCGCCGTCACAGACAAGGCACGGCCCGATGACCGGGATGGCAATCGTGGGAACGATCGGGGCGCCGCAGCCGGCCTGGCATTCCCCCCCCTGGCAGCCAGCGAAGGCATGGGCTCCGAAAATCCGACAAGCGTGCAGCCGGCAGCGCGGCGAACCGCAGCCTCCCTCACGAATGCCGTGGCCGGCTTTCTGTTGACAGCTCGGCCCCTGGCAGGCGCCGCCAGCGATCGCGGTGGCATCGGCCGGCAGCGGCGTTGCCCCGCCGGCTTGTCCGAGTCGGGGCAGGGCAGGAGAGGGGAGTTCGAGTCCGGTTGAGCGCACCTCGCCATCCCGGATCGTCGGCGCGACGCGGGGCAGTTCGGAGGCCGCCGTGGCAGCGGCACGATCCTCAGCCTGGAGCACGGCCTCAGCTGCTACTGCGTCGGAAGACTGCGCGTCGGAAGGCTGCGCGATGGCAGCCGAGGCGATGACGGCAGGCAGCGGCGTCACGACGGCAACCGGCGCCGTGAGCGACATCGAGCGGCACGAAGCCAGCAGGACGGCACCGGCGGCGACGGCCAGCCAGCGCGCGGTCTGCCCAGAACGGTGAGCACGTGGCTGGGATGAGCTCATGGCACCACTCCCGGGGCAGGCAGCCGATTGCCCAGAACGATTTCGGCGACCGGGGCCCCGAGCGTGGCGGCGATCTCGCGGGGATCGTCGCAGGGGCGAACGTCGAAGGAGTTGGCCGCGGAAATGTCGGCGACGTCCGGATCGCAGGCCATGTAGACGATCCGTTCGACGTGGGCACCGTCGAGCGCCTGGACGAAGTCGTTTTCATCGATCACCAGCTCGACCGGGAAGCGGTGATCCATGCCTGGCGGCGTGGCGAGTCGGGCGAGGATCCGGATCGTCGGATAGACCTCGAGCCCCTCGTAGCCCGGCACCCCGCCGAGACGCACCCGGTAGGTGCTCCCCACGAGGAGCGACGACCGGAACGGGGCCGCGGCGGGGGGCGACCAACCGGCGAAAGTCTCGACTGAAACCGTCATTCCCTTCGGCCCCTGGATCGAGACTGGCTGGAGAGCCGCAGCCAGAGAGGCCTCCGGAAAGGGACCGGCCTGCGGGTGTCCTTGGGCGCCAATCGCTCCCGGCAAGAGTCGGCTGGCGAGTAATTCCACCTGCTCTTCCGGCCCCGCGTCGCCGCCCTGCAACGGCAACGCGATTCCGGTGAAGCAGGCGGTCGCCAGCAGCCCTCGGACAACCCGCAGCACGGTCCCTGACCGGACAGCCCCCCGGGACAACGCCCCGGAAGGGCTCCACCGCGTCTTCGATCCGGCCGTGCATCCGGTGGAGCGGTGGGTGTTCATGGCATCAATACGAAGGGGGGAAAGAACGGACGAAACGATCGACACCGAACTCCGAGCCTGACCATCACGACTCCCGGGAACCGCTGTCCCGGCGACCTTCCCTGGACCGGTCGGACGACCGGTCCAGGGGTTGGTCGACGTGATTCAGGGGATGAAGTCTTCCGGGGCGGGCGGGCACTCGCCGGCGGCGGTGTCGGGATCGGGCCCGCCGTTGCCGACGTACCGGAGACGATCCTCGTCGGGCTGCCGGAGCCGGATGTTCGGCACGTCCGACCGCTCCGCGATGTAGGCCCGGTGGGCCGGCTTGGGGTAGCTCAAGCCCGGATACTGCTGGACATGGAGCTTGAGTTCGCTCGTCGGGGGCGGGATGTGGTGCTTGGTGTGGTTGGTGATCGTGTGCTTCCGCAGACCGGCAGGCACCCCCAGTGGGATGTGGGCCGGGCCCGGGAGGCCGATCGGCGTCCCGGTGATCGGATAGCCGTAGGTGGGTGCCGTCATCCCGGCGAGGAACGCCGGCGGTAGCTGCGAGGGATCACCGCCACAGGGCATTCCCAACGGCATCGGATTGGCCGCAGAAGCGCCCGGCATCCCGGCTCCACCATCCCCAGCCAGGGCCCCAGCCCCCTTCCCGGGAGACTGCAGATCCTTGTTGCCGATGCGGATGATCGCGAGGATCGAGCCGCGGCGATCGGCCTCGACGACCGGATCGCAACCCGGATCGAGACGCGTGCTGACGAGCGTTTCCACGCCGGCGACCGCCAGTTCCTGGTACTCCGGGTCGGGAAGATAGACGACCTTCGTCACGAAGTTGCCACTCGTGACCTGATCGAGATCCTCGTCAGTGAGTTGGAACGGGATCGCGTTGTGGGCGAGGAACGCATCCGTCCGCGGAGTGACGGGGGCGACTTCGAGCGTCGGGTAGAGCTCGAGCCCTTCCTGCCCGGGGATGTCGGTGAGCTTGAGGCGGTAGATCGCCCCCTGAACGAAGTCGTAGCGACCGGGCGTCACGAGCGGCTCGGAGTCGAAGCCACCGAACTCCGTGACATCCCAGTGGACCTGCATCCCATCGGGGCCGATGAAGCCGATCTGGGAGGCGGGGAGGTTCATCCCGTAGCCGGGCCCTCCCATCCCACCGCCGTCGACGCCGTTGGCGGCGAGCATTTCCTCATAGCCAACCGGGGAGATCACCCCGGGGCCAGGCCCCTCCACACCGGGGCCGGGATGCTGGAGCATCGCCGCCGGCGGGAGCACGTTCGTGTGCGGCGTAGCGACCGGACGGATCTGGGCCAGTCCGGTGAACGGTGAGTTCGCCGGGATGTGGCAGCCGGTCAGCGAGGCTGCCAGCGACAAGCCGACGAAACCCTGCAGATGTCGTTTCACCATCGGATCACCTCCTCTAGCCTGCGGACGATTGGCCGCATGTCCCAGTCGGTCGGGGAAGCCCCTGTGCGGATCGCTGCTGGTCGTGTCTGAACGTCCTGCCACGGCGGGAATCCGCCGTGGGCAGGCCGGGGGGGCTTCCGTACACTCGCGCCCTGCGGCATCCGTTACCGGACCGCTGGCAGAAGTCACCACCCGCCCCAATGGATTCGACTTCCGGAGGCGGATTCTTTGGCAAAACCCTCAAAGTCGTGACGACCCCACCGACCGACACCCGCCGCAGATTCCCCGGATTCCGCCGCCGCGCGCCGGTGTGGATGTCGATCCCAGTAAGCCTGGCAATGTGCGTCGCTTCGGGGATTTCGGTGACCGGCCAGCCGCCGGCGGGCAGCGTCTACCAGCGTTTGACTCCGGCCCCGGCCGAGCCGGCCTCGGAGTTGGCCCCGGACTCCCCGGCTACCGCTGCCCCCCCACTCCCGCTTCCTCTCCCATCCTCCGCGACTGCCACCCCCGAATCGGCGGCCGAACAGGCCGGACGGGCGGAGCGGGTGGTCGCCGCCGCCCTGGCCGGGTTTTCCCGGGTGCCGTCGGTCTCAGCCCGCGTCCGGCACCTCGTTCGGGTCGACGACAAGGTGCTCAAGGGGAGCGGGCGCTACGTCCAGTCGGGGGTCGGGGAGGATCAACGCTACCGATACGAATACCGCCTCAGCGCCACCGACGAGGAGTTCGAGGTCCTTGACGTCTGCGACGGGCTGTTCGCCTGGAACTTCCGCCGCATCGGCCAGAACCCCCCTCAGGTGGAGCGGATCGACGTCCGCCGCATCCGCGAGCGGCTCGAGACCCTCGGCATCGCCCACCGCCAGGATCAATCGGCCTACCTCGGCGGCGTGCAGCGCCACCTCGGCCTGCTCCGCCAGTATTTCCGGTTCGCGTCGATTACGTCGGCGGTGATCGACGACGTTCCGGTGTGGCTCATCGAGGGGACCTGGGATCGCGACACGCTCGCCTGGATCGTCAAGGAGAAGGCGGAGGCGATCAAGAGCGAGGCGGGGGTCGCGCCGAACGAACTCCCCGACGGCATGCCGTACAGCGTTCGACTCTCGATCAGCAAACGAGAACTCTTCCCCTGCCGGATCGAGTGGCTCGCCGTGCCGGGCAAGCGGCCAACCCCACCGGCGGCGCTTCGGGTGGTGGCGATGATGGAGTTGTACGACGTCCGCATCGGCGATCCGGTCGACGTGTCGGCGTTCGTCTACAAGCCGGCCACGGAGGGGCTGACCGACATCACCGACGGCTACCTGCCGCAGGTCCAGCCGCTGCGGCAGTGACGGCCGGTCAGCCGGCGCCGCTCCATCCCGCCTCGACGAGCCGGACGGCGGCATCGATCGCCGCTTCCATGCTCGTCGAATCGGCGTCACCGCGGCCGACGATGTCGAACGCCGTCCCGTGGGCGACGCTCGTCCTCACCAGCGGCAGACCGAGCGTGATGTTCACCGCCCGGTGCATCCCCAGGAGCTTGACCGGGATGTGCCCCTGATCGTGGTACTGCGCCACGATCCCGTCGAAGCCCCCGCGGGCGGCGCGGAGAAAGAGCGTGTCGGCGGGGAAGGGGCCTGCGGCCTCGATCCCGGCAGCGCGCAGCGCGGCTACAGCCGGGGCGATGATCCGCGTCTCCTCATCGCCGAACAGCCCTCCCTCGCCCCCATGGGGATTGAGCGCTGCCACCCCGATCCTCGGGCGCCGTCCGAGCAGGGCTACGAGGAGGGAAGCCAATCGCTCCCCTGCGGCGACGATCCCCGGGGTGGAGAGCCGCTCGATCGCCGTGGCGAGCGACTCGTGGAGTGTGACATGGACAACCCCGAGCGGACCGTGCACCAAGCCATCCGTGGTCGGCGGGAGCCAGAGCATCATCGAGGCGGCGGCGTCGGGGAGCCCGCAAGCCCGCGCCAGCCATTCGGTGTGCCCGGGGACGTCGTGCCCCGCGGCGTGGAGCGCTTCCTTGTGAAGCGGCCCGGTGACGAGGGCTCCGCGGCGGCCGGCGCTTTGCACGAGCCGAAAGGCCGTCTCCAGCGCCCCCACGGCCGCCCGACCACCGGCCGCGGAGATCCGGCCACGGGGAACGACCTCTTCGGTGTTGTCCGGCTCGACGACAACCACCGTCTCGGCGTTCGAGGGGCGTGGGTCATCCGCCGCCACCTGCTCCACCGCCAGCCGCGGCAGAGACCTCACCGTTCGCAGCACGTCGCGGAGAAGATCGGCCCGAGCCACGACGCGGAGCCTGGCCCGGGTATGGGCCGTGGTCCTGCTCCACGCGTCGAGAACGACCTCGGGGCCGATCCCCGCCGGATCACCACACGTCAGGCAGACGAGCGCGGGGCAGGGGGGAGGCGGGGGAGGGGAGTGGCCGGTGACAGGCAAGGCAAAAGCCTCGGCATGGGGGAAGGCCGGCGGGGAGAAGAAACGCTTCACACCGCGGCCGGAGCAGTCGTCTCGTGTCGAGACTGACCCATCAGCCTATAGTTTCTCCACTCTGTCCACACCCATGCCCTTTCCGAGGAGCGTCCCAGGCGATGGAACGTGTCTACTCCCGTGCCGCGATGTTTGCCGTGGCCCTGATGCTGGCGACGGCGCTGCTCGGACTGTGGATCGGCGACCTCCACGGCCAAACCGATCGGGCCGTCCTCCGCTGGGGCACCGTGCATCGCCTCTCAGGGGTGTTCGCGGCCCTCATGGTGGTGCTCGTCAACAGCATGGCGGTCACGTATTTCATTGGCACCGGCCGCTGGTGCCGGGAGGTGGTGGAGACCTACGGCCTCTCCGCCGGGCTCATTCAACGGGCGAAGGCGATCAAGCGGGCAGCGTTCCCTTGGTCGGTGATCGGAATGCTCGCCGTGGTGGGGATCGTGGCCCTCGGGGGCGCTGCCGACCCCGCCACCGGCCGCCCCGGAACGCAGAACTGGGTGACGCCACACCTCGTCGGCGCCATGGCGCTGGCGGCGCTGATCGCTTGGTGCTTCCAGTCCCAGTTGCCGCGGATCCGCCGGCAACAAGCCCTCATCGAGGAAGTCCTCGACGAGGTTCGTGTCATCCGCCGCGACCGCGGCCTCGATGTGGAGGGCTGATCCGCCGATCGTTCAAGCCCATGAGAAGCCCATGGAAAGCCCATGAGCAGGCTGTGGATAACGTCAGGGCACGGCTGACGGTGCGGCGGGGGACTCGGCCTGCACGGCCCGCATCGGCACCCGGAAGGCCCGTTCGGCGACGGTGATCCCTGCCGCCAGCGTGATCCCCAACGCCAGCGACGCCGAGAGGAGCAGGCGGTCGTGGCTGTGAAACTCCACCTCCGGGAGGAGGTCGGCGGCGGCAATGCAGACAAACGCCCCTGCGGCCAATCCCAGCGCTGCCCCGAGGAACTCCTCCCGGCCACCCCCAGCGCCCCGCAGGCAGGCAAGGAAGATCACCGCCCCGAGCGGCACGAGACAAGCGTGGGCGAGATTGACCGTCCGCTGCAGGCCGGGAGAGGCCCCCGCCTTGAGCATCAGCGCGGCGATCAATCCGGCATCGACCGGCTTGTGGAGGAGGATCGCCAACAGCGGCGCGACGCCGGTCAACATTCCGCCGCGCCCCGCGGGGAGGTCCATCGCGGCGGCCAGCGCGGCGCCGTCAGCCAGACTGTGGACCGCGAGCCCCGCAAACGCGCCGTACCAGCTCGCGCCTCCCCGGCCGATCGGCCCGGCCTCGACGGGATGATGATCGTTGGCTCCGGGCAGATGGGCGGCGTGGGGCCCATGGTCGCAGCCTCCGGCAGGCCCGTGCTCTGGATCGGCGGCGTGGTGCGCATGGCCATGGAAGGCCCGCTCGAGGAGGAACATGAGGAAGAAACCGGCCAGCACCCATGGGGCGGCATCATCGACGCGCCCGCCACAGGCCCGGGTGGCGTGGGGGAGGAGGTGGAGAAACGCGACCCCGAGCAGGATCCCCCCGGTGAACGACAGCAGCACCTGCATCCTCCGGTGGCCGAGGCGGAGAAACGCCACCGAAGCCCCTCCCGCGTAGGCGGCAACCGTCGTCAGGACGAGGCCAACGACAAGGGCCCGGACGTCGATGCCGGCGATCGGAAGGAACGCGACCGACGGGGAGACCATGGGCGGACCGGGGATTGTGGGACAGACAAGCGATAATAATCGCCTCACCGCGGCCTTTCGGCAAGGTGCGCGATGGCCGCGGCTTCACGGCCGCCCTTGAGGCCTCAGCGGCGGTAGTTCCACGGCGCCGGGGTCGATGGCATCGACCGCGCGGCCTGCTCCATCTGCTGCCGTGCGTATTGCCGTGCCGGGAGCGTCTTCTCGCTCCAGTGCGCGTCGGTCGCCGAGAGGACACCGAGCGCCACGACCAAGACATAGCTGAGAAGATTCGACCAGGCCTCGGGGCCGTAGAACTTCATCGCGGTCCCGAACGACGTCTTGAACTTCGGGCCGAACTGCCCCTCTTTGACGGCCCAGATCTCGTCGAGAATCAGATGAACGAGGAATCCGAGCACGACGGAACTGGCGACGAAGTACCGGTGGATCGGCTCCTCGGTACTGAAGGAGAGGAAGGCCACCTGGCCAGCCACCGCCGCCGCAGGGAGGCTGTGAAGCATGCCGCGCTGATCGGAGTACTTCGACAGCAGCCACGCCGCCCCGTACCGGACGGCGAGATAGAGGCCGGCTCCGGCCAGCACGATCGCCTCTAGGGAGAGCCCCGCCTGCTGGAGGCGGTGGATCATGAGGAGCGGCACGACCGCGGCGGCAAAACCGATGCTCTCGCGGAGCGAGTCCTCCTCTCCGCTGTCGAGGTCGGGCAGCATGCCCGCGAGCACGCAGAGCACGCCGCCGAGGATGCAGGTCGAGGGGGGCATGCCACCGATCTGCCACACCGCGACGGCATACGCCGCCCCGGCCAAGGCCGACCCAGTAATGTGCACGCGCAGTCCGGGCACCGCATCCCTCCCTGGCGAATCGACAACCCGTGCACCACGCCCACGCTTCGTTGGCGCAGCGACATCGGGGCTCCCTCGGGCATCCTTGCCTCCGGAGCACAGATCCTTGTCAGTTGTCGGCAGGCCTGTCCCCGCGCCGTCAACGCGAGACGGCGGCGCGGCGAGCGCTGCCGGAGCGGCAAGGTCGGCCGGCAACGGCAGGTTCGGAAGCGGAGGCCCTTCCCTCACAACCGGCGAAGTCAAAGAAAGGACACAAACAGGAGAAAACAGCAGGATGAGGGGAGATGCTGCCGAGCGGGCCGGCGGACCAGGACTTCCTAAAACACCCAAACAAATCCAAGCACTCAGGGCCCCCAGGCCTCACGCACTTCTCAGAACCCTCCTTCGCTACGCCCCGCAAGGTCCTGGCCGCAACCGATCCCGATCCTGGCAGGCTGCTTTGGATCAGGTGGGCCGCCGACGGTGGCTAGGCCGGGAAAACCCGTCGGCCCCCCCTGCCCGTCCGTTTCCGAGAAACTCCCGGAAATCAGGCCGAGTCCCCTGCGAACTGCCCTTCGACGGTCGCGCTGCCATCCCTACACTCCCGCTCCCGCGGGCCCAGTCGACCAACTCCCGCACTGACCGCGCTACCCCATCGCAGACGAGGAGACCAGACGTGGCCGTCGAGGGATACGACCTGGTGATGATTGGCCTCCTCGCCGTCGCCGCCCTGCTCGGGTACTTCAAGGGGATGGTCTGGCAACTGGCCTGGATTGCCGGGATCGTTGCCAGTTCATTTGTGGCCCTGCGGTTTGCGCCGCAGTTCGCCCACCTGTTCGGGCAGCAGGCCCCTTGGAACCGGTTCCTCGCCATGCTGGCGCTCTATGTCGGCACGTCGCTGGCGGTATGGATCCTCTTCCGGCTCGTCTCGGGATTCATCAACGCCATCCATCTCTCCGCCTTCGATCACCAACTCGGCTTGCTCCTCGGCCTGGCGAAGGGGGCGCTGTTGTGCATCGTCATCACCTTCTTCGCCGTCACGCTCGCCCCCGACTACCGGCATCAGATCGTCGCCAGTCGCAGCGGTCGCTTCGTGGCCGAACTCATCGTCCGCGCCGACACCTATCTCCCGAAGGACATCCACGACACCGTCGAGCCCTTCGTCGACCAGTTCGAACGCCAGTTCGCCCAGCCGGGAGTGGGAAGCATCGACGGACCGGCCTCCGGTTCACCACCGGGCGGAACGTTCGGAGTGCCGGCTGGCCAGGCGGCCGGGCAACTTGCCGGCGGCGGGCTGTCGTTGCAGACACTCATTGACGGGGTCAGTTCGGCCGCAGCCTGGGCCGGATCGGAGCAGGGGAGTGGTGTCGTTCATCAGGCGGGGGGCGCCCTCCCGCCGGGCAGCGCCTGGTTTGCCCCCCCGGCTGGCACGAGGTCGACCCCGGCGCCGGCCCCGGCTTCGGTCCCGGCGCTCCCGGCGCTCCCGGCCGGTTTTCAGCCGATCGCCCCGGCCCCCGTTCCTGAACCACCTCGACCGACCGCGAGCCGGTACAGCAACGCGGCGCCGGCAGGCTACCCCGTCGGCGCGCAGTCACCGCTCCCGGTACGTTGATCACGCCCACGCGAGCCCAAGCGAGGAACGGTCCTCGATCCGTCGGCCGTCACCACCGCGATCAGAGGGCGAGAGGCAAAGGCAGGGGACCGCTTCGCGGCAACTGGGCCGCGGCGGCGAAAAGGGCGTTTTCCCCGGGAAAAAACGACCCTCAATCGGACATAAGAGACATTATCGGACGTTGGGGAGAGGGGAGAATCAGGCCGCTTTTCAGGCGGAAACCTGATCGGCCTCGAGGAACCTTCCCATCGCCCGGAACTTCCCGTAGCGAGCGTCGACGAGCGCCGCCGGCGTGTGGGCAAGAAGTTCCTTGAGCGTCCGCACGAGGTAGTTCTTCACTCGACTGGCCATCTGCCGCGGATCGCGGTGAGCCCCGCCAGGCGGCTCTTCGATGACCGCGTCGATGACCCCGAGCGACCGGAGATCGTGCGATCGCATCTTCAGCGCCCGCGCCGCCTCGGCCTTGTGCTCGGCGCCTTTCCAGAGAATCCCGGCGCAGCCCTCCGGACTGATGACGCTGTAGTAGGCATGCTCAAGGACGGCCACCCGGTCGCCAACGCCGATCCCCAGCGCCCCCCCGGAGCCACCCTCGCCGATGACGACGCACACGACCGGGACCGGGAGGGTCGCCATGAGGAACATGCTCTCGGCGATCACCTGGGCCTGGCCCCGTTCCTCGGCGCCGACGCCGGGATAGGCGCCAGGAGTGTCGATGAGGCAGATCACCGGCAAGCCGTACTTCGCCGCCAGCCGCATCTTGCCCATCGCCTTGCGGTAGCCTTCCGGATGGGCGCAGCCGAAGTGACAGGCCTGCCGTTCGGCGAGCGTTTTCCCTTTTTGGTGGCCGACGACGAGCACCTTGTGCCGGTCGAGCTTCGCAAACCCGGTCAGCATCGCCGGATCGTCGCCAAAGGCCCGGTCGCCGTGGAGCTCGACGAACTCGTCGAAGACCTGCGACACGTAGTCGCTCGTCTTCGGCCGGTCGGGATGACGGGCCACCTCGACGGTCTGCCACGGGTCGAGGCCGCTGAAAACCCGCTTCTGGATCTCGACGAGTTCCCGCTTCAGCCGCCGGAGTTCCTCCTGCTGCAGGGCGCCGAGCGGCGCGGCCTCCAGAGCGGCGATCCGGTCTTCGATCTCGTAGATCGGCTTCTCGAGGGGAAGCCGGTGCAAGCCGCGGGACATGGGGCGCTCCGGGCGCTGGAGTGGAAATGGGGCGGTCGAGCCCGGGAGTTTCCCATGGCCGCGCGGCAGGAGTCAATTCGAAGTTGAGGTTCGAATTGGACGGCGGCCGAAGCCCTGCGGTCGGGCCGGCAGGCGTATCCCGGCCGATCAGGCCGGCGACTCAGCCGGGGCCGGGATCGCGCTCGAAGAAGCGCAGCTGCTTGAGCTGGCGGACGATCTCGTCCATCGAGACGGGCCGGTCGGCAGGCTTCTTCGCCATCATCTGACGGATGAGCTTGGAGGCCGCGGGCGTGACATTCCGGTTTGCCGCCTCGACGAGGGGCGCGGCGGCGTAGATGTGCTTGCCGAGGAGGTCGTTTTGGTCGGCGCCTGTGAACGGCGGCGTGCCGGCGAGCATCTCGTAGGCCAGGCAGCCGAGGGAATAGATGTCACTCCGCAAATCGAACGGCTGCCCCCGGATCTGCTCGGGGGCCATGTAGCTCGGCGTCCCTTGCGCCTGCTTCTTCGTCCACAGGAGCCTGGCAACGGCGCCGGGAGGCTTTCCGGCAATGGCATAGTCGAGAACGCGCGCATCGCCATCGGGCGCGACGAGGACGTTGGCCGGCTTCACGTCGCGGTGTACCCAACCCTTGCCGTGGAGGAAGCCGAGCCCTTCGGCGATGCCGGTGAGGATCTTCACCGCCTTGGGCATCGTCCGCTCCCGCTCGCTCGCCGATGTGATGCCGCGGCGGAGGTTCGGATGGGGAAACAGATCCATGACGAGACAGGGCATCCGCTGGTGAACCTCCAGCCGATGGACGCGAATGAGGTGGGGATGCACGAGGTCCTGCCCGACGCGGAGCTCATGCTCGAGTTGCCGGCGCTGCGATTTGTCGGCGACAAACTCCGGCATCAAGACCTTGACCGCCACCTGGCGGCCTTCGCTCGTGTCAAAGGCGCTCCACACCTGGCACTGACGGCCGAGTCCGAGTTGCTGCTGCAGATTGAGCGGACCGAGCCGATCGGGAGGTTTGGCCATGGTGCGTTGTTACGGGGCGGACAGTCAGAACGGAGCCGATGAAGGTGCGGGCCGGGTACGGGCAGGATCGATGGCGATCGAAACAAGAACAAGCCCCTGCGGAGGCGCCGTGGGGCCGGCCGCCGGCCGATACCTGGCGGCAAGCACGTCGGCCATCCAATCGGGACCGCGGCGACCGCATCCGACCATCACCAGCGACCCGACAATTATCCGCACCATGTTGTGGAGGAATCCATTCCCCTCCACTTCGGCCCAGAGTTCGCCGTCGGGAAGGTCGTCCCCTCCCCGGCGCCTGAAGACGTCGAGGCGATGGATTGTGCGCACTTTCGAGAGCCGGGTGGAGGGCGTCGTCTCGAAACTGGTGAAATCGTGCTCCCCGACGAGCGCCACCGCGGCAGCGGCCATCGCATCCTGGTCGAGACGGGACTTCCACCGCCAGACGAGGTGCCGGGACAACACCGGCCGCCACGGGGCGTCGTGGATCCGGTAGCGGTACACCTTGCTCACCGCTCCCCAAATCGGATCGAAACCGGGGGCGGCCTCCTCGCCGTCGATGACCGTGATGTCCGGGGGGAGCCGGGCATTGAGGGCACGGACCCAGGTGCGGGCCTCGTGCGGCGCCATGGTCTCGAACGACACCACCTGCCCCAGGGCGTGCACACCGGCATCGGTGCGGCTCGAGCCACGGGGCAGGATCTCCTCGCCGCTCACCGATCGGATCGCCTCGGCGAGGGCCCCCTGCACCGTCGCCCGCCCGGGCTGGACCTGCCACCCCGAGAAACGGGTGCCTTCATAGCCCAGCGTGAGGCGGATGGTGCGCGTCATGGACGCACCGGCACCCCGCCCCGGGCCATCCGCGCCGCCAGATGTTCGGCGATCTGGACGGCGTTCGTGGCAGCCCCCTTTCGCAGATTGTCAGAGACGCACCACAGCGCGATGCCGCAGGGGCTCGAGTCGTCCTCGCGGATCCGTCCCACAAACACCTCGTCGCGCCCGCTGCAGTCGCGCGGGAGCGGGTAGAGCTTGGAATCCAAGTCATCGATGACCACGATTCCCGGCGCGTTCTCGAGGAGCCGGCGGGCCTCGGCGGCAGAGAGCTTTCGCTCGGTCTCGATGAGGATCGATTCGCTGTGGCAGTTGGCCACGGGCACGCGGATGCATGTCGCGCAGACACCGATCGATTCGTCGCCAAGGATCTTCCGCGTCTCGTGAACCATCTTCAGCTCTTCGCTCGTGCTCCCGCCTGGACGGGGGGAGCCGATCTGCGGAATGAGGTTGGCGGCGATGGGATGGGAGAACACCGACTTCACCTCCCCCCTGCCCTCCAGCCATGCAGCGGTCGCGTCGCGGAGTTCGGAGGTCGCGGCCAGCCCGGCGCCACTCACCGCCTGGTAGGTGCTGACGATGACGCGCTTCACCCGCGCCGCGTCGTGGAGCGGCTTCATCACCATCACCATCTGCGTCGTCGAGCAATTGGGGCTCGCGATCAGTCCCTTGTGCCGATCGATGTCACCGGGATTCACCTCGGGAATCACCAGCGGCACGTCGGGACGCATGCGAAAATAGCCGCTCTCGTCGACCACCACGGTGCCCCGTTCCACCGCCCACGGCACAAACTCGGCGGCCACTTCGTCCGGTGTGCTGCCGATCGCGATCTGCACCCCTTCGAACGACTCCGGGCGGAGCACCTCGACATCCATCGTCGCCCCCGCGACGACGAACGGCTTGCCCGCCGTCCGCGGTGATGCGAGGAGCTTGATCCGCCGGGCAGGGAACTGCCGAGCGAGGAGCGACTCGACGATGATCCGGCCCACGGCGCCGGTGGCGCCAACGACTGCAATGGTGTCGATCATGGAAAGCGTTCCGGGCTGGCGCCGCGGAGTGAGAGGGAGGAAACGGAAGAAAAAGATCAGTGTCGGGATCGGCCGGTCTGGAGGCGGAGCAACAGCGAACGCCAGGTCGTGGCCGGCACGAAGGCGAGGTTGGCAGCGATCATCGCCAAGGCAAACTCCTTCATCCCCATCGCCAGGCCGATGCCGAGGTGGACGAAAATCCCCATGGCAATCGCCAGCCGACGGGTGAGCCGGGGCCAGATGATCGCCGAATAGGAAACTTCCCAGAAGACCGCTGTGAGCGTGAGCATGTTGACGAGCAACGGATGCCGCGCGAGCCAGGTGAGGTCGAGCGTCCGGTAGCGGCTGTTGGCGGCAGCCCCCCACAGCGCCGTCCCCTCCCACCAGCTCGCGCCGAGGAGCTTGGCGATCCCGGAGAAGAAATAGACAACGCAGAGGTGCAACTGAAGGAGCCGCAGGGCAATGTTGGCCGCCACCGAGGGCTCGTCGCCGGAGGTCGCAAACCCCAAGCGACGGTCGAGCGAAAGGACCGCTCCGGACGGGCCGATCGCCACCGGGATCAAGAGCATTCCCAGGGCGTCGTCGAAGCCGAAAACGGTCAGCGGCGTGCGGTTGACCGCCGCGAGGAATCCGACCAGCGCGACCCACGCCGCCACCGGAGTCGCAAGCCCGGCAGCGAGACAAGCGGCCGCCACGAGCGTGATCAGGACGAGCACCCGGACCGCCGTGGGGGAAGAGAAGGCGAAGAACCAACTCCACTGCCACGGCTGGTCGTTCATCCGCCACACGTCTCCGTCGCGGAGCCAGCCGTGCGGACCGAAGAACGCATCGACGTCCATCAGCCACACCGCACAACTCCAGGCGAGGAGCGTGCCGGCGACCATCCGCACGATCGCCAGGGGGATCGGGTCGGCGGGGGTGAACCAGAAACGATCCCAGGCCTCTCCCCAGGCGGCAAACCACCCCTGCTCGGCACTCCCCCCCTGCCCTGTCGGCTGGCCAGTGAACGCCGCACTCCCCTTCCCTGCCGCACCCGATCCGGTGGTAGAAGCCGACTCGGCTGTGTTCCAGGGCCCCGGGATCACGTCCAAAGAACGAGGCTCAGAAGGGCCGCGCTGCTGCGGGGGACGCTGGTCGTGGCGACTCATCGGCTCGGCTCCGCGGAGGAGGCGAAGGCATAGACGCCCAGCGGCGTCTCGATGTCAGCGGCGGAGCGTCCGGCGATCACGTCTTCGGGGGCGGGGAGATCGAACTCGACCATCGACAACTCGACCTCGACGCCACCGTAACGCCGCATCAACTGGCCGGCGACCCCCATCACCAGCGGTTGCCACCGCGGCTTCGACTCGCGACGGACGTCGGCGGGAGCGTCGGCAGCGGGAACCAGCCCGGCGATCTTCTCGGCGATCATGAACCTGCGGTGGTAGAGGAGGCGTGGTCGGTCGACGGCAGGGTCGGGGAGCGAGCCTGAGCGCGTCGTCCCGTCGGGCATCCGCATCACCCAGCGGATCGCATGCCCCGGTCCGGGATCGGGGGCAAAGAACCGGTAGCCGTGGCCCAGATAGAGCGCTCCGACCAACGGCCGCAGCGGTTGGATCAACCGTGTGGCCAGCGCACTCGACGGTGCCGGGCCAGCCAGCGGAGGCGCGATGACCAGTGCCGAATAAAGGAGGATCGCCACCGTGGCGGCAGCCCGACCGATACGGGTCCAGCGTGGGCCGGCGGCGGCGACAGGGCTGGAGGGGGAGGCGTTCACGAAAGCGATTGGCCGGACCACCGGCACGTCCATCAGGGTCAGGGCGATCGATCCAGATTCACTTTACCAGTCCCGGGAGACGTCACTTCCAAGGAGACCATCGGAATCGTTTCGGCCTCTTTTCCCCCGCGACTTGCGGAGGAACCGCGGCGGCAAAAAAAAGCTCCCGCGCGGCACGGGCCGCGCGGGAGCGAATCTCAACCAGACTGCCTAGTGGGGCTGAAGGTCAGCGGATCGACACCTGAGCGTCGGCCGAGGCAGTCCGCTGGGCGGGGTCGAGCGACAGCTCCACCGACTTCCCGGCGACGAGGTCGATGGTCTTCGAAACCACCTGTTCCTTGCCGTCGACGACGGTGGCAACCTTGATCTCGTAGTTCTTCCAAGCCTGGCCGTCCTTGAGGGTCGTCGTCTCGAAGAGACGGACAGCCCCGCTCGACGCCGTCTCGTTACCGGCAAGCCAGACCTTGGCGTCAGCGGGCACGCGGAGGGTCAGGCTGGTCTTCGGAGCAGCGACGGCGGTGTCGAAGTTGACGGTCGAACGGTTGCCAGCGGTGAGCGTGACCGACTTGGTCTGCTCGCTGGGGGTACCGTCACGATCCACGACCATCTTCACGACGAACTCGTAATCCTTGCCGGCCTCGAGGCCACGGGAGACATAGCGACGGAGCGAGCCGGTCGCCGCGGTCTTGGCCCCGTTGACGAACACCTGGGCGTCGGCAGGCAGGTTGACGACGAGCATCGCACCGTCGGCCGGCACCATCTCGGCCGCAGCACCTGTGTCGCTCGACGGCGTGCCGATGATCTCGCCACCGCCGTACGACGGAGTGCCGTAGACCGGGGTGGAGTACGAATCGCCCATCACCCGGTTGGTCTCAACCGGATAGCCGGTCGAGTACTCGCTGCCGCTGGAGTAGGCCGGAGCGGAGTAACCGCCGTACGAGCCACCGCCGTACGAGCCGCCCGAGCTGCCGCCCGACGACCCGCCCGAGCTGCCGCCGTAGGAGCCACCCGAGCTACCGCCCGAACTGCCACCATAGGAGCCACCCGAGCTACCGCCGGACGAGCCGCCCGAACTGCCGCCACCCGAGCTGCCCCCCGTCGATCCGCCCGAGCTGCCATGGCGGTAGTAGGAACGCATCGCCTTCTTCTGCGCGTGGTGGGCGAACAGGCCACCGTGCGACCCGCCCGACGACCCGCCATAGGAACCGTACGACCCGGACGAGCCGTACGATCCGCCCGACGAGCCACCGGCACCGTAGCCACCGGACGAACCACCCGACGACCCACCGTAGGAGCCACCCGAGCTCCCACCCGAGGAACCACCGGACGAACCACCGGACGACCCACCGGACGACCCATAGGAGGAACGGTATCGGTGGTGCCAACCGGCGTGCGCATCGCAGGCCGTCGCAACAACCGCGAGAAACGTGGCAATTCCTGCAAACTTGCAGCTGTGACGAAGGACCGACATGAGGATCTCTCTCCGGTGAATGGTTGGATGGTGAGGTGAAGGAAATGAACTGGAAGGGACCGCCCCGCGCCCGGAACCCGCTGACCGAGTGCCGTACCGACCGCATGTGGCAAAGATAATTTGCCGGTCTGGCAAAGCAAGCAGTTTAGGAAAGTGGGGTCGTGTTTAACGACCAGGAACACGAGGTCTGGGAGGATTGTAGCGGCTGCGCAGGGCGCCAAATGGTGCGCAGCCCCCCTATTCCCCCTCGCCTTCGGAGGCCGCAGGAATCTCCGCAGCCCTTTTCAGCCCCTTCGCCCCTCTCTCCCGCGGGCCTTTCCGGCCGGAATCGGGGGACGCCCCGCGCGGAGAGTCATCCCGGGGCGTCAAACTGGGAGCCGTCCCGAGGGGCTTGGCGGGAGCCATGCCGGGGGATCGACGGGGCGTCTTCCCCTAGCGGGCGACCCCCTCGATCCGGACATCATCCGCCTCGAGTCTGCCGGTGCTCCCGAGCATTCCCACCAGGGCGATCGCCTCACGGGCCCAGACCGGAACGGTGAGCGTGCCCTGCACGTGCCTCCAGGGAAAGGTCCCCTTCCCCACCGGCAGCATCGCCCGTGAAGACCGGCTCCGCCTTTCGTCGAAGAACTGGACGCCGAGCGCCGGCAGTTCTTCCGGTGAATGGCCTTCCCGAATCGACTCCCCGCGGACCTCGAGGGCCACAGTGAGCCGGCCGATCGCACGGCCATCGACGGCAAACCCCTGAAAGAGCTGCGCCGGCCTGCCCTTCTCCACATTCTCCAACCGCAGGAAGCGCCCCCCCTCGGGAGCATCGGGCGCCTCGACCATTTCCATCTGCCGGCCGTAGTACCACGCCGTCGGGACGGCCGCCCCGGGAAGCAGCTCCTCGAAGCCGCCGTTGCCGAGCGCCGGTCGCGTCCCGTCAGGCTGCACGACCCTCGCCTCCTCGGCCTCGCCGGTCATCGGAACGAAAAGACTCGGCACGAGCGACTCGCGCACCATCTCCCCGTCACGTTTCGTGAGCAGGACGAGCATCTGGTCGTACCGCTCGCCAACCGGGATCACCATCCGTCCCCCTTCGGCCAACTGTTCGACGAGCGGTGTTGGAATCTCCTCGGGGGAACAGGTGACGATGATCTTGTCGAAAGGAGCATGCTCCGGCCAGCCCTGGAAGCCGTCGTCGATCTTCGTGACGACGTTCTTGTAGCCGAGCCTGGTGAGGATCCTCGCGGCCTTCTCGCCGAGTGGCTTATTGATCTCGATCGAGTAGACCGTCTTCACCAGCGGCGACAGCACCGCCGCCTGGTAGCCGCTGCCGGTGCCGATCTCGAGAACACGATCGGTGGGCCGTGGCTCGAGCCGCTCGGTCATGTAGGCGACGACGAACGGACCGGAGATCGTCTGCTTCTCGCCGATCGGCAGGGCCATGTCGACGTAGGCGAGATGCCGCTGCGGCGGGGGGACGAACTCGTGCCGAGGGGTCGTCCGCAGGCTCTCGAGCACGCGGGGATCGGTGACGCCACCGGCCGCGATGTCCTCGAGGGCCATCCGCTCCCGCAGCCCCCGCATCCGTTCGGCGGTGGCATCAGGGGGCGCGGCGCCGGCCGCGACCATCGCGAGCATCACCACCACAGCCGCCACTCCCGCCGCCGCTCGCTTCATGGCACCCCCCGTCCCGGTCAGCCCCGGCCCGCATCGCCCTCATCACTTCGCCGCTTTCGATCCCGACTCGATGCCGATCAATTCCATCTCGAAGACGAGCGCCTCGCCCGGCTCGATCACCGGGGGCGAGCCGTCGTCGCCATACCCGAGATCCGGCGGCACCCACAGCCGCCATTTCGACCCCACCGTCATCATCGGGAGCGCCTCCTGCCAGCCCGGGATCACCTGCCCGACCGGGAACCGGATCGGCCCCTGGGCGGGATCACTGGCATCGAATTCCTTCCCATCGAGGTGCATGCCACGGTAGTGGGTCGCCACGACGTCGGTCGGCTTCGGCTTCGGGCCTTCCCCACCTTTGAGCACCTCGTACTGCAATCCGCTGGGGAGCGTCACGATCCCCTTCTTCCCCTTGTTGACGCCGAGAAACTGGGCGGCCTTGGCCCGGTTCGCCTTCCCCTTCTCCGCCATCTGCTGACGGAAGGCCTCGTTCTCCTTCTGCATCCGGGCCTCGAAGGCCTGGAGTGCGGCCGTGAGTTGCTCGTCGGGAAGACGCGGCGGGGTGCCACTGACCGCATCGGAAAGCCCCTGCGCCAACGCTGCGAAATCGAACGGAGCCTTCTGGGCGCGGAAGTCGGCGGCGATCTGACTGCCGATGCGGAGGCCGAGGGCGTAGCCGAGCGTTCCCTCCGGCGTGTCGAGGGGGGCCTCGCCCGGCGCCGTCAGCGGTTGGGCGGCGGGGCGCTTCGCCGCCGGAGTTCCCGGCTGGGCGACAGCGGGGGCATTCGAGAAGAGGCCGGCGACGATGATCGCCAAAGCCACTCCGATTCCCATCCCCTGCCCCGCAACCCGGCGGTATGGCGAACGACCGACTCCCTTGCGATCCATCTCTTCTTCCTCCCTATTAGCCTCTTCGAAGACGTGCTCTGTCCCTGGCAACCCGCACCGGTCGCATTAGGCGATCGAGTCTACCAATCCCCGCCGATCCTTCCTGCGCCAAAGGGGCCCCGACACGGCCGCTGCCGTCGGGCCGCCGTGGCCATCACGGGGCCTTCTCGGCAGCCTTGTCGCGATCCTCGCTCGGGCGGCCGAGCGAGCCACGCGTGATCTCCAGAAAGGCCGTCTCCAGATTCACTTCCGACTCCCGCATCGACTGGAGACGGAATCCCTCGGCGACGAGCCGGGCCGCCAGAGGGGACGGGTCGTCACAGCCGGCGGCGAGGGTCACGAGCACCTCGCCATCACGGACCGCCACTCGATCTGCTTCGGGGCTCTTCTCGACCACCTTCGCTGCCAGCTCCGGCGGGCCGGCCACGCGGATCCGAATCACGGGGCGGCCGCGCACTTGGGCGAGAAGATCGCCGACGTCGCCGCAGGCGAGAAGCCGCCCGTACTCGATGATCCCGACCCGATTGCAGATGTCTGCGAGCTCGGGAAGGATGTGACTGCTGACGAGGATCGTCTTGCCGAGCCCCTGGAGCCGCTTGAGCAGCCCGCGCATCTCGATCCTCGCCCGCGGATCGAGACCGCTGGCGGGCTCGTCGAGGAGGAGGACCTGCGGATCATGAAGGAGGACGCGGGCCAGCCCCAGCCGTTGCGTCATCCCGCGCGACAGGCTGGTGACGAGTTCGTCACGCTTCACGGTCAGATCGACCAATTCGAGCGATCGCTCGGCGACGCGCCGACGCTCCGGACCGGCGATCCGGTAGGCCGCGGCAAAGAACTCCAGATACTCGATCACGCGCATGTCGTCGTACACGCCGAAGATGTCGGGCATGTAGCCGATCGTGCGGCGGATCTCCCTGGGATGGGTGTAGATCGAATGGCCGCAGACGTACGCCTCGCCCCAGGTCGGTGAGAGGAGTGTCGCGAGGATCCGGATCGTCGTCGTCTTCCCGGCGCCGTTGGGGCCAATGAACCCGAACAGGTCCCCCTGCTCGAGCTTGAGATTGAGCGACTCCAGGGCGGAAAAATCCCCGTACTTCTTCGTCAGGTCGATGGTCTCGATCATGGGCTGGGTTTCTCGACGGAGAGCTTTTCCAACGGAATGACGATCCGCCACATGGCCGTGGCCTGGTCCGGGGAATCATCGATCGGCACGGCGGCGGCTCCGCCCCCCGACACATCCCGCGCTGCCGCACACGACCACGTCGTCCCCGCCGGACCACGACCGACGAGGATCGCCCGATCGATGGGAAGAACCGGGGAGAGATCGATGCGGCCCAGACGGCCGGCCTCGAGTGACGTGTACGACGTTCCCCCCGCCGCGGCATGGAAACCGGCGATCTCGAGGATCCGGTCGATGTCGGTGTTGTCGACGCGCCACGCCTGCGTCTGCGTGCGGTCGTAGACCGAAGCGCTCCGCGTCAGGGCGGAAGCGAGCGTGCGGGGCCCCTTCCCCGACTCCGGATCGAACCGGGCACCGGGGGCCAGGGAGCCGACGTCATACGTCCAGCCGGCATGGAACAGGGAGCACTGTTGAAGCGCGAACGGAAGGCGGCTTTCCAGCGCGCCGCTGAGCGTCCCTTGGGCATCCTGGCGGAGGCTGGAAACGACGGGGGGATCAGCCACGGGCGCCATCCACTCCGCTTCGAAGAGCCGGCTCGACGAAGCGGCAATCGGCACCCTGTCGAGGCTCTCAAGCCCCTCCGCCGACGTGTAGGGGGCGCTTGCCAATGAAGGATGGGCCGTGGGGCAGTCGACCGCACCGATGCCGCGGCCCCCGGCTCCATACCAGCTCACCACCGCGGACTGTCCATCGACCCCGAGAGCGGCAGTCGAAGGCACCGCGCCCACGTCGACCACGGCGTTCATCGGCGACCAGGTGCCGAAGAACGACGTCCCCCGCGCCACCTTCCAGGCCAGATCGACATCGACGACGTCGGCGCGACGGACGCGCCACGCATCCCCCTTCCAACGCCCCGCGGTCCACCACGCCAGCCCCGCGAACAGGATGACCACTGCCGGCAGCGTGAGCCAGGCCAGAGCGGGCCTTCCTCCGCGCGACACCAGCCACCACTCCAGCGGATAGAGGGAGGCGATGTAGAGCAGCGCGAGGCCGGCGATCAGTTCGAACGGGACGGGACGGACGCCGTCGAAGCGATCGACCGCCAACCGCAACTGCCCACCGAGATCGAGGGATCGCCGGTTCAATTCCGCCGACCGGCCCGCTTGACGCGATCGCCCGCCGAGGAGTTCGACGAGGAGCGAATCGGTTCCCTGCCAGTTGCGAAACGCCCCCTGATCGAGATCGAGCCCCACCCAGGTGACGGTGCCGAAGCCATGGGCCCGGCGGACAACCAGCGGAAGATCGATGGCGGCGTTCCCCTCCCATGCCTCGATCGTGCCGTCGATCGAGGCGGCATCCGCGAGCACCGGCACATCGAGGCCGCCGAGCGCATTGCGATCGAGCGGCCGACCGGCCTTGGAATAGGTCTCGATCGCCGCCGATCGCCGCAGCGGCACCATCCTCGTCACGCGTCCCTCCCTGCCTGCGGGCCCGGGCAACCAGCCCGCCGCTGGCCCCTCTGCCAGGCCCGGCGGTGCCGCCGACATCCCCGCCAGGAACACGAGCCTCCCGCCACGGCGCACCCAGGCGTCGACACCGGCCAGCGCCTCGGGGGGCGTCCGCGCCACCACCGAACCACAGACGATGATCGCGTCGGCTCCATCGAAGTCGAGGTCAGCAGGCCCCAGCCCCGAGGCATCTGGCAAGGCAACGACGCGGATCCGTGTTCCATCCTCACGCTGCAGCAAGCGGGCGGCACGCTCCGCACTCGGTAGGTCACCGATCACGAGCATCACCTCGTCGGTCGATTCGAGCGCCACAGGTAGCCGAAGAGGTGCTGTCGATCCGCTCCCGTCGTCCACGAGCACCCGCCCCGCCGGGCGTCCAAAGCGGACACGAAACCGGCGCGGTGCTTCGGCCCCCCCCTGCCCCGACGATCCGCCATCGGACACGGGTGGATAACCGACCAGTTCGCCATCGGGATCTTCGACCCACACGCGCGTGGCCGTCGACGGCGCGATCAACAGCGGCGTCCAAGAGCCGGTTCGGTAGGCGCCATCGAAGCCGATCGTCGCCTCCCAGGCCTCCGGCGAATCTTCGGCGGCGAAAACCGCGGCCCCGCGGACGCCACACACCACCGCAATCCAGATGAAGACGCCCCATGCCAGCACGCGCGGGAACGAGGGCGCACGACCGCCGACAGCTGGCAGAGGGGGGGCGTCGGTCCGATCTTGAACCGCAGGCCGCATCACGGCTTCTCCGCATCGGGGCAGGTACACGCCAGGCGTCCGCACCCCGGGCATCCCTGCCCATACTTGCGCCTCACCGCCTCGTCGAGATCGACGTCGACGACGTTGGCGATCGTCACGAGCCAGGCAAGCACGTCGGCAAACTCAAGCGCAATCTCCTCCTTGGTGCCGCTGCGGAGCGCCGTGGCGAGTTCACCGATCTCCTCGGTGAGCCACATGAACGTCCCTTCGACGCCCCGGGCGGCATCCTTGTCGTGATACATCCGCCGGATGAGCGACTGGAATTCGTTGAGCGTCATGGGGTTCACCACGGCATCAGGCTCGAAGGGGATGGAAAGAACGGGGCTCGTTGTCACAGACGGGCGAGGGGCGGCCACGGGCCCTGAAGGCAGACGTTTTACCCGGCGCGGCTTCCGCCGGCGACATCCGGCGCGGAAGCCCGCACAAACCAGGGATAGATCGCTGGGATAACCAGCGCCGTCAGGAGCGTGCTGGTGACGATGCCCCCGATCACGACGGTGGCCAGAGGACGCTGAATTTCGGCGCCGGCACTCGTGGCCATCGCCATCGGGAGAAACCCGAGGCTCGCCACCATCGCGGTCATGAGAACCGGTCGGATGCGGACCTCGGCCGTCGACAGGGCTGCCTCACGCGGGGACATGCCGGCCTGCCGGGCGTGCTCCGCGCCACTGACCCACACCAAGCCGTTGAGCACCGCCACCCCGAACAGGGCGACAAACCCGACACCGGCCGCGATCGAGAACGGCATCCCGCGCAGCGCCAGGGCCGCCACGCCGCCAGAGGCCGCCACCGGCACGGCGCAGAAGATGAGCGCCGCCAGACTGAACGACTTGAAGCTCGTGTACAGGAGCATGGCGATCAGGCCGAGCACGAGTGGAGTGATGAGCGCCAGGCGGCGACCGGCCGACACGAGGTTTTCGAAGTCACCTCCCCAGGCGATCGTGTAGCCCGTCGGCAGCCGCACCTCGCGATCGACCGCGGCCTGCGCCTCGGCAACAAAGCCGGCGACGTCGCGACCGCGGACGTTGGCCGAGACGTACGTCCGCCGGCGCGAGTTTTCATGCTCGATCGACGGGGGCGTCTCCTCGTTGATGACGTCGGCGAGTTCGCCGAGCGGCACCGGGCGCCCGGCGGCCGTGCCCACAGGGATCTGCGGAATGAGCTCTGGGTCCTCGCGCCACTGGCGGGGAAACTTGAGGATGAGCGGGTATCGCGGCCGCCCCTCGAAAATCACCCCCGCCGGGATTCCCCCCATCGCCGACACGGTCCGCATCACCTCGGCGCCGTCGATGCCGTGACGGGCGAGCTGTTCGGGGCGGACATCGATCCGCGTGGTGGGGACGTTGGCCTGCCAGTCGGCCCGCACGTCGACCGCTCCGCGGATGCCGCGGAGCAACCGCTCGATCTGCTTGCCGAGGTTCCCGAGCGTGTCGAGGTCGTCCCCGTAGAGGAGCACGGCAACGTCTGACTTCACGCCGGCGACGAGCTCGTCGACGCGCATCTCTATCGGCTGGCTGAATCCGAAGTTCGCCCCCGGGACCGCCGCAGCGAGCGCATCCGACATTCTCTCCACGAGCTCGTCACGCGACACCTCCGCCGGCCACAACCGGCGCGGCTTGAGCATCACCCAGACGTCGGTCTGCTGCACGCCCATGATGTCGTTGGCGATCTCCGGCCGCCCCGTCTTACAGAACACCGTCCGGACCTCGGGGAACTCCCCGAGCACCTTCTCGATCCGGGTCGTGATCGCCACGGAATCCTCGAGGGTCGCGCTCGGCAGGCGCACCACCTCGACGAGGAGATCCCCCTCGTCGAGCCGTGGCATGAACTCCGCCCCCAGGCGCATGGCGACGGGGATCGTCGCGGCCACCAACGCCGCCGCGCCGAGCGAGATCCACACCGGATGCCAGACGGCAAACCGAGCCAGCGGGTGGTAGACGCGGTGGAAGAGGCGCATCAGGAGCGGCTCGTGCTCCGGCTCTTGGCGGAGGAACGTCGCCGCCAGCACCGGCATGAGGGTCAGCGAGATGATCAGCGACCCGAGGAGCGCGAAGAGCACCGTCAGCGCCATCGGGCGAAACAGCTTCCCCTCCGTTCCCTCGAGGAACAAGATCGGCAGGTAGACCACCGCGATGATCAACTCGCCAAACATCGTCGGCCCCCGGACCTCGATCGCGGCGTCGCGGACGATGGCCAGCTTCGATTCCCCCGGGGCGGCCAATCCGAGCCGGCGGACGCAGTTCTCGACCATGATCACCGAACTGTCGACGACAAGGCCGAAGTCGATGGCGCCCAGACTCATGAGGCTCGCCGAGATCCCCGTCATCCACATCAGGTTTGACGCGAACAGCATCGACAGTGGGATCGCCAGGGAGACGATCAGGCCGGCGCGGACGTTGCCGAGGAGGACCAGCAGCACGCCGATCACGAACAGCCCCCCCTCCGCCAGATTGTGGATCACGGTGTCGAGCGTCCGTGCGATCAGTTCCGAGCGGTCGTAGACGATGTCGATCTCGACCCCGGGGGGGAGCGTCCGCCGGATTTCCTCGAGCTTTGCCTTGGCCGCCCCGACGACGCGCCGGCTGTTCTCGCCGCGGACCATCATCACCATCCCCGTCACCACTTCGCCGCGACCGCCACGCGTCACCGCCCCCTGGCGCGTCAATGGCCCGATCGCGACACGGCCGATGTTGCGGACGAGCACCGGCACGCCCCCCGCGGGGCTGCGCACCACCACCTGTTCGATGTCGGCGACGCTCTCGAGGAGCGCCTGGCCGCGGATGAACCGCTGCTCGCCGTTCTTGACGATGTAGCCGCCGCCCGTGCTCTCGTTGTTGCGCTCGAGCGCCGCCAGGACCTCCCCGAGCGTCACCGCCTGGGCACTCATCCGGTCGGGATCGATCTCGACCTGATAGCTCTTGGCAAACCCGCCGTGGGAGTTGATGTCGGTGACCCCGGATACCTCGCGCATCGTCGGAGCGATGTCCCACTCGAGGATGCTGCGGAGCTCCATGAGATCATGCCCCGTGCCGCGGACCTCGAACTGGAGGATCTCGCCGAGCGCGGTGCTGAGCGTACCGAGCTTCGGGTCGCCATGACCGACGGCGATCCGCCCCTTCGCCTCGGGGAGGCGTTCCGCCACGAACTGGCGGGCGAGCATGATGTCGGTCCCCTCACGGAAGACGATCGTCACCAGCGAGATGCCGAACCGGGAGATGCTGCGGATCTCCTCGACGTGCGGCAATCCGCTCATCGACAGCTCGACGGGGTAGGTGACGTAGCGCTCCACCTCCAGCGGCGACATCGTCCCCGCCTCGGTGACGACCTGCACTTGGATATTGACGAGGTCGGGCACCGCGTCGACGGGGATCTGCGTGGCCGCGTACAGCCCTCCCACCGACATGAGAATGAACATCGCGAGCACGAGGGCCCGGTTCGACAATGACCATTCGATGAGGCCTGAAAGCACTGCCGTCCTCCCCGCTACCGTCCGCCAGACAGACCTTCCGGGCCGCCGGCAGGCTTTCGACAAACCCCGAACGTCGGGATTCCCGTCGGCTACTCTTCTCTCTCGAGGAGCAATTCGCTCTTGAGCACGAACGCCCCCCCCACGACGACCGGCTCCCCCTCCTGGAGGCCTGAGACGATCTCGACGAGATCGCCGTTGTCGATGCCGGTGGTGACGGCGACGCGCCGGTAGCGCCCTTCGGTGAGTGGCTCGAAGACGAACGCCTCCCCCTCGTGCCGCATGATGGCAGCGGCGGGAACAGCCAAGGCATCACGAACGCTTCCCTGGGGGAGATCGACCCAGACGAACATCCCCGGCTTCAGATGGGCATCGTCGTTCTCGAGTTCGGCTACCAGCGGCACGCTCCGCGATTCGGCCTCGACGATCGCGCCGACATGGTGGACGCGGGCGACGAGCTCGTGGCGCTGGGCCCCCGGCATGTTCACCTTGACCTGCTGCCCCTGGACGACATCGACGGCCGTCCACTCCCGCTCGTGAATCTGGGCCCGCACCCAGAGGAGCGACGTGTCGGCGACGACAAACATCGGATCCCCCTGCTGGACACGCTCCCCCCGGGCCACGAAGACATCCTCGACCACCCCGTCGAAGGGCGTCCGGAGGACGAGCGTGCTCAGCGATTCGGTATCGCCGGGGCTGTCGGGGCCGTCCTCGGCGACCGACGCGATCTCGGCGCCGAGCCGGCTCCCGACGAGAGTCCGAAGATGCTCCTTCGACACTTGGACGAGCCGATCGGCCTGGGAAAGGCTCGCCCGCGCCCGATTCCTTTCCTGTCGGGTCATGAACAGCGCTTCCTCGCAGGCGGCATCGAAGTTCGCCTTCGCCACCTCGAGGTTGCTCGTCCGTTCCTCGATGATCCGCCCCGAGAGCACCCCGCCGTCCCGCAACTCGCTGGTGCTGCGGTTGATCTTCTCGATGAGGAGGAGCTTGGAGTACGCCCCGAAGATCTTCTCCCGGTTGTTGCCCAGAATGCGGTCCTTGAACATCACCTCGACATCGGCCAGCGGCGGCTTGTTGGCGAGCGTCTCGAGGAGCGATTCGACGTTGTCGGAGATCGTTGTCGACCACTCAGCAGCTTTGATCTCGATCTGCTTGTCGTCCTCGCGACGGCGGACATCGTCCCGGGCCGTGCCCACCGCGGGGCTCGACAACTCGGCGAGGGAGTCCCCCTTGGACACACGCTGCCGGACCTGCGTAAACACTTGAGAGATGATGCCGTCGACGGGGGAGGCGTAATCGAGCCGGCGTCGCGCGTCGTAGTCGAGCCGACCGGGAACGGTGAGCTGATCGTGCATCGCCATCCGGGTGACCGTCCCCAGTTCTATCCCGGCGGACGTCCGCGATTCCTCCGGGAGAAAAACTTCGGCGGCGAGCGTACTGGCCGAGGCCTTGGCTCCCGCGGCGGCCTGTTCCTCGCTCGGGTGTTCCCCGCCACTGAAGTGGTGGGTTGAGATGTACCACCACGCAAGCCCCCCCACAGCCAGGGCCACACTCCCCCCCAGTCCTTTCCGGATCATGGCCACGATTCCCGCAGGCGTCCATCCTCCCGGGGCCTTTCCCCCGGGCGTGCTGACCTGGGGGGGGCGGACGGAACGCTCGTCCTGACTCTCTGCAGTGACGCTGGCGCTCATGGTGGGGCGGACTCCGGTGGACGGCGGGCGGTGGAGCCGGCCAACCCTGATTCTACACAACAACGCTCCACTCCTTATACTTCCCGATTCGGTTGCTCCCCCTCCCAAGAATCGGGCCCGACGCTCCTGCGGGCCCGATACTCCGACGACACCCACTGCCGCCGCCCCGGTCTCGGACGCGCCACCGATTCCGGCCACCCCGAGACTCCTGCCCACCGGTGCCCCCGAGGCTCTTTCATGACGTCCGCCCGAATGATCCGCATTTTCGACACCACTCTCCGCGACGGCGAGCAATCCCCGGGCGCGAGCATGAACCTCACCGAGAAGATGGAGATCGCCCAGGCGCTCCAACAATTGGGGGTCGATGTCATCGAGGCCGGCTTCCCGGTCGCCTCACCGGGCGACTTCGCGAGCGTTCGGGAGATCGCCGCCACGATCCGCGGGGCCATCGTCTGCGGTCTGGCCCGCTGCAATGACGCCGACATCGACCGTGCGTGGGAGGCCCTCCGCGGCGCGGAACGGCCGCGGATCCACGTCTTCCTCGCCACGAGTTCGATCCACCGGGAATTCAAGCTGCGGATGACCGAGGACGAAGTCGTGGCCCGCGCCGTCGCCGGGGTGCAACGGGCGCGGCAACTCTGTCCGGACATCGAGTTCTCGCCAGAGGACGCCGCGCGGACCGAGCTCGACTTCCTCTGCCGCGTCGTCGAGGCGGCGATTGACGCCGGCGCGACCACCGTGAACATCCCCGACACCGTCGGGTATGCCACGCCCCAGCAGATGCACCGCGTCATCAGCACCCTCCGCGAGCGGGTCCGGGGGATCGACCGCGCCGTGATCAGCGTCCATTGCCATGACGACCTCGGCCTGGCGGTGGCCAACAGCCTCGCGGCCGTCGAAGCGGGCGCCGGGCAGATCGAGTGCACGATCAACGGGCTCGGCGAGCGGGCCGGGAACTGCTCGCTCGAGGAGGTGGTCATGGCGCTGCGGACGCGCCGCGACCATTACGGCTGCGAGACGCGGATCGCCACCCAGAAGCTCGTGCCGACAAGCCGGCTCGTGGCGACGATCACCGGGATCCAGGTTCCGCGCAACAAGGCGATCGTCGGCCGCAACGCGTTTGCCCACGAATCGGGGATCCATCAGGACGGCATGCTCAAGGAACGGAGCACGTACGAGATCATCCGTCCCGAGGACGTGGGGCTCGATCGCACCGATCTCGTCCTCGGCAAGCACAGCGGCCGGGCCGCCCTTGCCGATCGCGCCAAGGCGCTGGGCTACCAACTGACCGCAGAGCAGCTCCAGACCCTCTTCGACCGGTTCAAGGTGCTCGCCGACCGGAAGAAGGAGATCTACGACGGCGACATCGCTGCGCTCTGCGAGGATCAGTTCACCGATCTCCCGGAGCGATTCACGCTCGTCGGCTACGACCTCACCTGCTCCAGCGGCCAGCCGCCCCGCGTCCGGCTCCGTGTTGCCCAGGGGGGTGAGGAGAGCTCCGTGGAAGTGAACGCCGGGGACGGCCCGATCGACGGGATCTTTCTGGCGATCGAGAAGCTCACCGGCGTGATGACCGTCTGCCGCGACTTCCGTGTCCAGGCGGTGACCGTCGGCAAGGATGCCCAGGCGGAGGTGACGGTGGAGCTTCAACCCGCCGGCGCCGCTCCCGGGAGCCAGATCGCCCGCGGCCGCGGTGTGTCGACCGATTCCCTCGAAGCCTCGGCAAAGGCCTTTCTCGCGGCGGTCAACCGGGTTGCCCTCGGCGACCAAACGCGGCTCCACCCCCAGCGGGGCTGAGCGTCCCTCGGGCGATCCAACGCCCCGCCATCAGATCGCCTCGCGGCCGCGCTCGCCGGTGCGGATTCTGACGCATTCGTCCATGGGAAGGATGAAGATTTTGCCGTCGCCGATCTCCCCCTCCTCGCCCGTCCGGCCCCCCTTGACGATGGCCGCGATCGTCGGCTCGACGAAGTCGTCGTTGACCGCGATCTCATGGCCGCGGTAGCTCTCGACATGCCCGCGCTGCCGCCCGAAGCCCTGAACGTCGAGGACCGTGAGCCGGAAGACCTCGACTTCCGAAAGCGCCTGCTTGACGCTCTCGAGATGCGCCGGCTG
>Ga0164295_10000278_pt1 | contig 43558 bp, 34 predicted proteins | sample GEODES006metaG_FD_111798 | JGI IMG/M metagenome (GOLD analysis project Ga0164295, IMG submission 111798) | Oligotrophic lake water microbial communities from Sparkling Lake, Wisconsin, USA - GEODES006 metaG | ecosystem: Environmental > Aquatic > Freshwater > Lake | place: USA: Sparkling Lake...
CCCCGACGCGCGCATCCATCTCCTTGACCGGCAGGGGATTCGCGACGTCGCCTACACCGACACCGAGCACTATCAGGTCACGCGGCGGTTCCTGAGCAATCCCAAGCGAGCGCTCGAGACGCTCCTCGGCGCGGAACCGGATGCCGACACGAACGTCGGAGCAGGCTCGTAAGAGTGCCCAGCCGAGTCGACCGACTCTAGGCTGGGCGTTGCTGACCGCAGCCGATCCAGAGGCCTTGCCGAAGGGGCTCGTGCGGTTATACTTTCGGTATGAAAACAGCCGTCTCGATCCCTGACGACGTGTTCGCGGACGCGGAACGATTGGCGTCGCGCCTGCAAACGTCTCGCAGCCAACTCTACGCCCGGGCCATCGCCGAGTTCGTTGCCCGACATGACGATGACCGGGTCACGGCGCTGATGGACCAAGCCGTCCGCGAAGCTGGAAGCGAAGATGGCGCGTTTCCGCGTGCGGCCGCGAAGCAAGCGGCTCGTCGCAACGAATGGTGATCGCACTGAATGATCGTTGCCCTGAATGATCGTTGCGCAAGGCGAAGTCTGGTGGGCTGATCTCGCTGAGCCGACCGGCTCGAGCCCGGGATACCGTCGGCCGGTGGTCGTGCTGCAGTCTGACGCGCTCAACCGGAGCCAGATCGCCACGGTCGTCTGCGTTGTCCTGACGAGCAACCTGCGCTGGTCGATCGCTCCTGGCAACGTCTTGCTCAAGGCCAAGCAGACCGGACTCGATCGCGATTCCGTCGCCAATGTCACGCAACTGGTGACGATCGATAAGCGGCAACTCAGCGAGCGCGTCGGGAGAGTCCCGAAGCGACCGATGGAGGGGATCTTTTCCGGAATCGATCTCATCCTGGGCCGCTAGGACGCCTCTCGCGAATGGGAAAGAGCCAGACCCGCCGGGGGGACGGCCAGGGCCCGGGAGGCGTACACTTGCTCTTCAGCGGCGGAGGGGGTGAAACGCCTTCGCCATCGCCGCGTGTTCCCCGGGGGCATTCCATGGCCAGCCGTTGCCGCCACCGTTCTCTGCCGAAGCGCCGCTCTCGCCCGCCTCTCTCTCCTCGTCTCTCCTCCCGGAGCCTGCTGCCGTGCCCCGTATGCCACGTGTCGCCCCGGTCCTCGCCGGGCTTTTGGTGCTTCTCGGCGGGGTCCTGGTCATGAATCCGCCGGGCCGCTCCGCCGAGCCCCCCGCTCCAAACCGTGCCCGCGAAGGGCAGTGGGTGACGGTGCAACGGGCCCTCGACGAGGGAAAACCAAAATCAGCGCTTCAGGCGCTTGCCGGGATCGAGGAGAGCGCGATCGCCGCCAAGGCCTGGGACGAAGCGGCGCGAGCGATCGCCACGCGCGTTCACGCCGACGCCGGCGACCGCCCCCCCGAAGATCCAGAGCGGCTCGTCCGCCTCGAAGCGGCGCTTCAAAGGGCCCCCGACGAGGTTAAGCCGGTCCTCGAGGCGATCCTCGCCAACTGGACGTGGGGATTTTTCCAGCACAACCAATGGCGCTTCGCGCAGCGGACAAGCGGGGCCAGCGGCGGCGTGAATGAAGAAGGGCAGGCCGTCGAGGGGCTCGGGGGAATCGCTTCCTGGGATCTGCCGCGCGTTGTTGCCGAGGTCCGGCGCCGGTTCACGGCCGCGCTCGATCCGGCGGAACGTCTCCAGAGGCTTCCGGTCGGCGAGTGGAATCAGCTCCTCGACAAAGGCGCAATGCCCGATGCCTGGCGGCCGACGGTGTGGGATGTCGTCGCGCACGACGCCCTCGCCTTCGCCGCGTCGGGCGTGCGGGGGCTTGCCGATCCGGAGGATCTGTTTGAGTTTGAAATTGATTCCCCCCCCCTCGGCACACGCGCCGAGTTCCTCGCCTGGAAGCCGGAGGAGGCCACGACCGACACCGACTCGCCGCTCCTCGGAGAAATGCGGCTCTTCCGCCGCCTCCTCGAGGCCCACGCCGGCGACGCCGATCGCACGGCGCTGTTGGCCGCCGACCTCGATCGGATCGAGCGGGCAAGCGCCACCGCGATCTCCCCCGGCGGCGACGCTGACCGGCGCGACCAAACAGCCAAGGCGCTCGAGGCCTTGCTTGAAGACTGTGGCGAGAACGAAGTCGCGGCGATGGTCCGCCACCGGCTGGCGGGTGTCGTGCGCCAAGGCGACGACGACGACGCGGTAGTAAAGGCCCGCGCCATCGCGGCCGCTGGCGCTGCCTCCCACCCTGACTCTGCCGGGGGCAAGCTCTGCAAAAATCTCGTCGCCGAGATCGATGGCAAGTCACTCGAAGTGTTCACCGAGCGCACCTGGACCGCTCCCTGGCCGACGATCCGTGTTCGATACAAAAATCTCGCCAAGGTCCACCTCCGGGTCTTGAAGGCCGATTGGCTCGCCCGCCTCCGCGCCGGCAAGCCACAGTGGCAGTGGCTCGACGACGGCGATCGGGCGAAGCTCGTCGCCGCAAAGCCCCTCAAGGCCTTCGCGATCGACCTCCCCGCCACGGACAACCTCCGCGACAACACCCACGACATCAACGCCCCGGAGGATCTCCCCCCCGGCGCGTACTGGGTGCTCGCCAGCGCCGACGACGACTTCGGCGCCGAGGACAACGTCGTGGCCACGGCGCTGGTGTGGGTGAGCCGACTGGCGGTGGTCAGCCGCACGAATGTCCTTCCCGGCGCCGGCGGCCCACTTGCCGGTCATGTCGTCGACAGCGCCAGCGGCGTGCCCTTGGCCGGCGTGACGGTGCAGGCCTTCGTTCGCGCCCAGGCCGGCAACCCGGCGCCCTTCGAGCCGGCCGGCACGACGACGACCGACGCCGATGGTTTTTACGAGCTTGCCATCGAGCCACAGCGCGAGACGCTCCTCCACTTCAAGGCGACGCTCGATGGCGTCGTGCACGAGATCGCCTCCGATCCACTCTCGATCTGGCAGCAGGATCAGCCGCAGCAGCATGCGAGCTTCATCCTCATGGCCGACCGCGGGATTCATCGCCCCGGGCAGATCGTCCGCTACAAGGGAATCCTCGCCCATGCCGATCGGACGAAGGGCGACTACCGGGCGCTGGCCGACCGCGCGGTGAGCGTGACGTTCCGCGACGCCAATGGCCGCGAGCTTTCCCGGCAGCCGCAAACAACGAACGTCACCGGCTCGTTCCACGGCGAGTTTGCCATCCCCTCAGGCGCCCTGCCGGGTCAATGGACCATCAGCGCCGAGGGGGAGGGGGTGAGCGGTGTCCTCGGGGTGCGCGTCGAGGAGTACAAGCGGCCAAAGTTCAAAGTCGAGCTCGCTGCGCCCCGCGATCGGGTCGTCCTCGACAAAGCCGTTTCGCTTGTCGGCACCGCCACCACCTACACCGGCCTGCCGGTGGCAGGCGCCAAGGTCCGCTACCGGGTCGAGCGACAGATGCGCTTTCCCCTCTGGTGTCGCTGGTTCTTCCCTTGGCTTCCGTTTGACGGCGGCCCGGCCAGGATCGCCCGCGGCAGCGCCACGACCGATGCCGACGGGAAGTTCACCGTCGAGTTTCCGGCCAAGCCCGACCGGAGCGTGCCGGTCGACAGCCTGCCGGTGTTCACCTACCGGGTGATCGCCGATGTCACCGATCCCTCCGGCGAGACGCGTTCCGCCGACCGGGCCGTCCACGCCGGCTTCGCGCCGCTTCAAGCCGAGGTGAAGGCCGAGGCCTGGCAGGCCACAGGCCCCGAAGGCGCGCCGGCCGAAGTGACGATCACCCTCTCGACGCGGTCGCTCGACGACGAGCCGCGTGCGGCCACCGGCACGCTCACGATCCGCCGCCTCGTGCAACCGGAGCAGCCGCTCCGCGGCGACCTCCTCTCGCCTTTCGCCGTGGCCCGCCCGCGCCCCGCCGCTCGCCCCGCACCCGGGGCCCAGCGTAACGCGAAGCCGGGGCGGATCCCGCCTGCACTCCCCTCGCCCGATCCAAATGATCCTGAAGGGTGGGAGAGCGGCGAGGAGGTCTTCAAGGCCGAAGACACCACCGACGGCGTCACCGGCAAGGCGGTGGCGAAGGTCAAGCTGGGGCCCGGCATCTACCGGGCGGAGTTCGTCGTCGCCGGGGCCGACGACACCCCAGACGTGAAGGCCCGCCACACGATTGAAGTCATCGACCCCGAGGCCACGGAAGCCTCGATCCGCCGCCCCCTCATGCTCACCGCCGCGACGACGAAGGCCGCGCCGGGAAGCACCTTCGCGGCGATCGTCGCCACTGGCTACGACGAGGGCCGCGCCCTCGTCGAGGTGCTGCAGGACGGCAAGCTCCTCGCGCGCCACTGGACCGAGCCGGGGCGGACGCAGTGGCCGGTGCGGGTCGAGGTGGGGGACGAGCACCGCGGCGGCTTCACACTCCGCGCCTGGATGGTGCGCGACGGCCGGATGCATCTGAAGGAGCAGGTGATCGACGTCCCCTGGACGAACAAGACCCTCGAGATCGCCTGGGAGCGGTTCACGCGCCGCGTCGAACCGGGGGCGAAGGAAGTCTGGCGGGCCCGCGTGAAGTCAGCCGACGACGCCCTCGACGGGGCAGGGAAGGGGGTGCCGGCTGAGATCGTGGCGACCCTCTACGACCAGTCGCTCGATGCGCTCTCGCCGCTCGCCTGGCCCCCTGGGCTCTCCGGGCTTTTCCGTCGTGAGGCGTCGACGGTGAACACGCTCTTCAGCAATCGGCCCGAAGTCCTCCAGCAGATCGTGGGCAGTTGGTCCCTGCCGCAGGTGCCGGTCGACATCAGCTTCCGCCGGTTCCGCGAGCCGTTCGGTCCGCAGTCGATGCAGTTTTTCGGATTCAACCGCCGCGGCATGATGCGCGGCGAAATGCCGATGGCGGCTCCGATGATGGCTGACGGGATGATGGCCGAAGGAATGATGGGCAGGGCTGACGCCCCGGCCCGGATGAGCCGGCTGATGGCCAAGGGGGCGCCGGTCGCCCTCGGCCTCGAGATGGACTTCGCCGCCGTGGGCGAGGGGGGAGGGCCGCCGCCAGCGGCGAACACGGCTGCCGCCGCTCCGCCGCCGCCCCGGAAAAACCTCGTCGAGACGGCGTTCTTTCTGCCGGCCCTGACAAGCAACGACGACGGCAGCGTGACGATCGAGTTCACCCTCCCCGACACGCTCACCACCTGGCAGTTCAAGTCGCTCGCCCACGATGCGAGCCTTCGCTCAGGCACGCTCCTCGACACCGCCGTGGCCGCCAAGGACCTGATGGTCGAGCCGGTCGTGCCCCGGTTCCTCCGCGAAGGAGACGTGGTCGAGATCCCGGTGAAGGTCGGCAACCGCTCGACCGGGGCGCTCGCCGGAAAGGTGCGCCTCGAGCTCTTCGACGCCCGTACCGGCGACTCCCGCCAGGCCCTTCTGGAGACACCCGCCGAGCAACCCTTCGAACTTGCCGCCGGGCAGTCGAAGCCGGTGGTCTTCCGGGTGCGCGTCGCCGATGGCACGGAGACCTTGCGGTATCTCGCCACCGGCTCGGCGGGACGGGCTGCCGACGGCGAGGAGGCCTTCCTCCCGGTCCTCTCCCGGCGCGTCCTCGTCGATGAATCGGTGCCGATCACACTCCGCGGCCCCGGCACGCGCACCGTGACGGTGAAACGCCTCGCCGATAGCAAGGATCTGCCCTCGATCGCCAGCCAGTCACTCGTCGTCCAGGCGGCATCCAACCCCGCCTGGTATGCCGTCCTCGCTCTGCCGTCGATCGCCGAGCCGACCGACGAGAGCGTCGAAACCCTGTTCACGCGGCTCTACGCCAACGCCTGGGCCGGCCACATCGCCCGCTCCGACGAGCGGATCGCGGCGGTCTTCCAGCAATGGCGCAATCCCCCGCCAGGCCAGAAGCCACTCGACAGCCCGCTCGAAAAGAACTCGGAGCTCATGCAGACGCTCCTCGCCGAGACGCCGTGGGTGCGTGAGGCAGTCAACGAGCGCGAGGCGCGGCACCGCATCGGCCTCCTCTTCGATCCCAATCGGGCGGCCGAGGAGCAGGCTTCGGCGCTGCGGCGCCTCGAAGGAATGCGAGCCGGCGACGGCGGCTGGCCCTGGTTCCCCGGTGGACGCACCTGCACGCCGGTGACGCTCTCGATCGTCGCGGGCTTCGGCCGGCTCCGCGCCGCCGGAGTCGATCTCGACATCCAGCCGGCGCTCGCTACGCTCCCCTGGCTCGATGGTCAGTTTGTCGAGTGGTGGAACGAAGCGAAAAAACCAGGAAGGGGGGAGCCGACGATCGACTCTGGTGTCGCTCTCGCTCTCTACGCCCGCAGTTTCTTCGCCGCCGACATGCCGCCGCAAGGCGAGGCTGCGGCGGCGATCGATTTCTGGCGCGACGTCGCAAAGACAACCTGGATGAAGGTCGATGCCCGCCGCTCGCAGGGGCATCTGGCGATCGCGCTTGCCCGCTCAGGCGACCGGGAGACGGCGCTGTCGATCATCGACAGCCTCCGGCAGCGCGCCGTCGATGCCGACGTGAAGCCGGGCGAGGAGAAGGATGCCTGGCAGGGGATGTGGTGGCGTGATCCCCATCCGGCCTGGTGGCAGTGGGCCGCGGCGCCGATCGAGACTCAAGGAGTCATGATCGAGGCCTTCGACGAGGTGGCCGGTGACCGCGATGCCGTCGAGGCGCTCCAAGTCTGGCTCCTGTCGCAGAAGCGCACGAGCCAGTGGCGCGGCAACCGGGCTACGGCCGATGCCGTCGGCGCGCTCCTCGGACGTGGCGCGGATCTCCTCGATTCGACGGAGTTGGTGACCGTCGACGTCGGTGGCGAGAAGATCGAGCCGGGCAAAGACGGCGCGCCCCGTGCCGAGGCGGGGACGGGCTTCATCGAGACCAGGTTCACGCGCCGCGAGATCGAGCCCCGGATGGGGAATGTCACGCTCTCGCGGAAGGAGAAGGGGCTCGCCTTCGGTGGCGTCCACTGGCAGTATCTCGACGACATCGCCAATGTCCCGGCGGTGGGGCGCGCGGAGCTGGCGATCGACAAGCAGTTGTTCGTGAAGCGGCAGACGAAGGCAGGGCCGGAGCTCGTGGCCGCGGCCGCCGATGGCACGACGCGCGTCGAGGTGGGGGATGAGCTCGTCGTGCGGCTCGTCGTGACGAGCGACCGCGATTACGAGTTTCTCGAGCTCTCCGACCACCGCCCGAGCCTCACTGAGCCGGTCGACGTCCTCTCGGGGTGGCGGTGGGCCGACGGGGCCGGCTGGTATCTGGCCGTCCGAGATGCCTCGACGCAGCTGTTCTTCGAGCGGCTTCCTCGCGGCACGCACGTCTTCGAGTATTCACTCCGAGCGGCACACCGGGGCACGGCCTCGAGCGGGTTTGCCTCGATCCGCAGCCGCTATGCCCCGGAGTTCTCCGCCCACTCTGGCGCCGTCGGCCTGGAGGTCGAGTGAGCGGCGGCGTGCTATTCTTTGTGGCATGAAACATCGACCGGACCCGACCGAACGCCGCCGCCGTGACGAGGATGGCGCGGAGGTGAGCACCGAGTTGGCCCGCGAGCGCAACCGGGAGGCGGCCGACCGCACGCTCCTGGCCTGGATTCGTACGAGCCTGGCGATGGTCAGCCTCGGCTTCGGCATTGAGCGCTTCGGCCAGGCGGCGATGAGCCTCGACGGCGGGGGATTCTCGCCGCTCAAGACACGGTTCTACGGGGCGACGCTCATGGCCCTGGGGATCGTGGCGACGCTCGCGGGGATGTGGGAGCACAGGCTCGTCCTCCGCGCGGTCTCCAAAGACAACTATCGCTATTCCGACCGCCCCCCGATCGCGCGTTGGCTCGGTGCCGGGCTGATCGTCGTGGGGATCGCCGGGCTGGCCGCGATGCTCGTCGTGTTCTGACTCTGAGGAACAAGCCGTGGTCTGGGATCATGTCTACGACCCGCTCGGTTCCCCACTCCTCTCCACGCTCGTGGCAATGCTCCCGCTGGTGGTGTTGCTGGGATTACTCGCCGGCTGTGGGTGGTCGGCTCAACGTGCGGCGATCGCGGGTCTGCTGACGGCCCTCGGCGTAGCCGTCGGTGTCGTCGGCATGCCGCTCGATGCCGCGGCGGCGGCCACGCTGTACGGCGCCTGCTTCGGCCTCTTCCCGATCGGCTGGATCATCGTCACGGCGATGTTTCTCTACAGCCTGTCGGTGGAGGCAGGTGCCCTCGACGTCATGAAGCGTTCGGTGACCCGGCTCTCGGCCGATCACCGCATCCAGGCACTTCTGATCGCCTTTTCTTTCGGCGCGTTCCTCGAGGGAGCCGCGGGCTTCGGAGCGCCTGTGGCGATCTCGGCGGCGCTCCTCACCGGCGCCGGCTTCCCCGCCTTCGAGGCGGCGTGTCTGGCGCTCATCGCCAACACGGCGCCGGTCGCGTTCGGGGCCCTGGGAACCCCGATCATCACCCTCGCCAAGGTCACCGGCCTGGACGAACAGGCGATCTCGGCGATGGCGGGCCGGCAGCTCCCGTTCTTTTCGCTCATCGTTCCGGCCTGGATGGTGGTGACGATGGCCGGCTGGAAGGGGCTCATCGGCGTCTGGCCTGCGGTCCTCGTCTGCGGAGCGTCGTTTGCGCTGGTGCAGGCGGGCGTGGCGAACCTCGTCGGCCCGGCGCTGGTTGACGTCGTCGGGGGGCTTGTGAGCCTGGCCTGTCTGGCGGCCTTCATGCGGGTCTGGCAGCCAAGGGATTGCTGGCGCTACGACGCGGCAGCGTTCCCCTCCCTGGCAACCGGCCCCGAGGCGCTCGATCCTCCGGCCAGGATCGTGTGGGCCTGGATGCCGTGGGTGTTTCTCTCGCTGGCCGTGTTCGCCTGGGGATTGCCGGCGGTGAAGGCCGGGCTCGAAGCCAAGCCGGGGAGTGCCGTGGCGGCGCTGGTGCCGGCCGCGGCGGTAGCGCCGGAGTTCCCCGTGCCGCGCCTTCATGAGGCGGTCGCGAAGGTCGCGCCAGCTACCCATCTCGACCGCGAGCTCGAGCGTGCCATCTACCGGCTCAACTGGCTCTCCGCCGCCGGCACCGGCATCCTCCTGGCGGCGCTGGTCGCCATTCCATGGCTGGGAATCGCTCCGCGGCGGGCCTGGCGGATCTGGGGGGAGAATCTCTCCCGGCTCGCCGTCCCCCTCGTGACGATCGCCGCGATGCTGGCGCTGGCCTTCGTCACCCGCTACTCGGGGACCGACGTGATCCTCGGCCTGGCGATGACGCGCACCGGCCCCGCCTACCCGCTGTTCGCCGCCCTCCTTGGCTGGCTCGGAGTCGCCCTTACCGGCTCCGATACCTCGAGCAACGCGATGTTCGGCAGCCTCCAGCGCGTCACCGCGGAGCAACTCGGCCTCGATCCCCTCCTCATCTGCACCGCCAACAGCACCGGCGGCGTGATGGGAAAGATGATCGACGCCCAGAGCATCGTCGTTGCCGCAACGGCCACCGGCATCGATCGCCGGGAGGGGGCGATCCTGCGGAGGGTCTTCCCCCACAGCCTCGCGCTGGCGGTGCTCGTCGGCCTGCTCGTCTGGCTGCAGACGGGCCCTCTGGCGTGGATGGTACCTGCATCGGCCCGTGAGCCGGCTGTGGAAAAAGTCAGCCGCGACTGAGCCGGCTTCGGGACCACCGGTGGCAACGGTCCCACCCGAGACACACCGGAACAGCGGCCGAATGTGGTGGTGTCGGCCGCCGCATTCGCTCCCGGTGCAGCCGCTGCTTGACCCTGTAGAATTGATTCCTGACGGACGCTTCACTATTCGACTCGCTCCACTCTCCAGTCCCGGAAGGCCCCGCCATGCGACGCGTCAACGTGCCGCTCCTCATTGCCATCGCCCTCCTTCTCATCGGAGGCGTGGCAGGTACGTACGTCCTCCATCGATTCCAGGTGCGGCGCAACGCCGAGGACATGGCCCGTCAGGCCAAGCGCCAGATCGACGAGGGGAACGACGACGAGGCGATCCGCCTCCTGAGCCGGTACGTCGCTCTCCGTCCGGACGATACCCCGCGGCAACGCGAATATGCCGAACTCCTCCTCCGGCGGGTCGATGCGGGTAAGGCAAACCCCCGCGTCGTTGGCGCGACCGTCGCGGCCCTCGAGGTCGCCGTCCGCAAAGCCCCCGACGCGAACGACCTCCGGGAGAAACTGGCAAACCTCCTCGCCCGCATCGGCGATGCCGATTCGATCCGTTCCGCGAACGAACATCTCGCCATGATTCGCGAGCGCCGCCCCGACGGCGAAGCGAACGACGACACCCGGCGGGTCGATCTGATGTTTGCGGCCACCGCGGCGCAGATGGGACAGTTCGACGACGCGGAGGAGGTTCTCGCCGCGCTGACCGGCTTTGATCGACGCACGAAGCAGTTCGACCCCGCCTTCCAGCCGGCTCCGGGGCATCCCGAATCCTTCGCTGCCCTCGCGGAGATTCTCGAGAAGCACCGCCGGGATCCGAAGACGGCCGAGCGGATCATCGATCGGATGATGGAGTTCGCCCCCGACGAGGTCAGCACCTGGAAGATCCTGGCGACGTGGCGGATGGGGCACAAGCAGGCAGAGGCGGCGATCGAGGCTGCGGAGAAAGCCCGGGCCCTGGCCCCTGACGATCAGGACGTGGCCCTGCTCGAGCTTCGCTTGGCGATCGTCGGGAATCGTCTCGACCGCGCCGCGGAAATCCTCGCCGGGCCGCTCGGCGAGGTGACGGACTCTGCCGATGTGTTTGCCGCCAAGGCGTATCTCGCGCGGGCGAAGGGGGATATCGACAGTTTGATCAGCATCCTCCGCGATGCCGTGGCCGCGTTCCCTTCCAATCCGGCATTCAGGGCCGATCTCCTCCTCGGCCTCTCGGATGGAAAACGCTTCGAGGACCTCCGCCCGCTCATCAGCGAATCGCAGCCGCTCCTCGGCAAGGATGCCGTGCCGGTCCTGTGGGCCGAGGCCGTCGTGGCCATGTCCGAGCAGCGTTGGTTCGAGGCGATGAAACTCTGGGATCGGGTCAGGCCGCAGGTCGCCGCCGATGCGACGATGACCCGCCGGGTCGATCTGTTCATGTCCACCTGCCACGGTGGACTCGGCCAGCGCGATCAGGCCAACGACGCCCGGAAGCGGGCCTTCGCCGATGCCCCCGAATCGCTCGGTGCCAGATTCACCGAGATGGTTTCGCTCGACTTGGCTCAGCGCTGGCAGGAGGCCCTGGTGATCGCGGAGGAGTTGGCTGCCCAGACGCCTCCCGACAAGCTTGACGCCAATCCGCTGCTGCAAAAGACGCTCCTCCGCCTCCGGATCCGCGACCGTCTCAGCCGAAACGCCGATCGTCGCGACTGGACGAAGGTCGACGCGCTGGCCGACACGATCGCAGCCAAGGCCAACGCCGATCCGATCGAGATCGGACTGATGAAGATCGATATCCTGTCAGCGAAAGAAAAGCTCGACGAGGCCCGCGCCGCCTCCGACGCCCTCATCGCCGATCATCCAGACAGCCCAGCGATCTTCGCCCAGAGTCTTCTCCTCCTCGTCGCGGCCGGCCAGGTCGACGACGCGCGGGCGAGGCTGACCAACGCCGATGATGCGATCCGCGACACGCCCGAGGTCCTCGAGGCCGAGGCGAGACTGGCGGCGACGGCCCCCTCCTCCGAGGCCGGGGAATGGCTCACCGATCTCGAGGCGCGGATGGGGCGCGTGACCGGCCCCGCCTCCGACCGCTGCGCCCGCCAACTGATCGCAATCCATGTCGGCCGGGGCAACGTCCGCGACGCCGAGCGCATCGCCGGCACGCTCCTCGCCCGGCGTCCAACCGACCTGGCCGTTCGTCAGGTGGTGCTCGAACTCGCCGCGGAACGCGACGCCGTTGAGGAGGTCGCACGCCAGACCGCGGAGATCGTCCGCGTCGCCGGCCCGACCAGCTCCACAGCGAAGCTCGCCACCGCCGCGTCCAAGATCGTGGCCGTCCGCGCGAAGCGGCAGGGATTGCAGGCGGCCGACTCCCCCACCGCTGCCCTGTCGGCCGAGGATCTGGCCGCGCTCGCGGAGGCCCGAGATCTGCTCACCGTGGCCGGCGCGGAACGGGAGAGTTGGTCCGAGGTGCCACGGTTGCAGGGGGCAATCGCGGAGCTCCAAGGCGACCCCAGCGGCGCCATCGGTCACCTCAGGCGAGCTGTCGAGCTCGGCGAGACCTTGCCGTTTGCGCGGCGACGGCTGGCGATCTTGCTGACGGCCGCCGGTCGTCTCGACGAGGCGGCGCCGGTGATCGCCTCGCTCGGTGATGCCGGCGGCCCGGTGATCGACCGGATCCGGGCGCAGGTCCTCGCCTCCGCCGGCCGGACGGATGTCGCCCTCCAGATCGGCGCCTCCCTGACGCCGGAGGATTGCAGCGACGTGCAGCAGTTGATGTGGTACTCGAGGTTGCTGGCCTCCTGTGGCCGGCCGGAGGAGGCCGAGCAGGTCGGCCGTCGGGCGACGGAAGCGGCGCCCGACAACGAGGCGGCCTGGTTGTCGCTCCTCCGCCTGCAAACCTCTGCCGGCGCTGGCGAACGCGTGGCGGAAACCTCCCGTCAGGCGCTCGCGGCCCTCCAGGGAGACGCCCGCGAGCGGTTCCAAATGGCCGCCGACGAGGCGGTCGGCGATCCCGAGGCAACCGAGCGCGCTGCAAAGGAAGCGGTCGAAAAGTCCCCCGACGATCTCGCGGCCGCTCGACGCCTCGTCGATCTCCTCATGCGCCGCAATCGCCCCGCCGATGCCCAGAAGGAACTGCGACGGATCATCGCCCTGGAATCGGTGCAGGGAAGTCCGACCGTTTTTTGGGCCCGCCGCGCGCTGGCCTCCCAATTGGCCGCCAGCCCCCGCTACGTCGATCTCCAAGAAGCGCTGGCCGTTCTCGGCAAAAACGTCGACGATCAGGGGCTTCAATATCTCGACGATACCGCGCTCTCGATCAGCTTGCTGATGAATAGGAACGACCCTGCCAGCTGGCGTCAGGCCCAGACCCTCTTCGAGTCGCTCGCCAAGCGGCGCCCGCTGACGATCGACGAACGGATCAGCCAGGCCCGGATCCAATCGCTGGTCGGCAACCGGCCGAAGGCCCGTGAAGAGCTGCGGGCCATCGCTTCCTCCGCCAACGCGAGCACGGCGATCTTGGGTACGATTATCGAGCTGTTCATCAACGAGCAGGAGTTCGCGGAGGCGAGGGCGTGGCTCCGCCGCCTCCAGGAATCGGCCCCCGATCTCCAGGCCACGATCCGCCTCGAAGCGAAGCTGGCGCTTGCCGAAGGGGAACGCGACCGGGCCGGACGGGTGGTGGCAAAGCTCTTCGACGACGAACCGCTCAACGCCCAGAGCGCCCCCCGCCAGCTGTCGGCGGCCCGGATCGCCGCCGAACTCGGCTTCCCGGAGGCGGCCGACAAGGTTCTCGAGAGCTACGCCACGATGTCGCCTGAGGGGGTGGCCGCGCTGGCCGCGTCGCTCGGTCGCCAGCATCGCACCACCGAAGCGATCGAGATGATCGAGACGGTTCGTGGCAAGGTGTCGGTTGCGACATTCCTCGAGACACTGGCGATTATTCTCCGCCACACGGAGGCTGCTTGTGATCCCGCGATCGACGAGCGCGTCGCGGGCTGGATCGAGGCGGCCCGCCGGGAGAACCCGGGCTCAGACGAAACGCTGCTGCAGGCCACGATTGCCAAAGAGTCGCTCGGCCGCACCGCCGAGGCGGAGGCGGAATACCGCCAGCTGCTCGCTTCCGGTGGCCTGGGGGATGTCCAAGCCGGGATCGTGGCTGCCAACCTCGCCTGGATACTCGCCCGCCCGGAGACTGCCGATCAGGCGTTGCAGTTTGTCGAGCAGGCGATCCAGGAACTCGGGCCCCTCCCCGATATTCTCGACACACGGGCGCTGATCCGTCTGGCAAGGGGGCAAACGGTCCTCGCACTTGAGGACATGAACGACGCCATCCTCTCGCCTTCGCCCCTCAAGCTCCTCCACATGGCCGCAATCCAGGCCGAGGTCTCCGATCTCTCCGGCGCCCGCGCGTCGTTCGCCCGGGCCAAGGCCCTCGGGCTCGGTCAGGAACGCCTCAGCCCCGACGACGCCGCGCGATTGGAGCGGTTGGAGTCGTTTCTCGCTTCCGCGGATGGAAAGAGCTGACATGCCGAGCGCTCCCCCCGCAAACAAACCCCAGGATCAGCGTGGCCTGGGCCGACGGAGCAGCCTTCAAGACCATCGATGGCTGATCGCCATCTGGTGGCTCGCCTTCGCGCCGCTCCTCGGCCATGGGGCCGATCCGCGATCGGCCGCGGCGGCGGAATGGTCCGTTCCCTTCGGCGGCAACGCCTACGCGGTGACGTCCAAGCCGGGCTCGAACGACGGACTCGAACGCGGCGGGGCCGAGGTCCGCTGGCACGATCCCGAGACAACCTGGAGCGTCTGGTTTCATGTCGACCGGCCGACCGAAGCCGAGGTGGAGCTGGTCTCAGCGGAGACCGGCGGGCGGTCCGAGGTCGTTCTGACGATCGGCGACAGCGCCGTCACGGCCGAACTCTCGGGCGAAGACCGGGCCACAGCCCGCTTCGGACGCTTCCCACTCGCGGGCCCCGGCTACGTGAAGGCCGAGATCCATGGGGTGCGCCGAGAGGGGGGAGCCTTCGCGAGTAATCCAGTGCTGCGGATTCACTCGGAGACGCCCGACCTTGCCGTCTCCGCCGTCACCACCAACGACGGCGCGATGTATTACTGGGGCCGTCGCGGCCCCTCGGTGCACCTCGGTTACTCGCTCCCGGCGGAGAAGGACATTGAATACGCCTACGGCGAGGTGACGGTTCCGGAGGGGGAGGACGCTCTGGGAAGCTTTTTCATGGCCAACGGCTTCGGGGAAGGCTACTTCGGCATGCAAGTCAACGGCCCGGCCGAGCGGCGCGTCCTGTTCTCCGTCTGGAGCCCGTTCACGACCGACGATCCGACGAAAGTGCCCGAGGCCGATCGCGTCATCCTGCTCCGCAAGGGGGATGGCGTGCGGACGGGCGAGTTCGGCAATGAGGGGAGCGGTGGCCAGAGCTTTCTCGTCCATCCCTGGAAGGCCGGCCTCACCTACCGCTTCCTGACTCGCGTCGAACCGGCCGGCGACGACACAACGACCTACACATCCTGGTTCGGCGAGGGGGAATCGTGGCGGTTGATCGCCTCGTTCCAGCGGCCGCGCACCGATCGCCATTTCACCGGCTTCCACTCCTTCCTCGAGAACTTCCTCGACACCACCGGCAACGTCGGCCGCCGCGCACGCTACGCCAACCAATGGGTCCGCGACACCGAAGGCACCTGGCATCCGGTGACCACGGCCCGGTTCACCGGTGACGCCACGGCTTCGGGCGGCCACCGGCTCGACTACGCCGGCGGCATCGAAGGGGTCGGCTTTTTTCTCCGCAACTGCGGTTTCTTCTCGCCGCCGGTGAAGCTCGGGAGCGTGTTCACGCTCGATCCGCCACCAGCAAAACGGCCGACGATCGATCTCGAAACGCTGCCGTGAAGGCCGGGCATCGATCGTTCACCACGCGTCGGGAAGGATCCGCAGCAGCCAGGCCACGAGCCGCCAACGCCGCGTGACGTAGGCATGGGAGCGCTTCCGCCGGATCGCCGCCACGATCTGCCGGGCTGCCGTCTCCACCGGCGCCACCCAGAACAGCCCCTCCCCCTTCGCCATCGCCGTGTCGACGAAGCCGGCCTGGATGTCGGTGACCACGATGCTGTGCTTCCGGGCAGCTGCACGGTGGCGGAGCGCCTGGAGGTAGCGGCTCACGAAGGCCTTGCTCGCGCCGTAGGCGGGGGCGTCACCATGGCCGTGGAGCGCCGCCAGGGAGGAGAGGCCGACGAGGTGCCCGGTTCGACGACCCTCGAAGTGCCGCATCGCCGCCCCGGCGAGCGCCGTGAACCCGGCCACATTGACCGCCACCGTCTCCGCTTCAGGGGGCCACTCGAGCGCGGGGTTTTCGTGGCCGACGCCCGAGGAGATGACAACAAGATCGACCGCCCCGAGCTCCCCGACCAGCGCATCGAACACGGCGATCGCAGCGTCGGGGTCGCGGAGATCGATCGTGCGGTGGATGACGGTGCGCCCCGGGTGGCGCGACAAGAGCTCACCCGCCAGGGCAGCCAGTCGCTCCCCCCTCCGGGCCGCCAGTCCGAGCGCCCAGCCCTCCGCTCCCAGTTGCCGCGCAAGAGCCTCACCGATCCCGGATGAGGCACCGATAACGATTGCGGTTGGGGCTGCTGGGGCGGTTGGCATGGCGAAAAAGATACCACCGGCTTGAATCCGCTCCACCCGGCCGGCCACACTTCACCCACTATGAAAACACGCGCTTTCGGTCGGACCGGTTGGAACGTCTCGGAAATCGGCTTCGGTGCCTGGGCCATCGGCGGCGGCCAGTGGGGCGGCGCCGACGAGAAGGCTTCTCTTGCCGCCCTCCATGCGGCCCTCGACGCCGGCATCAACTTTTTCGACACCGCCGACGTCTATGGCGATGGCCTCTCCGAGCGCCTCATTGCCCGGCTCCGCCGCGAACGGTCGGAGCCGTTCTACGTCGTCACAAAGGCTGGCCGTCGGCTCTCCCCCCACACCGCCGACGGCTACAACGCCACCAACCTCACGGCCTTCGTCGATCGGAGCCTCGAGAACCTCGCCGTCGACTGCCTCGACCTTGTCCAACTTCACTGCCCCCCGACGGAGGTCTACTACCGCCCCGAGGTCTTCGAGGCCCTCGACGGGCTCGTGAAGGCCGGAAAGATCCGCTTCTACGGCGTGAGCGTCGAGAAGGTGGAGGAAGCCCTCAAGGCGATCGAGTATCCGAATGTCCAATCGGTGCAGATCATCTTCAACGCCTTTCGGCTCCGGCCGGCGGAGCTGTTCTTCGAGCAGGCGTTGCGGCGGCAGGTGGCGGCCATCGCGCGGGTGCCTCTGGCCAGCGGCCTGCTGTGCGGCAAGTTCTCCCGCACGAGCGCCTTCCCCGAAGGGGATCACCGGCTCTTCAACCGCCAGGGCGCGATGTTCGACCGGGGAGAGACGTTCTCGGGGGTCGACTACGAAACCGGGCTCGAGGCCGTTGAACGGCTCCGTCCCCTGGTGCCAGCCGGCGCCACGCTGACGCAGTTCGCGCTCCGGTGGATCCTCTCGTTCGACGCCGTCACGACCGTGATTCCAGGGGGGCGGACCCCTGATCAAGTGCGGACCAACGCCGAAGCCGCCGATCTTCCCCCCTTCGACGCCCGCACGATGGCCGCCGTCCAGGCGATCTACGACGACGCGATCCGACCGCTCGTCCACCATCGCTGGTGAGCGCGGGAGGAAAAAGGTCAGGGATGGCTTCGTCCGCCGACAGCCCAAGCGGCATGGATCAACGCCATCCGCCGCCGGATGCGGCGTTCGTCGACCAAGGAAACCCTCGGCGTTTCCTGCGGTCGACCGAGCGGACGAAGGCCAGGGATGGCTTCGTCCGCTCTCTTTACAGATTCATCCCCAGGAACCCGCCGGCGGCATCGCTGTCGGCCTGTTCGCGGGCCAGTCGCTCAAGCGTCCGCCCCAGATCGCCGGCAGCGATGTAGCGGTCGAATTCCGCCTCGACAGCGCGACGGACGCTGAGTTCGAGCCAGGCAACCGCCGGCTGCGTCAACCAGTCGCAGGTTTCCTTGGCAAGCTTCACATTCAGAACGCTTCCCACCGTGTGGGTGTCGAGGTCGTCGGTGAGGACCGTTCCTTCGACCTCGAAGGCCACCCATCCACGCTCCGGGGCATTCGTGAACCGGAACGTGCAGGAGGCGTTCGTGAGATAATAGGCATTGCGGACGCCGTGCCTGGCGACCGCGGCCTGCATCCTCTCGACGAGGGCGCGGAATCTTGGGGATGCCTCGGCCGGCACCTGAGTGCCAGCGAGGGCACGCAGGGGCGTGCAGTCGAAACGAATCACGACCGGCGGAGGGGAGGGTTCCATATGAAGAAAAATACCATGTCGTCTGCCGACGTGCCGCAAGCCCGCATCTCCGGAGGCCGGCGGCTGATGGGGGTTCCCTGGACCGTCACCGTCTACGCCGCCACGCCTGCCGTCGGCGAGCGGGGGGTCGAGGCGGCGCTCGACGAGGTCGAGCGGCTCGAGGCGATCCTCTCGGACTACCGGGCCGACTCCGAGCTCTCCCGCCTCTCGGCCGCGGCCCCGACGGAAAGCTCTGTGCCAGTGAGCGACGAGATGTGGGAAGTCCTCACCCGAGCCGTAGAATACCGCGAAGCTAGTGACGGTGCCTTCGACCCGACCGTCGGGCCGCTGACGACCCTGTGGCGTCAGTCGCGCCGATCCGGTGCCCTCCCGCTCCCCGCGAAGCTCGACGCCGCCCGGGCGGCAGTGGGAGCCGGAGCCCTCGTGCTCGTCGACGCCCCCCGGGGCGTCCGGCTCACCTGTCCACGGATGCGACTCGATCTCGGCGGCATCGGGATGGGCTATGCGATCGACCGGGCCCTGGCGATCCTCGCTGCGCTGGGGATCGACTCGGCGCTCGTCGATGCCTCCGGCGACGTCGGAGCCTCGGGAGCGCCGCCGGGGGAGGAGGGGTGGCGGATCGCGATCGACCCGATCCCCGGCACGCCGGCGGCGATGACCGAGGAGGTCCTTCTCGCCCGTGGGGCGATCACCACCAGCGGGGATGCGAGGCAGTCGGTCGCGATCGGCGGCCGACGCTACAGCCACATCGTCGATCCGCGCACCGGCATCGGCATCGACGGGCCGGCGGCCGTGACGGTCATCGCCCCGGACGCCACCGCCGCCGATGCCCTGGCAACCGCGGCGAATGTCCTCGGCCCAGTCCGCGGCCGGACGCTCCTGGAAAACCAGGCAGGCTGCGCCGGGCGGTTCGTTTCGGTGGACGGGGATGGTGACAGGATCGTCCGCGAGGTGCAGACAAGTCGCTGGCCCGGCCCCGGCGAGCGCCCCTTCCCCCTGCAGCGCTAAAAAACCACCCCTTCCTTCCCACCTTCTTGCCCATTCCTCCGGACCGGGTGACTTTGCCGGAAGGGGTGACGATTCCCCGAAGTTTGACGGTTACGCCGACGATAACACCCATGCCGTCGCTGCGCCCAAGTGCACGCGAGTCGGACGCAGCGTCGGGGGGCACTGCGTCGGGATCGGTCCGTCGGCTTCGACGGGCGAACCCCTTGGGCGCAGCGGCAGCTCTTGAATCACCGTGAACCTCAACGCCCGTACGCCGGACCCCCACCGTGCCAAACCTCCTGCTGCGACGAGCCTGGGTGGTCGTGACGAGCCTCACGCTCGTGGCCAGCGGTTGCGCCCCGCGGCAGCCGTTCTACTTCTTCGAGGACGGCGACCTGTCGCACTACGTCGGCGCCATCCAGAAGATCGAGTACCCCGACACTGTTCATCAGCCTCTCGACGAGGCGGCCGGAACGATCGAGCCGCTCACGCTCTCCAACGCCAACTTCGATCAGGTCTGGGAGGTTTCACTCGAGGACTCGATCCGGACGGCGCTCGAGAACGGCAAGGTGCTCAGAAGCCTCGGCGGCCGCTTCCAGAGCTTCGGTGGCCCACGGCCGCAGGCGGGTGAACCGGCGGTGTCGCTGTTGACCAATCCGGCCGCCTACCCCACCGTCTACGATCCGGCGATCAGCGAGACCGACCCGTTCCGCGGCGTCGAGAGTGCGCTTGCGTCGTTCGATGCCCAGCTCTCCAGCTCGCTCACCTGGGCCCGGCAGAACCGGCCGCAGAACGTCGGCGGGGTCGGGACGCAGATCTTCCAGCAGAAACTCCTCGGCGACACTGGCACTTGGACGACCGGGATCAGCAAGGTGTCGGCGACCGGCAGCACGTTCGGGATCCAAAATCAGACCGTCTACGACAACAACAACTCTCCGATCCGCCAAGACGGCGTGCCGTCGACATGGCTCACCAACTACGACTTCACCTTCAACCAGCCCCTCCTCCAGGGTGCGGGGCTGACCTACAACCGGATCGCCGGCCCCGATGCTTTCAACAACATCAACGGCCGCCCCAACTTCCGCGGCGTGCTCATCGCCCGTGTGCTCGCTGATCAGTCGCTGGCCGACTTCGAGATCGGCGTCCGCAACATGGTCAGCGACACCGAGCAGGCCTACTGGGAGCTCTACTTCGCCTACCGCAATCTCGAGGCGCGGAAGGCCGGCCGCGACAGCGCGCTGGAGGCGTGGCGCAAGGTCCACGCCCTGTACGTCGAGCAGTCGCGCGGCGGCGAGGCCGACAAGGAAGCCCAGGCCCGCGAGCAGTATTTCTTCTTCCGCAGCGACGTCGAGAACGCGCTCACCGACGTCTACCGGAGCGAGAACAGGCTTCGCTACATGATGGGGCTCTCGGCCTCAGACGGCCGGCTCATCCGTCCCTCCGACGAGCCGACGACCGCCCGCATCACCTTCGATTGGCAGCAGTCGCTCGTCGAATCGCTCTCCCGGTCGGCGGAGCTCCGCCGGCAGAAGTGGGTGGTCAAGCAGAAGGAACTCGAGCTCGTCGCCTCGAAAAATCTCCTTCTCCCGCGGCTCGACATGAACGGCTACTACCGGTTCCTCGGCATGGGTCAGGAGCTCATCAATCAGAACTACGGCCCCTATAACGCCGAAGGTCTCGACCCGCTCAACGGCACCGACGCCTACTCGACGCTCTCCAGCGGGAGGTTCCAGGAATGGCAGGCCGGGGCACAGTTCCTCATGCCTATCGGCTTCCGCCGCGAGCTCTCCACCGTCCGCAACTACCAACTCCAGCTCGCCCGTGAACGCTCCCGCCTCCAGGACGAGGAGATGGAGGTGTCGCACGCGCTGGTCGAGGCGGTGCGAAACGTCGACACGAACTTCGCCCTCTCCCAAACCAACTTCAACCGCCGCGTCGCCTCGGAGCGGCAAGTCGAGGCGGTCCAGGCGGCCTACGATGCCGGCACCGTGACCCTCGACCAGCTCCTCGATGCCCAGCGCCGTCGGGCCGACGCCGAGAGCGCTTACTACCGCTCGGTCGTCGATTACAACCGCTCGATCGCCCAGCTCCATTTCCGCAAAGGCTCGCTCCTCGAATACAACGGCGTGTTCCTCGCCGAAGGCCCGTGGCCCGGCAAGGCCTACTTCGATTCCTACCGCCGCGCCCGGCAGCGGGACGCCAGCCTGTTCCTCGACTACGGCCACTCCCGCCCCGGCGTCTTCAGCCGCGGTCCGATCACGCAGGACTTCGACGGCATCGGCGCCGGGACAGGGGCCCAGCAGCTCCCCCCCCGTGATCCGGCCACGAACGAAGAGACGTCGACCCCCGCCCCCAAGCCGGCCGGCGACGGCAAGGCTCCGGCCGGTAGCAATCCGCTCGAGGAGATTCCGACGCCCGCGCCGCTGCCGAATCCCGCGAAGGCCGCCAGCCCCGCCGCCGCCGCGCTCCTCCCGCCAGCCGTGCCGTCGGTGCTCATGCCCGTCTCGCAGACTACGCTTGAAACGACCAAGCCCTGGGGCAACGTTCTCACCGACTGGAAAGCCGAAAGCGCTCCGTCGGGACGGGTCATCAGCACCCCCGCCGATGCGGCGGCAACGCAGGGGCGGTAGCACCTCGTCGAGGGCACTCGACTGCGGCCGAGGCCAACGCGGGCTTCAGCGGCCCAGGGGTAAATCTGCCGCTGCCCGGGCGGCGGCCAAGCCAGCCGGATCCTCTCGGCCGATCCGTTCGAGGTGATCCCGCGCTGCAGCCGACGGGCAGGCAACGAGATACCCGGCGACGGCACGACGGATGAGCGGATCGTCGGCGGCCGCATCCCACCACCCTGCCACCGCATCGACCGCGTCCCAAGCCTCCGCGCGGGCCAAATCGATGATCGCTAGGGCAGCCACCGCTGGGCTCTGGGCGAGTTCCGCCGTCACCGACGAGATCCTCGCGGGGGGGATCGTCCCGGTGAGGTACTCACGGGCGAAACGGAGGGCCGCAAGGAGCTGACGCTGATCGACCGGCCGATCGGGCCCGGCCCGATCGGCGAGCCAATCGAGCCCCTCGCTGCCGTCGGCGACGAGGATCCCCGCCATCAGCCCGTCAGCCCCGGCGCGGAAGTCACCGCCAGCCGTCTCGAGTGCCGTGCGGAGAGGCGCCGACGACAGCCTCGTCCCGCCGGGCGATCCCTCCGCCACGACGATCCCCAGCGCCAGGCCGTAAAACCCGCGGCGCCGTTGGTCGGTGGCGGGATCGGCCACCCAGCCCTCCAGCGGCCGCGCCGCGAGTGCCGCCGCCGCCTCGCGGACGGCTGGAAAGGGGGCGACGGCAAACTCCGCGAAGGCATCGTCGGCGATCGCCGGCTCGGGATGCTCGAGGCGGGCAGCAAACCACGCGAGCCGTTCGCCAACAGGCTCCGTGATCGCCGGGGCCGTGACGACATGCCCGAGCAACGTCTCGTCCGCCGCCACTGCCGTCCAGCGTGGCGGGGAATCGGTCGATCCGAACAGCACCGCCGTCCCCTCCACCGGCGCCGCCACCCGGGCGGTGACGAGCGTGGGGGGCTTGCCGTCGATGCGGCCGGCAGTGTCGGGGAGCACCTGGATCACCCGGAACGTGCCAGCGAGGAGTCCGGAAGCGTCGGGCCGGGCACGATCTTCAGCCTCGGCGATACAGACAAAGCCAGCGGTGTCGCGGCGCCGGGCCAACGAATCACCAACCGGCCCGCAGAATGGACAGGCTTCGCTCGAGTTCGCCGGGAGGATGAGGAGCACTGCGGCGAGACCGAGCAGCCGAAAGATCCCGAGCCCTTGGCCCGACGGCACAGAAAAGTGATCCGACTGGCACCCATGCCCTGACCGGCCCGGCAGGTGGTCGAGGTCAGGCATCTCAGTCGTACGCGAGGGATTCGGCTTCCTTCGACTTCTGCAATCGCTGCCGCCAGTAAGGAACGGCACAGAGGAACAGCCGGCCGGTCCCCTCGTAGACGCAAGACAGCTTCTGCCCGGAGAGCCAGTGGCTGAAAAAGGAACGGGCGGGGCGTTTCATCCGCATCGTGATCCCGCTGGTTCGGGCGACCGCGAACCCCCCGTCGATCACGATCCGTTCGTTGTCGAGCTCGATCTCCTCGATAGGGCCGTCGACGCTCAGGACCACCTTTCCCGCGCCAACCAGCGCCGTCTTGTACCAGAGCAATCCCTCGCCGGCCCAGTACGACGTCCAGATCCGTTCGCGATGAATCGCGAGCTTCACCTCTCCCTCGGAGGCCCAGAAGCAACGATGCTCGAGGATCCAACGCTCCCCCTGCTGGACGTCGAAGATGTGATAGCCGCCGAACGTCGAATCGAGATAGATCTCCCCCGTGCCCACGTACCGTGGACGGACAACCGACTCGTCGGAGAACAGCGATACAAACATCCCCCGCGGCGACGGCAGCGGCACGTCCATCTCGATGTCGCCGCTCATCCGATAGAGCGCGCCGCGCTCGGTGCGGACGTCATCGTCGTCGAGGATGACCTTGAGCCAGCGGCATCCCTCGGAGACCTCGATGTCGAACTCAACCATCGATCGACACCTCCGGGCCGGGCTCGAGGCCCCCCTTCGTCCAATCGCACTTCCATCCGGGAAACGCAACCTGCGGATAGGGGTCGGGAGCGAGCGGACCATCCGACGACACGACCACGTCACAGAGCCGATCGGGACGCACCCGTCCCAGCCGGAAGTGTTTCGAGGCGTGTTGGGTGGCGGGATCGATCGTCATCCGTCCCCCGGGGCCATCGAATCCGATCCCCCTGGCAAACACTTGGCGAACCGCCTCGGTGGCAAACGAACCCGCCTCCTCGACCGCCTGCTTCCAGAGGTTGATCAAACACCAGGCGGCCTCCATCGAATCGCCGAAGACGCGATCGTGGCCAAACTCACTCCGGAAGCCGGCCATCCAGGCGGCATTGGCCGGCGTGCCGACGGTTTGGAAATAGCTCGACAGGACCCACTGGCCAGCCACATGGGCGGCCGGCATGCTCCGCAGGTCGTCTTCCGAGACGCTCGTCGATACGAGGGGAACCTTCGCCGGATCGATCCCCGCCTCCGCCAGCGCCGCAAACAGGGCGATGTTGCCGGCGCCGTTGACCGTATTGAGGATGCAGTCGGCCCCGCTCTCGCGAATGCGGGCCACCACGGGAGCGAAGTCTTCGGTGTCGAGCGAAAAGTATTCCTCGCCGACAATTCCGGCATCGGTGCTGGCAAGCCACTTCCGCACGATGAAGTTCGTCGTCCGCGGGTAGACGTAGTCGGAGCCGATGAGGAAGAACTTCTTTCGCTCTCCCCCCGGCCCGCTCCGCAGCCAATCGAGCGCAGGGAGGACCTGCTGATTGGGCACCTGCCCGCCGTAGATCACGTTTCGCGAAGTCTCGTTCCCCTCGTACTGCACCGGATAGAACAGCAGGGTGTCGCGCTCCTCGACGATCGGGAGCACCGCCTTGCGGCTGGCGCTCGACCAGCAGCCGAACAGCGCCACCGCCCCGTCATCGAGGAGCGTGGCCGCCCGCTTGGGGAACAGGTCGGTCCGCGAACGTGGGTCGGGGGCGCGGGGGTCGATCGAGTATCCGAGGATCCCCCCGGCAGCGTTGAAACGCTCCACGGCATCGAGCTCGACGTCTCGTAGCGACGTCGAGCCGATTGCCAGCGGCCCGGTCTGCGAATGGAGCAGCCCGATCCTCACCGTCGGCACCCGCGGCGGGATGCCGAGCGAACAGCCGACAAACAACGAAGGCGCCAGCACCCGCGAGGCGGCAAGCGTGGCGGCAACGCCAGACCTGAGCGCTCCGCGCCGGGAGACGGCACCGCCGTGGAGGGGATGGGAGTCGGTGGGGACCGGCATGTCAGTCCTCGAGCATCCGCTGGTAGAGCAATTCAAACGCCTCAGGCGAAACACTCACCTCGCCGCGGAAGGGCTGATTCATGTCGACGATGAGGTACATCATCAAGCCCAGATACGCGGCCAGAATCCCCCCCAGGACGAGCTGGGTGAGGAAGCGCGTGTCGAACATCCAGCAGAGGAGAATGTTGAAAAACGCTCCGACGAACATCACGATCCACATCGCCCGCGGCAATCCGGCCCGAATGGAATGGAGGCGAAGCCGGCGGCACTCGAGGAAGTGATTGATCTGCCGTAGTGCCTCGGCGTGGAGGATCTCCTCGCCGGGGGTGCTGGGCTGGAAGTCGAGGAGCCGGTCGAAGAGGGCCTCAGCGCGAATCGTCCCCTCTTCCGGGATGATTCCCTGTTGCTGCAACGGCCAGGCATATTTGATGACGTAACGCGTGTAATCGCGGATCAGCCAGCGAAGATCCTGGCCGTAGGGCTGGGGATAGCGAGAGACGTCCTCGTAGAGCGCCGACAGGGCCGCGGCCTCCCGGGTGACGTTCTGCTCCGCCGACTCGACGTTCTGGTAGGCCGTGACGGCGATCAGGCCGAGAAGCAGGCCGTAGAACACGCAGAAGCAGGAGAGGATGTAGCCGATGAGGTCGTTGAGCCCCGGTGAACGGCGGACGAACATCCGCAGGATCGGCCGCACGATCACCGCCCCGGCCCAATAGAAGCCGACGAACGCCGCCACCATGAGCAGCGCCGCCCGGGCCGTCGGGATTTCGTAATACCAGGAGAGGTCGAAGGGCATGGCGGGCGCTGGGGCGGCAAGCGGTGCGGAAACTTCGAGTCGATCGTAACAGACGTCCGGCCGCTGTTCACGCCCGGCAGGGGATCACTCGACGGCGTCGCCGTCGATGCCGTAGACAGCCAGATGCTTGCCGTCGGGGCCCTTGAGCTCCTCGATCCGGAATGATCCCGCCACGGCCACCGGGCGGATCGAGAAATCGGCCGACCGGCCCGGCCGCATCCGCACGACGACGCAGTCATGGAGGAGCGCGCCGGGACCAAAGCAGCATTCCATGTTGTCGCGGACAAGCACGAACTGGGTGATCCCGCGCTGCTGGAAACTGGGGAGGATGTAGCCGCGAATCCTCACCCGTTCCCCTTGGAGAGCGTCGACCGCCGGCGGAAGGATGCCGCGATCGAACGGCTCCCCCTTCTCCAAGGGCAGCTTGAGATCGTCGAACGTGATCTCTCGCACCCTTCCATCGCCCGTGGCAACAGCCGGGGGCTTCACCGCGACCACCGGCGCTGCAGCGCTCGCTGCTTCTTCCTGCGCCCGATCGCCCGCGGTGGCCGATCCTGTCTCCGTGGCCTCAGCGGCCGGGCGCTGCGGTGGCGCGACCCGAGATTCCGCCGGCGCACAGCCGATCGCGATGGAGATCAGCGGCAGGGCGAGGGCCCACCACCGACGGGCGTGGCGGTCAGCGGACACTGGCATCCTCCAGGTGATAGAACACCCCGCCGTCGACATCGACGGCCCCGGCAGGACGGATCGAGAACCGGCCGGCGATCTTCCGCAGGCGCGGCGTGTACTCGATCATCTGCTTGTCGGCCATCTGCACGAGCACCCGGTCGGTGATCTTCGGATTCCCACCGAAGCAGCAATCCCCCTGGTCGCGGACGAGAAGGAACTGGCGGATGCCGCGCTGCTGTTTCCCTGGATACATGTAACCTTTCAGGAGGACGTCGCGGCCGTGCATCTTCACCGCCGACTCCGGGATCATGTTCGCTGGCTCCCCCTCTCCGGGCTGCAGGGCCGCGTAGTTGAGGCGCTCGAATCCCGGTGGCAGTTCGCGGGCGTAAACGGTCGCCTGGTACCAGAGGCCGCCGGCGAACAGGAGGCTGCCGACGACCATCGAGCCGATCGCCAGCACCTTGCCGGCGAGGACATCTGGGCGGGCGAGGATGTCGCGCCAGCCGACGAGTCCGAGGACAACCGCCAGCAGCGGCACCGTCAGGAGCCACCAATCGACGAAGCCCAGAGGGGAGAGGAGCGCGAGCACGGTCGCGGCGATCGTCACCCCTCCGAAGGCACGATAGCCGTCGTCGATCGGAGGAAGATCGCCTGAGGCCGACTCGGGCGTATCGAAGAGACCGGCAGCCATGGAAACTTCCCGGAGAACAGGGGACTGATCGCGGAAGGGTGGCCGTCATCCGAAGGCCCGGCGCCCATTCACGCGGCGCCGGAGGAACGCATCGCCATCCGCGACAGCACCGCCACCGCCGCCAGAAGGAGGGCCACGCCGCACCACCGCCCCAACGTCGACACCCACGGATTGGCGGCGGGGGTGGATCCACCCGTCACTACGGCCGGGGCCATCGGGGTAGCCTTCAGCTCCCCTCCGGATTCGACGCGAGCAGGATCGATCGCCACCGTTTCGTCCGTGGCATCCTCGTCGCCGAGCACCGGGGGAATGCGGGCGGCCAGCGCCGCTTCGGCCGCCGAGACTTCGGTGGCCGGCGAGCTCGTCACGGGAGACGCCGCGGCTCCGGGCTGAGAGGACGGGTCGCCGGGATCACCGTCGGATTCGGTGGCGGGGGCACCCTCAGCCGGCTTCGGCACGGCAAGCGCTGCCGCAAAGCCAGCCAGTGTCGCCGCCCGGCGGACCGCCTCGGGATCGAGCTTCTCGAGCTTCGCAAGCACCTCGGCGGCGTGGGGATCGGGGCAGGCCTTGAGGTAGTTCACGACCGGCTCGCGGACGAAGAGGTTGTCGGCGTCGGCCTTCTCGAAGAGTTCGCCGAGCCTGTCGACGACCGACCAATCCTCCCAGCGGGCGAGATCGGCAATGACGAGATCGGCGAGCTTCGGCTCCCCGAGGAGGATCCGCAATGACTGCAGGACCCGCTCCCGTGGCACCACCGTCGATTCCTCGCCGAGAAACCGCAGCGCCATCACCGCCGCGTAGGTTTCGGTGAAGGGGACATTGCGCCCCTTGCGGTCGAGAAACTGCGTGTCGACCATGTCGAGCCCCTCGGGGCCCTTGAGCGTGACATAGCAGGCGATGAGGGCGTCGAGGCCCGAACGCACCTCGGCGCTGGCCGGATCGGGCTCAGTGTTGGCGAGGATCGTCCCGATGCGATCAGCGTCGGCCTTGGTGCCGCAGACCCCGAGCATCGTGGCGTAGAGACGGCGCCGGTTGGCGGGCACCTTCGGGTTCTCGATCCAGGCGAGCAACTGGGTCGGGTCCATCCGGCTCTCGAGGCCGCGGACATCGTCGTAGGGGGCAACCGCAAACTCGTCATAGGCGTCGCGCGCCAGCGTGTCGTCGGCATCCTCGAGATACTTCTGGAAGAACGCCAGTCGGTCGGCCCCCTTGGCCGGGAGGTCGGCGAGTTTCTTGAGGTAATCGATCCCGCGCTCGCTGACCGGGATCGGGCTCGACCAGACGAGCTTCGGGGGCTCGACGGCCATGAGGAGATAGGTCGTGCCGGCAGACTTGACCTCGAGCATGATCGTCTCGATCTGGCGGACGCCATCGACATCGAGCAATTCCGCCCCCTCGAGCAGATCGCCCCCCTTGAGCGCTTCGACGACGACGAACCGGCCCTTGGGGAGCGGGCCATCAGACCTGGGCGACAGCGACGCGGAGGTCGGGGGCTCGACGAGCCGGGCGATCACGGCCACCTGGCTCTGCGCAATCTCCTGCGAGAACGTCAGCGATACGGCTGAACAGAACGGGCACGCCGACGCGGCCGGCATCCTGCCGGCCAACAGCACGGCCAAGAACCCGGCGAGGAAAGCGACCAGGAGGCGGGAACGACGCGCGGAGCGAGGGTTGGATTTCATGATCCGATTTTAGCAGGCTCATGAACCCCGGGGGAAATCCGCTTCTCCGCCGCCGCCCCCTTTTTCGCCGCGCGCCCGCGACCGGAGGCGTGGTGACCGGTAGGGCTCAGCCGGGGCCCTGCAGCCACCGGGAGACATCGGTGCGGTAAGCAGCCAGCGCCGGGAGCAGCGCCGCAAGGATCGCCAGGAGGACGAGGAACGGGACGAGGAGGGCCTCGGCCTCGGGCGCCGACGAGAAAAAACCGGCTCTGACCCCCGCGCTGGCGGCTATCCAAGGCCCGATCGCCGCCACGATTGCATGCCCGAGCACCCAGCCGACCAGCCCCCCTCCAACAGCCAGCAGCACCGCCTCGATGAGGACCGTCGCCAGGACATGACCGCGGCGTGCCCCCAGGGCACGCATGATCGCCACATCGCGGCTCCGCTCCAGCGACGAGCCGACCATGCTGATCAGGATGCCGAGCGCCGACACGAGCACGACCAGCGCCGTGACCATGAGGAGGACGAGCTCGAGGGGGCGGACGAAGAGATCGAGGAGCTGACGAATCTCTGCCACCGGGAGCGCCGCTTGGGCGTCACGCCCCTCGTTGATCGCCGTCCTCAAGCCCATCGCCGTCAGCTCCGGTGGCAGCCCGGGGAGCGATGCCGTCTCGAGAAGGATCGCCGTCACCTCGCGCTGCGCTGCCGGGAGTGGCGCCGGTCCGTCCCCGGCCGGGGCTTGAGGTGCCTCCAGTTCGACCCCGTCCGGCAACGGCTTGGCGTGACCATCCTGGAGATAGAAACCCTCCATGTTGACAAACACACCGCGGTCGATCGGCGTCCAAGTGCGCTCGAGGATCCCCACGACGTGGAAAGGATCGTGCACCTTGCCGTCATCGGCGCCATGGGTGGGGGCGAACGGATCTCCGACTTTGAGGCCGAGGCTGTCGGCGACACTCGCGCCGATCACGCCGGCGAAGAAGTCGTCGTCGCGGAGATTCTCCCCCGATGCGAACCTGAACGGCTCGCCGTCGCCACGCGTGAGCCGGCCGAAGAAGTCGGAATTCGTGCCGACGACCCGGAAGCTGCGGTAGTAGTCCCCCATGCAGGTCGGCACGGCGACGCCGGTGCTCGCAGCATACTTCCCGTCGATTCCATCGGCGCGGCGCGCCGCCGGGAGGAACTCCTGATAGTAGTCCCAGCCGACGTTCTCGATCGGCTTGCTGATCAAGTAGACGGTGTTGAGGACGAGCTGGAGAGGGCTCCCCTTCGCCCCCACGATCATGTTGTAGCCGAGCCCCGCCCCCGACTCGAAGGACTGCTGGACGATTCTCCCGGTGACGAGCGTCGCCACCACCAGCGCGACGCCGAGCGCCAGCGACACAGCCGTCAGGGCGCTGGTGAGGGGGCGCTGGCGGATGTTGCGCCAGGCGATGCCGAGGAGGTTCATGGGGAGGGACCAGCGGGGAGGGACGGTCAGCGCCTGTGGACGGCGGCGGCGCGGTTGAAGTCCTCGAGACGGAGCCGGCGGGGGAACTGCGCCGACACCTCCGGGGCATGCGTGACGACGACGAGCGCCACGCCGTGGTCGGTGCAGGTCGTGCGGAGGAGATCGATCACCTGCTGCTGGTGGGCGGCATCGATGCTGGCGGTCGGCTCATCGGCGAGGACGACCCGCGGCCGGTTGGCCAGGGCCCGGGCCACGGCCACGCGCTGCTGCTGGCCGGTGGAGAGCTCCGCGGGGCGATGGTGGAGCCGGTGGCCGAGGTCGACCGCGCCGAGGAGTTCCATGGCCCGGGCGCGGTCGGGACGCCCGGACCCGAACGCCATCGCCACGAGGACATTCTCCAGGGCGGTGAACCCGGGGAGGAGGTTGAACGACTGGAACACCATCCCGAGCTTATCGGCCCGCACCCGGTCGCGGCGGGCCTCGTCGAGACGGGCCAGATCGATGCCATCGATGACCACCCTCCCGGCATCGGGGCGGGTGATCCCGGAGATGACGTTGAGAAGCGTCGACTTTCCCGACCCGCTCTGTCCCTCGAGGGCGAGGTGCTCGCCGGGGGCGACGGCGAAGGCCTCGATGTCGAGGACGTCGACCCGGCCCCCCCCCGGCATCGCGAACGACTTCCGCACCTTTTCGAGCTGGATGACGGGGGTCGACATGGCATCTCGGTAGCGGCGGACGGGGCCACAGGGAACACCCCGCAGTATTCCCGATCGCCACGCGGCGGGAAAGAGCGGGAATCTCTCCGTCCGGGGGGGGCGGCGACGCCCCGGCGGGAAGGGAGCGTGGCCGGACAGCCCACGGGTTGTTTGAGCGGCCCCGGCGAGCGGGTGTATATTTGCTCGCGCGTCCACCGCGGCCACCAATCCTGCAATCGTCGCAGGAGGCCGTTCCCACCCCCGGCGCCCCGCCCTCCCCGGCGCCCCGCCCCAGGAGTCTGCCAGTGTCCATCCGCGTCGGCATCAACGGTTTCGGCCGCATCGGTCGCCTCACCTACCGGGCCATCTACGAGAAGTTCGGCCTCGACGGCGACGTGCAGGTCGTCGCCCTCAACGACCTCACCGACGCCAAGACGAACGCCCACCTCCTCGAGTTCGACTCCAACTACGGTCCGTTCAAGGGGCACGTCGCCTACGAGGGGAACGACCTCGTCGTCGACGGCCGGAAGATCAAGGTCTTCGCCGAGAAGGATCCCGGCGCGATCGACTGGTCGAGCCAGGGGGTTCAGGTGGTCGTCGAGAGCACCGGCTTCTTCACCGATGCCACCAAGGCGGTCGCCCACAAGCGCGGGAGCGTGAAGAAGGTCGTGATCTCGGCCCCGGCCAAGAACGAGGATCTGACGATCGTCCTCGGGGTCAACAACGAGATGTACGACCCCTCTAAGCACCATGTCATCTCCAACGCCTCCTGCACGACCAATGGCCTCGCCCCGGTCGCCAAAGTGCTCCATGAGACCTACGGCATCGACCGCGGCCTGCTGACGACCGTCCACGCCTATACCAACTCCCAAAAGACGGTCGACACGGCCGCCAAGGATCTCCGCGATGCCCGGGCCGCGGCCCTCAACATCGTCCCGTCGAGCACCGGTGCGGCACGGGCCGTCGGTCTCGTCATCCCGGCCCTCCAGGGGAAGTTCACCGGCATGGCGTTCCGCGTGCCGACGCCGACGGTGAGCGTCGTCGACTTCACGGCGATCCTCAACAAGGAAGCGTCGCCGGCTGACATCAACGCGGTGATGAAGAAGGCGGCCGAGGGCCCCCTCAAGGGCATCCTTCGCTACACCGACAAGGAGTTGGTCTCCACAGACCTCAAGGGGGATCCGCACAGCTCGATCTTCTCGGCCGTCGACACGATCGGCTTGGGCAACTTCGTCAAGGTCGTCAGCTGGTACGACAACGAATGGGGCTATTCCAACCGTGTCGCTGACCTCCTCAACTTCCTCGAGGATCGCGGCCTCTGATTTGGCCCGACGGGCGAAGCAAAATCCCAGGCGGGGCGTCGCACAGCGGCGCCCCGCTTTTTTTCACTTGCGAGCGGAAAAGCCCGCGGACTGAGTACGAGGTCAGTCGGCAGGGAGCGCTCGAATTGCGCCGGAAGACTGCACCGACACCGGCACGCCGACCCGGTGGACGCTGCCGTCGAACGTCGTCATCACGACGTGGACATGGACGGTCGACGACTGGGGCGGGGGCCCGGGCCAGCGGAGGAGAAAGTGGAGCCCGCGGGCTCGCGACGTGCGGCGGAAATGTCCCTGGGCCTCGGCCTCGGGGATGTCCCAGCGGGCGATGCAGCCGCCTTCGCCGGGGTCAGTCGGCTCCGCCGGCACCATTCCTCCGCCCGGCGGCACGGCGGGATCATTGACGAACAGCACGATGTCCCCGGCAGCGGTCACCAGGCGCTCGTCGGCATCGCGGGGCTCGACGACGATCGCCAGCCCCTCGGCCACCCCATCGCCATCGGCATCGAAGCACTCCGTCCGCGCGGGGTTCACGACGAGATGACTGATCCGCCCCTCGCCGGCGAGACTCTCCTCGAACGACAGCCTTCGCACGGCGGGCGCCATTCCTGCGCTGGGGAGCGGGGGGACACCGTCGAGCTTCGGCGGCACCATCCCCCCCGGCGGGACCAACGGAGACGCCGGCGGCGGCGTCAGCGGAGGGGGAAGCGTCGGGGACGATGACGGGGCGCCACCGGGCCCGAAGCGGAGGCCCCTCGGCGCGGCACCGGAGCCCCCGGGCGTTGTCAGCCCCGGCACCGACACGTTGGGCAGCGGAGGAGGGGGCACGAAGGTCGGCGCCGAAGACGCTCGGGCCGGGGCTGACGATCCGTCGCCGATGCCCAGCTGCCTTCGCAGGCTTTCGTTCTCTCCTGCCGTCCGCTCCAAGCGGGCACTCCTCGACTGGAGCTGGTCCTGGAGGCGGTAGATCTGGTCTTCCTGCATCCGCAGCTCCCGTTCGAGGAGTTGCTGGTTGAGGTCGGTCTTGCAGCCAGCGAGCGCCAGAAGGGCGCCGGCCAACACGGCAGCAGGACACGCCGCTCCTCGGCGGGATGCGCGGATCGATCGCGCCCCTCGAGGGGCCCGCGTGCTCCCAGTGGACCTGTGCATGATGCGCCTCCTGCGCCTCAGGCGGTCTGTGCCACGACGATCCCCCGGTCCTCCGGACCGGTCACGCCCGCCGTCAGGTGACGCTCTTGACCGTCGGCATCCTGTCGATCACCTCGTCGATGAGTCCGTATTCGCGGGCCTTCTCGGCGGCCATGAAGTTGTCCCGGTCGGTGTGCTTCTCGATTTCATCGAGCGGCTGACCGGTGTGCTTTTGGAGGATCATGTTGAGCCGCTGCTTGATGTAGCGGAACTCCTTGGCGTGGATCATGATCTCCTCCGCCGTTCCCTCCATGCCGGCCAGCGGCTGGTGGATCATGATCCGGGAGTTCGGCAGAGCACGCCGCTTCCCCTTGGCGCCCGCCGTGAGGAGCACCGCCCCCATCGAGGCACACTGACCGATGCAGTAAGTGGCGACGTCGCAGGTCACGAACTGCATCGTGTCATAGATCGCCAACCCGGCCGTAACGCTGCCGCCCGGGCTGTTGATGTAGAGGTGGATGTCAGACTTCGGGTCGTCGGATTGCAGAAAGAGCAACTGCGCGACGATCGCGTTGGCAACTTCGTCGTTGACCTGACTGCCGAGGAAGATGATCCGGTCCTTGAGCAGGCGACTGTAAATGTCCATCGCCCGCTCTTCGCGGCCGCTCTTCTCGATGACGTAAGGGATGAGAGGCATCGGTCAGTCCTTCTCCTTGTCGTCGCCGGTCACTGGGGGCTTGGTGAGGATCTCGTCGACAAGACCGTACTCCTTCGCCTCAACGGCGGAGAGATAACGATCCCGGTCGGTGTCCTTGGCGATCCGCTCGAGCGGTTGCCCGGTGTGATCCGCCAAAATCTCGTTGAGGACGGAGCGGGTCTTGAGGATCTCGTCGGCCTGGATCTCGATGTCGCTCACCTGCCCGCCGACTTGGCCGTAGGGCTGGTGGATCATCACCTTGGCATGCGGCAGGGCGAAACGCTTTCCCTTGGCGCCACCGGCGAGCAGCACGGCCCCGCCACTGGCGGCGATCCCCACGCAGTAGGTCGCCACCGGGCAGGAAAGGATCTGCATTGTGTCGTAGATCGCCATCGTCGCCGTGACGCTGCCGCCAGGCGAGTTGATGTAGAAGTGGATGTCCTTGCGCCGGTTGTCGCTCTGGAGATAGAGCAGTTTCATGACCAGCTCGTTGGCGTTCCCGTCGTAGATCTCCCCTTGGAGGAGGATGATCCGATTCTCGAGAAGCAGGTCGCCGAGCGTCATCTGCCGCTGCCGCTGATAGTCGCGGGAGGCGCTGGACGAGCGCGGATCGAAGGAACGGTCGTGCATGGTGGGGGTCCGGGAGGGACGCTTGACAAACGAAGGGGAGATGGGAGGCCGGGGCCTCAGCGCCGCGGGGCACGCACCGCAGTGGCCTCGGCATGATTGGCGGTCGGGATCGCGTCATCCCCCACAACCTCACCGCAGACCGCGTGGTCGACCGCGTCAGCGTCGGGCTTGGGGAACTCGAAGGGGGTGTCGGCAAACGTAGCGCTGGTCGTGATCAGGTCGAGGGTCTTGCGCTCGATGATCTGGTTGCGGAGGACGTCCATCAGGCCGCGCTTCTCGAGGCTGGCACGCACCCGACGGGGCGACTCGCCCGACTGCGCGGCGATCGCGCGGATCTCCTCGTCGTAGTCGGCTCCGGTCTCCGCGATCGATTGCTCTTCGGCGATCCGCTCGAGGATGAAGTGCTCCTTGAGGGCCTTGGCGGTGCTCGCCATCACCGACTGCCGCAGCTGGTTGACATGGCGGCGGATCGAATCGTCGTCGAAGCCGCTGCGACGCAGCTCGAGGATCGCCCGCTCCAGCTCACGCTGGCTCTGACGGCGGAGGAGATCGGGGGGGAGATCCCAGTTCGCCGAGGCGGTCAGGGCACTGGCGACCTGCTTGCGTACCTCACGGCGCTGATGCCAGGCAAGCTGCCCGTCGAGCTGCCCACGGATCGCGGCACGGAGGGCGTCGCCATCGGCGAACGGCCCGAGTTCGCCGAGGACCTCCTCGTTGAGCTCCGGCAACTCGAGCTTCTTCACCTCGACCACCGTCAGCTCCATGGTGACTTCCTTGCCGCGGAGCGCCTCGACGGCAGCTTCGCTCGAGATGGTCACCGGCACGGTCACCGGCTTGCCCGGCTTGGCCTTGGTAACGAGCGTGGCGAATCCAGGCAGCTCGGCATCCGCCAGCGAGAGCTTCTCGCGGACGACGATCTCGACCTCTTTGGCTTCGGAAAGGACCGTGTCGCCGTCGAGAAACCGGAGATTGGCCACGACGAGATCCCCCTCAACGGGAGCCCCGTCGTGAGGCACGAGCCGACTGCGGTCGCGGAGGACGTTGGCGAGGGCTTCGTCGACGTCCTTGTCGGAGATCTCACGAGTCGGCCGCTGGATCGAGAGCCCCTTCCACTGGGGCATCTCAAACTCGGGGCGGACCTCGATCGCAAACTCGAACGTCATCGGCCCATCGTCAGGGAGGACGATCGCACCGACATCGAGTTCGGGCTCGCTGATCGGCGACAGCTTCTCCGTCTCCGACACCTGCGTCATGGCGTCGGCGAGGAGCTTCGAGCGGATCTGCTCCGAAAGCTCCGTCTTGAAGCGGCTCCCGACAAGCGCCTTCGGGGCCCGACCGGGGCGGAATCCGGGAAGGTGAGCCGTCGGCACCATCTCGCCGATGCACTCGGCGTGGTAGCGGGCGATGTCCTCGCGCGGAATCGAGACGCGCACCTTGCGCTGGCAGGTCGACACTTTGTCGATGGCGACGTCGAGCTTCAGCGGAGGCCGCTCTCCCGGGAGGGGGGCGGCGGACGTGGCGGAATCGAGCGCGGCAGTATCAGACATGGACGCTTCCGGGACGGAGAGGGCGAGGAGGAGATCGGGACTGCAAGCGGAGGATCAGGACTGCAAGCTGACGAGGAGTGACGCAACGAACGACGGGAATCGTACGGAGGCCATCCACGAAGGGCGAGGTGAACACCCCTTCCCTCGATTGATCGGCCACCAACTGACGATCCTGCCCACATCGGAAAGCAGGGCGGGGAGCGTGAGTTTGTCGGGAGCGGCAACAGCCCCCCGAAGGGAGCCAAGCCCCCCTGGAAGGTTGCCCTTCCGTGGACGGTTCAAACGGACCGGAAAGGGCAACAAGAGCGGGTGATGGGATTCGAACCCACGACAACCACGTTGGCAACGTGGTGCTCTACCAACTGAGCTACACCCGCACTGCAACAGACCGAAAACCACTCTGAGGAAAACCGAAACCGGACCACCGGAAACCGGTGAAACGGTGTCCCGAAGTCACGGGGCATCGTACCGCGCCGGAAGGCCGAGATCACGACCGAATCAAGAAACAGACAAAAAACCTTGCGGTTTTGCCGTTTCGGGCCGGCCAAAAATCGACGCTCCCTGACGGGCTCGCCTCCCAGCGCCGGAGGATTCTAGGAAGGCCCAGGGGTGGCCGCAAGGTCAGCGCCCGAGGAGATGGGCATTTCGGGAGGAGGAGGAAAGAAGAACATACCGTTGCCTACAATGAGCCTTGCTTCCGGGCTTCGGCAGAAGGGCAGGGGAGGCCGTGCGGGGAGTGCTTGCGGGGGGAAAGAGATGATCGTCCGCTTCGTGGTTGTCGAGCCGGAATCGAAGAAGGGGAGCCACACGGTCCGCCTGCCGCTGCTGGTGGGAAGGAGCCGGGAGGCGAAATTCCGCATCCAGCAGGAGCGAGTCAGCCGCCGACACTGCCAGTTCACCGTCGAGGATGGGGTCGTGTTTGTCCGCGACCTAGGCTCGACCAACGGCACCCACCTCGAGGGGACGCTGGTTCCGGTCGATCATCCGATCCGCGTCCCCCCTGGGGCTCTGGTGCGGGTCGGCAGCATCGGTTTCCTGGTGGAATACGATCGCTTCGCTGAGACACCGACGGTGGAACTCCGGGCTATCGATCTGGCCGCCGCCGAGACACTCGGCCCCGAAGGCGACGACCGCTCCGACATCGACATCCGTTTCGAGGACGACGCCCCGGAAGCACCCGTCGAGGCCGCACCCGGAGATTCCGCCGCCGCCGCGCCACCCCTCGGGCTCCCTTCGTCGGACGACAAAACCGACGACGACGACGACGACGAAGAGGACGAACTCCGCCGGCTCCTCGAGGGTCTGCGCTGAAACTCGGCACCGCAGCCCCGGCTGCCGAGGGCTCTGCACACCGGGGGCTACGGCGTCGCGGCCGGGCGACGCCCCTTCCCTTTTGCGGGCGGGGGCATGAGTGGATTGGTGAGCGTCACCTTGATCGACGAGGCGATCAGCTGCCCCTTTTGGAGATATTCACCGTCGAGCTCGACCTCGTCACCGACCCCCGCAACGGCAAGGCTCGCCGTTGCGACTTCGAGTTCGGCGTCGGCGGCGACCGGGATCTCGAAGCGGTCACGACCGACCTGAACGGTAATCTCGTCCCCGTCGACCGACTTGATGAACCCGCTCACGAGATAGTTTCCGGCCGGCCGTTTCCCAGGCGAACGCTTCGCCTTCGGGTCAGCGATCCCCGAGGCGTTCCCCACGACACCGGGCGTGCCCCCGCCCGGAAAAATCACCTTTGCGATCGGCTGCGTCACTTTGCCGAAGTTATCGAGATCGACGGAGCACTCGACAAACTGCTTCGGCATGAGCATCTCGCGCGCGGCAGTCCCGATGACCTCAACGGTGGCGCCGGGGGCGGCAGCCACGACCCACAGATCTCCCGTGTTCTTCAGCCTGACTTGGAGCCGGCCCGGGGCGATCGCCATCAACGTCCCGACCCGATCGGCCTGATCGAGCCGCTGCGGCCCGGCCGGTTGGGCGAGCGCCGGCCCCGCGCCGAACACCATCCCCAGGAAGGCGGGTAGCAGCGTCCGCCAGCCGGCGGAAGGCAGCGTCCGCCAGCCGGCGGCAATCCCTCCGGATCCCCCCGACGCACGGCACAGGGTGCCCGATCGAGGAAAGCCGGAGCCAACATCGCCAGAAAATCCGCCGCGACCGTCCATTTGGTGATTGCTCCCCTGCCAGACCACACTGGACTCCCCGCACCCACTATACCGCTCGACTGCAGCCGCCGACCATCGATTCTACCGGTCCTTCCACCTCACCCCAGCCCATCCGCACACCATGTCCAACGCCACCCGCCGTGTCACCATCCTCGACCTTGCGGCCGCGAAGCGGGACCACCGGCCCCTCTCCATGATCACCGCCTACGATTGGCCGACCGCCAAGCTCGTCGATGGCGCCGGCGTCGACTGCATTCTCGTTGGCGACAGTGTGGCGATGGTCGTGGCGGGGCGCGATTCGACGATCCCAGCCACCCTCGATCAGATGATCTACCACGGCGAGATCGTGGTCAGAGCCAGTGCCCATGCGCTGGTGGTCGTCGACCTCCCCTTCCCTTACCAGCATCTCGGCGTCCGCTCGGCCGTCGAGGCCTGCGCCCGGATTCTCAAAGAGACCGGCTGCCAAGGGGTGAAGCTCGAGGGAACGGCCGGACAGGCTGACGTCATCGCCGGCATCGCTGCCGCCGGCATCCCCGTGATGGGGCATGTCGGATTGCGGCCGCAGGCCGTCCACCAGCTGGGCGGCTACCGGATGCAGCGGGACGGCGAACGGCTCATGGCTGACGCCCGCGCCGCGGCCGATGCCGGGGCCTTCGCCGTCGTCCTCGAGTGCGTTCCGCAAGAGATCGCGATGACGATCTCAGCCGCCCTTGAGATCCCGACGTTCGGGATTGGCGCCGGCCCCCAGTGCGACGGCCAGGTGCTCGTGTTTCACGATCTCGTCGGGCTGTCGATGGAGCGGGTGCCGAAGTTCGTCCGCAGCTACGCCGACACCAAGACGACGATCGCCGAGGCGCTGGGCCGCTGGCGACGCGACGTCGAAGCTCACGACTTCCCCGGCCCCGCCGAGACCCGCGGCTGACACACCCCCCCGACCGGTCCACCGCATCCAACGGCGCGGGAATTGTCTACGGGCCGCTACGGCAGGACGACCTCGTCGGAGATCACCACCGGGCGGCTCGTGCTCACGGCCGACACCGGCGTGGGGATGCCGGCGCTCGGCACCGGGCCGGGCGCTCCGCCGGGCCCCGACGGCAGGATCGGCGCTCCGGCGCCCCCCGGCAGCATCGTGCCCCCCTGATGGATCGTCGAACTCCCGGGGACGATCGTCGTGCCGGCGGGGAGACCTCCCTCGATCATCCCTCCCTGCACGCCCCCTTGGCAGGAATTGCAGTTCTCGCCTCCCATCGACACCACCTCGCCACCGTTCCCGGCACAGGGGGCGGCCTGAGCACAGTTGCCCCCCTGGCCGCAGACGCGGGGCGCGGCAGGGGCCGCGGCGGCCTGAGTCATCGCACCGGGGGGGACGAATCCAGGAGGAAGGTGGCCGAAACACTTTTCGTACTTCCACACCTCCAAGCTGATGTACCTCTCGTTGAGGGTCTTGCAGCCCGTCGACGAGAGGGCGATCGCCATCGCACCACACCCCAGCAACCTGGGCATCCATTCATGCACGCGCATCGACAGGCCTCCTGGCGGGTTGCCGCGACGCGTCGTCGCGCGGCGGCCGATCCGCGATGCTTTGCACCGCGGAACCAGGCAAACCTACCCCACGGGGTGGGCGCGGCAAGGAAATCGCGCGGCAGAGTTTGGGCCTGTTCCCAGGCGGGAACGGCAACCCTGCGGATCGTGCGGCGCGTGCGCTGCAAGACGTCTCGACCCCGTCCCGACTCAGGCCGGAAGTTCACCGTCCCAAGGGCAGGACGCCCCCGCAAAGGTGATCCCCAGGAAAAGGTCATCCCCCGAAAAAATCATCCCCCGAAAAAATCATCAAAGAGGTGACCGGAGCGGGGCACCATCGCATAGACGTCGAACCCGGCCGGCGGCCCGGAATCGGCACCCCAGATACGGCAGATCAGCAACGACACCAGACGACGGAAACCCGTGGTCAACCCTTACGGTGGCGGATACGGGCCCGCATGCGGCGCTTCTTCTGACCAAGTTTGCGCCGGCCCTTGCCCGTCTTCTTGACACCCATGCTCTTCTCCAGGCTGATCTGACCGGGAGGAACTTCCCGGGCCCACCGTTGTAGAATGACGTCCCGACTGCATGCAAGCGGACCTGCATCTCCGGCAGATAGGGCGATTTCCCGCCCTCGGCTGCCCGTTTCCGCCCCCGGTCGATCCCGGCCCCCCACCCCATCCAGACCAGCCGTTCTGTCCGGCTCCACCCCGCGACGGGCTCCCATGATCGTCCTCTTCCCCACGTACGCCCGTCGGATCGCCGGAGGCACCCGGTGGCGTGCCACCGTGGCGGGAATGGTGGTCCAACCGCTCCCGGCGACGAGCAGGCGGCGCGTCCTGGCGATGGCGGTTTTCCGGCGGCTCTTCGACCTCGACGAGGAGCAGTTGCGGCAGGAGGTCTTCCGACGCCGCTCCGACGCCTTCCTCTTCCGGCGCATCCCCGGCGCGGCCGTCGCGGTATCGATTGGCGGGAGGGTCATCGAGGCCGGGCCGACCGATCGGGTGGGCCACTTCCATCTCGAGATCGACCTCGAAGATCCGCCGAGCCCCCTCGTCGCACCGCGAACCATCGCCTACGACGCCTGGGCGACCGAGCCGGCCGGAGATGACGGCGGGGAGACGGTCTCACGCGGGGCAGGGCGGGTGCATCTGGTCGACGACGAGGGGCTGTCGGTGATCTCCGACATCGACGACACGGTGAAGGTGACCGCCGTCGGCAATCGCCGCGAGTTGCTTGCCAATACACTCCTTCGTGAGTTCCGCGCCGTCCCCGGCATGCCGGAGATCTACCGCGGCTGGGAAACCGACGGGGCGGTGTTTCACTATGTCTCGGCGAGCCCCTGGCAACTCGCCTCCTGCCTCGATGGCTTCTTCAGCGAATGCGGCCTGCCGTCGGGCTCGATGCACCTGAAGCTCTTCCGCCTCAAGGATTCGACGCCGCTGGCGAGGTTTCCCTCGCGAAAAAAATCGAAGCGGCGCGTGATCGAGCAGATCATGGCCGACTTCCCCCGCCGCCGCTTCCTCCTCGTCGGCGACTCCGGCGAGCGCGACCCCGACGTCTACACGGCGGTGGCCCGGCGTCAGCCGTCTCAGGTGGCCGGCGTGGTGATCCGCCGGGTCGATGGCCATGGGAGGCCCGCCTGGAAGCTCGACCGTCGTCTCGATCGCCTTGCCCGCCGGCTCCCCCGCGGGCTCTTCCAGGTGTTTGACGAACCCGACTCGATCCGCGATCTGGGCACCGGCCGGGCACCGGCCTGAGTGGATCGCGAGATACGTCCTCCCGCAGCGGGATACGCCCTCCCGCAGCAGCTCAGTCACCGCCGGCTTTCGGGGGCGTCGTCCCCCTTCTCGTTCGGACCGCGCCGGCTGGGACGCCGGGCATCGTGGCGGCGAAAGACGGCCACGACATCCTCGATCGGCACCACGTAGAGGAGGTTGTCCTGCTCGAAGTCGACCGGGATCGAGTTCTTGGGGTGGAAGAGGACCTTGTCGTACTTCTCGATCGGGAAGTCGGCGTCGCGCTCCAGCTGGAGGCTCACCTCGACGACGCGCCCCGTGATCGTGGGGATCTCCGCCTGGTCGGGGAGAACGATCCCCCCGCGCGTCTTGTGGCGGCTCTCGTCCTTGCGGATGAGAACCCGCATTCCCAGCGGCTCGACAAAATCATCCACGCTCACCTCCGCCCCCGATGGCCGTCGGGGCTCCTCGATCGAGGGCCCTCAGACACCCCAACCGACGGGCGGGGGGTGCCGTGATCGATGTTGTACGTCCCTCTCCGGCGGCAAGCCACTCCCGGGCAGATCGCCCGCCCGCGAGGCGCCAACGATTCACGAGTTCTCAGACTCACGGGCTCTCGAAGGCATTTTCGAAGTGCTCGACGATCGGAGGCCCCCCGTCGGCCCCGAAGATCACCGTGACCACGTCGATCCGCACCTGGCAATCCTGGAGGCGGTGCCGGCGAATGTAGGCGTTGGCGAGTTCCGCAATCCGCCGCTGCTTTACCGGCCCGACCGTCTCAGCCGGGTGGCCGTGCCGCGTGTCGGAGCGGCTGCGGACCTCGACGAACACCACCGTCCTGCCATCGAGGGCGACGATATCGATGTCCCCCCTCAGCACCCGCTCGCGGCGAGCGATGATCCGGTAGCCGAGCCTCTGGAGGTGCTTCGCGGCGAGATCCTCCCCCGCCCGACCGAGCGCGTCGCGGTCGTCGGGACCGTCACGGTGAAGGTTGGGATCGCGCCGGTCCATCGGCCCCTTTCCCCACCGGTTTGCGCACGATCGCGCCGCCGATGACCAAGGTCTTCGCGGGATTCAAAGGAGCGGGAGGGCCTGCGGCGGGGTCAGGCCTTCGCGGCCTTCTTCGCAGCCGCCTTCGCAGCCGCCTTCTTGGCAGCGCCTGCAGCCAAGGCCACCTCGTCGCGCTTCTCACGCAGACGCACTGCCTTCCCGACACGGTCACGGAGGTAGTAGAGCTTGGCCCGGCGCGAGACGCCCGACCGCTTCACATCGACCTTGGCGATCTTCGGTGAATGAAGAGGAAACTTCCGCTCCACCCCCTCGCCGCCGACGATCCGCCGGACGGTGAACATCTCCCGGCTGCCGGTGCCGCTGCGGGCAATGACGACGCCGTTGAAGATCTGAACCCGCTCCTTCTCGCCTTCGAGAATGCGGGTGTGGACATCGACGGTGTCGCCGATGGCAAACTGCGGGACTTCCGACTTGAGGCTAGAGGCCTCGACGAGGGAGAGGGTCTTCTGGCTCACGGCACGCTCCTTGGTGTGGTTTCGATGGCCCGGGCTGTTAGCTCCGGTGCCTTCTTGGTCGGGACTGGGGATTGGTTGATGGATGGCTCGCCGGAGCGGTCCGACGGGCCGGCGTCACGGCGGCGGGTGGCGACGATCGCCTGCTCCTGGCGCCACTTCGCGATCTTGCCGTGGTCCCCCGACAGTAACACGTCGGGGACACCCATGCCGCGAAACTCACGTGGGCGGGTGTATTGAGGCCCCTCGACGAGCCGGCCGGGGTTGGAGAAGGAATCCTGACGGGCGCTCTCCTCGTCGCCGAGCACGCCGGGAACGAGGCGGCAAACGGCATCCACGACGACCATCGCCGCCACTTCTCCTCCGGAAAGTACGAAGTCGCCGATGGAGAGCTCTTCGGCCCCCAGCGCCATGCGGACGCGGGCGTCGAAGCCCTCGTAACGGCCACAGACGAGAATGATCCGGTCCCGACGGGAGAGCTCCTCGACCACTTCTTGGGTGAGCCGCCGCCCCCCGGGAGTGAGCAGGATCACCG
>Ga0164295_10000279_pt1 | contig 43553 bp, 37 predicted proteins | sample GEODES006metaG_FD_111798 | JGI IMG/M metagenome (GOLD analysis project Ga0164295, IMG submission 111798) | Oligotrophic lake water microbial communities from Sparkling Lake, Wisconsin, USA - GEODES006 metaG | ecosystem: Environmental > Aquatic > Freshwater > Lake | place: USA: Sparkling Lake...
CCGAATGGTCGAGAACGGTCTTCACGAAAGCCCGACGAGCGAGGTTCTGCTCGAAGAATCAATTCTGGGCTGGAAGGAATACGAGCTGGAACTGATGCGCGATGCGACCGATAACACCGTTGTCGTCTGCTCGATCGAGAACATCGATCCCGTCGGCGTTCATACGGGAGACTCACTCACGGTGGCGCCCGCGCTGACGTTGACTGACCGTGAATATCAAAACCTGCGAAACATCGGGATTCGAATAATCCGGGCGGTCGGGGTCGACACGGGTGGTTGCAATATCCAGTTCGCGATCGATCCTGCGAACGGTCGCGTCATCGTCATCGAAATGAATCCGCGCGTGAGTCGATCGAGTGCTCTTGCATCGAAGGCCACGGGTTTTCCGATCGCTAAAATCGCGGCAAAATTGGCAATCGGCTATCGGCTCGACGAGATTCCGAACGACATCACCGGCGTGACGCCAGCGTCGTTCGAACCGACTCTCGATTACGTCGTGGTGAAGGTGCCGCGTTTCGCGTTCGAGAAGTTTCCCGGTGCCGACACTGGCCTGACAACAACGATGAAAAGCGTCGGTGAAGCGATGGCAATCGGTCGAAACTTCACTACGGCGCTCCAAAAATCACTTCGGTCGTTGGAAAAACGGGGGAGTTCGTTCCACTGGAACGGCCCGGTTGGCGATGTCGCAGCGCTGCTTGAGGAGTCTCGTAAACCAACGGATGGTCGAATCGTCACTCTGCAACAGGCGTTGCGGGCGGGGGCGAGCATCGAACAGGCGTTCGAGGCAACCGCAATCGACCCGTGGTTCCTTGATCAGATTGTGCTCATCAACGAGGTCGCGGCGGAACTCTCGGCCGGGACGATGACTGCCGAGGCGATCCGGTCGGCGAAGAATCACGGATTCAGCGATGTTCAGCTGGCGGACATTTGGGGCACGAGCGAAGACTCGGTGCGTGCCTTCCGACTAGAGCACGGTGTACGACCCGTATTCAAAACGGTGGACACGTGCGCGGGCGAGTTCCCCGCAGTGACCCCCTACCACTATTCGTCGTACGACACCGAAACCGAGGTCATCCCGTCAGACCGGGCCAAGGTCGTCATCATCGGGTCCGGACCAAACCGAATCGGGCAGGGAATCGAGTTCGACTATTCCTGCGTTCACGCATCGTTTGCCCTGTCCGACGCCGGATACGAGACCATCATGATCAACTGCAACCCCGAAACGGTCTCGACGGACTACGACACGAGCGACCGCTTGTATTTCGAGCCACTCACTCTCGAAGACGTACTGGCTGTCATCGACGCCGAGAGCGCGAGCGGCACCATCCTTGGCGCGGTCGTACAACTGGGTGGCCAGACCGCACTCGGACTCGCCCACGGATTGGAACGCAACGGCGTCACGATTTTGGGCACAACTCCCGACGCGATAGACATCGCCGAAGAACGCGGACGATTTGCCGAGGTGCTCGACTCGTGCGGCCTGGTTGCGCCGCGCAACGGGATTGCCGTCGACGTCGAGTCGGCCATCTCCGTCGCTTCCGACGTCGGTTATCCAGTACTGGTGCGTCCTTCCTATGTGCTCGGCGGACGCGGGATGGAAATCATCTACGACGCGGTGTCGATTCGTGACTATTTCGACCGCATCGCGGATTCTGCGATCATCGGGCCCAGTGCGCCACTCTTGGTCGATCGATTCCTTGAGGACGCGATCGAAATCGATGTCGATGCGTTGTACGACGGTGAGCGTCTGTACATTGGCGGAATTATGGAGCACATCGAAGAAGCTGGTGTGCACTCGGGTGATTCGGCGTGCACTCTGCCGCCGGTCACGCTGGGGCGTGGTGTACTCGACGAGGTAACCGCGGCGACGAAATTGATCGCCATCGGGATCGGCGTTCGCGGCCTACTCAATGTTCAGTTCGCGGTGTCGGCTGGCGTTCTCTACGTTCTCGAGGCGAACCCGCGCGCAAGTCGCACGGTGCCCTTCGTCTCCAAGGCAATGGGCACGCAACTGGCAAAAGCTGCGGCTCTCATCATGGTCGGGCGGACGATAGCCGAACTTGTTCGCGACGGTCACCTCCCCCACAACGACGGTTCGATTGTGTCGCGTTTTTCGCCCGTGGCAGTGAAAGAGGCTGTGATGCCATTCAAACGATTCCGCACTCTCGAAGGTCGCGTCGTCGATGCTGTGTTGGGGCCGGAAATGCGCTCAACGGGCGAAGTCATGGGAATCGATCGTAATTTTCCTCTCGCGTTCCGCAAAAGCCAGGAAGCCGCCTACGGAGGGCTGCCCACACAGGGCACCGTGTTTGTGTCGGTAGCCGATCGTGATAAGCGATCAATCGTGCTGCCCATCCAGCGTCTCGCGCAAATGGGCTTCACGGTCTTGGCAACGGGGGGGACCGCCGATATTCTGTCTCGCAACGGCGTTCCTGTGACGACCGTTCGCAAACACTACGAGGCGAATTTGGGGGAAGAATCCATCATCGACCTCATTCGTTCAGGATCGGTTGACCTCATCATCAATACGCCGTCCGGGCGAAGTGCTCGTGCCGATGGGATGGAGATACGACGCGAAGCCGTGGCAGCCGATAAGGCTCTCGTGACCACCATTGCGCAGGTTTCGGCTGCAGTTGCGGCGATGGAGTCCTCAGGTGAGCAGATTTCGGTTCGGTCACTCCAGGAGTATGCGGCGGATCGGGCGTCGTGGTGATGGGTCTGGGCTCGCGGTTTGCCTCGATTGTCGAGTCGCGTGGACCCCTCTGTGTCGGCATCGACCCGAGCACGGACTCACTCCGCACGGTCAGGCTTCCCGATACCGCGGCGGGTGCGCTGGAGTTCGGGCGCGCGGTTGTGGCTGTCGCGGCAACCCGCGTCGGAATCGTGAAACCTCAGGTCGCCTATTTTGAGCGGTTCGGTTCGGCGGGCTATGGAGCCCTGGAACTTCTGATCCGCGAAGCACGGGAGGCGGGTCTTGTCGTTATCGCTGACGCGAAGCGCGGTGATATCGGCTCAACAATGGAAGGCTACGCTTCGGCGTGGTTGGGGGACGGACCCCTGCAGAGCGATGCGCTCACCGTGAGCCCTTATCAGGGCTTCGCGGCACTCGAGCCAGCCTTTTCGCTTGCCGAGGCGAGTGGTGCGACGGTCTTCGTCCTGAGCTCGACATCGAACCCCGATGCGGATAACGTCCAGCGTGCGTCTCTCGCAGGCGAGATGCTACCCGTGCTCGTCGCTCGTTTTGCCCGCGAACGATCGGGCGATACCAAGACTGTTGGTGTCGTTGTCGGCGCAACTCGCGATCTGGCCGCGCGTGGTCTGACGGTGTCCAATCTCGACGGGTTGCTCATCCTCGCACCCGGTTTCGGAGCCCAAGGGGCGTCACTGACAGACATCTCACACATTTTCGGAGCGGCATCACCAAACGTGATTCCGTCGGTCAGTCGAAGTGTCGTGTACGAAGGTCTCGCTAATGCAGCGACCGCTATCGAGGAACACCTGCGAGAATTAGGGCTCTGATGCGAGATCCCCGTGAAGCCTCCGCGATTGCCGTCGAACGGCGACGCGCCCGCGCAGCCGTCAAGCGGACGTTAGAGGCGGGGGAGAGAAGCCCGTTCTCGGTTGCTGTCCATGCCTGGCGGGAAAAAGATTCGGCTGAAGCGGAGCTTCGCGTCACCGAGTTCCTCGGGAGTATCCCGGGCATCGGCGAAGTGAAGATTCCACGCATTCTGAACGATCTTGGAATTTCGCCCCGTAAACGCCTCGGTGCGCTAGGGACGCGGCAGGTTGGAACCCTGAGTGCCTGGCTTGACGCGCGAACGTCAAAAATTAGTCACGGCGATAAGCGGAGCAGGCTGGTTGTTGTTGCCGGACCGACGGCGGTTGGTAAAGGAACGGTCGTGGCGCGAATCAGAGAGCGCCATCCCGACGTCAGATTCTCGGTCTCGGCGACAACCCGACCACCACGACCTGGTGAAACTGATGGGGAACACTATTTCTTCGTAACGGATAATGAGTTCGACCGACTCATTGAGACCGATCAGATGCTGGAGTGGGCAGTTGTGCACGGGCACAATCGATACGGAACCCCTCGCGGGCCAATCGTGGAGGCCCTCGACAGCGGGCACAGCATCATTCTCGAGATAGATATTCAGGGGGCACGAAACGTGAAACGCGCCATGCCGGAGGCGCTACTGGTTTTTCTCATTCCCCCGTCGTGGGAGGAGCTGGTCCGCAGGCTGCAGGCTCGAGGAACGGAGAGCCCCGAAGAGCAGGCGCGTCGTCTCGAGACGGCAAAATCCGAATTCGATGCACAATCAGAGTTCGACGTCACTGTTGTCAACGACGATGTCGATGTGGCGGCGGAAGCCGTCGTACACTTGATGACAGACACCTAGTCGGAAGGCGAACCATGAACACGAGCAAGGGAATTATTGACCCTCCCATCGACGAACTCCTTGCGAGGGTCGACTCGAAGTACCAGCTCGTGATTGTCGCGTCCAAGCGTGCGCGCGAGATCAACGAATACTACGTTGAGCGCGCGGAAGGCACTGTCACCACCGCCGGGCCTCTCGTCGAGTTCTCGGTTGACGAGAAACCCCTCACCATAGCGATGCGTGAAATCAACGAGGGACTCGTGGAACTCGGTAACGCCCACTAGCAGGTCGACTCGTCGCCCACAGACCGTTGGTGCGTTAGAGGTTTTGGGTAAGAGCTCACGAGTACGCTGTTAGTGAACTCCTCAGGCTCTTGGCGTCGTGGCGGTTCTCGCGGCGGAGATTCCTTGGATCTTCGTCATTGTCAGCCGACAGAAAGTGATACCCCGATGACCCTCCGCCTTTTCACCAGCGAATCTGTCACGAGCGGCCACCCCGACAAGTTGTGTGACCAATTGTCGGACGCGATTCTTGACGCCATTCTTGCCCAGGATCGGAACTCCAAGGTCGCGGTCGAATGCCTCGCGTCCGGAGGGCTCATCCACGTAGCTGGAGAAGTACGCACCGAAGGCTACGTTGACATCGACCGAGTTGTTCGTGACGTGATTCTCGACATCGGCTACGACTCAGCCGAGGTCAATTTCGATGGTCGGACGTGCGGCATCATGATGTCTATCGGTGACCAGTCGCCCGAAATCAATAGTGCCGTCGACAAAGGGGACGAACTGGGCGCCGGAGACCAAGGACTCATGTTTGGCTACGCGTGCACCGAAACGCCCGTGTTCATGCCAGCGCCGATTTTTTACGCTCACCGGCTCGCGGAACGTCTCGAAGAAGTTCGCAAGCTTGGGGTTCTTGGTTACCTTCGACCCGATGGAAAGACTCAAGTGACCATTGGCTACGAGGGTCAGGTGCCTCGAAGTGTCGACACCATCGTCGTGTCAACCCAACACGCCCCCACGGCCGACGGACAGCCCGTCTCACAGGACCGCATTGCGTCGGACATCCGGGAACACGTCATCAATCCAGTCTTCGACGGCTCTGGGCTAGACATGTCGACAGTCAAGTATTTCATCAACCCGTCGGGGTCCTTCGAGCACGGCGGACCGGGTTGTGATGCGGGTCTGACGGGGCGAAAGATCATCGTCGACACCTACGGTGGCGCGTCTCGACACGGTGGCGGAGCATTTTCGGGGAAAGACCCGTCAAAGGTAGATCGTTCGGGCGCGTACGCCATGCGCTGGGTCGCAAAAAATGCGGTCGCAGCCGGCCTCGCCGATCGGCTTGAGGTTCAAGTTGCCTACGCGATCGGGGTCGCCCAACCGATTGGGCTCTATGTCGAGACATTCGGCACTGAGACGGTACCACTGGACACGATCCAGCGCGTTCTCGAATCTGTTTTCGACCTTCGCCCAGCCGCTATCATCCGCGACTTGGACCTTCTCAACCGCAAATACCGTGACACGGCAACCTACGGCCACTTCGGTCGCGAGGGGGACAACTTTACGTGGGAGCGTCTCAATCGCGTAGACGCCATCCGCGCCGCTCTCGCCGAAATCGGGTAAGTGTGCCGCGGCTAGTCGCTCACGTGCTGGTTGAGTCGCCCGTGCCGCGGCTCGACCGTGTGCTCGAATATGTCATCCCGGAAGAACTCACAAACGACGTAGTGGTCGGCGGCCGCGTGCGAGTTCCTCTGGGCAAGGGCGGGTCGCGTCGAATCGATGCCTTTGTCGTCGATATATCCGCAACGCCCACCGCGGGGGTAACCCTGGCTGAGATTGACTCGACGCACGGCAGCGTTCCGGTTCTCACTCCGGCGTTGTGGAAGCTGGCGCGAACCGTCGCCGATCGGAACGGCGGCGGAGCGGCCGATGTTTTGCGTGGCGCAATCCCCAAACGTGCGATTCGAATTGAGAAGGGCAGGTCCTTCACGCCACGCGCGATGCCGACGGCTCGTCCCTCCACACGGACCGCGATCACTTTGGACTGCGGGGTTGTCGAGACGGACGAAGGACCCACGCTCCGGTCACTGACTCACATTGCCGATCTCGTCAGAGCCGCCGAGGCCGGGGTAATCGTTGTCGTGCCCGATTGGCGCGATCTGGCGCTTTTGAGTCGTGCCCTCGTGGACGTGCCGCACATCACGGTCGATTCCTCGGGCACACCGTCCGAGCGCTATGGACGCTATCTCGACATCCTCGCGGGAGAAGAGCGGATTGTCATTGGGACCCGAGCGGCAGTTTATGCACCGGTCATCGACCTTGAATTACTCATCGTGGTCGACGAATCAGATCCGCTATTGGAAGAACCGCACACTCCCTACGTCCACGCACGAGATGCCGCGGTGGTTCGAAATTCGATCGAGGGCGGCAGGCTAGTTTTTGCGTCGATCACACCGTCCGTTGAGTCGGCTCGATTCATTGAGCTCGGTTTCGTTGAGAGGACTTCGACAACGCCTTCTCGACCCGTGGTGATGTTGGCCAATGACGCCACTGACGACGGTTTTGCTTCGCGCGCCCGAATCCCAACCAGTGGATGGAAAGTGTTGCGCGAAGCCTTAGAGCGCGGCCCGGTTCTTGTTCAGGTGTCGCGTCCCGGTTTCACCCCGCAGGTTGTCTGCGCCGAGTGCAGAACGGCCCACCGGTGCGGAACGTGTCGCTCGTTGCTTTCGGGAAATCGTGACGGGACGGTGCTGTGTCGAGTGTGCGGTCTGACGCCCATCGGATTGAAGTGCACGCACTGTTCCGGTCGCGAAACGGCGTGGTCGGGTGTCGGGTCCGTGCGCACCGCTGAGGAACTGGGGCGAGCCTTCCCGGGTGTGCCCGTCGTTGTTGCCGACGGCGAACACCGTGCCCTCGAAGTTCCGCGTCGGGCATCCGTTGTGATCGCGACCCGTGGCGCCGAACCAATCGTCTCGGGAGGATACGAGGCTGTTCTCATCGTCGACGGAGACAAAGAATTGCAACGACCAGGGCTTCGAACCTCCGAAAACTGTCTGCGCTGGTGGGGTCACGCGGCGAGTCTTGCTGGCAGCGACGCCACGGTGGTTCTGGCGAACGTGGACGGTTCATTCGCCAGCCTCTTTGCGTCGAACCAGTGGGAAACCATCGTTGAGACGGAACTGAGGGAACGTCGCGCCTTGGGATTCCCACCGGCTACCCGAGCTATCGCTGTGCGAGGTTCGATTGCGGATTTGCAATCAGTGCGCGAACTGAGCGAGGTAGCTGGGCACCGGGTCATGGGACCAGCAAAAGATGGCGAATCGTTCCGAATTCTTATTTTGGCCGATTACCGAGCGGCACCAACCGCGATTTCCGCCATTCGAATTCACACCGTTGCGACCAACGCCACGGGTGTTCGTGTCCATTGCGACGACCTTACGGTTTTCGACGAGATCGACAATGACTGAAACAATGAACCCATGAGTACGAGCATCGTTTTTGCCGGCAGCCCCGTGGTCGCGGTTCCGTATTTGCGTGCTCTCTACGACGCGGCTTTCGACATTCGCGCGGTGGTCACGAGAAACGATTCACGGCAGGGACGTAAAGGCGTTTTGACGTCGACGGCGGTCGCGACGGTCGCCGAGGAACTCGGACTATCGGTCTTGAAGACGAATTCGCTGCGCGATGTCGACCTCCCCGAAGTGGAAATCGGAGTAGTCGTGGCATACGGCGGTCTGGTGCCGCCCCGGCTCCTCTCTGAACCTGCCCGCGGTTGGATCAACGTCCATTTCTCGGTATTGCCTAAATATCGCGGCGCGGCTCCGGTTCAACGCGCACTGTGGGACGGAGAACCGACGTCGGGAATCTCGATCTTTCGGCTTGTGGAAGATCTCGACGCTGGACCGGTGTACGTTTCTCGTTCGATTCCGTTCGAGGACGACGAAACCGCGTCCGACGCGCTAGAACGCTTTGCGGACAGCACGACGGATGATCTGGTAGCAGCACTCCGGCTCATTGCGACGGACGCCATCACACCGACGGTTCAGATAGGCGAACCGAGTTTCGCCCCGAAGTTCAGCCGCGTCGACGGTCGAATTGACTGGTCGCTCGGTGCGACAATTGTCATCCAACGGATACGAGCCGTGACGCGTGAACCGGGAGCTCACACTGATGTCAACGGTGAATCGATTGCGATTCTTCGAGTTGCGAGCGACATCGGCCCGCCGCTCCCGTTGGGCGAGGTCGTGGTGATCGCTGGTCAGGTTTTTGTTGGAACGGTGGATGCGTCGGTCGGGTTGTTAGAGGTCAAGCCAGCGGGTAAAAAGGCAATGTCAGCGATGGATTGGTTTCGCGGACTACGCTCCAGCGTGGTGGTGGGATGACGACGGCACGAGAGGTCGCGCTCGATGTCACTGCCCTTGTGCGAACCGACGATGCCTATTCGAACCTAATCCTCCCGAACGCTATTCGTGATGCGCGGCTGAGTTCGCGTGATTCTGGACACGCGACGGATATCACCTACGGCTCGTTGCGCTGGCGCGGGTTAGTGGACGCGGTGCTCGACGAGTGCGTCACGGGCTCGTGGGACCGTGTTGACCCCGAGGTGCTCGATGTATTGCGCCTCGCCACCTACGAACTCGTCGTCCGACAGGACCCGCCCCACATCATTAACGAGTGGGTCAACCTTGCGAACCACCGTTTTCGGCGTGCCGCTGGTTTCGTCAACGCAACGCTTCGGACCGTCTCACGGCGCACGCAGGACGAGTGGCGATCGATGGTGACCGAGAACACGACCGAGTTGCGTGCTCTGGCTATTTCGCACTCGCACCCCGAGTGGATTGTTCGAGAGTTCATTGAGCTGGTCGGTCCGGTTGACGTTGTCGACCTGCTCGTCGCCAACAATGACGCACCGGTTCCGACGCTCATTGCGCTTCCCGGTCTTGCGACGCGGCCTGTCGACGCACACCACACCGAATACTCGCCACACGGTTTTCAGTCCAGTGGTGGAGCATTGTCCGATTTCGCGGGGGTTTCCGACGGTGTCGTGCGCGTCCAGGACGAGGGCTCACAGCTTGCCGTGTTGGCGTTGACGCAGGCTTTCCCGATTCAACCGAACGAACGCTGGCTTGATCTGTGTGCGGGGCCCGGGGGAAAGACCGCGCTGCTCGCCGCCATCGCGATACCCAGCGGCGCCACACTCCTGGCGAACGAGGTCCAGGCGCATCGAGCAGAACTCGTGCGTCGTTCGCTCTCACCCTTCGGGGACAGTATTCCGGTAACCGTCGCCGACGGTCGACAGTTGTGTGACGAGAACCCCAACGCATTCGATCGCATCCTTGTGGACGCGCCGTGCACGGGTCTCGGTTCCCTACGTCGGCGACCGGAGTCGCGATGGCGGAAGCACCCAGACGATCTTGTTGATCTCGGCCCGTTACAGCGCGAATTGCTTGCGTCTGCGATTGGCAGCCTCACGGTCGGGGGAGTCGTGGCCTACGTGACCTGCTCGCCGCTCGCTGCGGAAACGGTTGAGGTCGTCAGCGCGGTTCTCGCCGAACACCCGGACGCCGAAGCGCTCGATACAGCAACTGTCCTGTCAACCGTTGCCCCGTCGCTCAGCAACGCAGGTCGAGGCAGCGCGGTGCAGTTGTATCCTCATCGCCACCACACCGACGCGATGTTCATCCAGTTGATTCGCCGGACGCGGTAACCTGACGCCAATGACCGTTCGAATCAACCCCAGCATCCTCAGCGCTGATTTCGCCGATATGGCACACGACCTTGCGAGGATCGATAATGCGGATTTCGCTCACGTTGATGTCATGGACAACCACTTCGTCCCCAATCTGACCTTCGGCCCTCAGATGGTGGAACGCATCAAGGCGACTTCTCCGATTCCACTGGATGTCCATTTGATGATTGCGGATCAGGATCGCTGGGCGCCGGGCTACGCCGAGTTGGGTGCTGATTCCGTCACACTCCACGTCGAGGCAACGGTGGACCCGGTCGCGACTGCTGCCGCGATCCGCTCGATTGGCTCAAGGGTCGGTCTGGCGCTCAAGCCGGCTACACCATTTTCAGCCATCGAAGAGATTGCAAAACACTTCGATCAGATTCTGGTGATGACGGTCGAGCCGGGTTTCGGTGGTCAAAAGTTCATGGCGGACCAGATGAATAAAGTGAGAGAAGTCGCGGCGTTCCGGGCAAAGACCGGCACCGAATTTTGGATTCAGGTTGACGGAGGAGTCGACGTTCTCACCATCGAACTTGCGGCTGAGGCGGGCGCGGACACCTTCGTTGCGGGCTCCGCCGTATACAGCACCGACAATCCCGCGCTTGCCATCGAGAATCTCCGTAAGATTGCCCGAGAACATTCACATAAACAGGAGCGAAATGAACAAGCCGGAAATCGAACCCACTCTGGGACCAGAGCCGACGGAACTCGTCATTGAGGACATCACCGTTGGTGACGGTGACGAAGCAGTTCCCGGAGGTAACGTCGACGTTCACTACCTCGGCGTGACATTCGAGGGTGAAGAATTCGACGCATCGTGGAATCGCGGCGAAAGCATCGAATTTCCGCTCGACGGACTCATTCGTGGCTGGCAGGAGGGCATTCCCGGTATGAAGGTCGGTGGGCGACGCAAGTTGATCTGTCCACCGATGTGGGCTTATGGACCGGCTGGCGGGGGGCACCGTCTCTCGGGGCAGACGCTCGTATTCATCATCGACCTCCTCGCTGTTCGATAGCGATTTGGTCGTGGGGGAAGTGTCCTCGGCGATAATTCGACGTCCATCAGGCTCTGACGACTCAAGGGTGTGAACGTATGACAACCACGCGGGCCGAGTTTGACGCCGCCGCCACCAAGGGGCCTGTCGTGACGGTCATTCGTTCCGTGTTCGTTGATTCGGTTTCGCCTGTTGCTCTGTATTCGCACATCACCGAGGGTCGGCCTGGAACCTTCCTGCTGGAATCGGCCGAACAGGGTGGAATCTGGTCCCGCTACTCGTTCGTGGGTCTCTCGGCGTGGGGCTGCCTCACCGAACGCAACAACATGTCGGTCTGGCTCGATCACGGGTTATCGGAAGAACGCGCCTTCGGCGGGCCAGTTCCACAAAAACGGCTTGACGCACTCGACTCCCTGTATGCGCGCTGGGCATCGCCCGCACCGCTCGAATTGCCGCCACTGACGAGCGGGTTGGTTGGGTATCTGGGCTGGAACACGATTCGCGAAATTGAGAATTTACCGAATGCGCCGTCGGACGAATCGGGAGTGCCAGCGCAGTCGCTGTTGTTCGTTCGCGACCTCCTCGTGTTCGACCATCGAACATCGCTGCTCCACGTCGCGACGGCGGTGCTTGTCACTGACGACCGTGACGGGCTGTGGGATTCGGCCCAGTCTCGGCTCGACGACATCACCGCGAGTCTTCGGACCGCAGTTCCGCTGTCGCCCTTAGCGCCACCAGAAATAACAGAACCGAATCCCTCCCACCGAACGAACCCCAATCAATTCCTCGAATCTGTATCTCGCGCACAACACTTCATTCGGGATGGCGATGTCTTCCAGGTCGTGATCTCTCAACGTTTTGATTCGGACGTGACCGCGTCGAGCACCGACGTGTATCGAATGTTGCGTGCACTGAACCCATCGCCCTACATGTATCTTCTCAACCTCGAGAGCGCTGATGGCGTCCCATTCTCGGTCGTTGGCTCGTCGCCAGAAGCCCTCGTCAAGGTCGCCAACAATCGAGTGTTCAGCCACCCGATAGCTGGCAGTCGTCCGCGCGGCGAGACACCGGAACGCGACGCTCTATTTGCCGAAGGACTGTTGGCCGATCTGAAAGAACGCGCCGAGCACCTGATGCTCGTCGATTTGGCACGCAATGATCTGTCGCGGGTGTGCACACCCGGAACGGTCGAGGTCACCGAGTTCATGAACGTCGAACGTTTCTCCCACATCATGCATCTCGTCTCGAGCGTCGAGGGCGATCTCGCACCAGGGGCAACACCGATTGATGTTTTTCGAGCAACATTTCCGGCCGGAACTCTCTCTGGAGCGCCGAAACCGCGTGCGCTCGAGATCATCGACGAGCTCGAACCCGCCGGGCGCGGAGTCTATGGGGGAGTGGTCGGCTACATCGGCTTCGGCGGGGACTCAGACCTAGCCATCGCGATTCGGACAGCGGTTATCGTGGGCACAACGGTGTCGGTACAGGCCGGTGCCGGGATAGTCGCCGACTCCGTTCCGCAGAGTGAGTACGACGAGACAGTGAACAAGGCAGCTGCTCCGCTGAGGGCGATAGCCGCGGCGAGCGCAATCCGACCCGCGCTAGACTAGGGCGCAGGAGGAACGACATGAACGACGCCCACGACCCCGGACACGGCTCTTCTCCCGCTGCCTGGACCGGAGTAACGATTATGCTCATCGGTGCCACGGCGGGGACCTGGTTTTTTTGGCTCGATGAGCCGCTGCTCGTGTGGGCTAGCTCCGCTCTTCTCATCATCGGACCTCTCGTCGGATTGCTCTTGTCCAAGGCTGGCTATGGCGTCGGTGGCTCAAAGACCAAGGCCACACACTAGTCGTGCTGGAGGCTCTCACCGCAGGCGCGCTCGAAGACGCGGCGACGCGGCGCGAAAGCGTTTCTTATGGCGAGGTAGAGCGTCGTGCGTTGGGGTTGCCAGCGCCGATTGACGCATATCAGGCTCTTGCGCCAACAACTCACATTCGGCTCATAGCCGAGATAAAGAGGGCGAGTCCGTCCAAGGGCGAACTCGCACCGATAGACGATGCCCCCGCGCTCGCCGAGGCCTACGTCGAGGGTGGCGCAGACGCCATCTCGGTGTTGACGGAAGAGCGACGTTTCGGCGGCACTCTGCGCGACCTTGTTGATGTCCGAGAACGTGTCGCGGTGCCGTTGTTGCGAAAAGATTTCATCTCTGAGGAATATCAAATCCTGGAGGCTCGGGCTGTCGGCGCAGACATTGTTCTACTGATCGTTGCGGCTCTCGACGGTGCCGTTCTCGAGCGGCTTCACGAGTTCTCTCGCCAGCTGGGACTGACGGTCCTCGTTGAGGCCCACTCGGCGGATGAGGTCCGCCGGGCTGCCGACGTTGGCGCCGGTCTCATTGGTGTGAACGCGAGGGACCTGTCGACCTTCGAGCTCGATCGAACGTTGTTCGCCTCGGTTCGAGATCTCATCCCCGCAGATGCCATCGCGGTGGCTGAATCCGCTGTCAACACTGTGGACGATGTTCGTGCCTATCGCGATGCGGGTGCTGACGTAGTTCTGGTCGGCGAAGCACTCGTGACGGCCGGGAACGCCCGTTCGATCGTCGAACAATTCCGAGAGGTGAACTGATGTCACTGCGCGCAGAACTAGGCCCCTACTTTGGCGAATACGGCGGTCGTTTCGTGCCGGAGTCACTCATTGCAGCCCTGGATGAGCTCGACGTCGCGTACACCGCCGCCAAGACCGACGCGATCTTTCAGGCCGAACTTGCCGAGCTTCATCGTTCGTACACGGGCCGACCGTCGATCATCACCGAAGCGTCACGTTTCGCTGCCCTCGCCGGCGGGGCGCGAATCCTCTTGAAGCGCGAAGACCTCAATCACACGGGGTCGCACAAGATCAACAATGTTTTGGGGCAAGCGCTGCTGGCCAAGCGGCTCGGTAAGAGTCGTCTCATCGCCGAGACCGGTGCCGGTCAACACGGTGTGGCCACGGCGACGGCCGCCGCGCTCATGGGGATGACCTGTGTCGTGTACATGGGCGAAGTGGACACGGAACGACAAGCCCTCAACGTTGCGCGAATGAAGCTGTTGGGCGCCGAGGTCGTCCCGGTCACTAATGGTTCGCGAACGCTCAAAGACGCCATCAACGAAGCAATGAGGGACTGGGTTGCCAACGTTGAGGACACACACTACCTACTGGGCACCGTCGCTGGTCCGCACCCGTTCCCCGTGATGGTTCGAGACTTTCATTCGATCATTGGTAACGAAGCGCGCGAACAAATTCTCGCGACAGAAGGTCGACTGCCCACCGCCGTCGTGGCGTGTGTTGGCGGTGGAAGCAACGCGATGGGTATCTTCCACGCGTTTCTCGACGACGATGTGGCGTTAGTTGGCTACGAGGCCGCCGGCGACGGGATCGACACACCTCGACACGCGGCGACGCTGCAGCGCGGGCGTCCGGGTGTCTTGCATGGCGCGAAGACCTACGTTTTACAGGATGAAGACGGTCAGACAATCGAGTCGCACTCGATTTCGGCTGGACTCGACTACCCCGGTATCGGGCCCGAGCACGCGTGGCTGAAGGACAGCGGGCGGGCAACCTACGTCGGCATCTCTGACGCCGAAGCGATGCAAGGAATGCTGGATTTGTCCCGGACCGAAGGGATTATCCCCGCGATTGAGACCGCGCATGCACTGGCGGGTGCACTCGACCTGGCACGGACCCTTACGCCATCGGACATCATCCTCATTAACCTCTCTGGACGCGGTGACAAAGACATGGAAACCGCAGGTCGCTATTTCGGATTTCTTAAGGATGCACGGTGAGTTCGCGGGTTGAATCTGTCATTGACGAGGCACACGCAGACGGACGCGGGGTGCTGATTGGCTACCTACCGGCTGGTTTCCCGAATGTTCAAACGTCTATCGATGCGCTCATCGCTCTGTCCGAGTCGGGTGTCGACATCATCGAACTGGGCGTCCCGTATTCCGACCCCGTGATGGACGGGGTTGTCATTCAGCGTGCGACGAACGCATCGCTGGCAGCGGGTTTCCGGCTCGCTCAGTTGTTCGACATCATTCGTGCTGTGACCGCCAAGGTCGACACACCGATTGTGGTGATGACCTATTGGAACCCGATCGTGCAGTACGGAGTCGATCGTTTCGCCAGAGACCTCAAAGAAGCTGGGGGAGTCGGACTCATCACGCCTGACTTGATTCCCGATGAGGCATCGGAATGGATCGCAGCATCAGACGCCCACGGACTAGACCGAGTCTTTCTCGCCGCACCGTCGTCGACCGATGAACGGTTGGTCGCGACAATCACCAATTCGCGCGGTTTTGTCTATGCTGTGTCGACAATGGGGATTACCGGCGCTCGTGCCGATGTTGACGTCGCTGCCCGTTCACTCGTGGATCGCCTCACCGGGTTGGGTGCAACACACGTCTGTGTCGGCGTCGGAATCTCTAACGCAGAGCAGGTTCGCAGTGTCACCGGATACGCCTCGGGGGCTATCGTCGGTTCTCACCTTGTTTCCGCCCTCACCACCGATGGACCTGAAGGCGTCGCTCGTGCAACCTCCGAACTGGTGGCGGGTCTCAGTCATGTCAAGGCTTAGGCTAAATGTGTCGAAAGGTCTTCCGTGATTCTCGCCAGCATCCCGTCTCCGCCCCCCGAGTGGCGTTCGTTCAATGTCGGACTATGGCTTCGTGACATTGGCGCCTCCTGGGCGACGTTCGATCTGACTGTTCACGCATACGCGCTGTGCATTCTGCTGGGTATCGTCGTCGGTCTCGTCGTGACCAATCGTCGCCTCGTCGCGCGCGGTGTTGAGTCCTGGTTAATCCTGGACATCTCCCTCTTTGCGATTCCGCTCGGAATCGTCGGCGGTCGCGCGTATCACGTGATTACCCATCCCGCCGACTACTTTGCCGGTCAAGATATCGCGCGTGTGTTCTATGTGTGGGAGGGTGGCCTCGCGATTTTCGGTGCGCTCATTTTGGGTGCGGTCGGTGGCTGGATCGGGTGCCGTGTCAGCGGGCTTCGTTTTACCGCTCTCCTCGATGCGATCGCTCCCGGGCTCATCATCGCTCAAGCCCTCGGACGATTTGGAAACTACTTCAACCAAGAACTGTACGGGGGACCGACCGATCTGCCCTGGGGATTGGAAATCGACTCTCTCAATCCCGCGTTCCCACTGGGATTGCCAGCGGGGACCCTCTTTCACCCCACCTTCCTCTACGAAGCCCTGTGGAACGTACTCGGCGCCGTGGTCATCATCTGGATGGGCCGGCGCTTCAGTCTTCAGTGGGGCCGAAATTTCGCGGTGTATCTCGTCTGGTATGGAGTCGGGCGGATCGCAATCGAAACCATTCGACTCGACCCGAGTGAGTCATTTCTCGGTGTTCGCGTTAACGTCTGGGGTGCGGTCGCAGCCGTACTGCTCGGTATCGCGATCTACCTCGTACAGGGTCGTCGGCACCTTGGCTTTGAACCTGGCGCATACGTCCCCGGACGAGGGCCGGATTCCCAGAATGGGATAGAATCGGAAGACACCTATACCGCGGAGGAACTCGCCGTCGAAGCCGAGCCCACCACGTCGCGATCGGGCGCCACAAGCTCCTCTCGTTGAGAATTCTGCGTTCCGCTTGTTGACCGAGGGCCAACGTCGTCCCCTCTCTACGGAAGGATGGCGTCTTGTGTTGAACCCATTTGATCGCTTCAGCGCCGTTCCCCAGCGAACTGGTCTGTATAACCCTTCCCACGAGAGGGACTCGTGTGGGTTCGCGATGGTCGCCACGATGCGTGGCTCGCGCCGACGAGTACCTTCGCGGTCCCACGACACTGCCGATACCGGTTTCTGCGCATGACGCCCCGATACACTACTAACGAAGTCCACACCCACCACAAAGGACACCATGAGACGCGCCAAGATTGTTGCCACGCTGGGACCGGCAACGAACAGTTATGACACAATCCGAGCCGTTATCGAAGCGGGTGTCGACGTTGCCCGCATGAATCTCAGCCACGGAACTTACGAGATTCATGAAGCGGTATTCGCCAACATCAAAAAGGCAGCAGCTGACCTCGGAAAGCCGGTCGCTGTGCTCGTCGACCTGCAAGGGCCCAAGATCCGACTCGGGAAGTTTGCCGACGGTCCCCACGACCTCGCTGTCGGAGACATCTTCACGATCACGACCGAAGACATCGAGGGCACGAAGGAAATGTGTGGGACGACGTTCAAGGGGTTGCCGCAGGACGTTGCTGCCGGTGACACACTCCTCATCGATGATGGCAAGGTGAACGTCCGAGTACTCGACACGGACGGGGTCCGAGTTCGCACCGAGGTTGTCGTTGGCGGAACCGTCTCCAACAACAAGGGCATCAACCTCCCCGGTGTCGCCGTCAACGTGCCAGCGCTGAGCAAGAAGGACGAAGACGACCTGCGGTGGGGCCTTCGCATTGGGGCCGATTACATCGCGCTCTCGTTCGTGCGCAGTGCGTCCGATGTCACTCGTGTGCACGAAATTATGGCGGAAGAAGGAATTAGGCTCCCCGTAATCGCCAAGATTGAAAAGCCCCAGGCCGTCGAGGCGATTGACGAGATCGTCGACGCCTTCGATGCGATCATGGTCGCTCGCGGTGACCTCGGTGTGGAATTGCCTCTTGAGCAGGTACCGCTTGTTCAAAAGCGCACTGTCGAAGCCGCCCGTCGCATGGCGAAACCCGTCATCGTCGCAACGCAGATGCTCGAGTCGATGATCTCGTCACCCGTCCCAACTCGTGCCGAGACGTCCGACGTTGCCAATGCGATTCTCGACGGTGCGGACGCCGTCATGCTGTCTGGTGAAACGAGTGTCGGAGAGTTTCCGGCGATCACGGTGGCCACAATGGCGCGAATCATTGAAAACACGGAAGAACACGGGCTCGAGCGCATTTTGCCCCTCGGCACGAAGCCGCGCACCCAGGGCGGTGCAATTACTCTCGCCGCGGCCGATGTCGCAGACTTCGTCGAGGCAAAATACGTCTGCGTTTTCACCGAATCCGGAGACTCCGCCCGCCGCATGTCGCGCCTCCGCTTCCGTATTCCCATGAAGGCCTTTGCGACAGACGAGTCGATTCGTCGTCGCATGGCGCTGTACTGGGGAATCACGTCTTATCTGGTTGAGCCGGTCACACACACCGACCAGATGTTCACCGAGGTCGACGAATCGCTAATCGCGGAAGGACTCGCACAGCCGGGCGACAAGGTTGTCGTTATATCGGGTTCGCCTCCGGGAGTCGCCGGATCGACGAACGATATTCGCGTGCACGTTGTCGGTACCGAGATGCCGAAGCACTGACGGATTGAGGAAGGACGGGGAGAATTCCCCGCCCTCTCGTTGTGCCGGATGTGGGACTTGAACCCACACGCCCTTACGGACAAAGCATTTTGAGTGCTTCGCGTCTGCCATTCCGCCAATCCGGCTCCAGGTGAAAACGATACCGTAGGCTGAACCCGTGAGTGAAACCGTAGCCCGTCGCGTTGTGGTTGCTGAGGACGAGGCACTCATCCGAATGGACATTGTCGAGGTCTTGCGTGAGAACGGCTTCGACGTGGTTGGCGAAGCGGCGGATGGCGAGGTAGCAATCGAGCTCACTCGGGAACTTCGACCCGATCTCGTCATCATGGACATCACAATGCCAAAAATGGATGGACTGACCGCGGCTGAGGCAATCGGGAAAGACCGACTGGCTCCGGTGGTGATGCTTACGGCGTTTGCCCAATCTGAGTTCATCGCGCGAGCGGTCGAAGCGGGCGCGATCGCCTACGTTGTCAAACCCTTCACACCAGAACGACTCTTGCCGCAGATTGAAGTGGCGTTGTCTCGACATCAAGAACTTCTCGCCGTGGAGGCGGAAGTGACCGATGCGCTCGAGCGGCTCGAAACGCGCAAGATTCTCGATCGCGCGAAAGGCTTGTTGCAAGAAAAGATGAAGCTGACAGAACCCGAGGCGTTCCGCTGGATTCAAAAAGCCTCAATGGACCGACGCCTAACGATGACCGAAATTGCTCAGGCTGTCATAGACCAGTTGAATCCCTCGTCTTAGAGGTCGCCGGAGGCGATGTGGGGCATGTTCCCGTAGGTTGCGGTGACTTCGGTTACGACCACTCGATATCCCTTGTACCAACGGTCGACCTTACTCTTGGCCGTTCGGTGATCGTCGAAGCGTCCCAGTTTGGTGAGAGCTGCCATGTCAGTGAAATAGTAGATGGCGTTGATGCACAGCCCATCCTGTGAAACCCATCGGTCGGTGCCCAGAAATCCAGTGATTGACTTCGCAGCGTTTTCGATCGCGGCGTCCAATACATGGAACTCGTCGTCGTAGTCGCCTGGCTCGAAAATAAACTGGGCGGCAATCATCGGTCGCGTAGCAGGTTCGTGATGCGGACCGTGGACAATCGCTCACCGGCCTCGTTGGTGACGATGATTTCGTGAACACAAATCGTTTTCCCGAGTGAGATGGCGGTGCACGTGCCGGTAACCCAACCATCCGCGATGCTCCTCGTGTGCGTGGCGTTGATGTCAATACCGACCGCATAACGGCCCGCGCCGGCGTGGACCGCCGCAGCTACGCTCCCCAGAGTTTCTCCCAGAACGACGTGGGCTCCGCCGTGCAAGATTCCGACGACCTGGCGGTTTCCCTCGACCGGCATGCGCCCGACCGTTCGTTCTGCAGAGATTTCGAGGAGCTCGATTCCCATCTTGCGGGTCAGTTCGCCGCCACCCGACGAGAACCTCTCTTGCAATTCGGGATCAAGGTTGTCGAGTACTCCCACAGTGCAATCCTTCCGTCGGCGGCGCTCGGTAGGCTATAGCCGTGAGCGACACGGGAAAGCCTACCCTTCTCGTTATCGATGGTCATTCGCTCGCGTTCCGCGCTTTTTACGCCCTTCCGCTCGAATCGTTCCAGACCTCGGGCGGACAGCACACAAATGCGATTCATGGCTTCTTGTCCATGTTTCTCACGATTCTGCAGGCCGAAAAGCCCACCCACGTGGCGGTCGCGTTCGACATCTCGCGTTATTCGTTCAGAACCGCAGAATACCCCGAATACAAGGGGACCAGAGGCGAGACGCCACCTGAGTTCATCGGTCAGGTTCCGCTGCTCCAAGAAGCACTCCGAGCGATGCGCATCGAGACGGTGCAAATCGAGAACTACGAAGCGGACGATATTCTCGCGACACTGGCGACGAAGGGAGAAGCCGCCGGTCTCGAGGTTCTGGTGGTTTCCGGCGACCGTGACACCTTCCAACTTGTCACCGACAAGGTCACGGTGTTGTATCCGAGCGCGCGCGGTGTATCCGAGCTGAAGCGATACACCCCCGCGGCGGTCGAAGAACGCTACGGCATTCGGCCGGACCAGTATCCCGACATTGCGGCGTTGGTCGGTGAGACCTCCGACAATCTTCCCGGGGTCGACAAGGTGGGCGAAAAGACCGCGGTGAAATGGATTCAGCAATACGGTTCACTCGACGAGGTGCTCGCACACCGGGACGAGATTGGTGGCGTCGTCGGCAACAATCTGCGCGAGCAAATCGGTAACGTTGAACGGAACGCACGACTCAACAAACTTGTTCGCGATCTCGAACTTCCGGTTCCTCTCGATGGACTGATCCGACGCCCGATCGAACCGATTGAGGTCGTTGAAGTGTTCGATCGACTGCAGTTTCGGTCGCTCAAGCAACGGGTCTTGCAGTTCGGAGGGGCGGCGGCCGATGTGGCGACTGCGCCACCAACACATGCACCGAGCACGCCGATTCGTGAACAGATTCCAGCGCCCATTCCGCGCCACATGGGGGACGAAGAACTTGCGAAATGGTTGACGGATAACGCAGATGAGCGAATTGGACTCTTCATCGAACGCGGTGATGACGGCTTCGCTATCGGTCTCGCTACTCACGACGTGTGCGTGAGGTCCGTTCGGGCGACTGACTCACTAGACCATGTAGCGTTCGACGCCTGGCTTGCTGGCACGACCCCCAAAATTGTCCACGACGGAAAGGCCCTCGGGCATCTCCTCGCGGAATTCGATCTCTCGCTCGGCGGAATCGTTCGCGACACAAGGGTTGCGGCGTGGCTACTCGATTCGTCGACAAAGTCGTTGGTGCTACCCGATATTGCCCGGGCACTCACGGGCCTCGATGTCCCGGTTGCAGATCCCAATGAACTCGTTCCTTCGGTAGACCCATCAAGTACCGCGACGACCGCGTGGATTCTGACCCAACTTGACGCTGAGCTCGAAGAACGCCTCGACGAGGGCCAACAGTCCATTGAGCGTGAGATCGAGGTCCCCCTCATTCCAGTCCTTCTCGACATGGAACGCGTCGGAATTGCGATGGATGCGGGCATTCTGGACGACATTTATACCCGCCTCACGTTAACCGCAGACGCGAAGGCCGCCGAACTGTTCGCCATGATCGGCACCGAAATGAATCTGTCGTCGCCGAAGCAACTGCAAGAAGTCCTGTTCGACACACTGGGGATGCCCAAAACGCGCGCAACCAAAACCGGTTACTCAACAGACGCCGCGTCCCTAGCCGACTTGCAGGCGTCAAACCCCCACCCGTTCCTTGACGGCTTGCTCGAACATCGCGAGCAGACCAAACTCGCCCAAATCGTTGAAGTCCTGCGCAAAAGCATCCAACCCGATGGTCGAATCCACACCACTTACGATCAAACAGGCACAACGACCGGGCGGCTCTCGTCCTCGGAACCGAACCTCCAGAACATCCCGATACGCAGCGATGTCGGTGCTCAGATTAGGGCCGCGTTCATCGCCGACTCGGCCCACGATTGTCTCCTCACCGCCGATTATTCACAGATTGAGATGCGCATCATGGCGCACCTGTCTGGCGACGAGGGACTAATAGAGGCGTTCAGGTCGGGGGAGGACCTCCATCGTTATGTCGGGGCGAAGGTGTTCGGTGTCGATCCTGGCGACGTGACACCGGCAATGCGTTCGAAAGTCAAGGCGATGTCCTACGGACTCGCCTATGGACTTTCCGCATTCGGCCTCGCCAAGCAATTGCGAATCGACAACAAAGAAGCAAAATCGCTGATGTCCGACTATTTCGATCGTTTCGGTGGTGTTCGAGATTACCTTCGATCCGTCGTCGAACAAGCGCGCAAGGATTTGTTTACCACGACTGTGTTCGGTCGAAAGCGACAATTTGGAGACCTTGCCAGCTCGAATCGAATGGTTCGTGATAACGCGGAACGAGCAGCGTTGAACGCCCCGATTCAGGGGACGTCGGCCGACATAATGAAAATTGCGATGATTCGCGCCGTCGAGGGTCTGCACAACGCGTCACTGTCGTCAAGGCTTCTGCTCCAGGTTCACGACGAACTCATTTTTGAAGTTGCGCCGGGCGAAACCGACCGCCTTCGGGTGATCGTCGAAGACGCAATGGAACACGCTGTCGCGCTCTCTGTCCCGCTTGACGTCCAGATCGGGCTCGGGTTGTCCTGGAAAGAGGCGGGTCACTAGGCTTCTGGCATGACCGAAAAACGCACTCCGACCGCTGTTGACCTCATTGCCGAGAAATGGGTGGACACTCTCTGCGAGTTGGACCCCGATTTTCGCATCTGGCTGGGTCGCGACGGGGATGTGTCCCAGTTCGCCGACTATTCGCCGAGCGGTCACGCGCTCTATGACGCAGCCGTTCGTTCGACACTCACTGCTCTGCGATCGGCGGACTCCGTTGATGATGTCGACCGTGTGACCAAATTGGACCTCACGGGAGACCTTGAACTGGCCCTCGAGTTGAGCGAGTCGAAGTGGCACTTGCGAGACCTCAACAACATCGCCTCACCCGCTCAAGGAATCCGCAACGTGTTCGATCTCATGCCAACCGATGGGGTCGACGCGTGGGAAACTATTGCTGCAAAGCTCGGCAACATCTCGGCAGCCCTTGGTGGCTATCGCCAGACCCTCGCAGAGGGCATTCGACAAGGGTTCGTTCCGGCTCGTCGCCAGATTGTCGAAGTGATTTCTCAGGCGGAGCGAAACGCCGGTCCAGAGGGCTTCTTTATCGACTTCGCAACGAACACCGCACCGAGCGACTTGCCCGAGTCCCTGCGCGCCGACCTCCTGTTCGCGGCTGAATCCGCGCGTCTCGCGTACCTTGAGTTCGCGACGTTCCTCCGCGACGAACTCGCTCCGGCGTCCCACGACCACGACGGCGTCGGTCGCGAGGTCTACGGTCTGCATTCCCGCCACTTCCTTGGGGCGACGGTCGATCTGGACGAAACGTACGAGTGGGGTCTGGACGAACTGGCCCGAATGAGGGCGGAACAAGAGACGATTGCGAAGCGAATTGCGGGTGGGTCGGTGGCCGACGCCGTAGCGGCTCTCGACAACGACCCGACGCGAAAGATACACGGCACCGAGGCGCTACAGGCGTGGATGCAAAAACTCTCGGACAATGCGGTGCGAGAGCTGGGCAAGGAACACTTCGAGATCGCCGAACCCATGCGTAATCTCGAGTGCCACATCGCCCCAACGAAGGAGGGCGGGATCTATTACACCGGTCCGTCCGACGATTTCTCGCGGGCCGGCCGAATGTGGTGGAGCGTGCCAGAGGGTGTCACTGAGTTCGACACCTGGCGTGAAACAACCACCGTGTATCACGAGGGCGTGCCCGGACACCACCTGCAAATCTCTCAAGCGGTCTACAACTCGGCACAGTTGAACACGTGGCGTCGTCAACTAGCCGGCTCATCGGGTCACGCGGAGGGCTGGGCGCTCTACACCGAGCGCCTCATGGCGGAACTCGGATATCTTGATGACGACGGAGACCGCTTCGGGATGCTGGACGGTCAGCGCATGCGCGCTGCTCGAGTCGTTCTCGACATCGGAGTCCACCTCGGCAAGAAGCGGCCGGACGGAAATGGTATCTGGGATGCGGATTTCGCTTACGATTTCATGCGCGATAACGTTCTCATGGAGGACGAATTCGTGCGGTTTGAAGTAAATCGCTACCTGGGCTGGCCCGGACAAGCCCCGTCCTACAAAATAGGTCAGCGCATCTGGGAGGACCTTCGCGCAGAATCCCAACGACGAGAAGGCGCATCGTTCTCGCTCGCTGCGTGGCACAAACGCGCCCTCGATATCGGCGGAACGGGCCTCGACACCCTTCGCACAGCCGTGCTGGGAGACTGGTAGCGGTTGCGAACCCGCGATAGCGGGCGTTAGACTTGAGTGTTGCCGTCCGGCAGCACATCCCTGTCCGCCGCCCGCGTGAAGAGATTTGCGTGGGCATTATTTATGCCCCACTGGAGCACCTACACACATGACAACCAGCCAGACCAAAAAGGTCGCGATTAATGACATCGGATCAGCCGAGGATTTCCTCGCCGAAGTTGAAAAAACGCTGAAGTTCTTCAACGACGGAGACCTTATCGAAGGCACCGTCGTCAAGGTCGATCGCGACGAGGTTCTCCTCGATGTCGGCTACAAGACGGAGGGTGTAATTCCCATCCGCGAACTTTCCATCAAGCACGACGTTAACCCCGACGAGGTTGTCAAGGTGGGCGATGTCATCGAGGCCCTCGTTCTCCAGAAGGAAGACAAAGAAGGCCGTTTGATCCTTTCCAAGAAGCGCGCCCAGTACGAGCGTGCCTGGGGAGACGTCGAGAAGGTCAAGGAAGCCGACGGAATCGTCACCGGTACCGTTATCGAGGTCGTCAAGGGTGGAGTCATCGTCGACATCGGTCTTCGTGGGTTTCTTCCGGCCTCTCTTATCGAACTTCGCCGCGTCCGTGACCTCACGCCGTACCTCGGTCAGGAAATTGAAGCCAAGATCCTCGAGCTCGACAAGAACCGCAACAACGTCGTTCTGTCGCGTCGCGCCCTGCTCGAGCAGACCCAGTCCGAGAGCCGAAGCCAGATTCTCGGCAATATCCAGAAGGGGCAGATTCGTAAGGGAGTTATCTCGTCCATCGTCAACTTCGGTGCATTTGTTGACCTCGGTGGCGTAGACGGACTCATTCACGTCTCTGAACTCTCGTGGAAGCACATCGAGCACGCGTCTGAAGTTGTTGAGATTGGCCAGGAAGTGACGGTTGAGGTTCTCGAGATCGAAGAGGATCGCGAACGCATTTCGCTGTCGCTCAAGGCCACCCAGGAGGATCCGTGGCAGGTGTTTGCTCGCGAGCACGCGATTGGTGAAATCGCGCCGGGCAAGGTCACCAAACTGGTTCAATTCGGTGCATTCGTTCGCGTTGCTGATGGCATCGAGGGACTCGTTCACATTTCGGAGCTTTCTGCACGCCACATCGAGCTTGCCGAGCAGGCCGTCGCCGTCAGCGACGACGTCTTCGTCAAGATCATCGACATCGATCTTGAGCGTCGCCGAATTTCGTTGTCTCTCAAGCAGGCCAACGAAGGCGTCGACCCAGAGAGCACGGAATTCGACCCAGCGCTCTACGGAATGCCCACCGACTACGACGAGACCGGCGCCTACCGCTACCCGGAGGGTTTCGACCCCGCGACGGGCGAGTGGAAAGACGGACACGACGAGGCGCGCACCAAGTGGGAACATGACTACAGCGCCGCGCAAGCACGTTGGGAAGCCCACAAGGTTCAGGTCGTTCGCATGAACGCTGAAGCCGAGGCGTTCCCCGAGGCACCGCCAGCAGGCGTATCGTCTGCCGCGCAGGCGAATGAACCCGAAGCCCCCGGTGCGTTGGCTGAGGACGAATCGCTCATGGCTCTTCGCGACAAGCTCGCGGGAGAAACCGCCGAGTAACAACACGCATCGTCAAGGGGTGGTCGGAAACGACCGCCCCTTTTCGATACTCTGAACGAGTGCCCATCATCGCGTTGACCGGAGGAATTGCCGCCGGAAAGACTACGGTCGCCAACCGCTTCGCCGAGCTTGGTGCGCACGTGCTTTCTGCCGACGAGCTAGTCCGGCATTCGCAACGCGCGGGGTCGCCGACCTTGGCCGCCATAAAGAAACGGTTCGGTCTCGGAGTTGTCGACGAGCGTGGCGAACTGGACCGGGCCGCTCTGGGACGCATCGTGTTCGAAGACGAAATGGCCCGAACGGACCTCGAGGCAATAGTTCACCCAGCGATCAGCGCTGAGTTCGCGTCCCGCGTCGGGACGATTCTGGCTGCTCAACCCAGTGCAATCGTGATTTACGACATCCCGCTGCTTGTCGAGTCGAATCGAGTCGGCGACTTCGGCGCCGTGATCGTGTTGAGTTGCGACCCGCAGATTCGTCACGACCGCCTAGTTCGTTTGAGGGGTATGTCGAGTGATGCCGCACAGTCCCGAATCGACGCGCAAGCGAGCGAACAAGAACGCCTATCGATCGCTGACTGGACGATCGATTCGAGCCAGTCGATTGAATCCACGATCAGTCAGACGGACGCTGTCTGGGCCGATCTCACGACCGCATATCGCGCTTAGTCTGGATACATGGAACCGACTCGCGCCGTACGACCTTTCAGGGTTATCAGCGAGTACACCCCGAGCGGTGACCAACCGAAGGCAATCGCTGAACTTGCCGCCCGGATCAACGCGGGAGAGACCGACGTCGTCCTGCTCGGAGCAACTGGGACGGGAAAGTCGGCGACAACAGCGTGGCTCATTGAGGCGATTCAACGCCCTGCTCTCGTTCTCGTGCACAACAAAACTCTCGCCGCACAACTCGCGACCGAGTTCCGCGAACTCATGCCAGAAAACGCGGTCGAATACTTCGTCTCGTACTACGACTATTACCAACCAGAGGCCTACGTGCCCCAAACCGACACGTTTATCGAGAAAGACACGGCGATTAACGAGGAAGTCGAACGCCTGCGTCACTCCACGACGAACGCACTGTTGTCCCGCCGGGACGTGATTGTCGTGTCAACCGTTTCCTGCATCTACGGGCTTGGCTCGTCCGAAGAATACCTCGACGCAATGCTCGCGCTCCAGGTTGGCCAGACAATCAGTCGTACCGACATCGTGCGCAGGTTTGTCGGAATGCAATACGAGCGTAACGACATCGACTTCAGCCGCGGCAAATTTCGTGTCCGTGGGGACACGCTCGAAATCATCCCCCAGTACGAAGAGCTGGCGGTGCGAATCGAGATGTTCGGTGACGAGATTGAAGCGCTGTATCAGTTGCACCCTCTCACGGGCGAGGTAATCAAGACCATGGATTCGGTCAGTATTTTCCCCGCCTCGCACTACACGGCCAGTACCCAGACGATGCGACGGGCAATCACGGATATCAAGGCGGAACTGGCCGATCGTCTCGCTGTGCTGGAGGGTCAAAACAAGCTCCTCGAGGCGCAACGTCTCCGGATGCGCACAACCTACGACCTCGAAATGATGGAACAAATCGGATTTTGTAGCGGTATCGAGAACTATTCGATGCACATGGACGGGCGTAAACCGGGCGAACCCTCACACACTCTCATCGACTATTTCCCCGACGATTTCGTGGTGATTATCGATGAGTCCCACGTGACCGTTCCGCAGATTGGTGCGATGTACGAAAGCGACGCGTCTCGAAAGCGAACCCTCGTCGAACACGGCTTCCGCCTCCCCAGCGCACTCGACAATCGCCCTCTGAAGTGGCCGGAGTTCTTGGGTAGGGTCGGGCAAAAGGTCTACCTGTCCGCAACACCCGGAAAGTACGAGATGGGAGTTGTCGACAGCGTTGTGGAGCAGATCATCCGTCCGACGGGTCTCGTTGACCCTCAGGTTATTGTCAAGCCGACCAAGGGTCAGGTTGACGATGTCCTCGAAAGCATTCGCCAACGAGTAGCACAAGACGAACGTGTACTCATCACAACGCTCACGAAGAAGATGGCGGAGGACCTCACCGATTACTTGCGGGGAATGGGCGTCAAGGTCGAATATTTGCATTCTGACGTTGACACGCTGCGGCGAGTCGAGTTGCTCACAGAACTGCGCGCTGGCCGTTTCGATGTGCTCGTCGGAATCAACCTCCTGCGCGAGGGTCTAGACCTTCCCGAAGTGTCACTCGTCGCTGTATTCGACGCCGACAAACAGGGTTTCCTGCGAAGCGCGACTTCACTCATTCAAACGATTGGGCGCGCCGCGCGAAACGTGTCGGGAGAGGTGCATCTCTACGCCGACCGCGAGACGGACGCCATGAAACAAGCGATTGACGAGACCAACCGACGCCGCGAGACCCAAGTGGCTCACAACCTCGAGCACGGAATTGACCCGACTCCGATTCGGAAGCGCATTGCAGACATAACCGAAACACTCGCTCGCGAGGTCTACGACACCGAGGGGCTCTCCGATCTCGACGACGACGTCGAAGTGGTCATCGACAAATTGACCGAACAGATGATTGCGGCAGCAGAACTCCTCAAGTTCGAACTCGCAGCTCGCCTTCGGGACGAAATCCACGATCTCAAGAAACAGGTTCGCTCCGCTCGCGAACTTGGCAAACCCTAGGATTGAACAGTGTCGATAACGCCCATCTCCGGTAAGAACGTCATCAGCATTAAGGGAGCGCGCGTTCACAATCTCAAGAACGTCGATCTGACGATTCCCCGAGATTCACTGGTGGTTTTTACCGGGTTGAGTGGCTCTGGGAAATCATCGCTCGCGTTCGACACGCTGTTTGCGGAGGGGCAACGGCGCTACATCGAATCTCTGTCGTCTTATGCGCGCCAGTTCCTCGGCCAAGTCGACCGCCCCGACGTGGACTTCATCGACGGATTGTCTCCGGCGGTCTCTATCGATCAAAAATCGACAAACCGGAACCCGCGTTCGACCGTGGGAACAATCACCGAGATTTATGACTACATGCGTTTGTTGTGGGCACGTGTCGGGGTTCCACACTGCCCAGAGTGTGGCGAGGCGATTCAACGACAGTCGGCCCAACAGATTGCGGACCAACTCTCGGAGCTACCCGTCGAAACTCGTTTTCAGATTCTCGCGCCGATTGTCCAGGGGCGAAAAGGGGAGTTCGTCGAGGTATTTGCCGATCTGCTCGGGCAGGGTTATGCGCGGGCCCTCGTGGACGGCGACGTGATTCAGTTGTCTGAACCGCCGGTGCTCAAGAAGCAGGTGAAACATGACATCTCGGTGGTTGTTGATCGTCTCACCGCGGGAGGTGACGTTTCACGGCTCAACGATTCTGTCGAAACCGCGCTCAAACTCGGCCAAGGTGTTCTCGTGGCAAACTTCGTCGACACCAATGAAGACCGAACATTCAGCGAGAAGCTGTCGTGCCCCAATCAACACGTCCTGACGCTAACCGAAATCGAACCTCGTACGTTCTCGTTCAACGCACCCTTCGGGGCGTGTGTGACCTGCCATGGCATCGGCACGCAGTCGATGGCTGACGTTCAACTCGTTCTTGACGACCACGCGATGAGTATCCGTCAGGGCGTTGTGTTGCCGTGGAAACCGGGTGGCAAGGAACTCATTTACCCCTACTTCGAGCGTCTCGCTGAGGGGCTCGCGCAGGACCTGGAATTCAGCCTGGATACGCCGTGGAAAGACCTCGGTGAAGAGGTACAAAACGCAGTGCTCTTCGGGAACAATCACGAGGTGGTTATCAAGTGGCGAAACCGCTACGGACGCAAGGTGTCGATGTCTCGGGGTTTCGAAGGTGTCCTTACCTATGTCGAGCGGAAATACTCCGAAACCGAGGGGGAGTGGACAAAGGAACGATTTGGCGCCTTCCATCGAACGGTCCCGTGTGATGGGTGTCAGGGGCAGCGCCTCGCCCCTGCCGTTCTTGCTGTCACAGTAAACGACAAGTCTATTTCTGAAGTCTGCAGCCTCTCGCTTCAGGCCGCTCACGACTTCATGACCACGCTGACGCTGTCCGATCGCGATGCGCAGGTCGCTGCCGCGGTCCTCCGCGAAATCACCGCACGCCTAGATTTCCTTTTGCACGTCGGATTGAGTTACTTGACGATGTCTCGAGCCGCGGGGACACTGTCGGGCGGCGAGGCGCAGCGAATCCGGCTCGCGACACAGATCGGCGCAGGACTGACGGGCGTCCTGTACGTGCTCGATGAGCCGTCCATCGGTCTCCATCAGCGCGACAACCGCCGACTCATTGAAACTCTGATTCGATTGCGCGACATCGGAAACACCCTGGTTGTCGTCGAACACGATGAGGATACGATTCACGCCGCCGACTGGATTGTCGATATCGGTCCCGGGGCTGGCGAGCACGGGGGCGAGGTCGTGCACTCGGGTTCGCTGGTAAACCTGCTCAAAGAAAAGAAGTCCCACACCGCGGCGTTCCTTGCCGGTCGCGAAAAGGTGTCCGACCGGGTTGAACGTCGTCCGTGGTCGGCGGACCGAATCGTGACCGTTCACGGCGCGACCGCGAACAACCTCGTCGACGTCGATGTCGATTTCCCTTTGGGTGTCTTCGTAGCGGTGACCGGTGTCTCGGGCTCTGGAAAGAGTTCCCTCGTCAACGACATCCTCTATAAGGTCATGGCAAACCGTCTCAACGGCGCGAAGCAAACTCCCGGTCGCCACAAATCTGTTTCGGGTCTCGATCACCTCGACAAGGTGATTCACGTCGACCAGGCGCCCATCGGTCGAACCCCGCGGTCGAACCCCGCCACATACACCGGTGTTTTCGACAAGATTCGTACGCTATTCGCCGAGACAATCGAGGCAAAGGAACGCGGCTACGGGCCGGGGCGTTTCTCGTTCAACGTGAAGGGTGGGCGTTGCGAGAACTGCTCGGGTGACGGGACGATCAAGATCGAGATGAATTTCTTGCCCGACGTGTACGTCGAGTGCGAGGAGTGTCACGGTCAGCGCTACAACCGCGAGACACTGACGGTTCGCTACAAGGGGAAGAACATCTCTGAGGTCCTGAGTATGTCGATCGAGGATGCCGAGAAGTTCTTCTCGGCCATAACGTCGATTCACCGGTTCATGAAGACACTCTGTGACGTCGGACTCGGTTACGTGCGACTGGGACAGTCCGCGACCACGCTGTCTGGTGGTGAAGCTCAACGCGTCAAACTCTCCACCGAACTGCAACGACGATCCACGGGCCGAACCGTCTATGTGCTCGACGAGCCAACAACGGGCCTTCACTTCGAGGACGTGCGTCGCTTGCTCAATGTCCTACATACGCTCGTCGACAAAGGCAACACCGTGATCGTCATCGAACACAACCTGGATGTCATTCGATCGGCTGACCACGTCATCGACCTCGGACCTGAAGGCGGGGATCTTGGCGGACGCGTCGTCGCGACTGGTACACCGGAGGAAATCGCTCGCGTCAAGGAATCGCACACTGGTACGTTCTTGGCGGAAATCCTGAAATGACCGTCGACTGGCACCCGGAGCCTCGGTCGATACCGACCGACCCCGGCGTGTATCGCTTTTACGACGAAAACAACCGAATCCTCTACGTTGGCAAGGCGAAGGTTCTTCGCAACCGACTGTCGACGTATTTTCACAACCCCGCCGGTTTGATGGAGCGGACGGCTCGGATGGTGAAGACCGCTCGCCGGGTCGATTGGACGGTGGTAGGCAGCGAACTGGAAGCGTTGCACCTCGAGTTCACGTGGATCAAAGAGTTCCGTCCACCCTTCAACATTCAATTCCGCGATGACAAGGGTTATCCCTACCTCGCCGTCTCAATGGGCGAGGAATATCCGCGGGCGTTTCTCGCCCGAACGCGAGTCAAAGACGGCACCATTTATTTTGGTCCGTTTACGAAGTCCTGGGCGGTTCGCGAGACGCTCGACCTGTTGTTGTCGGTGTATCCGGTTCGGTCGTGCGAGAAGTCAACCTTCGCCAAGGCACGGCGAGACGACAGACCCTGTTTGTTGGGTGATATCGGGAAATGCGCTGCCCCGTGCGTTGACCGAGTCACCACCGTCGAGCACCGTGAATTGGCGCACAACCTCGTCGGTTACATGACGAAGCAGGACTCGACCGTGATCGACGACCTCGGTCACAAGATGACGGATGCGTCCGAACGCCACGATTACGAATCAGCCGCACGCTTCCGAGACCAACGCGCCGCCCTGCGGTCGATCGCAGAACGCTCCGCTGTCGTGTTGCGCGACGAACTCGACGTCGACATAATCGGTTTTGCGGCGAGCGAACTATCGGCCGCTATCGCGATTTTTCACGTCCGTAGGGGCCGCGTTCGTGGAACTCGTTCGTGGACCGTTGACACCGAACTAGAGATGGATCCCGCTGCGATTCTGGAACAAGCGATCGAAAACGTGTACGAACTTGATGCCCCACCCGCGCTGATTGACGTTCCCTTCGAACCGCAGTCGGCCGGGGTGCTCTGTGAATCGTTGTCGCAGCGTCGAAGCAACGCCAAGCTAAAGGGCAAAGTGAGGATCGCGGTTCCCCAACGCGGTGACCGCGCGACCCTTCTGACCAGTGTGACCAAGAATGCGATGCTTGCCCTTGGCGAACACGAGCTGCACCGCGCGCATGATTTTGTCGCGCGATCGAGAGCACTCGAGGACCTTCGGGACAACCTCGGTCTGCCCGAGGCGCCCCTGCGCTTCGAGTGCTGCGACATTTCCCATCTGGGTGGTACGGATATCGTGGGTTCGCTCGTCGCGTTCGAAGACGGATTACCCGTCAAGGATGACTATCGCCATTACGGCATCGCCGCGGCTCGAGACGACACCGAAGCGATGTACCAGCTCATTTCTCGGCGACTCGTGCGATTGGCGGAAGAACGTCCCGCGATGCGCTATCCGACAACGCTAATCCTCGTAGACGGCGGCCAGCCTCAGGTCAACGCAGCGGCACGCGCGCTTCGCGAGTCGGGGATTGACGGAATCGCGGTGGTCGGTTTGGCCAAACGTCTCGAGGAACTCTGGCACCCCAACAGTGATTACCCCGTGATTTTGCCCCGCGATAGTGACGCGTTGTACCTGGTTCAACGCGCTCGAGACGAAGCGCACCGGTTCGCTCTGCGATATCAGAAGTCGAAGCGCACAAAAGTATTGACATCGTCGCTCAACGAATTGGACGGCATCGGTCCGAAACGTGTCCAGGCCCTGATCGCGCACTTCGGAAGTCCCACCGCGGTCCGTGCCGCCTCAAAAGTCGAGCTACGTCAAGTTCCGGGAATAGGCGACGACACCGCCCAACGGATTTTGGATTCCCTGAACGCGGGCGAAACTCGCGGGTAGTCTGAATAGACCATGACCGACAGCGTCGCTCACATCATCATCGTCACCGGTATGTCTGGTGCGGGTCGATCAACCGCAGCGCACGCCCTTGAAGACGGTGGCTGGCGCGTCATTGACAATCTGCCGTCCCAACTTCTTCCGTCCCTCGTGGACATCGCCACGACCGAGGCAAGTGCGATGAAACGCCTTGCCGTTGTGGTCGATGTCCGCGGCGGAGAGAGCGTCGAGGAACTAGCACCTCTTGTCGAGACGCTTCGAGCCCAAACGAACCTTCGAGTTCTCTTCCTCGACGCCACCGACGCAGAGCTGATCAAGCGGTTCGAGAGCGTTCGTCGACCCCACCCATTGCAGGGTAACGGCACACTCATCGATGGAATTCGGGCGGAACGGGCTCGTCTCGAAACGCTCCGCGGGCATGCCGACGTCGTCATCGACACCACAGGACTCAATACCCACCAAACGACCACACTGGTTTTCGACACGTTTCGGTCGGATGACAGCGCAGAGGTCAACGTCGTCATTGAATCGTTCGGCTTCAAACACGGGCTCCCCGCGGACGCCGATATCGTGGGTGACGTTCGATTCCTTCCCAACCCGTTTTGGACCGAAACCTTGCGTGACGAGAACGGGCTACACCCCGATGTCTCAGCTTTTGTCCTGGGCCAGGCGGACGTTGAGCAATACCTCGACGGGCTCGTCCTCATGCTCGGCGCTACTCTTCGCGGATACGTGCGTGAGAATAAGCGCCACGCCACTATCGCCATAGGATGTACAGGTGGCAAGCACCGCAGTGTGGCTATCGCCGAGGAACTCGCAGGCCGCATCGCGACAATCCCCGGAGTAGCGGTCACCCGCAAACACCGCGACATTGGGCGCGTCTAGAAAGGGATTTCCACAGGATGTCATTGACAGCGGCGGTAAAGGATGAGGTGCTCGGTCTACCCGATGCTCCACCGTCGACGCGTCTCGCGGAACTCACCACGATTTTGCGCTTTGGCGGGGGATTGCACCTCGTTGGCGGCAAACTCGCCGTGGAGGTTGAGCTCGATCACGCCGGATCCGCTCAACGGGTTCGTCACTTGACTCACATCCTGCTCGGCGTGCCGTCCACCGCGACGGTAATCCCCGCAAACGCGAACAGGAAGGTCGAAACCGTTCGGGTGCTCGTGACAGAGGGAGCCGACCAACTGGCCCTAACCACGGGTTTGCTCGACACTCGTCGTCGCCCGGTACGCGGGCTGCCCAACAAACTCACCACGGCGCCGATCGGAGATCTGGTTGGCGTCCTGCGAGGCGCCTTCTTGGCACGCGGGATTGTTTCCGACCCCGGCCGCAGCCAAACAATCGAGATCGTCGCACCGACCAACGAGGCCGCGATGGCACTCGTCGGCGCGTGTAGCCGATGCGGAATTTCCGCCAAGACCCGCGACATCCGCGGGGGTTTCCGCGTGGTAATCCGCGACACCGAGGCGATTTCCGCATTTCTCAACTACATCGGGGCTGCAAAAAGCCTCGACAAATGGAGCGAAGCACGCGCAACCCGTGAGGTGCGCGCTAACGCGAACCGCCTGGTCAATTTCGACGACGCCAACCTTCGCCGGAGTGCTCAGGCCGCTGTCGCGGCGTGTGCCCGCGTCGAACGGGCCTTCGAAATCCTCGGCACCGACATTCCCGACCATCTTGCCTATGCTGGGCGACTTCGGCTCGACAATCGCGAGGCGAGTCTCGACGAACTCGGACACCACGCCACGCCGATCATGACGAAGGACGCTGTCGCGGGAAGAATCCGTCGCCTGCTCGCCATGGCGGACAAAAAGGCATCGGATCTCAGAATTCCCTCGACATCCGACGGCATCCCCGATTTAGACGATTAACCCCACCACCATCGAAAGGAAGACCATGCCCGTCTACACCCTCCCCGAGTTGACGTTTGACTATGCCGCTCTTGAACCGCATATTTCGGCCCGCATCATGGAACTTCATCACTCCAAGCACCACGCAGCATACGTGGCAGGAGCGAACGCTGCACTTGAGCAAATGGAGGAGGCCCGAGCAAACAATTCATTCGGAGCCATTAACAAACTCGAAAAGGATCTCGCTTTCCACCTTGGCGGTCACATCAACCACTCGATCTTCTGGACGAACCTTTCCGCCGACAGCACCGAAATCCCGGGAGGCGAACTCGCCTCCGCAATCGATGAGTTTTTTGGTTCGTTTGACGGCTTCAAAGCCCACTTCTCCGCCGCCAGTCTCGGAATCCAGGGGAGTGGCTGGGGAATCCTTTCGTGGGATCCGGTCGGTGCTCGACTAATCATCCAGCAGTTGTTCGATCAGCAGGCAAACACCGCTCAGGGAACCGTTCCTATCTTGCAACTGGACATGTGGGAACACGCGTTCTACCTGGACTACCAAAACGTCAAGGCCGACTACGTCACCGCGTTCTGGAATATCGTCAATTGGGACAACGTCGCACAGCGATTCGCCGCCGCTCGCGACCATTCCTCGGCAAGTTTGCTACTCTCGTAGGAGGTGGCGTTACCTGATTAGGGCACGCTACTTTTCGCATTCCCCTTCACATTCGCAACTCTCAGACAGGACCACTCGTGAGCGTCACAATCGGAATCAACGGCTTCGGTCGGATCGGACGCAATTACCTTCGTGCGGCTCTTGCGCAGGGCAGTAACCTTGACATCGTCGCGGTTAACGACCTCTCGGACACCAAGTCCCTGGCGACACTCCTCAAGTACGACTCGGTCAATGGTCGCCTCAACGCGGACGTCACCCACGACGACTCACACGTAATTGTGAACGGCAAAAAAATCAGAGTACTCGCCGAGAGAGACCCAGCACTGCTTCCTTGGGGTGAATTGGGTGTCGACATCGTCATCGAATCGACTGGCCGCTTCACGAACGTCACGGATGCACAAAAGCACATTGATGCTGGCGCGACCAAGGTTCTCATCTCTGCTCCCGGCACCGACGTGCACGGCACCTTCGTGATGGGCGTTAATCACGACACGTACAATCCCGACACTGACCACATCATCTCGAACGCGTCCTGCACCACGAACTGCCTTGCGCCGCTCGCCAAGGTCTTCAACGACGAATTCGGAATCGAGAACGGTCTCATGACAACGGTTCACGCCTACACGGCGGATCAGAACCTTCAGGATGGTCCTCACGAGGACTTGCGCCGAGCGCGTGCCGCCGCCATCAACATCGTGCCGTCATCGACCGGAGCTGCGAAGGCGATAGGGCTTGTTCTTCCGGAACTCAAGGGCAAGCTCGACGGATTCGCGCTTCGTGTCCCCGTTCCCACGGGTTCGATCACCGACCTCACCGTCGTGTCGAAAAAAACCGTAACAATTGACGAGGTCTTGGCTGCTTACAAGAGAGCGTCCGAGGGCTATCTCAAGGGGATCATGGCGTACACCGATGACCCCATCGTCTCGAGTGATATCGTCGGCGACCCGCATTCGTCGATCTTCGATGCTGGATTGGTGAAAGTCATGGGAAATACGGTCAAGGTCGTGTCGTGGTACGACAACGAGTGGGGATATTCCAACCGACTCGTCGACCTTACCGAGTATGTCGCCGAACGCCTCTAATGGCACTTCGCACGCTGGAAACGCTCGGGGCCGTGGGTGGCAAAACGGTTCTGGTTCGTTGTGATTTCAACGTTCCGCTGTCAGATGGAGTTATCACGGACGACGGTCGAATTCGCGCATCGTTGCCCACCATCGAGCACCTACTGAACGCGGGTGCAGCGGTCGTAGTGATGTCTCATCTGGGCAGGCCCGACGGGGTGGTCGACGCGCGTTACTCACTCGCACCCGTCGCCACGCGCCTGGCGGAACTCCTCACGGTTCCCGTCCATTTCGCAACCGACACGGTCGGTCCCGTAGCCCAAGAAACGCGAGCAGGGCTAATGCCCGGTGAAGTTCTCGTGCTCGAAAACCTGCGCTTTGATCCGCGTGAGACATCGACCGTCGATTCCGAACGCGTCGCGTTTGCCGCGTTATTGACCAACGGGGTCGCCGCTTTCGTTTCCGACGGCTTCGGAGTCGTTCACCGCAAACAGGCATCGGTGTACGAATCGGCCGAGGCCGTGCCCAGTGTGGCCGGACTTCTGGTCGCGTCCGAGACGGACGTTCTTCGCCGGCTCACGACGAATACCCAGCGCCCGTACACGGTTGTTCTAGGAGGTTCCAAGGTCTCTGACAAGCTCGGTGTCATCGAGCACCTTCTTCCCCGTGTAGACCGGCTCCTCATTGGCGGTGGGATGGCGTTTACGTTCATCAAGGCGATGGGTTTCAGCATCGGCGCGTCACTGTGCGAACTCGATCGTCTTGACATCGTGACGAAGTGCCTCGCCACGGCTCGGGAACTGGGCGTCGACATCATCCTGCCAACCGACGTCGTCGTCGCGAGTGGGTTCGCGGCGGACGCGGATTCGGTGGTGACGCGAATTGACGCGATCGAGGCCACACCGTTCGGTTCGTCGGGCATAGGTCTCGACATTGGACCCGACACAGCGGCACAGTTTGGAGAACTCATCGAATCGTCACATACGGTTTTCTGGAACGGCCCTATGGGTGTCTTCGAGATGCCGGCATTCGCTGACGGCACGCGTGCAATTGCCAAAGCCTTGACAAGGGTCGACGGACTCAGCGTTGTCGGAGGCGGCGACTCGGCGGCGGCTGTCCGCGCACTCGGCTTCGCTGAAACGTCTTTCGGACACATTTCAACTGGTGGAGGTGCCAGCCTCGAATTCCTCGAGGGCGCGTCACTGCCCGGACTGGAGGTACTCGGATGGTAAACCGTCGCCCACTCATCGCGGGAAACTGGAAGATGAACTTTGACCACTTGCGAGCGGTCGCGTTTGTGCAAAAAATCGCCTGGACCCTGAAAGACGCGAAGTTTGCTCCCACCGAGGTCGAAGTATCGGTTTTTCCACCGTTCACCGATATCCGCTCGGTCCAAACGCTCATCGAGAGTGACTCACTGGGATTCGCTTTCGGCGCGCAGGACCTCTCGCCATTTGACGATGGAGCCCACACTGGTGACATCTCTGGTGAATTCCTCGCGAAGCTCAATTGTCGATACGTGATCATCGGCCACTCCGAGCGTCGTCAGAATCACCACGAAGATGATGAGTTGATAACAGCGAAGACGAAGGCAGCCCTGCGACACGGGCTCGTGCCCGTGATTTGTGTCGGCGAAACCAGCGACGACCTCGACAAGTTCGGTGCGAGTGCGGTACCCGTCGGTCAGCTTCGGGCCGTGCTCGCGGAAATCCCGGCGGATTCTGAGATTGTTGTTGCCTACGAGCCCGTCTGGGCGATCGGTTCGGGTCAGGCCGCGACGCCCGCCCAAGCGCAGGACGTCTGTGCGGCTCTGCGGTCTGTCATCGCCGAATCTCTAACGCCCGAAACCGCGGACGCGACGCGAATCCTCTACGGAGGGAGTGTGAAGTCGGGAAACATCGCGACGTTCATGCGCGAGAAGGACGTCGACGGCGCACTCGTTGGGGGAGCCAGTCTCGACGCAGAAGAATTTGCCAAGATTGTGCAGTTCCCTCGGCACGTAATCGCATAAACTAGGACCATCATGGAAATTCTCTACATCACCGTGCAGGTAGCCCTCGCACTGACGAGCATCCTCTTGACGATGACAATTCTCTTGCACCGCGGTCGCGGCGGCGGCCTCTCGGACATGTTCGGTGGTGGTGTGACATCAAACCTCGGCTCGAGCGGTGTCGCGGAACGCAACCTCAACCGTCTGACGATCATCATCGCCATCATCTGGTTCCTCGCCGTCGTCACGATCGGGCTCTTCACCCGCTTCGGTCTGGTCTAGGTCCGGTCATGGCTGGAGGAAGCGCGATCCGCGGTACCCGCGTTGGCAGTGGTCCGATGGGAGAACACGACCACGGAAACCACGCCGAGCGCGTAGCGGTGTCCTACTGGGACGCCGCCGGCAACGAGACGGTCAAGCACTACGCGGCTGACGTCCCCGACGATCAAATCCCCGAGTTGATTGATTCCCCGACAACGGGGCTTCCGGCCGGTCGGAACAAAAACAAGCCACCCCAGCTGACGAAGCACGAACCGTACAAGACCCACCTCGCGTATGTCAAAGAGCGTCGCACGTTGGAAGAGGCCGACACGATTCTGTCCGATGCACTGCAACGCCTTCGGACTACGGGTAAGCCCTAGCTCGAAATTTGAGAGGCCGCGTCGGCATCGACCCAAACGACGGTCTCCTTGACACCGCGAAGAGCGGTCGCGGGAGTTTCCGACTGGGGCGCGTCCGCGACGATTCGTGCGACCGCAGCAGACTTGTCCGCACCCGACGCGACAATCCACACACGCTCTCCGCGATTCAACACGTCGAAAGTGAATGACAAGCGTTCCGCTGGCGGTTTAGGAGAGTTCGCCACTGCGATCACGTCTTCGCCCTCGCCGTGGGGGAGTCCGGGAAACAGACTCGCCGTGTGACCATCGGGACCAATCCCGCTGAGAACGACATCGAAATTCGGGAAACCGTCGACGTGCTCTGCCAGGAACTCGTCACGTGCATCGCCAACCGTCTGTCCGTGATTGGAAGGGAACGTGTGCAGGTTTGAGGCGGGTATCGCGATGCCCGAGAACAGGGCATCCCGCGCCTGCTGCTCGTTGCGATCCGCGTGCCCAGCCGCGACGAATCGTTCGTCACCCCACCACACATGAACCCGTGTCCACTCGACCTCGGTGACGAGAGGGGACTGCGCTAGAGCAGCGAGTGTGCCGATGCCAACGGTGCCGCCTGTCACAACGATGTCTGCACGTCCACGGGAAGCCACGGCAGATTTCACTGCCGTCGCAAGTTCTGCCGCGACACGATCCTCGACGGCTGACCGTGTCGGCAAGACCTCGAGTCGACGAAACATCAGATGAGCTCCGATTCTGCCACGAGTAACGGAATTCCCTCGGTGAGGACGCGACCAAAAACGACGTCCGCGTCAAGTCGGCGAAGTTCTTCCGTCAGACAATCACCGAGGCCTCGAAGGGGCAGAGAAATCGCGTGGTCCGGCTGTCCCGGCTGTTGAAGCCGTGCGAAGCCAGGCTCGGTGCGCTCCAACACGATCGACCCCGAGTTGGTCATGATGTCGACGCGGATGATGTTCCCCAACTCGCTTTTTCCCTCCAGCGCCAGTTCAACAGGGACTTTGAGCTCACTTCGCAACCACGCGGCAAGCAGAATCGGCGCCGAGTTGTCCAAAGCTCCGGAAACCTTTGCTCCCGTGATTCCCAGATCGACGCCCGTGTCGAGTGTCGCGGCCAACAACCCTCGCCACTGGGTGATTCGTGTCCAACCCAGGTCCACATCTCCTGGCTCGTATGCTTCGGCCAGTATTCTCAGCAATTCGACGGGGTTTGACGCCGTGATGGTGTCGGCGATGCGGTGCCCGGCGACGCGCCCGAGTGACGTTTCCGACATCCGTAGCGGGGCGGCGTCAGGCCACCACGCAACCATCGGCGCATCGGGCAGTAGCAGACCGTTGATGAGACCTTGGGGGTCGCCGACCAACTCGTCTGACGCATTGAGGACGATTACCTCGCTCGCGCCGGCGTCGCCACCAAGACGAATTTCCGCGTTGAGCGGAACCGTTTGGTTCGCGTCCGAGACATTGTTGATAACGATAATTCGCATGGGATGTTCCCGCGACGCTTCGTTGGCAGCCGCGATAACCTTTTCGACCTTGTCATCGGTCGTCGTGATTACCAGGGTCAACACGCGGCCCAGTGCCACCGCGCCACCGTCCTCCCGTGCCTGTTGGAGTGCCCGAAGAATGTCCGCCACGGAGGTGTTCGGAAGGGGGATGATCACGGACGTCTCCATTCGCGGCCGTCGCGGCGCATCATGTCGTGGGCCGATTCGGGACCCCACGAGCCAGGCGCATACATCTGGGGTTTGCCATTTGCCGCCCAGAATTCCTCGATCGGATCGAGTACCTTCCAGGATAATTCCACTTCTTTATGGCGCGGAAACAGTGGTGGGTCTCCGAGCAACACGTCGAGAATCAGGCGCTCGTAGGCTTCGGGGCTCTCCTCGGTGAACGCATGTCCGTAGCCGAAGTCCATCGTGACATCGCGGACCTGCATCCCCGCCCCGGGTACCTTCGACCCAAACTTCATCGTTACGCCTTCATCCGGCTGCACCCGAATCACGAGGGCGTTTTCGGACAGGCTCGTCACCTGGCCCTCCTCAAACAGGTATTGCGGGGCGCGCTTGAAGACGACGGCAATCTCGGTGACTCGGCGACCGAGCCGTTTTCCCGCGCGCAAATAGAACGGAACTCCACTCCAGCGTCGAGTGTCGATGTCGAGCCGCAGCGCTGCGAAGGTCTCGGTGACGGACTCCGGGTTCATGCCCTCTTCATCGAGGAATCCGGGAACCTGCACACCACCCTGCCAGCCACCCGAGTACTGCCCTCGCGCGGTAGCGGTGGACAGGTCGGCGGGGAGTTTGATGGCCGAGAGCACTTTTTCTTTCTCAGCGCGCAAATCTGCCGCGTCGAACGACACAGGTTCTTCCATCGCTGTGAGAGCGAGAAGTTGCAGGAGGTGATTCTGGATGACGTCGCGTGCAGCGCCGATTCCGTCGTAATAGCCGGCTCGCCCTCCGACACCGATGTCCTCGGCCATTGTGATCTGGATGTGATCTACGTATTTCGAATTCCAGATGGGTTCGTAAAACATGTTGGCAAATCGCAGCGCGAGGATGTTCTGAACCGTCTCTTTGCCGAGGTAATGGTCGATCCGGAACACGGAATCGGGTGGGAACACGGATTCCACCACCTCGTTGAGTTCGCGGGCGGTCTTCAGGTTCGAGCCGAACGGTTTTTCGATAACGACCCGACGCCATTCGTTTTTTTTGGGAGTGGCGAGCCCCGAGCGCCGCAGTTGTTCCGTTACGAGCGGGAAGGAGTGCGGTGGGATCGACAGATAAAACGCGTGATTGCCCATCGTGCCGCGTTGTCGGTCTAGTTCGGCAATAGTCTCGCCGAGACGGTCGAACGCTGCGTCGTCGTCGAAGTCTCCGGCGACAAATCGAATACCGTCAGCCAACTGCCGCCAGACGTCTTCGCGAAAGGGTGTTCGGGCGTATTTCGTCACCGATTCGCGAACCACCTCCATGAAATCCTCGTCTTTCCAGGCTCGTCGCGCAAAGCCGACCAACGCAAAACCAGGCGGGAGCAAGCCTCTGTTGGCGAGGTCATACACGGCCGGCATGAGCTTTTTGCGAGAAAGGTCACCCGTAACCCCGAAGATCACGAGCCCCGAAGGACCGGCAATTTGACCTAATCGCCGGTCGAGCGGATCCCTCAGGGGATTGACGAAGGTCACGAAGCGGTCCCCACGCGCCGCAGCGTGGCAACGAGAGCCGTGAGATGGGAAAAGCCATCCACCGTCAGAGTTAAAACAGGCCGTTCGTGCGTGGCGAGAACTGTTGCATCTCCGCGGGCCTGTGCCTCGAGCAACACACCAAACGTGAAAGGTTGCCCTGGCACGTCGCGGTCGTTCGTCCCTCTTTCGACGATCTGGATGAACACTCCCTGGGCCGGTCCACCCTTGTGGTACTGCCCTGTGGAGTGGAGAAAACGCGGTCCCCATCCGAACGTCGTGGGTCGACCTCCGCTCGCCACGGCGATAGTGTCCCGTATGGTTTCGAGCCCTGAACCGGCTTCGCGATCCGCGTAGCCGTGAATCGACACGTAGCCGTCGTCCGCAACGAGAGACAGAAGTTCACGCACTGCTGCCGGAACCGTGGTCGAGGCTGTTTCATAACCGAGCGCGCTCATCGCCACCGCGCCATCGTGCGCAAACGGCACCCGCGCGTCGGGAGTTCCATCAAGGAATGTCCGCGCCGCAATCTTGGCCGATTCGACATCTGGCTGGTCGAAGGGGTTTATCCCGAGGAGTCGGCCGGCAACCGCAGTCGCGACCTCCCACGTGATGAGCTGCGCGCCGAGCGTTCCCGCAACGGTCACCGAGTCGCCCGAAGCGCTCTCGTCAGAATCGAGGATGTGAACGGGAAGGAGATCAGTGACAGAAAGGTCGGGAGCGCGCGGTTCGAGAACAACGGGAAGGATTCCCGTCTCGTTCTTTCCCGTGGACTCAGCAACGAGTTGCTCAATCCACTCGCCGATGCCGACGATGGAGGACTTCGTCGACAGGATTCCGATCTTGTCGCGCCGTGGCAGAGTACCGGCCATAGCCGCG
>Ga0164295_10000281_pt1 | contig 43436 bp, 42 predicted proteins | sample GEODES006metaG_FD_111798 | JGI IMG/M metagenome (GOLD analysis project Ga0164295, IMG submission 111798) | Oligotrophic lake water microbial communities from Sparkling Lake, Wisconsin, USA - GEODES006 metaG | ecosystem: Environmental > Aquatic > Freshwater > Lake | place: USA: Sparkling Lake...
ATAAGAAAGATGGAAAGCAGGAATTTCATGGGCATAAATAAACGTCCGATGAAGAGAAGAACTTCCAAGGTCTTCTAACGACAAGGCAACTATTACGAGATTGCCTTTAGTTTAATTATAAAGAGGATGGCGCAACTTGTCCGCCGAGCGTGAGTTACAGAGTGCAAATCCCACACCGCCTATGAATTCCCATTGCTTCAATCGCCGCGACTTTCTGAAGACGACCAGCAACGGTTTTGGTTACTTAGCTTTTGCGGCCTTGGCACAACAAAATGCCCTTCGTGCCCGCGCGCCATTGACCGTTAAACAGCCCCACTTTCCTGCCCGCGCTAAGCATGTCATTTTCCTTTGCATGCAGGGTGCTCCATCGCATGTGGATCTGTTGGATTACAAGCCGAAACTCATGGCTGATAGTGGTAAAAACGCGCCTTCTGCTGCTGGTCGCTACGGTCAGGCCAAGCTCATGAAGTCTCTATGGAAATTCAATCAGCATGGCAAAAGTGGCCTTTGGATTTCTGAGCTTCTGCCCAATCTCGCCAAACATGCGGATGACCTTTGCATCATTAATTCGATGTCCACCGACTTGCCTGCTCATCCGCAGGCCTTTACCCAACTACACACAGGCACCACCCAGTTTGTTCGGCCCAGCCTCGGTGCCTGGGCACTCTATGGACTTGGCACTAGTAATGAAAATCTACCTGGATTCATTACCATCAATCCCCCTGGAAACGCGACTCGCAGCTATGGAAGCGCCTTTTTGCCTGCCATTTATCAGGGGACTAAAATCGGCGGTAACGCCCTGTCTGGAGCAGGCGGCTTAGGCCGGCGCTACGGTGGCGTTAGTGAGCAAGCCAGCATCGCCAACATCAAAAACCCTCGTCTTAGCAACGAAGCTCAACGAACTCAGCTCGATCTGGTGCAGTCACTGAACCAATCGCGCAAGGCTTTGGATGGCGGTGTCAGTGCCGAGGTCGAAGGCGTGATCGAATCCTACGAGCTTGCTTTCCGAATGCAGGCCGAAGTCCCTGAAGTTTTAGATATCAGTCAAGAATCGAGTACCACCAAAGCCCTCTACGGCATCAATGATGCTGAAACCGACACCTTTGGAAAACAATGTCTCATGGCGCGCAAGCTCGTCGAAGCAGGCGTCCGTTTCATTGAGATTACCCATGGTAACTGGGATCAGCACTTTAATCTCAAAGCGACTCTGGAACGCAATACCAATGCCATTGACAAACCCGTCGCAGGCCTGCTTGCTGATCTTAAAGCACGCGGAATGCTCAAAGATACCCTCGTCATCTGGGGTGGGGAGTTTGGCCGCACACCTCATAGTCAGGGCGACGATGGCCGCGATCACAACAATAAAGGTTTCACCATGTGGATGGCTGGTGGTGGCGTCAAAGGCGGCATGAATTATGGCCAAACAGACGACTATGGCTATGAGGCCATTGAGAACAAAATGCACATTCACGACTGGCACGCCACCGTTTTAGACCTCATGGGACTCGATCACGAAAAACTCACCTATCGCTATGCTGGTCGGGACTTTCGTCTTACGGATGTCTATGGCACAGTGGCCAAAGAGATCATGGTATCATGAATTTAGCTTTGCAGGACAGCAGCACGGACGAGCTGAAACTTTTATTTTAAGGCACGTTTAAGGGCGTTGGCAGTCATTCGTTGAACTCGTTCATCGGGACCATGTGGCCGTGAATAGTGACTCCAGGGAATCATGTGACCTGGGGGTGAACTCAATCCCTGACTCCAAAAGATAGTGGACGCATTGAAGACGATATTGCCGGCGGGACCTTCAAAAACTGTAGCGGCATACTGACCGAGGCGAGCCCCGCTTGCCCATACATTGCCCTGCGCCACGACATCCAGACCTTGCCTCTGCGTGTCTGGATCACCATGGAACTCCCAACCAACAAGACCGGGAATACTCTCTCCCATCTTCATGCCGGTGCCCTCAAAGAGCCAATGATCTGATAGGGCACAGGTCCAGTCACCACCACCATTGAATGGCACAATGGTGCGTGCTCCGATGATGTCACGCTCATCTGGACCAGGTTTTTCAAACGGGCCTAACACCTTGGCATAGGCCTTTTGTTCTTCTTCGCGAAACTCACCAAAACATGTTTCACGAGTCAGGCGTCGGTTAGGCTTGCCATCAGCATTTGGGCTGAAAGGCGTGACCATGTAAACATCGTTCGCTGATAGCCAGAGGATGCTCAGTCCCTTTTCGATGGCCTGTTTGATGTTTTCAAATTGGCGTAAATCCCAGTATTCATCGTGTCCCACGCTGATCATGGTCTTGACTCGCGCAAGATTGGCCGGATCAAGATTATCTGAGTTTGAACAATAGGTAACATCATAACCTTCCTTTTCTAACCAGTAGCAAAGTGGGTATTCCCATAGCAAAAACTCACCACTGCCCATGCTCAATGGATTGTCCAGAATTTGGTTATACTTCCCATAAGGTCGGTCAAAGCTAACGCTGACTCCCGGTGCATGAGCAGCACATGGATCTGTGTAGAGGGATTCATTCACAGGCCAACGATTGTAGGCCTGCCAGGTATTGTCACTGCATTGAAAGAGTATGTCAGCAGGTCGATCATCTGTGACGATAAAGATGAGGTAACTCTGCCAATACGGCTCCGCGTTCGGAACTTGGTCATTGGGTATCGTCGTTAACCTTCCCAGATAGACGCCGCTTGGCCAATCAGTCGGGATTTTTAAAGTCGTGCATGCATCCCATGAGCATTCACGCAGACGATTTTCACCCATCTCTGGCACAGGCTGCATCGTGCCTTCAAAAGGCCCGAGTGTGCTCATCAATCGCGACCCTGCGCCGCCGTAATAACCCATGCGAAAGAGATCGATGGTGAACTTGGCGACTGGCCTCGTGCTCACAAAAAAGTCGATCGTTTCACCTGCTTTCACCGATTGATGTGAGCAGTAACCTTCGATCAAAGAGGTGCGGAAAGACTTCGCATTCTCTGGCATCATCCGTGTCAGCTGAAAGCTTGCTCCTGCCTTGGTATTTTCATTTCCGATGAGATCAGGCTGCGCAGAGCTAATTGCAGACTTAGCCGAGCTTGTCCCAGCTAGGGCTGCTGCACCTGTGGTTTTGAGAAAGTCGCGTCGATCCATGAAGATCATACGTGTTTCAGAGGGGTCTATTGCAGGTGTCAGAAAGCTTCTCCAGTCTCACTCTGCGGATCGCAGATCCGTGGGAGATCGGCCGCTCCACGCTTTAAAAGCGCGTGAAAAATGAGCAGCGCTTTTGTAGCCGAGCTCACTGGCTACGGCCTTCACCTGTGCTTCAGGCTGACGTAGCTTGATCGTCGCTTGCGACATCTTGAGGCGCGTCAAACAGGTCAACGGAGTCTCATCATCATAGCGCTTGAATAAACGTGTGAGATAAGCGGCTGAGACGTGGCAGCTCATGGCTGCCTGTTCGATACTGCTGAGAACGGGATAGTTTCGCAGCATATGTCCACGACAGCGCAGGTAGGTCGCATAGGCAGGATCAAATTTCGTCGCAGCCGGCTGACGACTCTCCGCACACAGCACCATGGCATATTCTAGAGCAGCGCTTGCAGCTCGTAAGCCAAGAACTCCACCACGCAGAGCATGGTCGATGACATCCTCCAGAAGAGAACCTACGCGGCTGGCATTGAGCACCCGCACTAAATGACCTGATTGCAGGTTAAGTTCCTCCAACAACAAGGCGGCTCGTTGACCCGTAAAGTTGAAAAAATACTTCACCATGGGTTCCTCAGCATCCGATTCTATGACATGCGGCGTGACTGAATCAAAGAAGAAAGCATGGCCGACACTTAGCTCGTGGCGACGACCTGACAGGGTGACATGTCCTTTCCCTCGGGAGACAAATTCAAAGGCAAGAAAGGGAAAGCTTCCGCGATCCACTTTAAAATCAGCAGCGCACCATTCACAGCCTCCGCCTACCAAGCAAAAAACTGACGGTATTGTCTGTCTATGACGCCAGTCTGGCAAAAAGAAGCGCCTAGTACGCACGACTTGAGTGGAGAAATAGTCAGCTTGTTCGGCTACTGGCATATCAACATCTTGTCAGGGCAGTCAAGAATCGTCAAGCAAGCGCCAAGGATGATCAGAACCTGTTGATTGCGTTTAATCCGGTGACTTGTTGGCTCAATTCATGTCCCAACCTCTCTCCGGCATCATCCCGCCGCTCGTCACGCCTTTGCGAGATCGCGATACTCTCGACTGCGCCGGTTTGGAGCGCCTCATCGAGCATCTCATGAGCGGTGGTGTGTCTGGCCTCTTCATCCTCGGCACTACGGGAGAAGGGCCAAGCCTTAGCTATCGGTTGCGACGTGAATTGATCGAAAAGACCTGCCAGCTCACGAAGGGGCGTGTCCCAGTGCTCGTGGGTATCACTGATACCTCCTTCACCGAGAGCGTGAATCTTGCCAAATACTCTGCCGATGCCGGAGCCACGCATGGGGTGCTTGCGCCGCCTTATTACTTCCCCGCCGCAGCGCCGGAGATGCTGGAGTATGTGCAGGACCTCGTCGCCGAGATGCCGCTGCCACTGTTTCTCTATAACATGCCCGGTTTGACGAAGGTGAGTTTCGAGATCGATCTTGTGCGCCGTGCTTTGGACATGCCTGGCGTGTGTGGCGTCAAAGACAGTTCGTGTGACATGATCTATTTCCACCGCTTGATCGAGGTCGCCAAGGAACGTGCCGATTGGAGCGTGCTTGTCGGTCCCGAGGAACTTACCGCTGAGGCTGTGCTACTCGGTGGCCACGGAGGCATCAATGGCGGTGCCAATTTGCACCCGAAACTCTATGTCGAAATGTATCAAGCCGCCGCTGCGCAGGATCTGCAACGCACGCGTGAGCTTCACGCGAAAGTCATGCAGCTTGCCGGTGCCCTCTACACTGTCGGCAAGCACAAGAGCGCCATCATCAAAGGCATTAAATGCGCTCTTAGCTTCCTTGGTATCTGCGAAGACCACATGGCCGAGCCGTTTCATCGTTTTCGCGACACTGAGCGGGAAATAATTCGTGAAAGACTCACCGTCCTAGATCTCTTGTAACTGGTTACATGAATACGTCTTCCCTCTGCATGCTTGCCTTTTTAACGGTGACTCTGCTATTTGCCGATCCAGCGATCCTGAAAACCGAGTTCATCTACGATACCGGCCCATATCCTTCTATCCACGCCACCACCATCGTGGAGACGCCCTCAGGTCTTGTTTCCGCCTGGTTTGGTGGCACGGCAGAAAAAAATCCTGATGTCTGCATTTATGTCTCGCGTCTCGTCGATGGCAAATGGACTGAAAGCATCGAAACCGCCAACGGCGTGCAGGCGGATGGTTCGCGGCATCCGACTTGGAATCCTGTGCTGTTTCAGCCAAAGGATGCGCCGTTGATGCTCTTCTACAAAGTCGGTCCTTCGCCGAGCACTTGGTGGGGTGAATTCAAAACGAGTAAGGACGGTGGTAAATCCTGGTCTGCTGCCCAAAAGCTGCCGAAAGGCATCTTCGGTCCCATCAAGAACAAACCTGTGCAGCTCACCAATGGCGACATTCTTTGTCCAACAAGCAATGAGACCGATGAGAAGCCGAGCAGGTGGGCCATTTACTTCGAGCGCACTAGCGATCTCGGCAAGACGTGGACTCGCACGGAACTCCTTCACGATGGCGTTCAGGTCGGAGCTATTCAGCCGAGCATCTTGCTCTTAGGTGGCGACAAACTCCAAGCCGTGGGCCGCACGAAGCAGGGCAAAGTCTTTCAAATCACCTCCGACGACGCGGGCAAGACTTGGGACGAGATTTCACTCACCGATCTGCCAAACCCCAACTCCGGCACCGATGCCGTTACACTGGCTGATGGCCGTCACTTGCTTATCTACAACCACACCGCTAAGGGCCGCAGTCCGCTGAATCTTGCTGTGAGTAACGCAGCCAAGAGCTGGGAGGCCGCGCTTGTTTTTGAAGAAGAACCCAAAAAAGAGTTCAGCTACCCAGCCATCATCCAGACGAATGACGGCCTCGTCCACATCACCTACACTTGGCAGCGAAAGAAGGTGAAGCATGTGGTCGTCGATCCAACCAAGCTAACGACCAAGCCCATGCTCGATGGGAAGTGGCCATAGTTTAGGCAGTGTTAGTTGTGCGATGGATCTGGGGCTTTGAAGGCTCTAAAGCAGATCGTTGATGGCAGAGCGTGTCAAACCGCCCGCTCGAGTTTCTCATTGATGCGCGCTACGAGTGAGTCCAGCAGTTCGCTATTCCCGAAACGCTCGACAACGCCTGCGAGGAAGCCTTCGATGATGAGCTTGCGGCTTTCGCTGTCGCTGATGCCGCGGGCTTTGAGGTAGAAGAGTTCTTCGTCGCTGATCGGACCGCTGGTGGCGCCATGGCTGCATTTGACCTGATCAGCGTTGATTTCGAGACCCGGGAGGCTGGTGGCCTCGGCTTCGTTGCTGTTGAGCAGGTTCCGGCAGGTCTGGTAGGCGTCGGTATAGTGGGCCCCTTCATCGACAATGATGAGGCCGCTGAAAATGCTGCGGGATTGTCCGTAAAGGGCGTTTTTGTAGAGCAGGTCGCTGGTAGCGTGTGGGGCTTTGTGGCGCTGAAGCGTGCGCTGATCGACGATTTGATCGCCGATGGGCAAAGAGACGCTGAGCATGTCGCTGCGGGCACCTTGGCCGACGAGGTCGCTGACGCTCTCGCTGCGGCTGAAGGAGGCACCGAGCTGCACCTGGAAGCTTTTCACGCTGGCATCGCGTCCGGCTGTGATGCTTGAAAGATGCAGCGCTTGAGCGTCATCGGCCAGCTCCTGGCAGGCGGCGTAAGTGATTTTGCTGCCGCTGCCGCCGACGAGATCGGCGATAGCGAGGCTGAGGCCGCCTTCACCTACTAGACTGCGGTAATGATCGACGACGCTCACCTGTGAGTTGTCGCCGGTGACGACAAGCGTGTGCGGAAAGATGGCTGCGTGATCGCCGACGACCCAATGAAAGATTTCGACGGGCTTTTCGATCACGACGTTCTTCGGCACGATGATGACGGTGCCGGCTTTGACATGCGCCAGATGCAGCGCGGCGAATTTTCCGGACCCCAGTGCCTGATCAGCCTTCATGAAATGCTGCTGAAGCACATCAGCATGAGTATTCAGGGCTTCCGCAAAGCTGACGCAAACGACACCGGCTGGAATGCTGCTCGTGTCGGACTCGATAAGCGTGTCATTAACGAAGACAAAGCGTGCGGCGCGTTCTTTGAGGCCTTCCGTGGCTGAGAGCGCGGCTTTGGACTGCTCAGCAGTCGGTGCTTTGGCCGGAGCATGATCGGCGAGCTCGATCTTCTTCGCGTTCGAGTAGCGCCAGTTTTCGTCTTTCAGGCCCGGCAGAGGTAAGGTCTGGAATTCGGTCCACGCGGCATTGGAACGGGTGGTGAACCAGTTAGGGGCGACTGTGAGAGCAGTTGGAGAGATGGCGAGGAGACCGGTGAGGGTGTCGGAGGGGGCAGTAGGCATTGAACGGGAGAAATGACGAATGACGAGATCAGGAGATGGCAAATGAGAGGTTAGCCGACGCTGTCTTCCATCTCCAGATCGATGAGCCGCTTCAACTCCACGCTATATTCCATCGGGAATTCCTTCACGAGGTCATTGATGAAGCCGTTGACGCTGAGGCTCATGGCTTCGGCTTCGGAGAGGCCGCGTTGCATGAGGTAGAAGATTTGATCGGCGCTGACCTGGCTGACGCTGGCTTCGTGCTGGGTGCTGTGTTGATTACCCCGGACGCTGATGGCGGGGTAGGTATCGGTGTGGCTGTTGCTGTTGATGAGCAGGGCGTCACACTCGGTGTTGTTTTTGCAGCCTTTGAGGTGCTTGGGGATGTGCACCAGGCCGCGATACGTCGAGCGGCCCTGGCCGATGGAGATGGATTTGCTGATGACATTGCTGGTGGTGTCATCGGCAGCGTGGACCATTTTGGCGCCGGTGTCCTGATGCTGGCCGCTGTTCGCCAGAGCGATGCTGATGACTTCGCCACGGGCGCGTTTGCCCTTCATGATGACGCCTGGGTATTTCATGGTGAGGCGGCTGCCGATGTTGCAGTCGATCCAGCGCACTTCGGCGTCTTCCATGGCGATGCCGCGCTTGGTGACGAGGTTGAAGACGTTGCTGCTCCAGTTCTGCACGGTGACGTACTGGATCTTGGCGCCTTTGAGGGCGACGAGTTCGACGACGGCACTGTGTAGCGTGGCGGTCTCAAACTTCGGCGCGGTGCAGCCTTCCATGTACATGACCTCGCTGCCTTCATCGCAGATGATGAGCGTGCGTTCAAACTGGCCGAACTGCTCGCTGTTGATGCGGAAGTAGGCCTGAAGCGGGTGCTTCACCTTCACGCCGGGTGGCACGTAAATAAACGAGCCACCGCTGAAGACGGCGCTGTTGAGCGCGGAGAATTTGTTGTCACCGGTGGGGATGACCTTGCCGAACCATTTTTTGAAGATCTCGGGGTGTTCTTTGAGACCTTCGCTGCTGTTCACAAAGATAACGCCCTGCTCGGCAACGGCGGCTTTGATGTTCGAGTAAGCTGCTTCGGAGTCGTATTGCGCTTCGACGCCTGAGAGGAACTTACGTTCCTGTTCGGGGATGCCGAGACGATCAAATGTCTTTTTGATGTCCTCTGGCACATCGTCCCAAGAGCGCTTCGGCTTCTGACCATCGCTGAGGTAGTAGCGGAATTCGTCAAAGTGGATGTTTTCCAGATCCTTCGTGGCCCAATGAGTTGGCATAGGCTTGTCCTGGAAGATCTTGAGCGCCTTGTGACGGAACTCACGGACCCAATCAGGGTCATCCTTCACGTCGCTGATGTAATCGACGGTCTTCGACGTGATGCCGAAGCCGGAGTCGAACTTGTTGCGTTCTGGGAAAGTGAAATCGCCGATATTATCGACCTTGATATCGGAGATGTCGTTGTCTGGGGCAGTGACCATGAAGTTAGAGAGTTAAGTGTTTGGTTTTAGTGATTAGTGGCTGCGAGAGCAGCGAAAGGGACTTCGAGTGGCACGCCGTTGAGCCAGAGTTCGGAGGCGGCGATGTCCATGTCATCATTCCAAACGGCACCGAGGCCATGAGGGTCAGTTTGCACAGCACGGAAGTAAGCCGACTCCTTCAGTAGCTGAAACATCGGTAGCGCGAGATGCGGACGGAAATCGTAGCAGCGCTGCTCACCATTGTGAAAGGAGCACAAGAGTTGATAGTCCGGCAACGCTTTGACGGATGCAAGGCTTGGGTAGTCTTTCCATTCTTCGTTCATCAGTCGAGGCCTGGGATTTGTTTAAACTCGCGACTGTCCCACATCTCCAGCAACTCCTGCTGGTGCTCGGAAGCCCATTCTTTAATCAACCGCAGGGAGCGGGGCGAAAGATCACCCTTAATAAGCTCCAAGGTGCGGATGTTGATCCAGCCGATTTCGTCACCATGCACAGCGTGAAAATGCGGCGGATTGTGTTCCGAAAAGAACATCTTGATGCTAATGCCGAAGAATCTGGAAACGGTGGGCATGGTGATGAGGAAACGATGATTTAAGCCGCAGCCGCCAATGGCTCCTCGACCACCCAGTCGTAGCCGCGTTCTTCGAGTTCGAGCGACAGCTCTTTGCCGCCGGTTTTGACGATGCGGCCGTCTTTGAGGACGTGGACGATGTCGGGCTGAATGTAGTTCAGCAGGCGCTGGTAGTGGGTGATAACGAGGAAGCCGCGGTTCTCGCTGCGCATGGCGTTCACGCCGCGGGAGACGATCTTGAGAGCGTCGATATCGAGACCGGAATCGGTTTCGTCGAGAATGGCGTATTTTGGCTCCAGCATCATGAGCTGGAGGATCTCGTTGCGCTTCTTTTCGCCGCCGGAGAAGCCTTCATTGACACTGCGGCTGGTGAAGCTGCGGTCCATCTCGAGTTGGTCCATGCGGGCGTAAAGCTGCTTGTAAAATTTCACGGCGTCAATGTCCTCGCCCTTGGGCAGGCGGGCCTTCAGCGCGGCGCGGAGGAAGTTGGCGTTGCTGACGCCGGGGATCTCATGCGGGTATTGGAAGGCAAGGAACAAGCCGGCGCGACTGCGGGCATCGACGGCCATGTCGAGGATGTTTTCGCCATCGAGGAGGACTTCGCCACTGGTGACTTCGTAGTCTTCGTGGCCACAGAGAACTTTGCTCAGCGTACTTTTGCCAGAGCCGTTCGGTCCCATGATGGCATGGACTTCACCGGGGTTGATGGTGAGGTTCAGGCCTTTGAGGATTTCGCGGCCGGGGATCTGAGCGTGGAGGGATTTAATTTCGAGGGACATGAGGGAGGGTAAATGATGATGATTGAGTGGCGCAGGCGTCGCAGGTACCGTGGATGGCGAGGTCGGTGCGGCTGACGCGGGTGCCTTTGGGCAGGTTCCAAAACTTGGCGGGGTCGAAATCGCTGGCTGGATGGGCGTCGATGACCTTGCCGCAGGTTTCGCAATGGAAGTGGACGTGCTCGTGGAGGTTCGCGCAGTAGCGGGATTGGCCGCGCTCGAGGTGGACGAGCTTGATCAGGCCGTGGGTAGTAAGATGCTCCAGGCAATTGTAAACCGTGGCCAGTGAGATGTGCGGAGAGCGGCTTTTTACCCGATCCAGGATATCGTAGGCTGTTGGGTGATCGGTCGAAGAGGCGAGAACGTCAAAGACTTCACGACGGTGGGGGGTGAGACGCACATCCGATCCCAACACGGCAAGGCGACAGTCCAGAGCGGTTGGTTTGCTGGGAGCCCGTGTAATTGAAGGTGTCATTGCACTTTAGAATTAGAATGATTCTAAATGTATGGAAAACGCTGATTTAGCAAGCGCGGATGCTGGAGTTCTATGAAAAACCAGTTTGGACCACGCTGATTGGACTCAGTCTTCGACCCCAAGTTTGACTTTGAGACGGTTGAGTTGGGCTTTGAGGATCTCGATCTCCATTTCCATGCGCTGCTTCCAGGCCTGATCTTCAGCCGTAGCAGGTGCTGCCACCGTCATGGAGGCTGTATGAACGATTTCTTGGGTGGGGGCTGAGCCACCAGGTTCTCCTGTGAGCAGTTGTGCCCACTGCGCCACTCGCCGTCCGGGTCCTGCTGGTAGGCAGGCAACGATGGGTCCTTCGCTGTAAGTGACCAGCTTCATCAGCTCTGCTTCCACGCTTTCGAGATCGGGAAAGGAACAGAGGCGCTCCGTGCGCTGACGAAGCTCGCTCAAGGTCTGTTCTCCGCGCAGGAGCAGCACGCTTAAGAGACAGATCGTTGGCTTTTCCAAGCCAACAAACTTGGTGCGGATGTTGTGGCGGAATTTATTCACTCGCCCACCGACGACGGTCACTTGGAAAACCCAGCCACGTGTTTTTAAGGCCTCGGTGGTCCGCAGGACGGCGGATTCGTCCAGCGCCATGATGGGGTCGCGGTTGGTGGTCTGATTGCAGGCGGCTGTGAGTGAGTTCAGCGTGAGCGGGTAGTAATCGGGGAGCGTGATTTCCTTTTCAATCAGGCAGCCGACGATTCGGGCTTCGAGGGGGCTTAGTAGAGGAGGCGCGTCAGACATGAGTGTTGATCATCAGCTGTTCCGTGAATTTTCTCTTCTTAACAAGCGGCAAAGATACATTATCAGTCGATTGTGCGGCTGCTAAGTTCTTAGGGCTGTGATCCGAGGCAATTTGAGCAGCCAAGTGCATGCAACCTTCACCCCTGCCAAGGGGCTGTTTATTTAACCTTGGCTGTCTTTGGGAGAAAGACCTTTCGATCCCAGTTTCTTTTCAGCGCCTCGGGGCTGACCTCATTGGCCACTCCGGCGGCGGGCACTTCCATTTTAGCGGTCCAGAGAATGGCATTGAGGATCAGCAATCTTTGATTCGCCTCCGCCCAGTTGGCGTGTAGATCACAGCCCGTGAAGCCAAAACTGCGACCGCCATTGGCGCGTTCGTAGGACCAGGCCACGGTTTCTCCACGCCCAGAGTTGGCTTTCGCATGGGCGGTCTTTCGGCTGCTATCAGGCATGGGACAGGCCAGCACAGGTATGACGCCACTTTCCGCAAAATGCAGATTGTAAAGCCAGCCATCTTTCCGCAGCGCAAAGGGTGCCATGCCACGATTGATTTCATGCGCTGGCAAAGTGTTAAACGTCACATCCCAATGACCCCGGCAGCCGATGTCAGCCTGAAAAGCGGCTCCGAACCAGTTTTTAAATGTCGCCGCCTTATCGGCTGAGCAATCGATACCCTGATGAAGGACGACAAAGCCAGTGCCGGCATCGGCTAGTGATTGCATCCGGGCCCAGCGTGTGGGTTCTAAGAAGGAGAGCTTAGCGCCACCATCCAGGAACAGCAGCACGACCTTGGCCCCATCAAGCACGGCCTCGTTCTTTGGCCAGCCGTCAGCCACCATAACCGGGGCGACACCAGGCACCTTTTTCAGCCAATCCATCATCAAAGCACAGCCAGCGAAGTACTCGTGCTGCCCTGGCTTATTGCTGGTGCTACCTGCGATGAGTACAATCTTGGCTAAGGAAGTGTCTGTGGGCAAAACTTCCAACGGCACCAGTTGCTGTTCACGGGTGAGTTCAGCATGCAGACAGGTGGCGGCGAAGAGTGAGAGGCAGAGCAGTTTCATGAGTTGAGTGCTAGATAACGTTAGTCAGCGAGCAGACCTTCCAGCGGAAGCTTCATCTACAGGCCCTTTTCCATTCGGAAGTCGTCCATGAAGAAGCCACTGCCAATGTCTGAGCAGACGTCATCTAGGAAAATAAAGCCAGCACGTAAATAGGCCCGAATGGCTGGCGCATTGGCTTTGTTCACACGCAATTGCAGATGGTTGCAGCCTAACTCTCGGGCGCGATCTGACACCCAATCGAGCATCAGCGCACCAAGCCCTCGCCCATGCATCTCTGCCATCAGATAAAGTTTATTGATGAAGCAAAGGTCGGTCTCGGGATACTTTTCAAAAGAGACATAACCAACAGCGCCGTGACCAGCGACCTCGACGAGGGCATACCAGACGCCGCGCTGCTCCATTTCACGCGCCATGGCAGCGGGTTGATACCAGATGGTCAGCATATAGTCGATCTGCTGCTCGGATAGGATGCCGGGATAGCATTGCGCCCAGATTTTATGGCCTAGGTTTTGCACCTTGGGCAGCTCATCCGCAGCAATGCGCCGGATCCTTGTCTCGGCCACCTCAGCCACTGCATGGCCGAGCTGTGCACGACTCCAATCCACTGCTGCCTGCCATGGTGTAACCTCGTCAGCTGGAGACAACCTGCTTAAATGCGCTGTTATTTCGGCATACGTCGGCTCAGTGACCTGCTCTAGGCGGATCTGCTTCAAATCTGGCGGAAACGCAGTCTCTGGTAAAATCTCCTTGGCTAGATACCAGCAGGCCCAGGCGCGCCAAGTGCGTAGATCTTTGTTAGGCTCAACCATGCGAGTGGCCAGATGCTGCCAGTGACGGCGCGGATTGCCGATGAACTGATTTTCGGGCCGGTGAATCAGAAGCCAAGCCAGCGCCTGGTAAGGCAGGGGCCAACGTTGCAGGGTCGGCGCACTGGCAGGTAAAGTACAGGATAACGCTCGGTTCAGTAACAGGATGCATTTTGCCGGGAAACCTGTGATCCAAAGCGTCTGCGCATACTGGTGACAAATCTCATAAAAAGCCGCTCCGCGATCTTTCCCAAACGCGTTTACCTCCTCTGCCTGATAGAGTCTTCCGATCTCAGGCAGGAACGGGTGCGGTTGATTGATGAGGTTCACAACAGTCCTTTAATCGCCATCTTCTTCCCACTCTTGCATCAAACGGGCCAGCTTACGCTTCAGACTCACTTTACTCACGGCTGATAATCGATCGATAAACAGGATGCCATTCAGGTGATCAATCTCATGTTGGAACGCACGAGCCAGCAGGCCGTCACATTCCCAGGTTTGAGTTTCACCGTTCAGTGTCTGGAAGGTCACTTTGATCTCATCACTGCGGCGGATGTCGCCACGCAGGCGCGGGAAGCTCAGGCAGCCCTCTTCATCCACCGCCTTGGATTTGCCGAGGTCCAGCACTGGGTTCATAAAGACGATTGGCATGTGCTTGACCATGTCCACCCGCTCACCATTGATCCGTAGATAGGTTAGGCATTGCGGATTGTGCGACACGTCGATCACTGCAATTTGCTGATCGACAGCCACCTGCGGTGCTGCTAGACCCACGCCGTTGGCGGCGTGCATGGTCTCGATCATGTCCTCTGCCAGTTTGTGGATGGCTGGAGTGACTTCAGAAATCTCGCGGCACTTGGCGCGTAGAACTGGGGTGGGGTAGAGTACGATTTTGAGGACCATAAGGAAAGTGGGGGCTATTTGCCTTCAGTGCGCTGGATGCGCGCGGGAACGTCGTTGATGGAAAAACCGGCAGATCTGAGGCCATCCCAGACTTTCATGAGCGTGCCGATTGCGATGTCTGTGTCCGCTTCAAGCTCCAGCTTCACACCGGGATTGGCTTCCTTCATTTGAGTCAGCGCAGCGGCCAGCTTCTCGATCTCTACTGGATTGCCGTCCAGAAATAGCTCCTTGGTTTTCGTCAGCGTGATCGCCTTACGCACCTCGGGCTTGGATTCCGCCTCACCCATGGATTTTGAAGCAGGCAGATTGATCTTCATTTGTACTTTCTTCTCGCGGAAGGTCGTCGTGGCGATGAAAAAGATGAGCAGGATCACCATGATGTCGATCAGCGACACGATGGGGATCGCCGGCACTGGGCGTCTTTTGGGGCGGAGATTCAGGTGCATCAGTTACGATCCGATGAAGAGGGACGCTGGACTTCGAAGTGAGCAAAGAAGGTCTGAATCGTTTCGTGCAAAATCGACTCTAGGCGCACGGCTACGCTGTCCAGACGCCTGACGAAATACGTATGTGCCACCACGGACGGCACCGCGACAAAAAGACCCGCAATGGTGCAGCGCAACGCCACGCCGATCTCCATCGCCACTGCTGCTGTATCAGGACCCTCAGCACTGCCAAAGGCAGAGAACATGCCGACCAGACCTGCCGTAGTGCCCAGAAGTCCTAGGAGCGGTGCAACGGTCACCATCACCTCTAGCAGAGGGATGCCACGCTCTAGGTGATGCAGTTCCTCTTTGGCCCGTGCTGTCAGTGTATCCACGCACTCCTGGCGGGATGAAAAGGTGCCGCTAATGGCCAGAGCACCCAGTTTTGCCAAAAGAGAGGCATCTCTTTCAAGGAACTCCTGCAGCGGCTTGATATCGCCCTTTGCCGCATAATTGGGCAGGGACCGTAACTGGCTGGCCACGCTCGCTGGCAACACCAGATTTTCCCGTAGACGCAACCAGGCAGAGATCATCACCGTCACCGCTAAAAAGGAGCAAAGCACGATAAATAACATCACATAGCCACCGATGGCCAGGAATTCATGCAGCCTTGTCAATGCCGAAGCCGAGGGCTCTGCAGCTGCGGCGGCCAGTAAAGAGGGAAGTTGTGTCAGGAAGTCGTTCATACAAAAAGGGTCGTCCAGTCGGGAAGCCGACCTGTAGAAATCATGAAATGTCAGCTCTCAGGTATTCCTGATTCAGGCAGCTCGCGCAAGGGCGAAAAATCCCAACGCTCACTTCGCCCGTCCAAGCAACCTAAACCTGCCCGGCGCCATGCCTGCATAGCGGCTAAAGTGACGAGTGAAAGCACTCTGATCACACCAACCCGTTTCGATAGCAATATCGGCTAGCGATTGATCCGTCTCACGCAGTCGCCGCGTGGCTTCATCCAGCCGCAGTTTGTGCAGTAGTTGTAGCGGACTCATCTGAAATAGACGCTGAACCCGCTGCTCAAACTGATACACACTGAGTCCTGCCTTTTTCGCCAATTCTTCAATGCGGAGACCCTCTGCAAAATGGCGCTGCATGAACTTCAGCGCAGTCGCCAGTTCCGCAAAACCGCTCGCCTTATCGTTGGGTGCATTGAGATCACGGGAGATCCCTGTCACACCTGCGATACAGCCTTGGTCGTCACGCAGGGGGTGCTTCGTTGTCAGACACCAGCCTGTGATGCCGCCCGGATAAATGTGCAGTTCCAGCTGATGATCGATGCATTTGCCAGTCCGCAGCACCAGCTCATCCTGCCGCGCATAGCTCAAGGCCAGTGCCGCCGGATATACCTCTTCAGGTCGTTTGCCGATCAGCTTCGTTTTATCACCCCCTGCGCAACGGTTGGCCAGCGTCTGGTTCACCCGCACGTAGCGGCCCACGCGATCCTTGATAAAATACACCACATCTGGCAGCGCATCGAAGAGCACCTCCGTGACTGCATTTTCAGATAAGAGGCTTGTGGTCATCGTGAGGCTTGAGGATTAATGGGTTCATTCACTGGATAAAAATCATCATCGACAAGGTCAGGGATGTCCACCACCGGATCCCTGCCACTGCGTGCCTTCGGCTTATTTCCTTCATGGCGGATCATTGTCAGCGGATTCATGGTCTGATGGCAATGACAGAACTGTGGAGAACTAGCAAGAATGGTAAGTCTGACGGCATCAAAATCTCCCAAAGGCAGTCGTATTTTGTGAAGTATCAGTGGCAATTTTGAGCCGTTCTGAAGCTTTTAAGGCCTCTGCCGACTGCTCAGTTTTCATCCAAAAGGGAGCAGTAATGTAAGAAGTAGATTTCAAGACTCTAATAAATGAGCAAAACATCGTGTTAGTTCACGCGTAGGTTAGCTGCGTTAAACAGCCCATCATTACTTTATGATCCCTTCATCATTGCCTCTCTTTTTGGTTTTCCTGCTGACGAGTTCAGTCGTTTTGGCGGCCCCATGGCCGGCGTGGCGTGGTGCTGAAGGGAATGGGATTTGCCTTGAAACGGACCTGCCGCTGAAATGGAGTGCGACGGAAAATGTACAATGGAAAGTGGCTCTCCCTGAGCGTGGCAATTCAACTCCGATTATCTGGGGTGATCGCGTTTTTATCACCCAAGCAGTCGGTAAGGAGCGACTGGTTCTTTGCTTCTCCCGCCAGGACGGCAAGGAGCTCTGGCGTGCCGGTGCCAAGGATGTGGCAGATGAACCCACTCACCAGACCAATCCGTATTGCTCTGCCTCTCCTGTGACTGATGGGCAGCGTGTTTATGCTTGGTTTGGTTCAGCGGGTCTTTACTGTTTTGACATGAATGGTAAGCTGCTCTGGCAGCGGGATCTCGGGGAGCATCGCCACGAGTGGGGCTACTCATCTGGCCCTGTGCTTCAGGGTGATCTTTGCTACCTGAATTTTGGACCTGGACCGCAAACGTTCCTTCTCGCGGTCAATAAGCTTACTGGTAGTGACATCTGGAGACAGGAGTTGGGTCAGGTGAAGGTCACGATGCCACGAAACGATGGTTTCGCTGCCAAGGAGGGTGTGGTAGGCTCCTGGAGTGTGCCTCTTCTAATTAAGACTGAGCAGCGGGAAGAACTCATCATGTCTTGGCCTGAGCAGGTGCGCAGTTATGACCCCAAGACAGGCAAGCCCCTTTGGCATTGTGGCGGGCTGAACCCATTGGTTTACAGCAGCACCCTTTTTGGTGAGGGTGTCCTCATCGCCATGGGTGGTTACAGCGGCAGCACGCTGGCGGTAAGACCTGGGGGTGACGGCGATGTCACTGCGAGCCATCGACTTTGGCATGAGCCGCGTGACCGAGGTCACATTGGTTCGGGTGTGATCAAGCAGGGGCACATTTTCATTCAAAACATGAACGGTCTTGTTGAATGCGTGGAACTCAATACGGGTAAAAGCTTGTGGAAAGAGCGTCTCAAAGGCAGCAGTAATCGCTCGGAGTCCTGGTCGTCCGTGGTGCTTGCAGGTGACCGACTTTATCTGATGAATCAAGGGAGCGACTGTTTTGTCTTACGGGCATCACCCACCTTTGAGGTCTTGGCTCACAATCCTCTCAATGACGGACTGACGAATGCTTCGATTGCCATCAGCGATGGCCAAGTCTTCGTCCGCACGCATGCGCATCTTTGGTGCATTGGAAAATAAAGCTGTGATGAGGCGTTTTTGCGGCAACGATTGAGCATCAAACAATGGACGGCAGTGAGACCTGGGTGAGCAAGACATGCTTACTCCCGGGAGCGACGGTGACGCAGGCATCTCCTGCATTGGCCGCTTCCACACATAAGAAGCCGTGGTAGGCCTCGTCTGGTAGATCGGCGAGACGCTTGGATTTTTCGATCCATGGATTCCAGATGACCGTGGTGCCACTGCCGAGCTTATTGACGACGAGGTTTCGTTTTAAAGCCCGGTCCTCGACAATCACACCGCCAGTGCTTGCATATTGGCGGTCCACTTCACCTTCAAAAACGATGTCACCTACTTGATCGCGCACGACCCGTTCGCCGACTGTGTCGAGATACTTGGTTTCATCCAGACCTTTGACGGTGACTTGCTTGATGTCGCCCACGGTCAAATAAGTGTGCAGTGCTTCACCCAAGAGGAAGGCGGTATCTCCCGTGTTTTGGGTCATCAGGGATACTTCCAGAGATGCACCAATGCTGATGCCGAGATGGCAGGTGAAATCGTGCGGCCAGAGTGTTCTGGTTTCTTCATTGCTCGCTAGTTTAAAGAGTAGAGCGACATGACTTTCTTTGGTGTCAGCACGCAGCAATTCCCATGGGCGTATGCGTGCAATTCCATGCATTGGCTGCGTCGTATCAGTCGGATGACCGCCAAACCACGGCCAGCAAATGGGGATGCCGCCACGGATGGCTTTACCGGGAGCAAGGACAGCATCGGGGCTCATATACAACACGGGAGCTTCCTGTCCGGTGGGCTTCCATTCCATGACATGCGCACCATTCACAGCAATCCGCGCGGTCGCTGCCGGATGGCTGATGACGTAGATTGGGTAACCGGGAATAGGTTCTTCAAGTGTGATGCAATCAGGCAGTGTCATGGCGTGCAAAATAGACCTGCATGCCAGGGATGCATCTACGAATTGCAGTCATTTTGGTTACTTCTCAGGTCGTAGATCAAAGCACACCACTTTCTCTCGCTGACGAACCACCAGCTTGCCATTGCTCAAGGCAGGGGAGGTGCAGCCCATGCCTTCGATTTTGGGGCGGGCGACCTGTGTGCAGGCATCGGGTGTGGCTTTGAACATGCGTAAATGGGTGCCGTTGCTTTCGAAGACCATGAGTTTTCCATCGGCTAAAATGGGGGAGGTGATCGTGCTGTTCACCTCATTTTCGACCCAAGATACTTTGCCAGAGGCTAATTCAACGCACTGGTTCTTTCCTCCGCAGGTTAGATAAACATGATCTTCATGGATGATCGGACTGCCGCTGTAGCGCATGGTGACCCAGAAGTTCGACCAGACAACTTTGGGTTTCTCATTCTTTTGCCATTGGTAGGCGCGCAGTCCGACATCTTTGGCACCACTGTAAATAACCAGCCAGTCTCCTTGAGTTACGGGAGTCGATTGGCCGCCGCCGTCTACTTCCCAAAGAACGCTACCGTCTTTTGGGGAAAGCCCTTGAACGCTATTGTTCCCTGTGATGAGTAAAACAGGCTCTCCTGAACTGGGCGTCCACCATGTGGGGCTGCCGGTGTTGCTGCGAGCGGTTTTCTGATCCCAGAGCAGCTTGCCATCTGTCACTGAGTAAGCCTGGGCCGTGCCGGCTGCCAGATAAAGTGTCTCCCCGACCACCAGTGGAGATGCTGCGGGCCCCTGCGAAGCTAGGGCCGCTTTCCAGAGTAGCTTGCCATCCTTTTGGTTGACGCAATACAGATGGGTGCTGCATGCGGCAAAGACTCGCCCATCCACTACTGCGGCTGTGCTGCTGGAACTGCGCCCGCTTGGCTTACCTTCGGTTTCAAACTTCCACACTTGTTTGCCTGTGTTCATGTCCAAGCAGATGATGACATCCTTGGCGACCTTGATGGTGTTTGGAACTGCACTGAGTAGCTTTTCCTTCACGGCTGCAGAGAATTTTTCCTCTTCCATCCAGGCTTTGAAGGCTTCCGCCGTGGCAAAGGGTTTGCCTTCTTTCTTGGCCACTTTCGCTAATTCTTCGAGTGGCAGTGCTGTCTTGCCTGCTTTGAATCGAGATTCTGCCCATTTGCCTAAGCTGACATCTTCTTTGGGAGTCAGGTTTTCTTTTCGCCAAGCTAACATCCAATCATCAAATTTAGAGCCACGCATGGCGGGCAGGTTGAGGCGTGTTTCCTCCATCTTTTTCATGAGTTCAGGCGACACGCCGCGGTAATTCATCTGCTGCATTGTTTCAGTGTCGATCTCTCTTTGCTGTGAAGGAATGCGCTCATGCCAGACCACGGACAGGATCATCTGCTCGCCCGAGATGACCGGACTGCCATGGCCGCCGTAGTGGTCGCTAGGAATGAAGTCACTTTCCCAGGCTTTTTTCAAACCGGCTTCAGGAAAGCTCTCTGCAATTGGCGTGGTGTCGACGGAGATTCCATCTCTATTTGGTCCACGCCACTGTGGCCAGTCGGCATAGGATAGGGAATTAGCGAAAGTGGCTGCAGTGACTAGATAAAAAAAGAGACGCATGACGTGTCGTTGAACGTTTGGGTGCCGCACTGACTTGCAGTGAAAGTGCAGGGCCTTTGCAATGACGCAGAAAAAAGTCATGCCGTCCTTCGCTCAAACTCGCGCCATAGCCGCTCGATGGCTTCTTCGGGATCTTCAAGCATCATGCCTTCTTTGATCTTGCTGGCAAAGATGCCAAAGGAAAAAGGTGTTACTACAGGTGTCTGCACGAGATGCCAGGTTAAGCTTCGGGTTTGTTCCAAGAAGGTTATGGCTCGTGGCAGATCCAGAAACGAGTGGGTCGATTCACGATACGATTGCATCAAAATGGGGTGATCTGGTTCATGCTCACTGAGCACGCGAAAGAGAATCTCGCTGCTCCAGCGCAGGTCTTTGATCTTTCGTTCATGGCCTGGGCGATTCCGAGGCACCATCAGTCCCGTTTGCGCCACACCACGGAAGTTCCACTTGACCAGTTCGCTATGCTCCAACGCCGCGTGTATGTCGGCTTCAGGGTTGCCTGTTTGAAATAGCTCCTTCCAAGCAGCGATGTCCAGATCCTGAAAGCTACGCAGTGTGAGTAGAAAGCCATAATCATCAATGGTCACCATGGCATTGCCACCCACAGCCTCTTTGACCCGATGCGCAATGATTCGGCTCAACGCATCATTGGCACTGCGTCCGATCAGGCTATGAAAAAAGAAGTGCACCAGGTCCACGTCGCTGCCCTCGCGATCATCGACAAAACGCTCAATGAGAAAACTGTCCTCTGTCGGAATTTTCGAAACCCGCCGCTGATTCTGACAGTGCTTCAGTATCGCCTCTGCATTGGTTTGTGAGATCACATAGCGCTCCACTAACCAGTCTTGCGTCTCCTCAAATGTTTCTTGATTCAGTCGTCGATTCAGTTCAGTCCGCAAACGAGCCACCTCACGTGCTAGGCCAGAGGCAAGGGGCATCTTATTCGCATTCCAGGCGGGCACGGTGGGTAGTCTACCCGTGGCATCTTCCACTTTGACTTCAGCCACGCCGGTCTCGATCAGCTTCACAATGCGCCCAGCTAAAACAAAGATGTCGCCGATTTTAAGTCGCTTTAAAAAGCTCTCTTCAATCTGCCCGAGTCGGCGTTTTTTGAGAATCACACTGACCATGCCCTCGGTATGGATTACGCCGACATTGGCTAGATAATCGCGCTCCACCTTTTTGTTCGGCAGCGCTAGGCAATCGTCCACCCAGATGACCTTGCCAAAATTGGCTCGATACTGTTTCTCGAGCGATCTGCCGCCGCCTTCCAGATATTGGATCAAGCGATCAAATTCCATGTCTGTCACTTGGCGGAAAGCGTGCGCAGAGCGAGTTACAGCCAAAGCAAGCCCGCGTGTGTAACCTCCTTCCATCGCCATTCCGACGAGATGTTGAGCTAGCACATCTAGCGGCTTGTCCAATGGACGAACAGCATCCAACTGCACCAGGCGCGTCATCTCGGCACAGACGAGGCATTCCATCAGATCATTGACATTCGTCGCCACCAAAATGCCATGACTTTCAGCATGGATGCTGTGTCCACTGCGGCCTATCCTTTGCAAAGCTCGGTTGATGCCTTTGGGCGTCGAGATCATGACCACACAGTCCACGCTGCCAATATCCACGCCCAGCTCTAAACTTGAACTGCAAACCACAGCCCTGAGCTGGCCATTTTTCAACCGGTCCTCCACATCCAATCGAAGATCACGATCTAGAGACGCATGATGGGCCTCGATTTTTCCTGCCAGCTTTGGCAGTGCCTGCTTTAATCGGAGTGCGATGCTTTCTGTGCTGCTGCGTGTGTTGCAGAAGACAATGACGCTGCGCCTTTTTTCCACGATTTGGGCGATGTCTTGCATCACTCGTCCTGCGGTATAGCCCGCAGGCGGATAGGGATCACGTCGCAATGGGGATAGAACCTCCACCCGCCGCCGCCGCTCCATCCTTGCCTCCACAATTTCACAGGTTCGTCCTTGTCCCACGAGAAATTCCGCGAGTAGCGGTAACGGAGCCGCAGTGGCCGACAAACCGATTCTCGTTAGTTCAGTTGTCACGCGATTTTGCAGCCGCTCTAAGCTAAGCATTAGATGTGCGCCGCGCTTGTTTTCTGCCAACGCATGAAGTTCATCCACGATGACAAAGCGCACCCCGCTCAGCGATTCAATCCAGCCTATCTGAGGCAAAAGGATAGCCAAACTCTCGGGGGTTGTTAGCAGAATATGGGGTGGTTTGCGCTTTAACTTCGCCCGTTCAGCTGCGGTCGTATCGCCAGTGCGAACACCGATGCGGATTACCTCTTCTAACCCGAGTCCAGTCAGGGCCGGCAGCAGATTTTTTTGGATATCATAGGTCAGTGCTCGCAGAGGCGAGACATAAATGCACTGAATCCGATCCCCGAGTGTCCCCGTCTCGATTGCGCGCAGCAGATGGTTCAGCACACCAAGAAAACCTGCCAGAGTTTTACCGCTCCCCGTTGGTGAAGATAGTAGCACTGACTTCCCAGCCAGAATGTGAGGTATCGTTAGTTCCTGCGCCTCTGTCAGTTTTCCAAAGGTTTTCTTGATCCACTTCAATAGTCGCGGATGCAGGGCCGGCACTTCGTCGGTTTCCGGCGAGAGAGTTGCAACTTTAGATGACTTTCGGCGTGGCATGAGATCGAACGGGAGCTACGTCCATGAAGTTCGATGTTTCAAGCCTTGCAAGGGAGTCAGGTCGTGGCAGCACTTGCGACTCATAGTCTCTGCAGCAAGCTCTTTGGAAGAAACTCAAACCCGAGTCAATTGACGGCGCAGGGAGAGCTCCACTGCTGCAATGATTAGGGCGATGGAGAAAAATATCACCAGTCCATTGATCCATAGCGTGCTGAACTCGGTGCCGAAATAGCGTTTCGTGGTGCCAAAGAAGACATTAGGGCTGCGTTTACGGCGGTAGTCTTCACGCTCCATTTCAGCTTTGGTGACGAGGTCCAGGACTTTGCGATTCACATAAACTTCTTCTGCGCTGACCCCATCCTGCTGTTCTAAGGCGGACTTTAGCAGTTGCGGTGTGACTTTGCCACGGATGGCGGCATCGCGGATTTCGATGAGTTTGCGCGCCGCTTCGGCTTTATCCTTGGCATACAGACCTGAGACTACGGCTAGCCCTTGTTTGGCGGTGTCTAACTCGCGCTGCTGAGTGGGTGTCATCTTGATTTCAGGCGGTAAATTCACCAGTTCCTGAATGCGCTGCTCCAGCTGATCTTGGGCGGCAGTGAGTGGATTCAGCTTGGCCTGAGAGATTAATATGGCCTCATAGCTCCAGCGCAGTGGCATGAATTGGCAGATAAAAGGCACTTTCAGTTTACTGGCTTCATCTTCCTCCGTGACGCCTGCTTTCTCTAGCCAACGAGTGACGGAGTAAACGAAGTCGAGGTTCTTATTCATCTCCTCATACTTGATGAGTGCACCACCGAGGATGATCTGAGGGATGAGCAGCAGTGGTATGGCATTGATGGCTGTGCGATTGTCTGTGACCAAGCTGGAGATGAGTAAGCCCATACAAGCACCCGTTAGCGCGGTGATAAACATCCACCAGAGATGCGGGAAGAACATGTCCTGGATCTCCAGCACCCAGTTCCCGATCAGGAGATAGATGACACATTGGATGAGGGCAAAGGTGCTGAGGGAAATGATCTTGCCCAGGAGATAATAAAAGGTCCGTAGGTTGTGATTGCGCTCTCGGCTGAGCAGATGCCGATCACGGATGATTTCGTCGGCACTGTTGGTTAAGCCTAGAAACATGGCAACCACTAAGCTCATGAAGAGGTAGGTGGGGATGTGAAAGGCTGTGGCAAAGGTGTAGTTCTCTTCCTCGCTGTATTTCAAGACGCTGGAAATTAGAAAGGCTAGAAGAGGTGCCTCAAGCAGAGTTGTCAGCAGATTGGTGCGATTACGCAGCTTCGAAAGAAAGGCGCGCTTGAGCATCGTGTAAAAGAGGATGCTTTCTTCCCGCAGCGTATGTTTGGGCGGTTTTGGCACGGCCCGTGATCGCTTGCTGGCATTGCTGTCTTCACGTGGGCGGGCGATCAGATTGGTGCTGCCGGGGAAGGCCTGCGCCTTGGCCATGCTCTCTAAAAGAAGATGGCTCTGGTAGCGATCCCGCCAGAAATTAGGCGGGAAACGGCGTGCTGCCACCATGTGACCATCGGCGCTGCGCTCCTGAATGATGTCGCCACTGATGTCGCGCAGGGGTGTCTCCAAAACATCGAAGACGAAGTCCGGCGTCATATTTGTTGGCATCTCAGCATCACGCTGACCTGTCTCATCATTGTAGGCTTTCCAGAAATAATCCAGCAGGCCTTGGGGCGGGCCGAAGTAGGCCATCTTGCCGCCCTTATCCAGCAGCAGTGCTTTATCAAACATCTGCAGCAGCCTCATGCTGGGCTGATGGATGGAGGTCAGGACGATCTTATGCCGCGCCAGACTGCGAATGATTTCCAGCACATGCTCACTGTCTTTAGAGGATAAGCCAGAGGTCGGCTCATCAAACAAATACACGTCCGAAATACCGATCATGTCCAGGCCTGCGTTGAGCCTTTTGCGCTCACCACCACTGAGGAATTTCTGCTGCGGTGTTCCTGCGAGCCGCTGACGCATGTCGGCTAGTCCGAGTTCAGCCAGCTTGGCCTCCACACGCTTTCTGCGTTCTTCTGTCTTCAGATGCGGGCAGCGTACCGCCACGGAGAAGTCGAGATTTTCCTGCACTTTGAGGAGCGGATCAAAGGCGTCATCCTGAGGGATATAGGCGATGTAGGGCGTGAGGTTAGGCAGGTTATGGTAAAGGGAGAGGCCGTTCATCAGCACCTCGCCGCCCTTGGTTTTCAGCTGACCGCCAAGCACGCGGAGCAGTGTGCTTTTGCCGCAGCCACTGGGCCCCATGACGCAGATCATCTCACCACGCCGGGCGATGAAGCTGATGCCGTCTAGTGCGGTGTCTTTGCTGTCGAAGCGATGTGCCAGCTCGCGAATCTCCATCTGGCGGATGGTGTTTTTTTCTTCCTCAATGATGCGGTCGCTAAAATGACAGCGTAAGAACTGGCCTTCACCTAGAGTGATGGTGTCGCCATCACTCAGGGAGATGTGCTCACGCACGGGTACCTCACCAATGAAGATGGGGCGGGAGGATCGCAGCACTTCAAGCCTGCCATTTTTCTGATTGTAGTTGCACTCGATTCGGAGAAGGATTTCACCTTCGGTATCCTCAGATAAAAGAATGTCACCTTCGTCTAGCAGTTCGGGTTTGTTGGAGACGAGGTAAGTGTTGCGGCTGCCTTCTAGGCGAAATTGGCCACCGAACTCTTGAGCCCGCACGCGCAGATCACGCAGTGAGATTTCGATCTCGCCATGAGCCACGATGCTGTCTTCGATGCTGGCCTCGATGCGCACACCTTCTTTCAGAGGAATCTCGGTCAAGGTTGCCTCCGTATTGCGCAATGCCTCCACGGTGACGCCTAGTCCAAAGCTAACACGCAGGTTGGTGCCGCGTCCACGTTGTTGCGAGATTTCAGCATCGCCTGCCTCAGTCAGCGTGAGGTAGAGCTGAGCACCTGTGACGGTCTTCTTTGAATTGAAGTAGGCGATGAGGTCGTTGTAATCCAGCGTCACATCCTCCAGCACCACGCGCTCACCTGGATAGAGGCGTGAGAAATCGCCCGGAGGCTGGCGGCGGCTGCGCACGAGAATGGGTACATTGCCGGTGTTTTTGAGTAGGACTAGATTCTGATAACGAAAGGCCACGACTTCACATTCGGCGGATAACGAGCGCAGTAAAACATCACAAGTGGCTGCTGAGCCGACACGCAGAGTTTCTAGTGGCTGACCTGTTTTTGGCGTGAATTCTTCATCCTCTGGGCGGTCGCCGGCATTGAGCTGATAGACGATGTCGATCGCTTGAGCAGCGATGCCGAGATTCGTCATGAAAAGATAAAACTCCACCATTTGACGCTGGTTCGACATGGAGCGTGAGATCAGCAGGTAGAGCTGAACGGCAAGCAGGATCTTTTGCTCAAGAGACAGTTCGTTACTCAGCTCCTTGGCGCGCTGGCCCAGATCTTGGGGCTGCTGAAGAGCTTCAAAATAAAGGCGCCGCATATCGGCGTAAATGGTGCCGGAGTAGTCATAACGTAGGTAGCCCAAGGAGGATTCGATTTCCTCCTCCTCCACATCGCCATCCAGTTTGGAGAAGCCTGCAAAGACCTCGATCAGGACGGGCAGCATGGCATTTCGAGTGGCACCGAGCTGCAGACCTTCCTGAGGTTTTCCTACTAACGCCTGCCACCAACTGCGTGCTGCCGCCACTGAGCCGGAGATTTTCGGCTTTCGATTGGTCTGGGGTCTCGGCATTTGAGAGGAGCTCATAAGGGCGCGCAGGCGTGGCGACTATGGCGGGGGCGGATGAGATGACAACTGCCGCGTCTGGAAACGATGCATAAAAAAAGATATCAGCCTCTGCCCGCTACAAAACACGTTCCCATTCTTTGACGATGATCTGATACTGTTCCCTGGCAATCTTTAGTACCGATGGGGCAAAGTAGATCTAGGCAGGTAGAATGCCCCAAGCGAAAACAAAGCGAAGCAGGCCGTTCGTGATGGCCCGCTACCAGAGGATGCAGGCACCCAATTGAGACATCAGGGATGCAGCAGCGATCACGACATGCCAGTTCCATTTCTCTAAACTCGTCGGCGCAGCGACAAAAATCATCGTCAGCACAATCAGCCATGTAGCTCTCTTGTAGCAGCGACGCACAAAGGCAGCATCCGCCTCCCAAGCCTGCCCTTCAGCTTCTCTTTCACGATCCGGCGGGCGCTGTGAAACGAGGAAGCTGGGGTCATTGAAACTCATGTGACTTTCATGAAGCAAACCTAAATAAGACAAGCGCTAACCCGCCAAGAGTTGAGAGTGTTGAGAGCCTGAAAAAGAAGCCCTCACGGTCACAACAAGCTCCCGCCTTTGGGGTTCACTCTGACAACCGTGGATTGTGGCCCTTTTTTCCAGGGTCGTCCTCGCCAAGGCGCGGCACCCCTTCGCTAGGATGAGGAAGGTCGTTGGCCTTCAATCATGCCTCAACAAGATTGCTTGACGGCATTGATGTGAGAACAAAAAAGCCGCCCATGAACGAATCATGGGCGGCTCAAAAGATGAAGCTTGGTTCTTGGAGCGGCGTAGAAGTGAGCTTTTGGTGAGGATTGACCTCCTTCCCGGACACGCTAGGTTCGGGCCATGTCTGACTCCGCCGACAAGCCCGCCTTTTATGCCGATGATTTCGAATTTGCCCAGGACTTACTTGATGGTGAGAAGGCCTCGTGGCAGCGATTCGAGTCCGAATTGAAGCCCGCGATCGCACGCAAGCTTGCCGGGCTCGGTGCCACCGATGCGGATGCGGATGAAGTGCTCGGCATTGTGATGGAGAAACTGTGGGCGCACAAGAAACTCGCCGCTTATACGGGTGCCGGGCCGCTGAGTGGCTTCGTGCGCACGATGGCGGCGAATGCTTGGCTAGAGTATCTGCGCAAACATCGTCGCATGGTGCCTGCCACAAACCTAGCCTACGACGAAGGCGGCGATGATCCGATGGATCGTCTCGCACGCGATGAAGCCGAGGCACCGCAGGAGACACCGCTCGCGCAGTTGCTGCGGGATGCGCTCATTTACTCCCTCACCCAGGTCGATGCCGAGGCCCTGCTCATCATGCGTTTGTCCCTGCTTCAAGACGTGAAGCAACGAGATCTCTGCCTGCTTTGGGGCGGCTGTCACGAGGGCACCATCTCGCGCAAAAAAGCCGAAGCTTTGGAGCAGATCCGCGATGAAACGCTGGCCTACCTTCACGAGCGCGAGCCGACGCTGCAAATCTCCTGGCAGGACCTCATGGAAGCCTGCGGCGAAGGTGCCGATGCCATTCTCGGCCCCTCGATCTGAAAAAAGTTTCCCTAATCTGCGCAAGTTCCCACCGCTCCGAGTATCTGTTGTTTGTAAATCCCACTACCGCCATGAGCACCGACCCCGATTTCAACATCCTCGCCAGTTTCCTCCGCCGCATGATGCCCGACGTGGAGGGCCACGACGCCGGCGATCCACCCGATGCCATCCGCACTCGCCTCGACACTTTTGCTGCAGGCAAAGCCGACGCCAAAGAGCGTGCCTCTCTCTCACAGCTTCTCAAAGAGCACCCGGAATACATCGGGTATTTGGGCCGGGCAATCCGGGGACGGGCGGTGTGAGTTTGATAGGATTTCACGACAATGCCTTCGTGAAAAGGCCATGAATCTCGCGTCTGAAGACATGCATGTCAGGCCTAACTGTTTTCATCGCCAAGTCGGCCTTCACTCTGGCTCCAGCCAGCATAGGGGACTCCTCCCAACGTGAAAAATTCAGGCCTCTGCCCTGTCCACGCAGTGTCTGGACGAACTCTTCTTCAGGATGAATTTTGCCATCATGGATGTGCATCGTCGGGAAGAATAGATTCTTGGGTCGTGCCGATGGAAAATGCAAGGCCATGGGGTGCACCTCTGTCTTGCCCTTTTTCAGTTTGAACACAGCAAAGCCGAAATCCCGGTAGGCGGGGAGTTGAGCGAGGGCATCATCGGGGAGTCGAAACCGTTTATCGAGGCGCGAGAAATCGACCTACGCTGGAACATAGTTGGCATCAAAGACAAACGCGAGGAAAAACACGATTCAAGGTCACTGAAGATATGCGGATAGTCTTCCAAGTTGAGAAAGTTCACGGCATCCTCGACACTGCCCTGTCTGACAGGAATCGGAAGGATCATGGCCACAGCACGCTTTGTCGCGAGGGACAGTCTGTAGGTGATCGACTGCCGGCCATCACTGTGAAGCCGCGCGAAGATGTTCGTATTTGTGACACTTTCAACTGGACCTGAAAAGCAGCACGTAAGACGACTTTCGTAGCGAATCGAAGATGATCAAGCGAGCTTTATCGCACTGCCATCCCTCGCATCATCTCCTTCGCAGTTTCCACGCTGATACCGGGTCTGGCTTCGAGGAGCCTCGCGAGCCAGGCGGTGACTCTTGGAGCGGCGAAGCTGCTGCCGGTGACGACTTTCCAGCCGCCTTGCCAGGGGACTTTGACGTTCAGGCCGTGGGCGAGGAACTCGACCATGCTGCCTGGGCGGTGGCTCCAGACTTCGGGCGGCATGTCGGCGAGGTTCACGGTGAGCACAGTGGGGAACCAACCGGGCCATTCGCGCTGATTCGCATCCTCATTGCTGCATGCGGCGACGATGTGGGCGCGGCGGAGGTAGGCTTCATCAGTCCACTCTTTGTAGGGCATGACGAAGCGGGCCTCGCCCGGGCTGCCGAAGCTGCAATTCAGGATGTGATAACCGCGCTGCACGGCGAGTCGCGCAGCCTCCCAGATGATGGTCGTGCGGCCACGTAGGTCGGCATCGAGCACGCGGAAGCTGCCGATCTCGGCGTCGGGTGCCATGCTGCGGATGATCCAGGCGATGGCGGTGCCATGACCGATTACATCGCCACTCGTGTCCACGGCTTTGAGAAAGGGACCGTCACGTTCGAAGGCGATGTCATCCGCGAGCCGCAGTCCATCGAGCGCGGGATGCGTGGTGTCGATACCCGAGTCGAGCACGGCGATGCGGACACCTTTGCCGGTGAGGTTCTGGAGGTCGGCACGAGTCATGATTTACTCCTCCGTGCCGAGAACCCAGGCGGTGAGACGATGCTCGATCAAGCGGCCCACAGCGCCAGCCGTGGTCTCCATGGCGCTGAGATTGGCCAAGCCAAAAGCGGCAGGCGGCGTGTAGCCGCTTGGGAGTTCATCGCGCGATTCGGGCACTCGTTTGAGGTCTGGAAGATCGCTCAAGCGGATAAGCCGCACGGCCGTGATGACACCACGAGCGGCACCACCAAAGACCAGTGGCACGGCAAGCATGGCCCAGGTAAGCACGCCGAGTTGGTGATCCAGCTCGCGATGCTGGCGCTGATTGAAACAGACCTCTGCCTCGCAGGCGGCGATGCCACTGGTGAAAACGAAGCCGCTGATGCCCTGCGTAACTGGCAGCCTGAAACTGCCAACGAAGCGTGCGGCATCGGGGCCGTTGTTCCAGATCGGCAGCAGCGCTTGCCCATCATCCACGGCGAGCCAGAGGCTGCCTTCATCAGCGCCGATGCTTTTCAAAACGGTGTCGGTGAGCCGAGCAGGCAGGCCATTGACCAGAGCGGATGGCTTTTCCTTCAGGCAATGCGCGGCGAACTGCTCCCGACGCGTCGCCAGTTGGTCGGCTAGGGGAGAGAGTACAGGATCGCCAAAAGAGGAGAACGGAGCGGGCATGATCCATTCCTAGCACGCGCGTTTCTAAAAGCCAAGCTTGGCAAGTAGCGGGTTAGTCGCTTCATTCATTTTATGCGCCTCTTTTCCCTGATCTATTTTTCAATCCACGCGCTCTGCCAATCAGCTTTCGCCGATGGAAGTGTTTCCGGCATTGTGGTGCTGGATTCACAGCGCCCGCCGGATGTGCCAGCAGGTTATCGCCCGCTCACGGTGAAGCCCATCCAGGCGGAAGACTCGGCACCAGCGATTGTCTGGGTAGAGAAAAAAGGCATGGCCTACCCGAAGTTGCGAACAAGTAAGGCACTCTCGATCCCCCAGCGTGGTTATCAGTTTCGTCCTGCCGTTTTGGCGGTGCAGACGGGAACACCTGTGACCTTTCCCAACATGGATGACGAATTTCACCATGTTTGCACATACTCTAAGCCCTACCTCTTCGATCTTGGACAATACACAAAGGATCAAAAGCTCGAAGCTCTCGTCTTTGACAAGCCAGGTCTTGTCAAAATTTACTGTGAGATTCACAAGCACATGCGTTGTCGCCTTTTGGTGCTCGAGACTCCTTGGTTTGCCATGACGGATACGAGTGGTGGTTTCAAAATCACTGGTATCCCGCCGGGCGAGTATGAGATCAAAGCCATGCTGCCCTCCGAAAAGCAGGTGAAGTCCAGGGTGATCATCAGTGATGGCAAAACAACACAGGTAAAACTTTCCCGCTAAGTCATGACTTTCCGCGTACGCTTACAGCAGGGAATCATCATACTTGTAGCAGCTGCCACGGGAGGCAGTCTTTTTATCGCGCAGAGTCAAAATGGCGATTCGCATCGTCGGATGCTGGCGCAGCTTTTTGAACAACAGTTTTCCAGCTTCCGTAGGGATCAGCAGCGTGATATTGAGCTGACGGAAAAAAATGTACGGAGGTTGTCCGAGTCCGTGCGCTTGTTTGCGGCCTTAGAGGCTAGTTATGAGGGCTCGTATCAAGTCGCTAAAAATGAGCTCAGGTTGGATGATTTTGATTTCTACAGATTGCTGGATTCATCGGGCCAACTGCTGGAGCCTCCCGAGGGAAGTCGCGCCGATGCGAAACTTTTTGCACCTTCAATTCAGGAACGACTGAAGCAGCAACTAGCGCCAGCCAAACCTCAAGATACGACCTCGGCTGGCTACATCACGATACAGCCTGATGATGCCAGTCCGCTGCGAATCTACCGCGTGCTTTCGGCACCGATTCGGAACTTCGACACCACCGTCGGTGCCTTGGTGTTCGGGCAGGAAATGCAAGACTTTGAGAAGGCGGAGGATGCAAAGTTCGAATTGGAGCGTGGGATGCAAGCCCTGTGGCTTGATGGTAAGCTCATCGGCACGACTTTCCCATCCGAAATTGCGGCGGATATGGAAAGTGAACTGGAGTCCAGCATCGGCGCAGAAAGGCCACTGAATGTTGGGCGGATGCTGAGAATCGGAGGCGTTGGCTATCGCTACATGGCGCATTGCTTGAATCCGAAATCGCCGTTCCCCGCTGCCTACTACGTATCCATCGTTTCGTTAGCTGGCTTCGAGTCGCAGCAGCGGGCGTTGATTCAAAAGATCATCGCTCTCGGGCTGGTGGCTATCGCTTTGGCATCGCTGGTGGGCTTTATCTTTGCCAAACAAATTACGCAGCCGATCCGCAGTCTCGTGAGCGCCACGCACGACATCCAGCAGGGTAATTTTCAGCCTGAGATCACGCCCGGTCCCACGCTGGAGATGCGGCATCTCGCGGATGCGTTTCAAGACATGGCCGCAGGTCTGGCGCTGAAAGATCGCTACCACTCCGTGCTGAGCATGGTGGCGGATCAGCGAGTGGCCGAGCAACTAATGGCGGGCAAGATTCCACTTGGCGGCGAGCTGCGTGACGTGACGATCATCTTCTGCGACATCCGCGGCTACACGGCGCTGAGTGCCGGGCGAGATCCGCGAGAGGTGATCGAGCTGCTGAACAAGCACATGTCCGCGCTCACGCAGGTCGTGTATCGGCATCATGGCGTGATCAATCAGTTCGCTGGAGATGCTATCATGATCCTTTTCGGTGCCCCGATGAATAACCCGACTCACGCCGCCGATGCCGTGCTCTGCGCGCAGGAGATGCTGGCCGAACGTGGGCGACTCAATGAGCTGACGAATGAGCCGCTGGGCATTGGCTTTGGCATCGCCACGGGCAATGTAGTGGCCGGTTGTCTCGGAGCGGAAAATCGTGCTGACTACACTGTCGTGGGTGATCGGGTGAATCTAGCTGCTCGCCTGTGCAGTGTTGCAGCGGCGGGTGAGATCGTGATTGATGATCAAACCCGTGCTGCCTTGCCTGAAAGCACGCCAACGACGCCGACAGAACCTCTCAAGCTCAAAGGTTTTAGTGATCCCACCATTGCCCATCGTCTCCTGTTATGAAATACATCCTAATCTTCTTTTTAGTGATCTCTTCGTTGCAAGCCCAGAGCGTTTTGGAATCGCTTGATGAAGCGTTGACGCTCAGCAGTGCGGATGGTGAATGGCGTGCGGATGTGTCTGGACTGCTCGATCTGGAAGCCTACCTGCCTGAGGAGCAGGCACTGGGGTTGGTGGAGACAGATGACGAAGTGTTTTTCAATCCAAGGCTCACGCTGATGTTCGATTTCCAAATGACGCAGCGCTGGCGTGCGCATGTGCAAATGCGCACGGATCGCGGATTTGACCCTGGCTTCGCTGTGGATGGCGAGACTCGGCTCGATGAATACTTCGTGGAGTGGCGTCCGCTGGACAGCGATGTGCTTAACATTCGCGCGGGCAAGTTCGCCGCCGCCTTCGGTGCCTGGACACCTCGTCGTCTGTCATGGGACAATCCCTTCGTCACCGCGCCTGCGGCTTACAGTGACATGCTGCCAGTGACGGACAGCGTCGCTGCGTCTCTGGCTGGTTTTGCGGGACGTCGAAATGCCGTGGAGAACCGCCAGACCTGGGTGCCTATCTTATGGGGGCCGTCTTATGCTTCGGGCGTTTCGATCTTCGGCCGCACGGAGCATCTGGACTATGCGCTGGAGGTGAAAAATGCCGCTATCTCCTCGCGGCCTGATACCTGGGATGCTGTGGAAAATGGCTGGGACTCCACAACCTACACAGGCCGTCTCGGCTGGCGGCCAGCGCCAGAGTGGAACTTCGGCACCTCCTTTAGCCACGGACCTTACATGCTCGAAGAATCACAACTGATGTTGCCAGCTGGCCGCAGCTACCGTGATTACGATCAAACGACTTTCGGTGTCGATACTGCCTACTCGCATGGTCATTGGCAGATCTGGGGAGAGCTTATGACGAGCCGCTTTGAAGTGCCAAACGTGGGTGGCGTGCGCGTGGTGTGCGGCTTCATTGAGGCCAAGCGCAAACTCGGCGCGGCAACATGGCTAGCTGCGCGGTGGAATCAGAGCTGGTTTGGCGACATTCCCGGCACCAGCCAAGAATGGGAGCGCGATGGCTGGCGTCTCGATCTGGCTCTGGGACATCGTTTGAGCCGAAACATGCAGGCCAAGCTGCAATACAGCCTCGCAGAGCGGACGGGGCAGGATCAGGAGGGAAATCACCTTCTGGCGGTGCAGGTGACGGTGAGGTTTTGAGGGGGTGGAGAAAAAAGTTTGGGAATCTGCGCAAGTCCTGGAGGCGACATGCATCTGCGGTGTGAAGGGCGGCAAAGTTCGCCCGCTAAATCTCAGCAAACACACCCAATGCCATGAACTCCGAAACTCAAAACAATACCCATCCTGCCGCCCTTTTGCCCATGCTGCTTCTGGCCCTCTGGTTCTTCTGCCAGAACGCCAGTGCCGCTGATGTCATCATTCCAGGACTCCAGCTTCCCTCCATCACTTCTTATGCGCTGCCGAGCGGCTTCGCTGGTGAGAGGGTTTATGCCAACATTCAGTTCGTGAATCAGCGTGTGGGCGGCATGACTTTGACCGCCAAGCCGGTGATCCCTGACCGCATCGAGTTCCCAATCAGCAGCGGACGACGAGCCATCGTGCAGGTGACTTCAGAAACTCCGGGCCTCATTAGTTTTGTTATCCCTGCGGGTGCCATCACTGGTAATCCAGCGCTGCTGGGTCGTGATGGACTGCGTAGTGAAAATCAGCCAAGCTTTCAGGTCGTAACCTCGACTCAACTTACGCGTGGAGTGACCTTCATCAATCGCACCCAGTATCTCGCCGCCAGCATGAAGCGTGGGACGGTGGAACTCTTGCCCAGTGGCTCCACCGGCATCCCTACCGGGCAGGCGCTGTTCATTCCCATGACCTTGTCAGTGATTCCCCGCGCGCTGGATGTCAGCCTCGTTCGGGTGACTTCCACCGGATTGCGGGTGCCGATGTTCAATCTGCTTGAAACCGTGGGTGGCTCCGTGGCTGGAACACGTCTGCCCGCCTTTCGTGCCGTGCAGATCATGGACCGCCTGACGGTATCCGAGGCGCTCGGTGCCGTGAACCAGACTGCCGAATGGGTCATCCGTCATCGTGGTCAGAACCGCCTCATGAAAGTGAACTCCAATGGCGAGGCGATCCTCGAAGACCGCCGTCTCACGGGCACCTTGATCTCCAAGACCTACAGCCTGGAAGAAGTTTCCTGGCCGGACAATGCCGCGAGCGTTCGATTCACGCTGCGTGAAGGCGCCAGTCGCGTCGGTGAAACCATCGTGCTACATCCTCCCTTTGACAGCTTTGCCGCCAATCACCTGGGACACTTCAATCTAAATGATGGTCCCTTTGACGACATGCCCTTGACCAGCGGAAATCTGGAGGTCGATGTTGTCACCGAAGTGGTGCCCATGCTGGCCCGCCGCGTGAGGTGAAAAAAGGACACCTCAAATTGCAGCAGCTCGCCCGGCTTTCTACGGGCGGGCTTTTTTACGGTCAAAGGCTGCGCCTGTCAGAGACTTTTTCAAGCCCAAATTTCACAGGATGTCCGCCTGTTTCTTCACGCAGTTTTCTGTTCGGCTGAGGTGCCAGGGTAAAGTCGCTTAATTCGGCAAAGACTCTGGATTTCGTCCTGCCAAAAAAAGTTTGGAAATCTGCGCAAGTCCCGGCGGTGACCTGCATCTGCGGTGTGAAGGGCGGCAAAAGTCGCCCGCCGAATCTAAAATTCAAACACATCCAAACTCCATGAAATCCATCGTTCAGTCCCTCCGCTCCATCAGCGGCTTTTGCATGATCATCGGCCTGTTCCAGGTCGGCCTAGTCAACTCAGCCATGGCACAAGCTGCTGCGGCAAATGCACCGAAACTCACCACAACGGTCCAGGCTAGCAGTGCGCCGGGGGCGGTCATTCAGGTGAATGGTACCAATCTCAACCGAGTCTCCAGCGGCGCTGTGTGGAATGGTCAGCCACCTTATGTCATTCAAATGACTGGGCAAAACGGCCAGCCGATCAATGCCAGCTTCACCTTCATCAATGCGACGAGGCTGAATGTGGTGGTCCCCAACACAGCCATCAGCAGCCGCATTCGTCTGGTGCAGGGCGGCTATTCCAGCCTCACCAACAGGAGCTTTCGCGTCACACGTCCCCTGCCTGTCGGAAAGGGCCTGCTCACGATCGACAATCTCAGCCAGTACAACATCGTCGGAGTGCAGGCCAATGGTGTGGAGCAGTTGCCAGCCAACATCGGCTTCCTCGTCAAGACCGCAGGTGAACTCCTGCTGAATCCGGGCCAGCATCAGGTAAAGGCGCTGCTGGGCATCAACTCCCGTCCTAACTTTCTCTTCTTCTCGACGGTGAATGTCACGATGGTCGCAGGCGCAAGACTGGTTTTTGATGTCACCCGCATCACGGTGCCGCAGCTGATAACAAACTTTAGCAATCAGCGCGACTGGAACTCGGACCTGATCCTCGGCAATGAAGGTGCCTTTCATGTCCGCTCCGTGCGGTTCTTTGCAGGCGGCACCTACCAGCTCCGCGAACTACGTCCTGGGAATGTGGTCGTGGCCGTCGAGAATAGCAGCTTCAGTGAACTTTCGTGGCCTGACAACAGCCTCTCCATCTCCTTCAGGCTTGGCAACCGGACCGTGTCACTCCTGCATCCTTTCGCCAGCTTCCTATCCAACGTGGGGCGCAATAACCAGACCCTGCTGTTGACTCGCCAGTAAACTTTTCCGCCAACTCACCAAAGCCCCGTCAGTCATGCCTGACGGGGCTTCTCTGTCACCGTCTGTCCGCTGATTCCGAATGCAGTCACAGCTTCCTTTTGTCCCGACTTAATTAAGCAGGGATGAGCCCAGAAACTCACTCGCGGACGCGCACAAGCTGCGCACCCAACGAGGACAGCTTATCGTCAAGATGCTCGAAGCTGCGTCGATGTCATAGAGGCTATCTTCAGATGCAGAGGAAGATAGGCCCAAAAATCATCCAATGACAAAAAAGCCGCCCATGAACGAATCATGGGCGGCTCAAAAGATGAAGATTAGATCAGACCCAGCTCAGTCACTGCAGCGCGCTCTTCTTTGAGCTCGTCTTCGGTGGCTTTGATGCGGGCTTGGCTGAATTCATTGACGGGCACGCCCTGCACAATTTCCCACTTGCTGCCGTCTGTGCGGATGGGGAAGGAGAACATGAGGCCTTTATCGATGCCGTAGCTGCCGTCACTGCACACCGCGACACTGGTCCAGTCGCCAGCAGGCGTTGGGCTTGTGAGGCTGCGCACGGTATCACAGGCGGCATTGGCGGCGGAGGCAGCGGAGGAAAGTCCGCGCGCTTTGATGATAGCTGCACCACGCTGCTGCACGGTGCTGATGAAGTCACCCTTGAGCCAGTCGTGGTCGCTGATCACATCAGTTGCAGGCTTGCCACCGATCAGAGTATTGTAGAAATCGGGATACTGTGTAGCGCTGTGATTCCCCCAGATGGCCAGATTTGAAACCGTACTGTGATGCACGCCTGCCTTGGCTGCGAGTTGGCTTTTGGCACGGTTTTCATCCAAGCGAGTCATGGCAAACCAGCGGTCTGCAGGCACGCCTTTGGCATTGTTCATGGCGATCAGGCAGTTCGTGTTGCAGGGATTGCCGACGACGAGGACACGCACGTCGCTGGCAGCGTTCTTCTCAATGGCCTGACCTTGGCCTGTAAATATCTTGCCATTGATGTTGAGGAGATCTTTACGCTCCATGCCGGCTTTGCGCGGCACGGAACCGACGAGGATACCCCAGTTCACGCCTTTGAATCCTTCATTGAGATCGGCGGTCGGAGTGATGTTATTGAGGAGTGGGAAAGCACAGTCATCCAGCTCCATGCAGACGCCACCGAGGGCACCGAGGGCGGGCTCGATTTCGATGAGGCGGAGGTTCACTGGCTGGTCAGGGCCAAAGAGCGCCCCGGAGGCGATGCGGAAGAGGAGGGAATAACCGATCTGTCCGGCGGCACCGGTGACTGCGACTGTGATGGGGGCTTTACTCATGGTTTATTGGGGAGTCTGGATGATTCCCAGCCTGCGCCTCGCGGCAAGAAGAATCCGCAGTTGATTGCAGAGTCGGTGGGGACGGTTGCCGTCACCGTGTTTTGGACTTCCGCTGCAAAGTAACCAGGAGTGCGGCATGGTCACTGCCAGTCAGACGCCAGAATTTATCGGCCGCCAGCACCTCCCATTCTGATCCGACCCAGATGTGGTCAATGCTGAGTAATGGCATGCCACATGGCCAGGTCTCTTTCAATCCGAAGCCTGCCGCTTCAAAGGCCTCAGTGAAGTGTTTTCGGAACTGGGCCAAATGCACAGACTCCAGCGGCGTATTGAAATCTCCGATGACAATGGCGTCTGGACGCCTGAGGGTTTGTGCAAAGACACTGTCGATCTGCGGTTTACGCGAGTGAAACATATGCGGAAAGATGTCTGCAACAATGACCGGAAAGTCTGGTCCGCGGCCAGCGAGATCAAATTGTGCGTAGGTTGCCATGCGTGGAACTAAAACGCTGCGTTTGCTGGCAGTCTTAAGCCTAGACAGGCGCAAGATGTCACGCGGCATCAGCTCTGTGCGGTAGTCTGGTAAGCTTTCTGAATACTTGGCTAGCAAGGAGCCAGCATTTCCTGCTTCGACAAACACAGCCAAGTCAGGCTGAGTCTGCTTCACTAAATCGACCATTTCCTCATCAAGTCCGTTTGGACGGCAGAGATTCCAGTAGAGAATGGTTAGCGGTTCGTCTTTTAGCGCATTTTTAGTCGGTATGCTAGCCCGCTCAGACATGCACCATGAGGTGGAAAGCCACCAAAACGCGAGACAAAGAGAGGCTAGGCAGGCGGGCATTCTTTGGCTGCGACCAAGCTTTGGCCAACAAGTGAGCCAGACGCTCAATCCCAGCAAACAGGGCTTTGGCATGGCATAGAAGAACACGGCCCAGCGTGCATCATGATCTTTGAGCCAGATCTGAAGCAGCAGTCCCAGCAGCAGCGTCAGCCAGCCGAGCATGTGGAGCAGCCGAATCATCTCAGCCTACAGGCGTCAGGACGACCTTTTGAACGTCTAGCACGGCTGATTTCACTTTGTTTTCAGGATCAATGATGAGGCGCTGAACGCCGGGTGCCTTGATATCGATTTCACCAACAGGAACTTCCTTCCATTTCTGAAAACCACCTGTGTCTTGGGTGGTGAACTTTAGCTCCTGCTCGCCGTGTTTGATGGCTACTTCGCTGCCGTGATTGCCGCCACCACAGCCATGGAAGATAGACACCTTGTAGCGCCCTGGCTTGGTCACTTCAAATTCCCATTCCGCCATGTCATCAGGCTCGGTCCAGTAACCCAGGCAATTCTTTTCAGACTTAGGTTCATAACGCATGTTTTCGGACCAAGTTGTTGCGTCTTTAGCCAACAGTGTGATGTGCCCTTCGGCACTAGGCATGATTTTGTCACCCTCTGGCGCTGGTATCAGGGCGATCTCTTCAACGGTGAATGTTCCGTCATCAGTGGGAGGCGTGAGCAGAGAAAAAGGAATGGGTCCGGGTTTGGCTATGTAAACGGTGCCAAGGTAGGTCTTTGATGGGCGATAAGCTGTAACCAGTGATTTTTTTACCGATAGATCTCCCAATCGGAAGTTCATGCCTAATGAAGCACGTTTCAGTGTGTAGGTCAGTCGCACCTGATATCGTCCCCAGCGCTTTGCCTTGAATTTGCTCCAAGAGAAGGTTTCCCAGTGGGCACCATTGGAGTGAGAATAGTCTCCTTCGCCAAAGGTGATGATGCCACGCATGGGCAGGTCTTCCCGTTCGACAGGCTCATCGCTGCCAAACCCGCCAATGTCCACGGCTTCAGGAAAGATGAATTCTTCTGGGGAGGCTTGAGCAGATGCAGGCTTGGCCTCTGTTTCCTGACCAAAGGACCATAGGTTGAATCCCAGTGATAGCAGGAGAGTGAAAATCGAAAAGCGGTTCATAGGCAAAATTTAGGAACGAGACTGCCAATAGGCGTGAAATAGGCAACTGGTAACGGCTGGGAAATACATTCGTTAGCAAAATGAAACCGACTATTTTCATGAAGGAAGCTATTTGGCATCTTGAATGAATCCGCTACGATGTGTAAGTGTGCAGATTTCTGACTTATTGCTTTTTCAGCCTTTCGGTGGTCGCTGCTACAGCAATAGGGCTGCTGTCTCCACGCCTTGTCACTAACACAGAATCCTCAGTGAACGTATGATAGAAGATACTAGGATCAGCAGCCAAGCCGAATCATGCAGCATTCTCTTTAAATCATGAAAAATACATCCCACTCCTGCCCAGTCTGCGCCTACGCCAATCTTAAAGAGGCCCCACGAAGTTCCTCTGATGGCGGATCCTTTGAGATCTGCCCAGCCTGCGGATTTCAGTTCGGCGTCAGTGACGATGACGACGGTATCAGCTACGACGAGTGGCGTGAAGACTGGTTAGAGCGAGGCATGGAATGGAGCAGCATCGGCATCAAAAAACCCAAAGGGTGGGACCCTGAAAAAGCCCTGACCTCCCTCAAGAAAATGAAGTTAAAATAGCAACTTGATCATCTTGAAGAAATAAATAGGGCTCTGAAAAGGCGCAATAAGCTGTTAAACCCTGAAATAAACAAAGACTCAGGATCACCAATAGCGATCCTGAGTCTTTGAGACAAGGAAGGGATGCTTTTTAGCAGCTTAGATCTTACGACCTACAGGAGCTGGTTTCGGCTTTTCCTTCTTCGGCTTTTTAACTTCTTTTTTGTGAGCGTTGTTGCCTTTGGCCATAATGGAGAGCGCTTGTTTGTTGCGCAGTTTTCAATAGTATCATTCTCCTCTGGATGCAAGCCCAGCCTCACTTCACCAACGGATCACCCCAGATCTTGGCATAGTAGTGCGCCAGTCGGAGCTTCTGCGCCACACGGACATTGATGACAAAGGGATACAGTGCCGGCTCGCCAAGGCTGTGAGAAATCTCATTGAGCACTGTGGACACGCACATCCAGCGCTGAAGCCAGGCGAGAAAGGTCCCTTCTTCCTCTAAGGTAGAGGCAAGCATGGTCGGTAAGAAGCCTGCTTCAACTGGTAAAATCACCAGGGGTAATGCCAAGTGTTTTACATCAATCCCCATGCCTTCACAGGTCTCTAGGCCATCTTCGATTTGCAGATAATGAGCCCAGGTCTCCGCCCAGTCTTCCCATGGATGGGAGGCTGCGTAGGCAGTGATGAAATTCTGCTCCCAGCCTGCTGGTGCGCCGTTCTTGTAGTGCTTGCCCAGAGCCGCTGAATAATCCTGCCATTCGTCGCCGAAGCGCTCGCGAAAAGCTAATCGCATGGGGTCGTCCCAGCTCAGCTCGGACAAATGCCGCTGCCACAAATAATGCGCGCTCTCATGGCGGAAATGCCCCAGCAGGGTGCGGCTGTTTTCTCCTAATTGCTGGCGATTGAATTGCCGGTAGGTATCATCTGCTTCTTCCAAATTCACCGTGATGATGCCATTCAGATGGCCCATCGTCACGGATGGATTGGATAACGTACTGACAATGTCAAAAGCCAGTCCATTTTTTGGATTGCTGGCCTTGGAGGGAAGCGTGATACCCAACTTTAATAGGGTGTAGATGAGTCTCCTTTTCGCCATCTCCATGCGTCCCCATAGCACTAGATTACGTCCAGAGCTGAGGTCGGGGATGATGCGGTTCATCTGGCAGGCCATGCACAGTATTGCCTTGGATTCAGTCGGCACGACCCAATTGCAGACGCCATGCTTCAATCCATTGGCGCAGCGTTTCATCGGACCATGCTGGCGCAGTTTGACCATCGCCCGCTGTTGCGGATCATAGCCGACATTGCCTAAGCACCTCAGGCACCGCGAACTGCCAAAGAAGAGCACATTGCTGCAGTCACTGTCACAGGTGAATTTTTGCATGGAATGATGGTTCATTCGTCGTGAATGAGCTGCTTGTCATGCACTGCTTGTGCTTGCGATTAAAATCAGTTTTTCCCTCATTGCCCAGCGTCGTATTCGTTTCAAACTATTGCACCTTTATGCCCACGCCTGCTTTCCACTATCAAGAACTCCTCGAACTCGGCACCGATGACACCGAATATCGCCAGCTCACCAAGGAACATGTCCGCGTCGAAAAGATTGGCGACAAAGAGCTACTCGTCGTCGATCCCGAGGCGCTCACTTTGCTGGCGAACCAGGCGTTTCATGACATCAATTTCTTCCTGCGCCCAAAACACCTCAAGCAGGTCGCAGCTATCCTTGATGATCCTGAAGCGAGCGAGAACGATCGCATGGTCGCGCTCACGATGCTGAAGAACGCCGACGTCGCCTCCGCAGGACTTTTGCCATTCTGCCAAGACACCGGCACTTCCATTATCATGGGCAAAAAAGGCCAGCAGGTCTGGACTGGCGGCGGTGACGAGGGCGCACTGTCGAAGGGTGTCTATCTCGCTTATACCGAGAACAATCTGCGCTATTCGCAAAACGCTGCGCTGAACATGTTCGATGAAAAGAACACCGGCACCAATTTGCCCGCGCAGCTCGATCTGTATGCCACCGATGGCGACGCATATAAGTTCCTCTTCATTGCCAAAGGCGGCGGTTCGGCGAACAAAGCCTTCCTCTATCAGGAGACCCGCGCGGTGCTGAATCCGAAGAGCATCGTGAAGTTCCTCAGCGAAAAAATGACCTCGCTCGGCACCGCCGCTTGTCCCCCGTATCATCTCACCTTCGTTATCGGTGGCACCTCGGCTGAATCGACGATGAAACACGTCAAACTTGCCTCGACGAAGTATTACGACGGCCTGCCCACCTCCGGCAACGAACACGGCCGCGCCTTTCGCGATGTCGAGCTCGAAGCGCAGATGCTCGAAGAAGCGCGCACTTGCGGCATCGGCGCACAGTTTGGCGGAAAATACTTCGCTCTTGATGTGCGCATCATCCGTCTACCTCGTCACGGCGCGTCACTGCCCATCGGCATCGGCGTTTCGTGCTCCGCCGATCGCCAGGCAAAGGGTAAGATCACGCGTGACGGCGTTTTCATCGAGAAGCTCGAGACAAACCCGCTGCA
>Ga0164295_10000282_pt1 | contig 43317 bp, 37 predicted proteins | sample GEODES006metaG_FD_111798 | JGI IMG/M metagenome (GOLD analysis project Ga0164295, IMG submission 111798) | Oligotrophic lake water microbial communities from Sparkling Lake, Wisconsin, USA - GEODES006 metaG | ecosystem: Environmental > Aquatic > Freshwater > Lake | place: USA: Sparkling Lake...
CGCTCTGAGAGAGGATCGGCTACATTTGGATTCGTGGTTGATACCTGAAACTCGGCGATCACCGTCGTGCAGTTTGGTGTGTGGTCTGCGACGGGTGGTGGTGGGTCGATACCTGCCTGATAGGTTTTGTTGTAGTTCACATAAAACTTCCGATAACCCGGCGAAGCTGGATTTGAGAAACCACTGTGAAAGGCAAGACCCAAAAGACCGCGCTCATCATAAGTTAAAGCCAGCCCAAGCACCTTTCGATGCGCCGCAGTTAGAGCCGTATTCGAGATGTCCAAAAAGGGCGTCGGCAGCAGCATGCCATCTTTCATGATGAAGATCCGGCCAGGCTGATCACAGATGAACACACGATCGCTGGCATCTCTGGCACCCACGATCGTGGTCGGTGAGTGGATCTGATCCAGAATCACGGGCTGTAAATGCAGTGTTGGGAAAGCAGCTTCTACCTTTGGGATCGTGAGCCCTAGTAAACAAAGTCCAAGTAAAGATAAGGTGCCGAGCTGCATGATAGGGTGGCGGTAAGTCGTCTCAAACTACTTCTTTGGGGTCGCGGAGGTCGATGTAAATTGTGTGTCTGTTAGCGTCTTTAAGAATGAGATAAGGTCCTTTTTTTCGTCCTTCGTTAGGTGCAATCCACCGTCTGGATGCTTGGCTAAATTTGGGTCTAAGGTTTCCGTGCGCTGAATGCCTTCGCTGTAGTGATCCAGCACTTCTTCCAGGCTGCTGAAGCGCCCATCGTGCATGTAAGGTGCGGTCAGAGCAATGTTTCGAAGACTAGGGGTGGAAAAAGCACCACGGTCAATCTTCGCTTGGGTAGCTTCATAGCGCCCCAGATCTTCGTTAGAAATGGCTAGGCCGTTGTTGCGGAACTGATGATCTGTAAAGAGCGCGCCACCGTGGCAGTGAAAGCAGTCTCCGCCCATGCTTCCCATGCGTGGTTCACGCTCCGTCATAAAAAGTTTAAAGCCGCGCTTTTCTTCGGCACTGAGCGTTTCTTCGCCACGTGCGGCACGGTCAAATTTAGAACCGTGAGAGGTCGTTGTGAGAAGAAAGTTTTCAATGGCGAGTCCGATCTTTTCAGGGGTGATGTCAGGGGCCCCAAAAGCTTTTTCAAAGGCAGGTGCATAGTCCTTTAGGGCCCCTAATTTTTTCACTACATGTTCCAGTGACTCGTCCATTTCTCGATGATCTTCGATGGGCATCAACGCTTGAACTCGAAGACTGGGAGCGCGGCCATCCCAAAAAAACGAGGACTTCCAAGCAAGATTAAAAAGAGGCATTGCGTTTCGATTCCCGATACCACCGGCAACACCAAGGCTGAAACGTCGTGGATCTGCGAATGCTGCCGATGGTTCATGGCATGAGGCACATGAAATCGTTCCATCTTTGGAAAGAGCCGATTCATGAAATAATCGTCTGCCTAGCTCCACACGTTCTTCGATCAATGGGTTATCATTCGGTAAATCAGGCATCGGGAATTGTGATCCCATGGTGAATTTAAAAGGAGTGACTTTCTTTGGTAGATAGAGCGGTTTCAGCTTCGGTTTTACGGTTGCCTGCATCCTAGGCTTTTCCTGGATTTCGACGATGCTGAAGGCTTTCTGTAGGTTTGCTTTCAGAGCGATCGCTAGAGGATCGCCGTCTTTCGAGTGAGTGGTTGTGCCGTCCTTGTTAAAAGAGATATGTTTCGCAGCGTCGAGCAATGCGCTGACATCAAAAACGACAGGGATCACCATTTCATTTTGAAGATCCAGTTCAAGATTCAGTGTGATTTCCGTGCGGAAGGGATCACGTGCCAAATGAAAGGAATAACCCTCCGGTTGTGCTGTTCCGGTGCGGTACAGCCCCTCCAGCGCCATGAAGATGTAGCCGCTCTGCCAACTCCAATGCAAACCGCATAGATTCGGATTCAGCGGATGATCTGCTGCGCGAGTCGAGGGATCACTGGCATTGTCTTTAGGTTCGATGCCAATGTGAAAACGTATGGCCTGATATTTTCCTGGCGGTAGGTTGCCCTGATTCATGGTTTGCCTACGAGTCGTTGCATTCATCCATGCCAGAGAATCTGCTGGGCAAAGCCATGAGCCATCTTCACGCTGGAGTGACAGGCCACTGATCAAATAACTCAGTCGAGAGACCGACCAATCTTCCCCAGCCTGATTGCGATATCTCAACGAGTCATAAATGAGTGGAGTGCTACCAGCGTAATGATGGATGGCGAGTTGGATGTTGCTAGCCACGACCATGGACGCCAGACAAAACCACAACACTCCTGCCGCGTAAGGCACGATGTTGAAAGTTCTTCTGGGCATGATGGGCACTTTCATTTTCAGTAATTGATAGCATATCTACGCTGTGGATGGGTGGCACGGACATTTTCAGCAAAATTCAGCCTCTCGTTATCATTTATTTGCCCTTTTATTCATGATTCTGCCAAAACGCTCTGCACCCTACATCGTGGGAGTCTTGCTGATTGTCTTGCTCACACTGGTGGGCTGGATGTTTATGGCACTGTCCGCACCTGAACTTAGGCAGGCGGTCAAAGCCAAGGCCTCTGCAAAAAAGGAGCAGCAGAGGTAGCTCTCTGTTTTCTTCCTTTGCGCTTTTGCCTAGGGCCTATAATCTGAAAATCATGCTTCAGATTGTATTCAACGACATCAGCGCTGCTGAACTCTCGATTTTACCGACAAAAATTCAGTTTCAACTCTTTGAAGCGATGGACATAAAACCCGGTGATTTGGAGGAAGCTTTGTTGGAGAAGAAATTTGGTGTCTTAGAGCGCTCTGGTGGTCGCAAGCGCTACCGCTGCCGTGCAGGTGATCATCGCATTTATTTTGGTGTCAAAGATGGCAATGTGCGTGTGCATCGTGTTCTCAATAAGAACACGTTTGCCGACTTCCTCTATCGCAGCAACCTGCCTGGGGGCGGAGAAGATGAAGCACTGAGCCAATCCAAAAACTTTTGGAAGCTGATCGATGAGGGCGATAAGACCCTCAAAAAGGCCTGATCAAGCTGGGTCGACTTAGTTTTGGCGCAGGCTTTGCTAGTCCACAGAGTATCCGCTGACTTGCGCTTCCGTTGCACGGCGCTCTAGTTCTAAGGATGATCCAACGCACTTTTGTCCTTTTCTCCTTATTGACCGCCTCAGTCTACAGTGCTGAGCCCTATTTTCCCCCTCCAGATACCGATGGGGGCTGGCGCGAGGCGATGACGGAGAGAGCTGCCAAGGAAAAGGCCGGAATGGATCTCGCGAAATTAGAGCCAGCCTACACCATCACAGAGCGCTCTACCGCGAATGGTGGGCTGCTTGTGGTTCATCAAGGTTACCTCGTCTTTGAGCGCTACTTTGGCCGTGCTAGCAGGAATGCAAACCCTGACATGGCCTCGACAGGCAAGGGCTTTTGCAGCATTGCCTGTGGTATCATGCTGGAGGAGTTTAAGGAGAAAATTCCTCAAGGACTGGATACCAAAGTTTTCACTGAAACGTTCCTGCCACAGGCTCTGCCTCTGAATGATCCTCGAAAAGCCAACATCACCCTTGGGCAGTTGCTTTGCATGACCGCTGGCTATTGGGGGGAAGGCCAAGCTCCAAGCGGCACTCAAAAAGGACAAAAGGCGCAGGCCTTGAAACCGGTGAAAGGACAGGATATTCGAGATCTGGATAAGTCCTCTCTCGAGGTGCCACTTTGGTGTGACCCTGGGCTAGGCTATTCTTATTCATCGCCTTCACCTCACATCGCCAGCCTTGTTTTACGAAACGTAAGTGGGATGGAGCTCAAAGCCTACATCCACGAACGGCTAGCAAAGCCCCAAGGCTGGGGCGCTTGGGACTATTGCCTGCATCGCGGAGATTTTGTCATGCCTCACGCCAACGGGGCTGGCAGCACAGCTCTACATGCTACGGATGTTATGCGTTTTGGCTATTGTCTGGCTCAAAAGGGCAGGTGGAAAGGGCAGCAGCTCGTGCCATACGATTACATCAAGAAATGTCAGGCTTGGAGTCCCTACAATGAACACACACCTTTCAGTCTTCAGTGGGAGCACAATGCTGACGGTCATGTGGCTGGCGCCCCCCACGATGCATTTTGGAAAAGTGGTGCGGGTGGGTTCTGTCTTTATGTGATCCCATCCTTGGATCTCGTCATCTATAAGTTGGGGGGCAAAGATGCTCAGTATGATCCATCGCTAACCCGCATTCCTCAGCCAGACCAAAAGCATGATCGGGATCACTGGCAGCCTATTCCTGCCAGCGGATTCCACGAAGGAACGCTGGGTGGACAGGCACTCTGGCGCGTGTTGGAGATGGTCTGTGCAGCGGTGCGGGTCGACTGATGTTGCATCTTTTGTTGCCGTTGACACGTTGCTTAAGCTCCCTGCATTTTGGAGAAAGTTTCCGCCAAGAAAATCCCAGCACGCCGCAGTCAAGTGCTTGCTGTTGGAAAAAATAAACTGCCAGCCAAAAACGGTCCGCAGCTGGAGCAGCACACACTCGTGCGTAAGGTCTTGGAAACCTGCGAATTTACTGCAAAACTGAATGGGCTTGGAAGTGTTGAGCTCATGACGCTGGATCATGTAACCCCTGAGGCTACAGCCTTTGCTGCCGCATTGATCTTGGCGGAAGCGCAGAAGAAAAGACGGCGGCTCTGGGTTCTCTGCCCCGATGTGCGCACCCAAGACCAGATTCATTCCGAACTCATGGTCTGGCAAACGACAGCTCTCTATTTCCCTCGAGAGATCCCGCAGGTAGGTGAGTCGCTGCAGGACCCAGATGCCAGCGCAGAGCGTGTCTCCGTGCTTGGCCGTTGGAGTGAGGCCGGCCCGGATTGTCCCCCAGCTCTGTTGCTCTGCGCGGATAGCCTTGATGAAAGTGTGCCAGCAGCCAGTGAATTGGAAAGTCAGCGCCGAATGCTAGAAGTTGGCATGAAGATTGATATCGAGGCTTTCACGGATGATCTCGGCGCTGCCTGTTATGAGCGAGTGCCCGTTGTCATGGAGCGCGGGCAGTTTGCTCGCCGTGGGGGCATCGTGGATTTCTACTCTTGGCAGTCCGAGGAGCCGCTGCGAGTGGAGTGGTTTGATGATGAGATCGATTCCATTCGTGCCTTTGATCTGCACCATCAATCTTCCATCAAACGGTTGGAGCGTGCAGGTGTTATCTTGCAAATCTCTGATTCTACGGCTGAAACGAGTCGTGTACGTGATTATCTCACGTCAGATGATCTGGTCCTTGTGATTGGTGACGCTGATCTACCTTGCCAAGCACGAATCATCGCAGGAGCTCAGGCTGGCGACCAGATCGAGGACTTCACCGCCGCTATCCATGAAAATCCACTGGGCGTTTTTGACGCCTCAGACTTTGTGCTGCATGAAGCTAGGCGAAAGCAGTTCGAAATGCAGATCCATGAGTGGCAAAAGCTAGGTTGGCAAACTGTGGTCTTTTTTCATAATGAAGCGGAGCGGACCCGCTTCTCTGAGCTGCGAGAAAATGAAATCAAGAATAGTATTGAGACCGAGTTAGGCCTTCTTTACCGAGGCTTTACCGTGCCTGCTGCAAAATTGGCCGTCTTGACTGGCGCAGAAATCTTTGGCCGCCATCAGCATACGCGACGTGTTCGCGGGTCGAAGCTGGATGATCCTGAGATATTGAGGAAAGCAAGGGATGTCCTGCGTGAATTACGTGATGGCGATCTTGTCGTTCATAACGATCACGGGGTGGCTCGGTTTGCGGGCATCCAGACACGCATATCTCCGAGTGGTAAAAAAGAGGAAGTTCTCGCCCTGCATTATGCTGATGAGGCTAAGCTCTTTGTGCCCGTTGTGCAGGCGCATATGGTCACTCGTTACGTTGGTGTCGGTGGTCGTGCCCCATCACTCAGCAAGCTTGGCGGTACCTCTTGGCAAAAGACTCGGAAGAGTGCCGAAAAGAGCGTGGAGGAGTTCGCCGCAAAGATGCTCAGTGTCAGTGCCGAACGCCAAACAGTCACTGGTTTTTCTCATCCGCCGGACACCAAATGGCAGGTCGAGTTTGAGCAATCATTCCTTTATCGAGAGACACCGGACCAACTGCGCTGTGTCGAAGAGATCAAGCGTGACATGGAAGCCCCTAAACCCATGGATCGCCTTCTCTGCGCAGACGTCGGATTTGGGAAGACTGAAGTGGCCATCCGTGCCGCTTTTAAAGCCGTGATGGGCGGCAAACAAGTCGCCATTCTAGTGCCCACAACGGTTCTTGCCAGACAGCATTGGCAAAACATCCGCGAGCGCATGAGTGAATTCCCTGTCACGGTCGAAATGCTCTGCCGCCTGACACCGAAGAATCGCGAAAAAAAGATCATCCAAGGTGTCCGTGATGGAACGGTGGACATCGTCGTTGGCACGCATCGCGTCATTTCCAAAGACGTACGTTTTAAAGATTTAGGGCTGGCTGTGATTGACGAGGAGCAGCGCTTCGGCGTGAAGCACAAAGAAAAGTTTAAAGAAATCTTTCGACTCGTGGATATGCTCACGCTGAGTGCCACGCCGATTCCCAGAACGCTCTATCTAGCGCTCATGGGTATGCGTGATATGAGTACTATCGAGACGCCGCCGCCGAACAAACAATCGGTTGTGACGCAGATCTGTCCCTATGATGAGCGCATTATCAAGCAGGCTGTCGATGCCGAGCTTGAGCGTGGAGGTCAGGTCTTTTTTCTGCACAACCGTGTCATGACCATCGAGAACATCGCCGGTCGTATCCGTGCTCTTTGTCCAAAAGCACGAGTCATCATTGGTCATGGTCAAATGGATGAGGAACTTCTAGAGGACGTCATGCATAAGTTTGTTGATGGTGAGGCGGATGTGCTCGTCTGCACCACGATCATCGAAAGCGGGGTCGACATACCCAATGCCAACACCATCATCATTGATCGCGCGGATCGATTTGGTCTCGCCGATCTCTATCAGCTCAGAGGTCGTGTCGGGCGTGGTGGCACACAGGCTCATGCTTATCTTATGCTGCCCAGAGATGCGGTCACTGCTGGAGATGCTCGTAAACGCGTGAATGCCATTAAGCAATACACTGGTCTTGGCAGCGGCTTTAAAATTGCGCTCAGGGATCTTGAAATTCGCGGCGCAGGCAATTTGCTTGGCACTGAGCAGAGCGGCCACATCGCTGCTGTTGGTTTTGACATGTATTGCCAGATGTTGAAGCAAAGTGTCAATCGCATGCAGGGGCGCCGCGTTGCCCGTCCCATTGATGTCAGCCTGCGCGCTGACTTCTTGGTGCAAACCGAGGCGCTGATGGTGCAGGCACAGCCCGGTGCCACACCTGCATTTCTCCCCAGCCATTTCATGGAAGACACGCGTCTCCGCATCACGGCCTACCGCCAGCTTGGCGAGGTCATGACTCGAAAAGAGCTTGATGAATTAGAAACCCAATGGCGTGACCAGTTTGGCGATCAGTTGCCGAATCCCGTGATGAATCTTCTGGCCTGCGCGTCACTCCGATTGGCTGCCTCTCACGCGGGCATCACCGATATCGAGATCAAAGATCGCAAACTCATGCTCACCCGAAATGGTAAATTAGTCATGATTCAAGGTAAGTTCCCCCGCCTCGCTGAAAAGGCCGGTTATAAACAACTTGCCGAGACTTTGCTTATGCTGCGCAGCCTATGAGAGTTTAGGTTTTTCCTTGAAGTAGCATTTTCAAGCCAAAGATAATGAGGATTGTGCCAAAAATCCGAGTCAGGGATTGATCGCTCAGACTCTTCAACCAGCCCGCTCCGTAATAGGCGAGGATCGAAGCCGAGATGGCTGTAATCACTGCGACCTTCCAGTTCACCAGATCATTGCGAGCATTCTGCGTCGTCGCCATAAGAGCTGTGGGAATGATGATGGCTAGGCTGGTGGCCACAGCCATCTTCTGTGGCATGGCCAGAAAGAACACAAACGCCGGCACCATGATCACCCCACCGCCTACACCACACAGCGCGGCCACAATGCCAGAAATGATACCAATGCCAAGGCAGGTCAGGATGGTAGAAAGTGTCATAGGTAGGTGAATAGCAGGCAGTTTGTTCCGCGTCATCTGCATTTCTCCGTTGCCACGTCTCTTCTCCTGTGTTCATCCCTCAAGGATGATTATCGTTTGGGTCAATAAACGGAACTGGAAACACCCAGGACCGATCGTCAATATGTCAGTTCATAATGCGCATTCCTTTGCTAGCATTGGACTGGAGTCGCATCTTTGTTTAGGGGAAAGTGACCCATCGGACACCTCTGTGGATCTTCAAGAATTTTATGGATTGGTTCCTTTGCCAAATTTTAAGGTGCATCGCATCGCTAGAAAGCGTCGTCTGTTCGGTGGGGATAGCGGATCTGTTTACCGCGCTGCACTTAAGCTGATCTGTGAGTTGGCCAAAAAGGATGACGTGGCCGTGTTTACCCGAGAATGCGGATTTCTCATGCCGCTTGCCTGGATATGCCGAAAGCCGCGTATTCGTGGATTTTATGAGCTGCATGATCTTTTTGCCGATCTGTCATGGAGGCAGCACAAGCCCAGAGGCAAGGAACTGCGTGAAAAATGGCTGGAGAGACTGTTTTTGCCCCGTATCAGCGGACTGATCTGCATTACTCGGGAGATGGAAAAGCGCTATAAGCAGATCTTTCCCCAGATGCCCAGCATAGCGCAGCCGTTAGGAACGAAGTCACTGCCTGCCACTGACCCAGAGAAAAAAAGACTCGCGCGAACCCTGGTCTACGTGGGACACATGCATGGTCCGAAAGGAATCTCATTTCTTCAAAGCGCCGCTTTCAAATTGGCCATGCATGGCGTGAGGACAGAGTTTTGGGGCGGGTACGAGAAAGATGCTCTCAAGATGCAAGCGGCTGCTGCTGAAAAAGGTCTGAGTGAATGGATTCATGCGTTGCCGTTTCAGCCACCTGCGGTCATGCATGAAGCCTTAGCCAAGCGGGCAAGCCTAGGGGTGGTCATGCTGGCAGATACTTATTACAACCGATACCTCACTTGTCCGGTGAAGGCGCTTGATTATCTAACGCACGGAATTCCTGCTCTTGGGACGGACCTTGAATCCGTGCGTGAAGTTTTAGACATGGCCGGAATCTACATTCCAGAGGATGATGTGGAGTCCTTTACCCATGAGGTTTTGAGACTTCTGGATGACTCGCAAGCCTACGCGGACGCGACTTTAAGAACTCAACAAAGGGCGGTTCAAATCACCTGGGAAGAGAGGGCTAAGGCTTTAGTTAGCTTTAGCCGTTCTCTTTTTTAGTTTAGTTGCGGCAAATTCAATGAAACGCGACTCGATTCTTTTGGGGATGACGATGGTGATGTCGGCCACCCCGCGCTGGTAATCTTCCGAAAGCACTTTCCCATTCTCATGAGCCAGCGCCACGAGATCCATTCGATGCATGGGGATGCTCAGATCCAGTCGCACGATCCGGTCAATGAGCATGTCATGCATCCGGTGAAGGAGATCGTCAATACCCAGACCTGTTTTGACAGAAATGAAGAGGGCATCAGGAAACTCGCGTCTGAGTTCTAGCTGGCGTGTGTCATCGATCAGATCCGTTTTGTTGAGCACGAGAAGAGCACGCTTTTCTCCTGCACCAAGTTCTGCCAGAACTTTGGTCGTCGTTTGATAAAACTCCAGAGCCTGAGATGAACTGGCATCAATGACGTGAATGAGGAAATCAGCTAGCACAGACTCTTCCAGGGTAGCTCGGAAACTCTGCACCAAATCGTGGGGCAGGTTTCGGATGAAGCCTACGGTGTCAGTCAATAGCATGGACGTGCCATCAGGAAGATCGAGCTTGCGCGTGGTTGTATCCAAGGTTGCAAAGAGTTTATCTTCGGCCAACACATCTGAATTGGACAACTTGTTGAGGAGGGAGGACTTGCCGGAATTGGTATAACCAACAATCGCTGAATGGGGAAGATCGACGCGCCCACGTTCCTTGCGCATGGTCTCACGTTGTTTTTTGACTTCTTCTAAATCGGCTTTCAGCTTATCCACCCGCTTGTCCACCAGACGGCGGTCCACTTCGAGCTGGGTTTCACCTTCACCACGCGCAGCGCCACCACCACCTCCAGCTCCACTACCCCCACCTGTGCTACCGCCGGACCCGCCTCCTTGGCGGTCTAGATGCGCCCACATTCGCGTCAATCTTGGTATCGAATACGCAAGCCGCGCCAACTCGACCTGCAGACGTGCTTCGCGGGTCTTGGCGCGAAGATTGAAGATGTCTAGAATGACCTCATGTCGATCAATCACGCTAAGATTAGCATCGCCTTCCCAAGCACGTTGCTGTCCAGGGGATAGCTGATTGTCAAAGATGATGCAGTCAGCCTCCATTTCCTTGGCTTTTGCGATCAGCTCTGCGGCTTTGCCTTTTCCAATCAGATGTCTAGCTGTGTGCTCTCTGGCAAAAACAAGATCCGTGCTAACCACGGTGATTCCCAGTGTCTCCACAAGATCCTTGAGCTCAATGAGCAGTTCTCTAGCCTCATCAGCGTGGCGGCGATTAAAATAAGCCCCAACAAGGAAGGCGCGCTGAACTTGTTCAGCCTTTTCACGAATATCGAACATCCTTCATTCTTAGCGCGCAGTCTGGGTTTGCCAAGTCATACACAAGAGGACTTCATCGTGAAAGAGCTTGATCATCAGTGATCCATTCGAGATTAAAGCGAGCAACTTGGATGTCTGCTTTGCCTTCATACAGACACAGCACGGTTCCGTCAGGCAGAACGGCGAGATCAGAGTAGGCGCTGGGTCCCGCATCGAGCGTCTTGTTTACCGGCCAAGTCTTGCCGTCGTTGCGGCTCAATTTGATGCTCAGATTCTCGCGCTTGCCTCTGCCGGCGGGGACTTCTTTGCCATCTTTGCCGAACTTGAGCGTGTGCGTATTGGAGAAGATCAATGTGCCAGGCTTCGATGGATACGAAACGATGCTAGCCATGCAGACGGGTTCCCAAAGTTCATCGTGGAATGCGGGCTTGGTCCAGTTACCTGCACCATCAGGACTGGTGGTGACAATCTTACGATTGGCTTTGGACACGCTGCGTGAGACGAGCATCACGCGACCATCGGAAAGTTCGGTGATCATCGTTTCATTGGGGTTGTTAAAGTCACCTTCGTTCGGCAGGCATAGGTCTCCGGCTTGCCACGACTTGCCATGATCGTCGCTGAATAGTGTCCCTGCGGCTGAGGGTCCATGATCGCCTTCTTTGCCATAGGCAAGCCAGATCGGCACCACGAGTCGGCCACTCTTGATTTGAATGCCGTGGCCTGGTCCTGTGGCGATGACTTTCCAATCCACCTTCGCACGGAAGGGTTCAAACGCCGCCGTGATGTCCACGGGTGTGCTCCATGTAACCCCATCATCAAGGCTGCGCATGGAATAGCAGCGAGCATAGTTGATGCAGTAGAGAAACTCGATGGCTCCTGTCTCCCGATCCACGATGGCGATCGGATTGTTCACTGTTTGCTCCTTCTCGCCGCCTTCTTTCTTGTGTGGGTTGCCCTCCAACCGTGCTCCGAGATGCGCGATGTGTTTGCCTGCCTCCCAAGTTTTCCCACAATCCGTCGAGCGGCGCAGATGAATCTCGATCTCGCCCCAGTCGAAGCTGCTGTTCTTCCGTGCTTCGGCGTAGGCGATCACTGTACTTTTTCTGGTTACGACAATGCCGGGAATGCGATAGCGTGTGATGCCATTCAGGCCTGGCGGAAAAACATCGGTCTTTTCAAATAAGGGCTCAACAGCAGTGAGTTGCAGAGCAGGTAGGAGTAGTGAGAAGAGGATTCTTTTCATGGTGCTGTGATCCATTTTAGATTGAAACGAGCCAGAGTCAGCCGACCACCCGCGAAGGCCGCCGAACCTTTGTTTTCTCCGCTGCGACCGTAGAAGCAGAGGATGGTGCCGTTGTGAGTGACGGCGATGTCGGAATACATGCTTGGGCCGTCCTCAAGGAGTTTCTGGATGGGCCAAGTCTTTCCTTCGTCGTGGCTGATCTTCACGCTGACGTTTTTGCGGTCACGGTTTTTACCAGGCTCAGCCTTACCCTTTGCTTTCTCCAGATTGTGAGGGTTGGAGAAGAGAATGAGGCTCTTGCCATCGTGATTGTAGCGGACGATGCCGCCCATGCAGATGGGTTCGAGCAGGGCGTCGTCAAACTTCGGTGTGCTCCATTGAGTCGCGCCGTCAGGACTGGTGGTGACGAGACGACGATGGGCTTTGGATTCGCTACGAACATTCAACATGACGCGCCCATCGTTGAGTTCGATGGCGACAGTTTCATTAGGGTTGATCCATTCATCCGTGCAGGGCACGGCAATGTCACCCGCCTTCCAAGTCTTGCCCTGATCATCGCTGAAAATAGTGGCGGTGACACTGGGACGATGCGCATTGCCGCCAGTGCCAGTGGAAAGCCAAACCGGAACGACGAGGCGACCGTTTTTGAGCTGAATACTATGATCTGGCCCTGTGGCCAGAACTTTCCAGTCGTAGTCTTTCTTAAATCCGTTAAACGCTGCTGTGACCTCGGTGGGTGAACTGAAAGTGATGCCATCGTCGTCGCTACGTTGATAGAAAACGCGCATGTATTCTAAACAAAAGAGCATGTGAACCGTGCCGTCTTTATCGGCGATGAGCACGGGGTTGTTGTAGGTCACGTCGTTGGGATCGACGTTCTTCATCTTGAGCGCGAAAGGGTTCTTATTCTTTGGTCCTTTCACGTTCGCGATGCTTTTTGGGGTGCCCCATGTTTTGCCATCGTCGGTGCTGCGACGCAATAGAATGCGGATGTCATCCCAATCACTAACACCCGCGGCACGCTTGCGTGCCTCGCACCAGGTCAACACGGTGCTTTTAGCTGTCACGACGATGCCAGGAATGTGGTAGAGACTGTAGGCAGGATCATCGCCAACGATGAAGAGGTCCTGCTTTTCCATGTAAGGTTCAGCAGCTTGGATGAAGCCGAAGAAGGCAATCATGAGGGTGGCTATGTATTTCATGATCACCATTCTCCTTGACGTTGGAATTGAGCTTGAGCGTTTTGGCCGAATTGAACGCCAGCTTCGGCGAGATTGGCGAGGATTTGATCCGCGCGGAGACCAGCACTGCCTCGTGCGGCAGGGATGACCGTTTGGCATTCATTGGCATCCATGAAGCGTGCGGCTTCCAGGATATGCGGCTGCGCTTCCGGTTCGATCACGATGAATCCGTGCTTGTCGGCATGAATGAGATCACCTGGATTTACCTTGCGCCCGAAGACCTCCACTTCGCAATTCCAACGCACCGGATGCACATGCGCATGACCGACACAGAAACGACGAGCTAGGGCCTTGAAGCCCGCGTTGGTCATCTCATCGACATCGCGGATGGCTCCATCGACGATAGTCCCGACGCAGCCAAGAGCGCGATGCATGTTGCTATTCACCTCACCCCAGAAAGAGCCTATCGTGCGTGGTTTATCGAGATCCTGAACACAGACGATCTTCGGTCCTGAAATACTCGCCACGTAGCGTCGGTACTCATTCCAGGCATTCGCATTGGTCTCTCGATGAGTCTTATTGCTCGGCTCAATGACGACCGTGACGGCATAACCGACCATCGGTCCCATCTGCGGCATGAAGTCCCGTGTTTCTTCAGGATTGAAGGCATCAGCGGTGGGATCAAGCTTGGTAATTTGTTCCCAGCCATTGTAAATGGTGGGCGTGTTCCAGCGCTTGAGTTGCAGGAGATCAGAATGAGATAGCATGGTGTGAAATCGTTAAGGTTTGACCCATTCAAAAAAGCCCATGGCCTCAAGTTCTGATCGTAGCGCGTCGGTTTGATTCGAATCTAGAGCCACACAAGGCAGTCGCGGAGGTCCGACATCGACACCGAGCATCTTCATCACCGCCTTTGCCGCGCCCATGTAGCCACGAGCGGCCAGCTTTTGAATCGTGCGGACAGAGCGCATCTGCTCTTCCCTGGCAGCAACGAGGTCACCACGCTGATGAGCCGCGATCAAACGATTGTATATTGGAGCGGCAAAGTTAAACGAACTACCGACGGCACCCGTGGCTCCAAGCGCCAGGGCTCCGAGCATCATTTCATCAAACCCAAACGGAATATCGAAACCTCCATCATGAGAGCTGCGGCAGAGTTGATACTCCATCAGGTTGCTACTAGTGAATTTGATTCCCGCCAGATTTGGGATGCGATCCGCTGCTTGGGCCAAGAACTCAGACGGCGAAAGCGCGATCCCAGTCATCGTTGGAATCTCATAGTAATAGAACGGCAACTCTGGAGCAGCTGAGGCGATTTGCGCCATGCTATCGACCAGTGTAGCGACATTATTTGGCTTGAAGTAACAAGGAGCAAACGCGCTCACAGCCACGGCCCCAAGCTCCTGTGCTTGAGCGGTGAGAATTCTAGAATCTGCGAGACAATTCGAACCCACATGCACGATGACCTTGAGTGCTGCGCCGCGTGTGACTTCAAACCAACGCACGGCCAAAGCACGACGTTCTTCCAGCATCAACGAACTGCACTCACCTGTCGTGCCTCCGATAAAAGCATGGCTAACGCCCGTGTGCTGCAAATGAGCGGCCTGCTTTTCAACAACGCTGAGATTGATTGACCCGTCTGCGTGAAACGGCGTGTGTGTGGCGGCCACGAGGCCCTGGATACGGTGTTTAGTCATGCGATGCACCACTATAACGCCGAATAGTCCTAAACTATGGCAACTAACTGCCTGTTCTTTCTGGGAACAGGTGGCCGCCCAAGCGTCTCGCCATGTATAAAGGTCGGCATAAGTAATTGATGCGGTTTTTTTGGCGGAACGCCATCTCCAAGTGCCGTGACAATTTGTGCGAGCTTCTTGGCAAACGCTTCGGGCTTTCTTTCGTAGCGCGCAGGCTCAGGAATGAGATGAGTGAAAAAGGGTTCATGATCTCGCGATAATAGTGAAATCTGCGATGGAATGGACACGCCCTTTTGGGAGAAATAAGTGAGAGCAGTCGCTGCATGATCCGCTTGAAAGACAAACACTGCTGATGGACACAACGGATCGGTCAAAATGGATCGTAGAGCCTTAATTACACTTGTCTTTGTATCGTTGCAGCGGTGGACTTTCAAACCTGCAGCACCCGCGCCCTCACGAAAACCAGTGAGACATTCGTCATCACCTGCGAAAGAAATTTCAGGAGCCAATACGGCGATCTGCCGGTGTCCCAAGCCTACCAGTCGTGCGGCAGCATGACGCGAAGTTGCACGAAAATCCGTATCTACTTGAGGCAGCTTAACGTCAGCATGACAAGAGCCAGCTACCACCGTTTTGACCTGCCGTCTTTCAAACCAACGCTGCATGGCAGCTGTGGACCTAAACAAGATCCACACAGCCAATGGATATCGCGTCACTAGAGATTCGAGTGCAGATGTCGGACTCCGACGAAAAGCAGTCGTATCCACCAGCATCTTCAACTGCCATCCTGCTCCGTTTAATCTAGACCGCAACGCATCCATCCAAAGCAATGTTGATGGAGCCAGCGTGTGCCATGGCGCGCGCATCAGTAATACGGCAATCTTTTTCAAGCGATCTTCCGCCATCTTCACGGGTCCAATCAACTCGCGCTTCCGACCCATGACCGTGTGTATTAAGCCCTCCTTCTCCAAAATGACCAACGCCGCACGCACTGTATTTCTTCCGACTTGAAGCTCCCGTGCAAGGTTCATCTCTCCTGGCAAATACTGTGCCCAATCTCCACGGTGCATGCACTCTCGCAGACATATCGCTACATCTACTGCTAAAGAAGTGCGCTTTGGGAGGGGGGTGGTGATTGTTTTCATGGAGATTGTACTAAATGAATTCGGTTCAGATGAAGGCGTTTTTAATGCAGAACAGGAAAGATCGTTTTGTTAAGGTCTAGATGCGATTCGATCTTGGAATCACTCATGATCTACATAAGTTTCATTTTATGTTCCATTTCATTCGCCTCATCACCGTTGGTTTGATTAGCAGCCTTGCCATTTTGGCGAAGGCAGAGGAATCCAAATGGGTGTCTCTGTTCAATGGCAAAGATTTAAGTGGCTGGACCATCAAGATTGCCAAGCGTCCGCTCGGAGAGAATTTTGCGGATACATTCCGTGTCGAGGACGGTCTCTTAAAAGTGAGTTACTCTGGTTACGACAAGTTTGATCAGCAGTATGGTCATCTGTTCACTAACCTAGCTTACTCACACTACATTCTGCGTATGGAGTATCGTTTCACAGGCAAGATGATGGCTGACGCGCCGAATTATGTGAATTTAAACAGCGGTGTCATGCTGCATGCACAACCGCCACAGAGCATGCGATTTGATCAGGGCTTTCCCGCAAGCTTGGAGATGCAATTTTTGGCCGATGAAGGCAAGGGGATGCGCTCTGCAGGGAATCTGTGCACGCCTGGCACGCATGTGGAGATGGGTGGCTTACTGGTGACGAAACACATCGTTAAATCCAGTGCACCTACCTTTCCAGCCGATGAATGGGTGCGGGCAGAAGTCGAAGTCAGAGGCAACGAGGAAATCATCCATCGCATCAATGGCATAGAGGTGTTGTGTTACCAGCATCCACAACTTGATCCAACGAATAACAATGCTCCTGCAACCGATCAGATCGAAGCTGGCGGCAATCTCATGCTCAGCTACGGCCACATTGCCTTACAGGCGGAAGGGCAACCGGTGTGGTTCAGAAAGATCGAGCTAATGTCCCTGGAGAAGAGATGAATCAGGGAAGAATTTTTACAAGTGTTGTCACCATTGCGCCGCGCTCATCGGTGATGCTGATAAACCATGTGTTGGCTTCTGCGGGCGGTTTCGAGGCTGTCACGATATCACCACTAATGGTCGCTGGCGTTGTGATCCACTTGCGTTTAGAGCGCGGCCCCGAGTCGGTCGTGTAGTTCATTGCGGCTGATTGGAGCGCGGTGACGGTTTTACAGATGACTTCGACTTGATCGCCTTTGATTACGGGCTCGCCAGGAACTGGCAGCGCTTTTCCTCCTCGGCATTTGGAGTCGATGAAAAGACCGATTTCGTTTGGTGCCCAACCTGGTTGATGGCCGTGGGGCATATTTACTTGGATACGCATCTGCTTCTCGCCGGGCACCACGGCATAGCTTTTCATGTAACTGTCGAGAACGTAATGAATGTCATTGGTTCCGTTCACAAAAAAGATGGGCACATGGCAGCGCGGCAGTAGACTGCATGGATCGTATGCTTTAACCCAGGCAGCTTTGCGGTCGCCGAGTTTGTCGATACTGGGCTTTTGCACCGACTCGCCCTCGTGCAGAAAACCGCATCCATAAACTGGCACTGCTGCCTTGAACCGATCATCTAGCGAGGCCACGAGGCAGGTCGTGTAGCCGCCCCAGCTAATGCCAGTGACTGCCGTATGATCAGCTTCTACTTCAGGGAAGCTACGCAGCAAAGTATGCGCCCGCATCACGCTGGCCGCAGCATGGAATGGCCAGTCGTCACTGCTATCTCCACCAATGTTGTTGAACTTTTCTTCACTGCCATGTGGTGGGCCACCTTTGGCCAAACGGACACGCACGCCTTTGTGCCCATTATCTTTTGTTTTTCCGTTGGCATCAAATGCGGGCTCAGGTGGGCGTGAACCATTCAAGTCCATGGCGATGGCGGCGTAACCACGCTTTGCCCAAAGTTGAACCCATTCAGCGAAAGCGGTTCCACCACCGCCATGAATGCAGACGATGGCAGGAAACTTTGAACCTGGATTGGCAACTCCAAGGGTGATCGGTGATGCGTAAAAAGCAAAAATCTCCGTCTCATGATCTTGGTATTTTTCGCCTTCATAGGTGAGTGAGTGGATCGGTTTTGTTTGATCGATCCACTGCACCTTTGGCACCGTGCCTTTTAATGCATCGATATCCCATGGGCCAACTTGTTCGGCGCAGAGTTGCATGGAGAGGACGGAAAGCAGAAAGGTGGTAACGAACTTCATAAGCAGACATGAACAGAGACAGGTTGCTTGTTCATTCAGCTTTTTATTTAGAGATTCCACATCCAGTTGAGTCCCAGCTTCATCAAGTATGACAGGCGCAGGTGCCACAGCCTTTGATTTTCAGTCCAGCAAGCTTGCGTTCGATTTCAAGTGAGGTTGGTGTTATCGCAAGGCCACCAAGGGATGTGCAGCGGTGTTCGCGCGGCATCAGGGTGGAGACGTGCTTGGCTGCGTCGATGACTTCATCTAACGGGATGAGCGGATCGAAGTCGGCTAGGGCCATATTGGCACAGGAGAGAGCATTGCTGGCAGCCATGACATTCTTGCCCAGGCAGGGAGCTTCGACCCGATTGGCGATGGGATCGCAAATGAGGCCAAGCATACTTTGGAAGGCCATGGAGGCTGCGGCGATGCCTTGATCGCGCGTGCCATCAGCGAGAGTGATGAGTGCAGCTGCGGCCATGCTGGCTGCGGAGCCGCCCTCGGCCTGACATCCACCGACTTCTGCCGCGAAGGTCCAGCGTGTGGCGATGAAGACGCCGATCAATCCAGCCGCGAGCATGGCTTTGGCCATGGCTTCTTCATCTTGGCCCATGACCTCGCCCATGGCGATCACGGCTCCTGGCAGTGCTGCGCAAGCGCCAGCCGTCGGAGCGGCAACGATCACGCCCATGCTACTCTTCACTTCCATCAAGGCGGTGACATAGAGAACCACACGATTCAGTGCGCCACCATCGAGTAAGCGATCTGTGTTCATTAACTCGGCGAAACGGCCGCTTTGATGGCCGAGAACACGGTCTTCATAGCTGGTGCCAGCAATGCCGTTGGCGATGGATTTCCGTAGGATGCGAATGATGGCGATCATCTTGTCAACGACTTCACGTTCAGCGAAATTGCCACGAGCCATCTCATACTCGACAGCGAGTTGCCACAGAGGCGTGTTTTTGTCGCCGTCACATTGCAGCATTTGGGAACAGCTCGTAAAGGGCACGTGCGTGTCTTTGCGCGAGGGCACTGGGAGGACTGGGAAGAGCCGCTTGACTGAGATTGGACTCAATAGGGCTAAGGTATCTGAGGAAACGAATGCGCTGGATTTGATCTGCCAAAGAGTGGTGTCATCCCGATGGTGTTGGATGACTTCATCGGCTTCGAATCGGACCGTGATGTCTTTAGGCAAAGAGATCAAAGTTTCATGATAGCCGCCATCCATGTGCATCGAGACGCCATCGATGCTAAGCACCTCCATCATGCCGCCGCCGGTGGAGATGGCGATGATTGAGTGTGTTTCACGTTTGTTGCGCAGGGTGAGTCGATAGGTGTTTGGATGCGGATCACTCACATCAACGGTTTCGATAGTCAGCATAATTCCAGCTGCTGTGAGTGCTTGAGCGGAGTTTGGGAGTCTCTCATCATCAGCTTCCCAGCCGAGTAACCCTCCAAAGAGGCCCATGTCGCTGCCCTGACTATCATGAGTAGTCGGTAATGAGCCTTCACGATCAAACTCGACAAGCACCTCAGTGATCTCACCGTCCATCAAATCTCGTGCCAGTCTCCCGATGCGGAGTGCGGCAGCACAGTGAGAGCTGGAAGGGCCACGCATTACGGGCCCGATGACGTCATTGAAGATGGAAACGGGTGTCATGGGTGCTTGAGGATGGCACTACGTCCTTCGTTCATTGATTTGTCGAGCAAAGCCTTGAGTTCGGCAACGATTTCAGGATGTTCAAAAGAGAGATTGATTGTTTCACCAGGGTCGGTTTCAAGGTTATAAAGTTGGCCGGGGGCTGTGAGGCTGTTTTCAAGTAGAGCGAATGCTTTGAGCTCACCTTTGGCGTAGTTGTTTCCGCCAGAACCCCGATGATCTAGATATTTCCACTGGCCGCGGCGAATGGAAAGCGTGCGTTTCCCAGCAAAGGCTTGCACGAGGAGGTAGGGGCGGATGGACGGTTCATCTTCGTTGAGCCAGGCAGGAAGAATGTTGTAGCTGTCTTCTGCGGCATCTTCGGGAAGTTTACTGCCAATGATGCTGGCGGCTGTGGCCATGACATCGGTGAGGCTGGTGAGTTGTGTACTGAGGGTGCCGGGTTTCACTTTGCCCGGCCATCGAACGATGAACGGCACACGATGTCCGCCTTCCCAAGAATCTCGCTTCACGCCTCGCCAGGGTCTTGCCCCGTCGTGAGCATGATCTGCTCGCATATGGACGACGCTTGTTGTCTCTGGGCCGTTGTCGCTGGAAAGTAGGACGATCGTGTTGTCGGCAATGCCGAGTCGTCTGAGGTCGTTCATCAACTCGCCAACGATGTGATCGAACTCATGGATAAAGTCGCCATGAGGACCGGCTTGTGTTTTGTTTTTGAACTCCGGCGCGGCAAAGGACGGGAGATGCACCGCGTGAGTGGCATGATAAAGAAAGAAAGGTTTGTCTGGCGAAGAACGCTGGTGCTGCTCCATGAACTCGCGACTTTTCTTGAGGAAGACCCTGTCCACTTCCTCAATCGAAAAATTAGGCGCGACGTAGCCGGAGCGGCAATCGTTTGCATACGGATGCTTGGGTAGTTTTGACTTATCGATGGGGCCACAGGGGGGCACCGGCATGTGATCACCCTCGATGAAGGCATAAAGCCAATCAGTCCCTGGACAGCAGGCCGTGCCAAAGAAATGATCAAAGCCATGATCCAGAGGACCACCCTCAATCCGACGTGAGTGGTCAATGCGTAATACGTCCTCCGATTTGCCGCTGTGGATCGCTTCACCAGCCTTATCACGAAAGGTTAGTCCCACATGCCATTTGCCGATGGCGGCAGTTGCGTAGCCTTGTTTTTTTAACATGGCTGGAAGAGTCAGGCGGCCTGGCGTGATCAAAGATGGACCGCCTGCACCTTGAAAAACCGTGCCGCCATTCGGCACACGAAATGCCATTTGCCCCGTCATGAGACTGTAGCGGGAAGGCGTGCAAACGGTGGCGGGACTATGTGCATCTGTGAACCTCATGCCCTCAGCCGCAAGACGATCGATGTTTGGAGTGGGAACCTTCGATTGGTCGTTGTAGCAGCGCACATCGCCGTAACCTAGATCGTCGGCTAGGATCAAGACGATATTGGGTTGCACCGTAGCAGCTTGACCAACGGCTAGTGCCATCGAGGCGAGTATGGAAACCAAGGGTTTCATTGGTATTTGAGGTGGCTACTTCTCCACCTCTTGTCGTGTGGCGATGGCAACATAACCGATCTCAAAACCTTTCGGTGGGGTCAGGATCAAAGCGGGATCAATGCTGGCAAGGGTGCCGTGATCTGGTGGAGTGAGGTAGTTGCGATCTTTGGTCCATGTGCGATGTAATTTTTCGACTCGGATTTGCACTTGCTCACGCTCCTCATCGGTGAGATCAGCATTGAGCATGGCGGGCTGATCAGCAAAGCGATACCAGTAGTAAGTGACCGTGCTGCCATCCCCGAGATTGGCTTTGAATGGGCCTGCAACAGGTCCGGGTTTTTTCCAGCAGCTTTCGGTGTCATCAGGTGTGGTGCGAGGTTCCTGCGGTTTTTCTTGTGGCGTGGCAAAGTGATGCTGAGTGAGTCCTAAGTCGGCGGCTATCTTCGTTGGCTGCAAAACGGTCCAGAGTGGCTTTTTGACATCGGTGTCGAGCGTGTAGTATTCGGGCAGAGTTACGAGAGAATTACTGGTGCTGGTGAGTTGCTCGTTCCATTTGTAGCTGAAGGTGATCGGGTCGGGTGTAAACGAGGTGGCAAAGGCCTTCCAGGCAAGAGGCACTTTTTGTTCGCGCTTGGTGCCTGGGGGATAGATGCTCCAGTTTGACCCGCCGCCTTCGCGAAAGGTATGAACTGCTGAGGACTCTGCTTTGATTGCGCCATTTGTCGGAGCGCCACCAGCGAACCATTTTTCCACATCGTCCCACAATGCCGTTTTTTTATAAGCCGTCAGGCGATGCAGAACGGTGGATGTGCCATCAGGCCCGACAGGAAATCGCGTCGGTGCGACCCGCGCGAACTCTTTGCCAGCGGCATCCTTGGTCAAAATGGCAGGCACATGCTGCGTTTCCATTTGAATGGCTTTGTTAGGCTCAGCGGGACGTGAATCCAGAAGCTTGCCTGCCCATTCAGGATGTTCGAGGGCGGCCTGCGACCAGAAGAAAGGGGTGAAGAAGGTCGCGGGACCTTTGAAATTGGCTGTGTTAAGAAACAGCGTCCAGCTATGGTTGCCAGTGGGCACCTTCTTGCTTGCGGTGGTTGTCTTTGGATGGGTCAGTGGTAGCGGTAGGTAACCATAGCCAAAAAGCTCGCCGCTGGTGCCTTGCTTTAAGTTTAGACCATCTAAAGGAAATAGGAGCCAAGGACTGAGTTGAGCCACGCCATATTGGCCACGCGGCTTTTGCCAACTGCCTGCTCCATAGCCTGGACCGTTTGCGATGAGGCCAAAGTTTGCCCCCACACCACCCATGATGAACTTCGGCGTTGTGCTTGGGAAATGCGTGTCGCGCCACCAACCGAGTCCGCCTTCAATGTCAGTGTAACATTTTGCCTTCGGTTTTTGTCCCTCCTCATACTGCGGATGCATCCAGGTACCGCAGAGGCCTGTTTGAAATTTGTGTCCGGGGTATGTCTTTACGAGTGGCCAAGCCGCAGCATAGAGTGAAAAGCCGCCATTGAAATCCTCCGGCACTTTTTCAGCCGGACCAAAAAGGTAGCCTGCCATTTCGCCCTCATTAATTTCAGTAGCTAAAACAATAGATGTCATGCCGAGGATAAGAAGACAGGAAAGTAAGGGTCGTTTCATGGAAGGGAGAGGTTGAGTCTGAATCGTTCTAGGCTGTCATTTGTTCTCTTCTAAAAGTAGCCATGAATCAGCAATGATCCTCAATTTCTACAATACCGACTGAGGTGATGACTGCTTTTTCTTCAAGATGAGCACCACGTCTGCGTAGCTGTCGTCCAGTTCACGTGGCGACAGCAGGTCATAGGTGAAGTCATAGCAGGCAACCAGTTCAAAGTCATGCACCTTAGCCAAAAGAGCGCGCATTTGTTTGGCATTGTAGGTGCGGAATTGCCATCGGGTCTCCTGCACATGTCGGCGACCCTTGTCCTCAATCGTCAGGCGTGTGCGCAGGTCTTCGAGCCGCTTTTTTCGGTCAGCAGGCCAAGTGTGGGTATTGCAGGTGACCTTAATACCATCGCGCTCGGCTACCCAGCGTTCATGATCTTTTTGTTGTGAGCTATAGTTCGTTAGATGCACGCCCAGCGCAAAGATGGCGCCGGGCTTAAGTGCTGCAGAGATGCGTTGAAGGCAGGCAACAGAGTCCTGTTCTTTGAGGAGGTATTTGAAGGTGCTGACTAGGCAGTGAGCGAAGTCTAAGGTCTGGACCTTTGGCAATTCAAAGCTCTGCATCCAGTCTTCCCAGAGTCGTGCGTTCAGCTCCTGTTGCTGCACCCGCTCTTTGGCGAAGTCCAGCATCCGTGCATTGCCATCAAAGCCGCTGACTTTCCATCCGCGCCTAGCCATTTCCGAAACCAGCCGACCGCTGCCACAGGCAGGCTCGAGCAATTGGCGTGATTGACCTGCCCGACCATAACGCTCGTGAAGAGCATCCAGAAAGGCACCTTCCTTGGGTGTGTCGGCATCAAAGATGATATCGTAATAGAGTGGTGTGTCATACCAATCGCGTAGTTTGGGCATGGTCTTTAGAAAGGGCTTTAACTTGGCTTGTCAATGCCGCTTAGCTATCGAAAGTATGATCCTGTAAAGAGCTTAACGTCTGCGTATGGGGATGACTCGACCTGTCACAGGATCATAGACGGCGGTCGTTCCTGAGGGGACATAGCCGGGCTGTAAAGTGCCGTTGTATTGGTTAGGTGGATAGATGGACTGACCAGAGTAGACTGGCTGATCGCCGATGAAGACTTCTCGCGTCACACCACCGCTCGGCTGAATGGCTCCAGTGTTCGTCGTGCGACCAAAGGCATCTGAGGCGCTGTTTTGAGACAGCACTTGGGCATCTGGAAGACTGTCACGTTGCTGGCGATCCATTCGCTCTCGGTAGGCGCTTGATGTCTCGCCTGCCTTGATGGGTGGATTCGCGGCACTGGATCCTCCCATCGAGTAAATACCAGCGGATCCGGTATCGCGATCCTGATATTTTTGACTGCTTGTTCTCAGTGGCTTGTAAGCCGTGTGGGGTGGCGCTTCGCAGGCGCTGAGCACTAAAAACGCTGACGGCAATAAGATGAAACTGCATTTCATGCATGGAGATTAGCAGAATCGATTTTGAAAAGAAGGTTTTCTTTCGGGTGAATGCTTCAGAATTCATTTCGAACATGACTCATCTTGATGGCATCAAAGTAACCGTGATGCTTTCTGGCATGACCCATGCTTGAAGGCTTCCTAGGTAACCCAATCCAAAACTATGATGACTCGTTTTCCTCGGCCTGGTTGTTGGTATCGTTTCACGGCTGCTGATTGGCAGTTCATCCGCGACGCCTTAGCTCTGACTCAAAAGGATCGTGATAGCATCGTTTCATTGCTTGATGACCCAGAGGCGGTGAAAATGATTTTGGACCATCCCAAACTTTTTGAGGCCATGCTTGTGAATCGGAAGGCGGGCATGCTTTCTCCTGAACTGTTTTTCTTTGTACTCGTCCGCCACACCCTGAAACGCGCGGGCGTGGATGACTTGGAAGTGGCTGATTACATGGCAGTCGTCTGTGCTGACTTTGGTCTTCCAGTGACGGCTGACCAAAAGCTTCCTGCTCACCGCTTGGATAGTCTTTATAGTATCGACTACATTTCGGCCTTGGAACATGCAGGTCCTCATGAGCGCTTCTTTATTCATGTGCAATGTGCCAATCAGTTTCTTGTTTTGACCAGCCTGTATCCTGACTTTCTGCATCATCGGGCAGAGCGCCGCGGCGCACCGGATGTGGAGTATTATGAGCAAGTCGTCGTCAGTCATCTCGAAGCGGCCGGTCGTCATGTGCTGGCAGGAGAGTTTGCTTTAGATGATACGCTCACCCATGTCGCCAGTGCTTTTCCTCCTGCACGCCGGGCCATGAATCACACGGTGCGTGAGTATTTGAGTTTAGGCGCTTGAAAACTGGCTTTTGGTAAGGTTGGGCTTGTTTGTCACGTTCTTTCTGAACATGGAATTTGATCCTTCATTGCCTGAGTCTCTTATTCGTCGCGACTTCATCAAGAAACTCGCTGCGGCCAGCACCGCCGCATGGATGACTGGCGAACCCCGTGCCATCTGGGGGAAGACGGGCCAGTCTGTCACACATCCTCCTGCCAAAGCTGACGCTTGCATTTTACTCTGGATGGCGGGCGGAATGGCTGCACCAGATACGTTTGATCCTAAAGGTTACCTGCCTTTTGAAAAGGGACTTGAGGTGAAAAAAATGCTCAGCACATTTCCAGCGATTCAGACTTCGGTCGATGGGATCAAAATCTGCCAAGGTCTGGAGAACATCGCCCAAGTGATGGATCGGGGCACACTCATCCGCAGTGCTGTACAGCCGGACTTAGGAAGCATTTTACATAGCCGTCACCAGTATCATTGGCACACGGGTTATGTGCCGCCGCAGACGGTTGCCTGTCCGCACATCGGTGCTTGGATGGCCAAAGTCCTCGGTCCTCGTAACTCGGTGATGCCACCCTTTATCAACATCGGGCAGCGACTTGAAGGCGTGGGCGAAAGCGAAGAATTGAAAGCCTTTACCACGGCGGGATTTTTTGGTAGTGAATTCGGGCCGATGAATCTGCCTTACCCAGAAGAGGCTGCCCAATCCGTGAAGCCACCGAAAGGCATGGACGCTCAACGCTTTGCCAATCGGGATAAGCTTTTTCGTAAGCTCGTCGATCAAAGTCCGAATCGTGAGATCATGAGTGACTACCAGCAGCAATCCATGCTTCGCAGCATGGACAATGCCTACCGCTTGCTGAACGCCAAGGAGCGTGACGCTTTCGACATCACCTTGGAGCCAAAAGAAAGCTACGCCAAGTATGACACGGGCCGTTTTGGGCGTGGTTGCTTGTTGGCGCGAAGGCTGATTGAGGCTGGCACTCGCTTTGTGGAAGTGACGACAGAGTATGTGCCCTTTTTCCAATGGGACACGCATAAGGATGGTCACGCCACCGTCGATGCGCTTCATCAAGAAATCGATCTACCCATCGCCCAGCTCGTCCGTGATCTTGAGGCCAAAGGTCTGCTGGATCGGACGCTCATCGTCATCGCCAGTGAGTTCAGCCGAGACGCACTCATGGAGGGCAAGCCCGGCTCCACGGCCAATGATCAGACCACCTTTAAAGTCGATACCTTGACCGAAATGAAGCATTACGGCCTACATCGCCACTTCACTGGCGGCACCAGCGTTGTCATGTTCGGCGGAGGTGTTAAAAAAGGCCACCTCTATGGCGAAACCGCGGACGAGCGCCCCCTCATTGCTACTAAGAACCCAGTGAACGTCATGGATCTACACGCCACCATCATGACCGCCATGGGTATTAGCCCCAAGACTGAATTTAGCATCGAAGGCCGCCCTTTTTACGTCACGGAGGATGGGAAGGGAAAAGCCGTGATGGATGTGTTTGCTTGAACCTGAGCTGCTCTGCTTTCCGTGGATTCAACCACACGGCTTCCTTCTTCAACAAAACAGGCGGGCCTCTCGGCCCGCCTATTCAAATGGAGTGATGTCTTTGATTACTCTTTGGCAGCGAGGTCGCGGTTGCTGACCAGCACCTTATCCACCAAACCATAGGCGGCTGCTTCTTCGGCGCTCATGTAGTTGTCGCGATCGGCATCTTTTTCGATCACTTCAGGAGTCTTTCCGCAATGATGGGCAAGGATGCGATTCAAGCGACGCTTCAGTTTGTACATGAAGTCCACAGTGCGCTCCACATCACTGGCCGTTCCACGGGCTCCACCAGAGACCTGATGGATCATGATGTCGCTGTTTGGCAGCGCAAAGCGCTTACCTTTGGTACCTGCAGCCAAGAGGACAGCGCCCATGCTGGCGCAGATACCGATGCAGTAAGTGTTCACATCACAGGTGACGAACTGCATGGTGTCATAGATGGCTAGGCCGGCAGTGACGGAACCACCAGGGCTGTTGATGTAAAAATGAATGTCTTTCTTCGGGTCCTGCATCTGTAGGAAGAGGAATTGGGCGATGATGACATTGGCCACTTGATCATTCACATCGCTGCCCAGGAAGATGATGCGATCCTTCAACAGGCGGGAATAGATGTCGTAAGAGCGCTCCATGCGCCCTTCACTCTCGATCACCATCGGGACGATGAAGTTAGAGGGCCGAGAGATCATGGTGGGGAAATCGGATGAGGATTGGGACATGGCAGTAATGAAAGAGTGTCGGCAGACATTGTCAAACCTGCCGCTAAAAAGAAGCAACGTCTCCGGTTGACGAGTGGAGTCGTTAAAATGCTGACTTTCGACGTCCGTTTTCTCGTTCCTGCCGGGCACGATACTCGGTAGGGCTGCATTTTTGCAGGCGGCGGAAGAGGCGGTTAAAGAAGGAGATTTGGGTGAAGCCGCAGCTTAGGGCGATCTCTAGCACGCTGCGATTGCTTTCCAAAAGCTCGCGGCAGGCGGCTTGGAGGCGCAGATGATTCAAAAACTCGCTCATCGTGCGGCCGGCGTGTTTTTTAAACTGACGGGCAAAGGTGGGGCGACTCAGGTCGGTGAGCAGCAGGACATCCTCCAACCTAACTTCCTCACGAAAATGCGCGATCAGGTGGCGCATGGCTTTTGAGATTGACTGCTGATAGTGGGACTCTGCGGCTAGGGCAAAGGAGCGCACGGAGAGGAACTGACGATCTGCTTCTGGTGAAGTTGCGATCTGAGCCAGAGTGCGCATTAGGAGGGCCAGTTGCTCCACGCCTTGAGTCTGCATCATTTCATGGAGTAAAGCAGAGATCCTTTTCGCGGTGGCCCCATTCAGTCGCAGCCCGCGGCCTGCTTGCTCGAAAAGCTCTCGCAACGCTAAATTTTCGGGGAAAGCCCAAAACGGGTGGCCTTCTGGGAAATGCCACTGAACGGAGATGCCGCTGGAATTCCCCCTCGTGTGCCAGTAGTGCGGTAATTTGCTACCTAGAAGCACGAGGTCCGCAGTCTCAAAAGTGCCGATATGGTCACCAACAAAGCGTGAGCCACTGCCCTCTGTGAATAACGTCAGTTCCATCTCCACGTGAAAATGCCACCGCGTGCCTTCGCCCACGATCTTCTCCGTCTTTCCGGGGGCCACCACGCACTCCACGTCCCGCACTGAGCGTGACCAGCGTAAAAGGCGAAAAGAATGCCCGCTGGGAATTTGAATCTTTTCACGCTCGACTTGCATGAGGTGGCATCAGTTTTGGGCGTGATTTGCTCTTAGCCAATCCGATGCTTCGTCTTTCGTGCTGATGATGCCTTCAAGTTGGGCGTTTTGCACCTTGGTCAAAACAGCGCCGAGTTGTTTGCCAGCCTGCCAGCCCAAAGCCATGAGATCGCGACCATTGAGCAAAGGTTGAGGAATGAGCGGTTCGTGGGAGAATTCTTTGGCTTTGGCTTGCATGAATTCATAGTTGTCCAGCAGTCCATTTGAGCCGAGGCAGTCGACGCGGTGCAGCGCTAACTCATCTGCCCAAGTCGGACGAGCCATCATGCGCTTCAGCGTGCTCGTCTTCATTTTTTTAACGTCTTTAAAGGCCATGTGATGCGCTACAGCCACCTGAGTAGGCTCGATGACATCATTGGGGAATTTCAGGCGGCGTAGGATCTCGCCAGCCATCTCAGCGCCGAGTTTGTCGTGGCCGTTGAAGCGAATGCGGCCTGTTTCATCCACGGTAAAGGTGGCTGGTTTGGCAATGTCATGCAGAAGCACACTCAGCACGAGCGGCTCGGAAACCACCTCTGGCAGCAGGCTGAGCATGAGTCTTGTGTGGATGAATACATCTCCCTCGGGATGCCATTGAGGTGGCTGCTCGACCCCTTTCAGCACTAGAATTTCTGGCAGCACTTGCGCCATCAGGCCGCTATCCACGAGCAGGTCAAAGCCCCGCACTCGGTTCGGATGCAGGAAGATTTTGATGAGTTCATCACGAATTCGCTCAGCGCTGACGGATTGGATGGCCGGCGCGTGCTCGCAAACTGCCTGCCAGGTTACTGGATCGATCTCAAAGCCGAGTGTGGTGGCGAAACGAACCGCGCGCAGTAGGCGCAGCTTGTCTTCATCGAATCGCTTCAGTGGATCACCGATGGCGCGCAAGAGGCGTTTTTCTAAATCACTCTGACCACCCACGTAGTCAATGATGTCACCAGAGGTGGGATCACGGAAGAGGCCGTTCACCGTGAAGTCGCGGCGCTGAGCATCTTCTTCAGCGGTAGAAAAAGTCACGCTCTCAGGGTGCCTGCCATCTTGGTAACTGCCGTCTGTGCGGAAGGTTGCCACCTCGATTTGTTCACCGCCATGTCGAACAATCACGACGCCAAAATGAGCCCCAACAGTCAGCGCCCCAGGAAACAAAGCGATCACCTGCTGCGGCGTCGCGCTGGTGGCGACATCATAGTCTTTGGGCTCGCGTCCTAACAAATGATCGCGAACACAGCCCCCCGCGAGCAAGGCTTCATGGCCAGCAGAGCGGAGTTTTTGGATGATGGAAATGACAGCAGACAGCATGTGCCTTGGAAGATGCGCGCCAACTGCTTTTCCGAAAGTAGTTTCGGTCTCGAGGTGAAGCTAAGTTGAGTTTTGAAAGGAATGCTGCTGCTGCACTGATCTTATGAGATATGAAACGCTTTTGGATACTTTGGATGTTGGGTGTCGGCTTTGGTCATGCTCAAATGGCCAATCAGCCGCCCGTGCCACAATGGCTTGAATTGGGAGGAGCTCTGGACACCGTAGAGGTGCGATTTGAACAAAAAGGGGCACTGTTGAAAGCCATCCTTCTATTGGCAGCCGATAGCTCTGCGGAGGTCCTAGTGAATGAACGTCCCATGGCAAAGGTTGGGCCCATGGTCGGTGGGATTGCCACGAGCATTGATCTGACGTCTTTGATCAAGCAGGGCCCTAATGTGCTTTCGATCACCTCAGCTTCTCCACGTGTCGCGGCGCGGCTGGAATTGAATGGGGATTTGGCGCAGGTGCGCTGGATTCCGACGGATGAGACCTGGACCTCGCCAAAAGGGAAGGTGGCTATCGTAGGGCGGGTGGATCTTGACGAGGCAAAGAATCCGTTCGATCTGAAAAAGACCTTTGATGCTTACAATTCCTGGCAGTTGGCCAAACCTGGGGCGCAGAGTCAAGCGACTGATCCATCCTCTTTTACACTGTTGCCAGGATTTAAAGTGGAACTGTTGCGGTCAGCTCAGCCTGGAGAAGATTCCTGGGTGTCGATGGCTTTTGATCCAGAAGGCAGAGTCACTTTGGCCAAGGAGAAGAAGGGGCTGCTGCGCTATGATTCAAAATCAGGAGACATGAGGGAGATTGAAAGCTCGCTGCTAGAATGCAGAGGCTTGCTGTATGCACACGGGGTGCTCTATGCGAATGCGAACAACAGCAAGGGGCTCTATCGTCTGCGTGATGCCGATGGGGATGGTGTCTTTGAGTGGAAAGAGGAGCTGATGCGCAGTGAAGGCGGTGTAGGGCATGGGCGGAATCATATCAAGTTGGGCCCAGACGGTGACATCTACGTCGCCCACGGTAACAACGTCCTGTTGCCGAAGAACCTTGATCCCGAATCGCCGCTCAAAAACTACGCGAATGACCAGCTCATCCCGAATCCTTGGGACAGTAGCATGTTTGACGGCAACGTCGAGCTACCCGCTGGGCATATTCTCCGCCTGAGGCCCGACGGTAGCAAAATCACGCTGCTTGCAGGTGGCTTGCGTAACCCGCTCGACATCGCCTTCAATCGCGATGGAGAACTCTTTACCTTTGATGCCGATATGGAGCGCGATGTCGGCGCGCCATGGTACATGCCGACTCGTGTGCTGCACGTCGTCCCAGGAGCTGACTTCGGCTGGCGTCGGGGCACGGGGCGGCTTCCTTCTTGGTCTATGGACACGTTACCAAGTGTGATCGATATCGGACTAGCATCGCCCACGGGAATTTACTTTGGCTATGAAAGCAGCTTTCCAAAAAAATATCGCGAGGCTCTCTACATCCTCGATTGGAGTTATGGGCGAATCATCGCGGTGCATATGAGCAGGAGTGACAGTGGCACGAGCTACAAAGCCGAACAGGAGACCTTCATTGCTGGCAGACCGCTAAACGTCACCGATGGCTGTATCGGGCCAGATGGGGCAATGTGGTTCATTACCGGTGGGCGCGGGACTCAGAGCGGATTGTATCGGGTGACAAGCCTCAAACCGGAGCGTGAACCAAAACGAAGCGGTTTTGTCCATGTTTCGTCGGGCTCGAGGCAGGTCCGTGATGTCCTGGAAGAACGAGTGCCGCAGATTTCTGGCATGCCTGAAATAGAGCCAAAGCCTAACTTTGACTATGCTTGGAGAAATCTGGGGATTGACGATCCCTTTGCGCGGCTAGCGGCACGGCAGTGGGTGCAGCGCACGCCCGTTGCTCAGTGGCGTGAGCGTGCTTTGACGGAAGAAAATAAGGCTCGTGCCATCGTGGCGATGCTTGAACTCGCACGGGTAGGCACAGCCAGCGATCTGAACCCGATCCTTACGAAGCTGCTTGGACTCAAACTTTCTTCGGAAGAACTACTGAGTGCCCTGAGAGTGATCGCGGTGGCTATTTCGCGGCATGGGGTGCCAGGAAAAGAACAATTGGCGGGCTTGTCCAAGCTGGGCGAAGCAAATTATCCGCTGGCGAGCAATGACGTCCTAGCTCCCGAACTGCAAATCAACTTGAACCGCGAATTGTGCCGTCTTCTGACCTATTTGAAATCGCCATCGGTCATCGACAAGACGACACCGTTGCTCCAAGCGGCCATGACCTCGGAGGATCTCCTCTTTTATCCGTTCATGCTGCGCTATCTCAAAGAAGGCTGGACGCTGGAGCAGCGGCGCATCGTTTTCGAGGTGCTGAACAAGGCGGAAAAGATGAATGGAGCTTCGACTTTTTTCAAAGCGATCTCGGACACGCGCACTGAATTGGCAGCAGCCTTGAAGCCTGAGGAATTGTTGAAACTGGCGGACGTCATTCACCCGCCGAAACCAGTCGCACTTTCGCCTCATGCGATGCCTGGACACACGTATCGGGTTTGGAAAATCGAGGATCTTGAGCCGCGACTCGCCGAGGTGGGAAAGGGTCGTTCCTTTGAAAAAGGTAAGGCCGCAGCCATCGCCACGCAGTGTGTGTTCTGCCACACGATGAGCACAGATCGCAGCCTGCCCGCGGGTTTGTTTGGCCCGGAACTCGTGCAGGTCTCTGCGCGTTTCGGACGACGTGATTTATTGGATCACATACTGAACCCTTCTAAGGTCATTGATGAAAAATTCCGTTTCGTGACACTGAAACGCGCTGATGGCAGTTCGGTCATGGGCAGCCTAGAAAGTGAGGATGATGAGCGTGTCGTTCTGAAGCCCAACCCGCTTTCTCCCGAGACGATCGAGGTCGGTAAAAGTTTGATCGTCGAGCGCAGGGTATCCGACGTTTCGCCCATGCCTCAAGGATTGTTCAATTCACTCAACGCTGAGCAAATTCTGGATCTACTAGCTTTCATTGAGGCCGGCGGCGACCCCAAGAAGGCAAACTTCCAGCCTTGAGTTGAGCCCTTTCACAAGCGAGTTGATCTGGTGGAAAAAACGGAAGCCATCATCATCGGGCGCAGTCGATACTCGGAGACGACATTGATCGTCCACTGGTGCTGCCCTGAGATGGGATTGTTTCGCACGATTGCCAAAGGTGCGCTGCGGCCGAAGTCGCCTTTTGCAGGGGCGTTGGATTTGTTTCTCACGGTCGATATACGCTTTACTCGAGCTAAATCAGGAGATCTGCACACGCTGGCTGAGGCACGCTGGACGAATCCGCGTTTGGGGCTTCGGCAAAGTTACGGTCGGGTGTTAGCAGCGACTTATTTGGTGAAGCTCATCGCTCTGGTGGTAGAGCCTCATGCACCAATTTTAGGAATTTATGAGCTTTTGACGAAGGCGCTGGATTACCTCAATGATCATGATCCGAGTCCTGCTTTTGTGGAGCGTTTTGAATTGCGGTTGGCCGAGGATCTGGGTTTGGTCGGGGAAAAGGCTGTTTCCGTGGGTGAATCGGGCCGCGCGATTGAAGAGAATTTTCATCGGCGACTGCCGATACAGCGTCGGCAGGTGCTAGACTGGATCGGCCAGCACGGCAAAATTGTCTGAATTCAGTCAATGATTTTGCTTGATGCGGGAAGGGATCTGCCGTGAAGCTAGGGACTCAACCAACCCTGTTTTCCAAAACGTGTCTGATAGCCCTCCGAGCCCCGCTTCTCAGCCCGAGAATCCAGCCCTTTCATTTCTTCGCCGAGGAATGTTGGAGGAAGCTCTGCATACAGCCACTCGAATCGTCACGAACCTGCGGGAGGAGTCGGACGGGATCAAGCTTTTCGCAGCTCTGCAAGTGCTAGGAGACGTGCAGCGTGAGGTGGGAGAAGTCGCATCTGCTGAGGCCAGCTATAACGAGGCTCTGGAGATCGCCAGCTATAGCAACATCGCTACCGTGGAGAAAGCGCGTCTCCGAACACAGCTTGCCACGCTGTTTGATTTCAGTCAGCGTGAAGCCCAGGCAGTACCATGGTATGAGCAGGCGATCACGGATTATGAAGCGTTGACACCTCCAGATGATTTTTCGGCAGCGCAGCTTCGCAATAACCTGGCTATGATCTACAAGGGGCTCGGCAAATTTGCCTTGGCGGAGCAGCATTATTTGCGCTGCCTAGAGGTGATGGAGTTGGAGCTTGGGCGCGATTCAGAGGAAGTGGGCAGCGTTTATAACAATCTTGGCAGTCTCTATTATACCGCTGGTTTTTCCGACCAGGCCAAGGAGATGTTTTCTGAAGGTCTAGCCATCCGTCAAAAAATTCTTGGGCCTGATCATCCTGATGTTGCTCAGTCGCTCTGCAATATTGCCACGGCTAAACATGAGTTGGGTGAGAACACTGCGGCGATGTTGGACTTTGAACAAAGTCTGCGGATCCTGGAATTGCACATTAAAGATGAGTCACGCAGTTATGAAGCCGTGGGGCTTGACTACGTATCGTTGCTGGAAAATCAGAGCGAAGATCGCAAGGCGGCGGCTTTTAAAAAGCGTATGGAGAAAGTGCTGACCAGCGTGTGATGGCGCTTTCCTTTGATGGATTGCCTTTCAAATTGTGCGGCATGTTCTTGTTACGTCTTTTTTGTTGTCTCTCCCTTTTCATCCTTGGTTGCGCTAAGCGTGATGTGCTCGTTGTCGGAGTCGATGCTACCTATCCTCCCTTTGAATTCGTGGATGAAAAGGGTCAGATCTCAGGAGTTACCGCGGCCATTGCTAAAGAGATCGGTGTCGAGCTGCGGAAGCCCGTGGAGTTTCGTAACATCAACTTTGACGGGCTGATCCCTGCGTTGCAAAGCGGGCAGATTAATCTCATCATATCTTCACTCACGGCCAATGAGGTCAGGCGCAAGTCGATTGATTTTTCAGACCCGTATGTGAAGACGGGCTTGTCCATTCTGGCTGCCAAGGAATCATCGGTCATGTCAGCAGGGGATTTAAAGACGCCTGACAGGAAATTGGCGGTGCGCATCGCTACCACGGGAGAGCAATGGTGTCGGAAGGAATTGCCTGAAGCCAAGCTCGTGGCTCTGGATACGGACGCCGCTTGTGTGCTGGAGGTCGTTAATGGAAAGGTCGATGCCTGGGTCTATGATCAAGTGAGCGTCATGAATTATCATGCCAAACATGCTGATCGCACTCGCGCTTTACTGGCTCCACTGTGCGAGGAGTTCTGGGCTGTGGGTTTAAAGAAAGGAAACGATGATTTGAAAGCATCGGTCAATGCAACGCTTGCTCGCATGAAGAAAGACGGAACCTTTGCCAAGCTCGCGGATCAATTTTTGGCCAAGGAGCGGGATTTGATGAAGGCGCAAGGATTGCCTTTTGTATTCGAGTAAGACTGGAAAGACGTATTTGCTAGCATGAGTGAGATTCAGACAAATTTAGAAGCCGTTCGCGAGCGTATTTCAGCCGCGGCCACACGATCAGGCCGCGCTGCCCTTGACGTGGAGCTATTGGCGGTCTCGAAGACCAAGCCTGTCGAAATCTTGCAAGAAGCTGTTGAGGCTGGCCAGCTAGCGTTTGGCGAAAATAGGGTGCAGGAAATTCTGCTCAAACACCCACAATTAGCCAGTAAACTGCGCTGGCATCTGATTGGTCCACTGCAATCCAACAAGGTGCGGAAAGTGCTGCCACTGGTGGAGATGATCCACGCTGTCGATAGTCTCGCGATTGCTAAAGATATCAATCGCATCGCAGGAGAACTCGGGCTGCACCCAAAAGTGCTAATTGAGATCAATGTGGCGGCTGAGTCCTCCAAGCATGGTTTCAGCCCAGATCAGATTCGTGAGCAATTGGAGGCCCTCTACGAGCTCGATCGGCTCTACATTCAAGGCGTGATGTGCATCCCCCCATTTGATCTGTCCATGGAAAAGGTTCGTCCTTACTTCGTTCATCTGCGTGAACTCAGAGATGATTTACAAAAACGGGGTGGAGCGCTTTTGCCACAGCTTTCCATGGGCATGAGTCACGACTTTGAAGTTGCCATTGAAGAAGGTGCCACCATCGTCCGTGTTGGTAGCGCCATTTTTGGGGGTCGCGGTTAGGCTGAGCTTGGAAACAGGAATGAAAGATCATTGAGTTGCGCCAGGGCTTGGTTTCACAAGGCTTCTTCGACTCGAAGTGGCTGTGTCTTGGGTGACACTGCCCGAGAGGTGAAAAGCCTTGTGGAATCAATGACGGAGGCAAATCGGCGGTCAGCCATTGCTGTTTTAAGCTAAGATCGCCTCGGCCATGCGCATGGCATCAAAATTGGGTTTGACGTCGTGCACCCGCACTACGCGAGCGCCCAAGTCACGAGCATGAGCGGTGAGAGCGACAGTTGGCCAGTCTCTGTCTTCGAGTTCTTCAGATTCCAGCAATCGGCCAATCATGCTTTTGCGTGAGACACCGACGAGTAAAGGCCTTCCACTCACGGAAAGTTCGGGTAAAGACCGCATGAGAGAGATATTGTGCCCCACGGTCTTTCCAAAGCCGAATCCGGGATCAAGCACGATACGTTCACGGGAGATACCTGCGTTTTCTAGGCTGTGCATTCGGGCTTCAAAATAAGTCTGAACCTCCCGCACGACATCGTCATATTGCGGGAGTTTTTGCATCGTCTGTGGAGTGCCGATCATGTGCATGATGACCAGTCCGGCATCGCACTCGGATGCTGCCCGTAGCATGGCCGGGTCTCCGCGCAGACCCGTAACGTCATTAATGATGTCTGCGCCTGCCTCCACGGCAGCGCGGGCGACACTGGCCTTCATGGTATCGATGGAAATGAGCGTTTTTGTTTCTGATCGCACAGCACGGATGACCGGCAGCACGCGCCGAAGTTCTTCTGCCGCCTCGACAGGTTCAGCGCCGGGTCGGGTTGATTCACCGCCGATGTCCAGAATGTCGGCACCTTCACTGATCAGTTTCAGCGCATGTTCCACCGCGCGTCCAGTATCGAGAAAGCGCCCACCATCTGAAAACGAGTCTGGCGTGACATTGACGATGCCCATGACCATGCCGCGCTTACTGAGGTCGTGATCAATGCCGTGGATGCGCCAGATGGATTTCATGCTGCTATTTCAGGGTAAGGAAGACCGAAAGTAAAGCCTTTGAATCAGGCGAGTCCGCGTCTGAGTAGTGACTCTTCCATGGCACGCTCGACGAGTCGGACCGCCAGTTCTTGAGTGGCATCATCTAGCTCTTGATTGGCCGATTTGAGCGCTTTGGGGTCGTGTTCTTGAGCATACAGGCTTGTGCGCACTTTTTCAGCGGCGTTCATGATGGCTGAGCGCTCGTCATCGCTGACTGCATCGCCAAATTGCATCAGAGCAGCATCGACCGCTGGCAGTAACTCTTCGGCTTTGAGCTTGGCTTCAGTCCAAACGCGCTCGTTCATGTCTTCGAAAGCGTATTCAACACTCTCAGCAATCATCTGCTCCACACGCTCGTCTTCCACATCGACAGCGGTGTTTTGAATTTCTAACACAGTATCCCTTTGCGTCGCAGTGTCGCGTGCCAGCACTTGCAGGATGCCATTGGTATCAATCGCAAACTGGACGCCCACTCGCGCACTGCCCTTGGCTCCGGGAGGGAAGGGTAGGATAATGCGTCCGAGTTCCCAGTTGTCTTTGGCCAGTTCACGCTCGCCTTGCAGCACGCGGATAAGCATGTCCTGCTGATTAGTAATCGCATTGGTAAACATCTCACCGGCTTTGCAGGGAATGGTGGTGTTGCGTGGGATGATGATGTTCATGAGTCCGCCAAACGTCTCAATACCGAGGGAAAGTGGGGTCACATCCAGCAGCAGCACATTTTTGAGTGACCCACTTAAAATGCCTGCCTGAATCACGGCACCGAGTGCTACGGCTTCATCCGGATTTTGGGAGACGTCGGGCTCCCGCCCAAAGATCTCAGCGACATAGCGGCGAACCATGGGAATGCGCGTGCTGCCACCGACAAGGATGACGGCATCCAGTTCCTCTGTCTTCACTTGAGCATCACTCAAGGCCCTCAGGCAATGGGCGCGCGTGCGCTCAAGCAGAGGGCGCAGTAATTTTTCAAGGTCGCTGCGGGTGAGTTCCTGACTTAGACTTTGGCTGCCATCGTAAAAGAGGAGATCGATGCGAGTGCTGTCTTCTGTGGAGAGACGCTTTTTAGCAGCTTCAGCAGCTTCGATAAACCGCGCAGGATCCGCTCCGATCGGACAGATGCTGACGGCGATTGCCCGATCAATGTCATCTCCTCCAAGCTGGGTGTCACCTGCGGTGCTGAGGACTTGGAAGATGCCTTCCCGCATCTCCAGCACGCTGATGTCAAAGGTGCCGCCACCGAGGTCATACACGGCGATTTTTTGTCGCTCAGTGAGTTTGTCTAGACCATAGGCCAAGGCCGCTGCGGTGGGTTCGCTAACAATACGTTCTACCGTGAGTCCAGCTAATTCGCCAGCTTGTTTGGTGGCATTGCGCTGAGCATCATTGAAGTAAGCAGGCACGGTGATGACGGCTCGGTTCACGGGTTGCTCCAGCGCACGTTCAGCGATTGCTTTTAGCCGTTTTAAAATTTCAGCGGATACTTGTTCGGGTGTGGTCCCAATCTCACTGAGCTGATAAGGTGGCTGCCAGTCGCCTTCGCCGGATCGGCGTCCAATCAGACGCTTCACACTGGTGACTGTGCGTTTGGGATCGAGTGCTCGTTTTCTCAAAGCTGCTGCACCCACGATGCAGCTGCCATCGGCTGTATAATTAACGGCTGAGGGCGTCAGACGCTGACCTTCTTCATCAGCTAGCAGGATGGGGAAACCGCTATCGACCACCCCTACCAGAGAGTTAGTCGTGCCGAGGTCGATTCCGAGAATAAGTGACATGAGTGAAGATGAAGGATAAAACGCCAAGGATAAAGAGCTAACCCTCGCGTGACAGGAAGTTTCATGGAGTCTGATTGCCAAAAGCACGGAGGTCTGGCAGACTTTCCCTTCCATGCAGACACTCCTTTCTACTTTATCAGCCGGAAAAAGCCTGAGCCCCGCCGAAGTGCGGGATGCGGCTGCCTTTTTAGTGGATGAACACGAATCGGCTGAGTTAAAAGCAGACTTCCTTCGTGCTCTGGCAAAAAAGGGTGAGACTCATGAAGAGATTGCCGCTTTCGTGCAGGAGTTTTTGAAGCTCGCGGTGAATCCTGGGTTGGATCGTAGCAAGCTTCCAGGTCCGATGCTGGATGTGGTTGGAACGGGTGGCGATAAATTGCATCTTTTTAATGTATCGACGACGGCCATGTTTATTTTGGCCGCTGGCGGTGTCTGTGTGACCAAGCATGGTAGTCGCGGTGTCACCAGCAAGGCGGGCGGAGCCGATGTTTTAGAAGCGCTGGGTATACGCATTGATTTGCCGGTGGATCGTGTTGCCCGTGGGATCGAGACTTTGGGACTGGGGTTCTTTTTTGCGCCGCTTTATCATCCTGCTTTCAAAGCCGTGGTTGGTGCACGTAAAATCCTGGCAGCTGAGGGTAGTCGTTCCATTTTTAATTTGCTCGGCCCGCTGCTCAATCCAGCATGCCCAGACTATCAGCTGATTGGTGTCTTTGATCCTGCGTTAACGCGCACCTTTGGAGAGATTTTGGTAACTCTTGGCCGCAAGGGCGCATGGATTGTTCATGGTAAGGTGAAACAAGGTGGCGGTATGGATGAACTTTCCATTCTGGGCAGTAATCACATCTGCAGGCTTGCTGGCGATCAGCTCATCGAGGAACAACTTGATCCAGCCAGCCTTGGATTCGATGAGGCAGATTTAGACGAGCTCGTGGGTGGTGATGCCATGGTCAACGCAGCCATTATCGAGGGCATCCTGAGTGGCACGATCAAAGGGGCCAAGCGTGACATCGCTGTCTTGAATGCGGCTGCTGGTTTTGTCATCACGGGTGTAGCCGCTGACATGCATGCGGGTAAAGCTCTAGCTGAGTCGCTGCTAGATCGCGGGGCTGCGCATGTCAAAATGCGGGCTTTGCGTGACTGGTGCTGATTGTTCCGGTGCCCTCATGACGTTTATTTCTCGACACTATGCCGATCACACTTTCTCCCATCTCACGTCGCCGTTGGATCAAAGGTAGCCTTGCGGCTGCATTTGTGCCTGCTTGGTCAAAAGCCGCAGAGGATGGGAACGCAGAGGCTTGGGTGCTTTTTTCGGATACGCACATTGCTGCAGACGAGAAGCTTGAGGCGCGGGGCGCTGTGATGGGAGAGAATTTGGCGCGATGTGTGAATCAGGTGCTCAAAATGGGGCAAAAACCTTTCGGGGTGCTGCTCAATGGAGATGTGGCTTATTTGGATGGTCAGCAGGCGGATTATGCGACTTTTTTGAATTTGATTGCGCCTCTGCGTGAGAACGCGATTCAAGTTCACTGCACGCTTGGCAATCATGATGATCGGAAGCATTTTATAGGCGCCATGACCAGTCCTCAGGACCCGCATCCTGTTGAAGGAAAACATGTGGAGATCCTGAGCAGTGCCACCATGAATTGGATTCTCTTGGACTCGCTTTTTGAGATCAATCAGACTCCGGGGCAGCTCGGTGAGGCGCAGCTTGGTTGGTTGGACCGTAGTCTAGCTGCTGCATCGGACAAGCCGACAGTCGTCATGATGCATCATAATCCCCAAGGTCCAATTCCTGAAGGCAAAAAAGTCACGGGTTTGCTGGATAGTGAGGCACTCTTCACGGTGCTATCGAGACACAAGAAAGTGAAAGCGCTGATCTATGGTCATACTCACACTTGGGAGCATCAACGGCATGAGGCCACAGGCATCCATCTCATCAATTTGCCGCCAGTGGCTTATGTGTTTAATCAGGCACGTCCAAATGGCTGGGTGATAGCGCGAGCTACAGCGAGTCAGTTGGAGTTGGAATTGCGGGCGCTGAATCCTGCGCATGAGCAGCATGGTGAAAAAATCCAGATTTCATGGGCAGCCTGATCCAATCTCTTTTGTGAAATCTGCGCGTGATCGGAAAAAAACCAATCCTGAATTCAAACAGGAAATTCAGGCAATCTATGCTGAGATTGAGGCCCGCCCACTGCCGCGCGACTGCCAAATGCGCACGCGTTGCTGTCATTTTCGTCTCACGGGTAAAACGCCATTGCTGACACGCGGAGAGGCTCTTTATTTAGCTATTGGGGTGCGTGGCAGTGGTCGGAAAGTCATGAAGCCCCATCCCGAAGGCGCCTGTCCACTGTTGGGCAGGGATGGGCGCTGCACCGTGTATGCGCATCGTCCTTTTGGTTGTCGAACGCATTTTTGCGAGGCTGCTGGCGGTATGTATCCGCGCAAGCATGTAGCAGATTTGATTCAGCGGTTAGAAGCTCTGGATGAAACACTCGGTGGTGATGGCTCACGGCCCCTCGAGGGAGCGCTGACGGCTGTTCTGGATGGAAAATAAGCTATTGACGTAGTGTTGTGGGTGAAAGCGACTGCTTGACCCATTCACGCAGCTTTTGTCTCTCTGGCAAATCTCTTAACACCCAGGCAGCGGTGTGGTTGGGAAATGGCATGGAAGTAAAAGTCCAGTTCCCCTGAATCGCCGTGCTTTTTAGCCAAGATTGAGTCGCAGCGGTGCTGACTTCATGGCTGATCCATTGCGGGCGCTTGCCCAGTCGGCTAAGTCTCGTGATGGCAGAAACCTGATCAGCACCGTCATAAGGCCAAGTATGGACCCCGTCGTAATGGCTATGACAAACAAAGCCGCACCAGAGCTTAGCGATTTCATCATCATGCAGCCCAATGAAATTGCAGGCGATGCTGCCGCGTGAGAAGCCGCAGAGAAGGACACGATCAGGATCACCGCCGAAACGATGGCAAAGATCAGCCACAGTTTTCAGGGTGTAGTTTTTGGATTCTTCAATGTCTCCCCACCACTTCAGGGCATTGCGCCGGGTTCCCTTGGCCTTTTCGATGAAGGGCAGGCAGGCCCAGATGAAACCTTTGCCAGCGCTGATGCCATATCCAAGCAGACAACTCTCCACCGTGCCATCACTGTTATCTCCCAGTGCATTTTTGAAGGGGCCATTGCCTGCGTATTCGATTAGTACAGGCAGCTTGGCGTTAGGCTTCCAGTCTGGCGGTAGATAAAGTAAATGATGCACCTGAGTGTTTTCCCAGCCTGCCGTGGTTTGCCGGACACGCTGACCTGCTGCGGGCGGTCCTTCGGTGGTGGCCGGAACAATCAGATCCGGCGTGATCTTCGGCCATTCAGTGGGCTGCGCCAAGAGCTGAGTTCCTGCCAAAACGGCAACGAAGAGGATGAAGTGATAAGACATGGGAGAGCTACAATTTAAGAAACTGTCCGGTGACGCTTTCAGGCACCTTCATGAGGTCTTCGGGCGTGCCAGTGGCGACGATGTAGCCACCCTCATTGCCACCGCCTGGGCCGAGGTCGATGATCCAGTCGGCACAGCGGATGACATCCAGATGATGCTCAATCACGATGAGTGTATTGCCGGCATCACGCAGTCGAAAAAGTACGCCGAGCAGGGTTTGAATATCGGCAAAGTGCAGTCCCGTGGTTGGTTCATCCAAGACATAGAGTGTGCGACCGGTGGCTTTACGGGCCAGTTCAGCAGACAGTTTGATGCGTTGGGCCTCACCCCCAGAAAGGGTGTTGCCAGCTTGTCCCAGACGGATGTAGCCAAGGCCGCATTCCTCCAGTGTCAGTAGCTTGGCTGAGATGTGGCTAGCCTTGCCAAAAAAGCGCGCGGCTTCACTGACGGTCATGGCCAGAACCTCGGCGATGTGGGTGCCTTTGAAAGTGATCTCAAGGGTCTCTGCATTGTAGCGTTTTCCCTGGCAGTGATCACAGGTGACATAGACATCCGCGAGAAAATGCATGTCGATTTTGATCTGACCGTCGCCTTGGCATTTCTCACAGCGCCCTCCTGGCGTATTGAAGCTGAAGCGACCGGAGTCATAACCACGAACGCGTGCGAGCGGCAGCTGCGCAAACAGCTCGCGAATGGCAGTGAAGGCACCTGTGTAGGTGGCCGGATTGCTGCGTGGACTGCGACCAATAGGGGATTGATCAATGACAACCACCTTATCAAATGCATCCAGGCCAGTGATGGATTCATATTTTCCTGGCTCGTCTTTGGCCCGATAAAAATGCCGCTGGAGCGCCCGCATGAGAACCTTGTTCACCAGGGTGGATTTACCGCTGCCTGAAGCTCCGGTGACACAGGTGAAGCAGCCGACCGGGAAGGCAGCAGTGACAGCGCGTAGATTGTGCTCACTCGCTTGGTGAATGACGAGGGACTTGGGCTCGCTGCTGTTTGAAAAGAGATCTGCGGCTGGGGCTACTCTGCCTGATGGCGCTTTGATCCGCAGCGTCTGGCTCAAATACGCCCCTGTCAGGCTTTCCTTGAGTGCCATGACTTCAGCGGGTGTGCCTTGGGCTGTGATCTTGCCGCCATGTACTCCTGCGGCTGGTCCTAGCTCGATCACATGATCGGCAGCACGCATCATGGCTTCATCATGCTCGACGACGAGCACGGTGTTGCCTAGGTCACGCAGTCGCACAAGCGTCTGGATCAGTCTCTCGGTGTCTGA
>Ga0164295_10000283_pt1 | contig 43296 bp, 35 predicted proteins | sample GEODES006metaG_FD_111798 | JGI IMG/M metagenome (GOLD analysis project Ga0164295, IMG submission 111798) | Oligotrophic lake water microbial communities from Sparkling Lake, Wisconsin, USA - GEODES006 metaG | ecosystem: Environmental > Aquatic > Freshwater > Lake | place: USA: Sparkling Lake...
AGCCAAGCGCGAGGCGGTCAAGAAGATGGTGGAAGAACACCAACTCTCTGAACGCCGAGCATGCAGCCTTGTGGGGCTAAGCCGAGACAGTTACCGTAACCCGCGCCCCAGCTCGATCAGCTCACGCGTGAGTTGGGCGTGCGCATTGTTAATATTGCACACGTACGTCGCAGGTTCGAATACAGACGCATTCACGATCTGCTTCGCTCAGAGTTTCCTAGTGTGAATCACAAACGTGTCTACCGGCTCTACAAGAATGCAAACTTAGCGGTGTGTCGCCGCAAGAAAGTTAAGCGCCCACCAAACGAGCGTGTGCCGCTTAAATCGCACGCAAGGTCAACGATGTTTAGAGCATGGACTTTGTGTCTGATAGTTTCTCCAATGGCAGACGAATCAAATGCCTCACTGTTGCCGATGACTTCAGCCATGAGTGCATCGACATTGCGGTGGACTTTGGAATCTCCGGCCACAATATGTCACAAGACTTTTAGATCAGGCTTCAATATTTAGAGGCTACCCAGTTGCAGTTCGCACAGATAACGGTCCGGAATTCACAAGCCGCGCCTTCTTGGCTTGGACCACTTTGCATGGCATTAGCCACATTTTGATTCAACCTGGCAGGCCAATGCAGAAGGGTTACATCGAGAGTATCAATGGAAAGTTCAGGGACGAATGATTGAATGAGCAATGGTTTCAAAGCTTGCCACAAGCCAGGGATTGCATTACTGAATGGCGCAAGGACTACAACGAAGTCAGGCCCCACAGCAGTCTTGGGAGAATTTCTCCCTCAAAGTTCGCCCAGCAGCAGAGGATTCAAAATTTCACCACTGATTCCAACAAAAATCAATTTTTAGATTAACCTTGCAAAACCGGACTACTTCTTAATCAATGGTACGTCTCAAGGGGGCAGGTCTGGTATAGCAAATGTAGTAAAGTAGTCCGAGAATCATGCCACTGAATAAATGTTCATAGTGGTTAAATTCATCGAAGTAAGCTGAATAGAAATAAAATCCACCTTAGATTAACTTTAACATCCATTTATTAATTTGAATGATAATTTAATTCGGCCAAACTATCGACCGGACATTGACGGTCTAAGAGCGATTGCGATATTAGCAGTTGTAATTTTTCATTTTTTCCCGACATTTCTAAATGGTGGATTTGTCGGAGTCGATATTTTTTTTGTTATATCTGGTTTTCTGATATCTAAAATTTATTTTAATAGCCTAAGCATAAATAAACTCAACCTGATAAACTTCTATAGCAATCGGATAAATAGGATTTTCCCTGCATTGTTTACGGTAATTGCGATAAGTTCAATTATTGGTTGGTACGTGCTATTTGCTGATGAATACAGAAACCTAGGAAGGCATATTGTAGGAGGCGCGGGGTTCATTTCAAATTATCTTTATATGAGAGAATTTGAATATTTCAATAAAGTTGTAGAAACAAAGCCGCTTTTGCATTTATGGTCACTTGGAGTCGAAGGACAGTTTTATTTAATATGGCCGATTTTATTAACAGTCGCATGGAAAAAGAAAATCAATTTTTTAGTACTAATAGTAGCGTTGGCAATCGTTTCTTTTTTAATGAGTATCAATTTATTCAAAAATGATACGAAGATGATATTTTACTCTCCGCAAACTCGGTTTTGGGAGCTATTGATAGGTGCGCTCATAGCTTATTTTAAATATCAACATAAGTATAGTGAATTTGAATTAAGCAGAAGAGTAAAAAGTATTTTGTCGACATTTGGGTGCTGCTTAGTTCTATTTGGCTTTGCAATTGCTTCAAAAGATAATAGATTTTCGGGGTTAGAAGTCCTATTTCCAGTTATTGGCACTGCTTTAATAATTTATTCAGGACTTAACGCAATGCCTAACAAAACTATTCTTAGTAAGCCCATTTTTGTATGGTTCGGGCTTATAAGTTACCCGCTGTATTTGTGGCATTGGCCTTTACTTTCTTTTGCGCGAATTATTAACGGAGAAAGTCTTTCTGTAAGTATTAGTTTAATAATTATTATTACTTGTATCATTTTAAGTTGGCTAACCTACAAATATATTGAAGCGCCAATAAGGGCTCAGGGTAGATATGTTAGTGCACTTGTACTATTAGTCGCAATGATTTTATTAACTGCTTTTGGATTTTATATATTTAAACAAGATGGAATAATTCCTCGCAATATAAATAAAAATATAACGAAATCAGTTTTCGATACTCCTTTTGGATTATCTAGGATTGATGATGATTCATGCAAAGTTAAATTAAATCTTAAAAGCAGAACCTCTGAAGCAGATATTTGTAAAACAAACTCTACAAACCCAAAAATTTTATTTATTGGAGATAGTCACGCTATTGCTTTTTACTCTGGAATTTTTTTAGGTTCATTCAGAGAAGTACCAAGCATGCTCATAGCCTCACATGGCTGTGTAAGCTGCTTAGTACATGCTTCAGAAGGCTTGGAAATCGCAAAACGAATAAGTTCAATCGATACAGTGGTAATAGCCCAGCAACAAGCTGAAAGTGTTTTTAATTATGGTAATGCTTTATTGATAGAGGGCCTATTGAGAGCAGAAAAGTCGGTAATATTTGCAGTTGATGTACCTACTTTCCAGTATTTCCCCAAAGATTGTGAAAAAAGATTGTCATTTGTTAAGCCAAAAAAATGTAGTATTAACAAGTCAGATTTTTTAAAATCAAGAATAAATTACGACAAGTCAATTGGCCAATTAAAATTAACTTACCCTTCGATGAAAATTTTCGATGCAACCATATTGTTTTGTAACACTCTTACATGTGAGGCAAAAGACGAGGTAAATTACTTGTATCAAGATACACATCATCTAAGTATTTATGGCGCAGAAAAAATCCTCGACTTGCTCTTTAATGAAACATTCAATTTTCGTTAATGAGTTACTTTAGATATTAGTCTTAGAGGCAGTTGTTGTTGCCATCAACTCAGCAAAGATAAAAACAGTGTTGTTGTAACGACTGTGGTAACAAGGAATCATTCATTAAACAAATGGCGTAAAACCTGTAGACTTGGCAGATATCATTGACATCATGTATAAATGCACGCCATCATATTAAGCCCGCCTTTTATAAAAAGTTGCTGTACTTACATCTAATTCAAGGCAAATATCGTCAGCGCCTATAAAAGCTTATAAACGTTTAACAGCGTCAAAGATGTGACTTTAGCTAAATTTCGATCTTATTATGTATAGTAACTCTTGTATTGAATAAAATTCAACTTCCAACGTAAGCTTCCCTCATCTCCAAAGAAATGGAAGTCTCTATTTTCAACTTGTTCACCGTTTAGGGAAGCTTACGCCAACACATTAAGTTTTTGAGGAAGACCACACTTTAATGAGGATTTTTGCAAGACGTATAGAAGGCCTCTAAATTAATACGTTTATGCCAGTCTGAAATATATGAATCGGTACATAGTTGAGTAATATTAGAACTTTTATTAAGGATCTGTTTTTTTATAGTATTAAAGTTAAATGACAGAAAAGAAAAGAAAATTAAAAAGCAAAATAATTTTTTGAATTTTAGCGAGACAATTTGATCAATTAAAGTTAAAATTAAAATAAATTCAGAAAAAATAAAGTACTTATTATCAATACCTCGAAAGCTTGTAATTATTATTATTAAACTGAAGCAAACGAGTGAAATGAGCACCTTTACTTTTGCAGCTTTAGTGGCTTTTTTGAAACAAAGAATAAATAAATTCAGATAAAAAAGGAAGCTCACTGAATTAAGGCTTGTTAAAAATCCGAAGCTAGGGCTTAACATTGACTGATATAAAGTATTTATAAATTGAAAAAATGTCATTTCCTCCGACCAATTAAGTTTCTTCACCCCATCATTAAGATAGGTAGACATCTCTATAGGATTAATAATGAGGGTGAAAAGTTCTTTTTGATAACCGTGTATATGATTTACAAATAAAAAAGTAGTCAAATAAGCAATAAGATAACAAAGGCTGAAGGAATAGATTTGTTTTGCTAAATTCCCCCCATTTGTACGCCAATAGATATAAACTAAACCAAACAAGGATGATATGTAAATAAAATTAAAGGCAATAGATATACCTTTGGCCGTCAACATAAAAAATAAATAGCATAAAAAAGATGCTAGAAGGCCCTCTTTAATCTCTGTCCTTTCTAAAAAAAGAACATGATTAGCTTTATTAGCTATTGGTCTAAAATTAATGATCCAAAAAAAATATAGCGGGCAATAAAAAATTATTTGGGTTTTGTTCAGCAGTGCGAAGAAAAATAAAACAAGAGCAAAGTAAAGTGAAACTGCATTTCTTTCTTCATGATTCACAGATCTAAAAAATATTAATAATGATGACAGCAAAAGTAGAGCAGCTATCATTTCTGTTCTGAGAGTAATGTAATGAATTATGACTGCGTTAGAAGATAGTAATGCTAGTGCAATTAAAAAAGCCGAAAAACCATCTTTTAATTTCAAGCTGCAATAAATAAAAATTGCTAATATCAAAATTGCTGTGCAAAAAAAAGCCAAAAAATGTGCTGTTTCAACAATATCAGAAAATCCAGCAAAGAGATTTGATGACGAGTTTAAGTCTGATAAATCTTTAATGGAACTAATTTTTAAGTAAAATTTAATTTTTATAAGTAACGCTAATAATTGAATCGTAAAAAAACCTGGATGGTCTAGGTATTCCTGGTTAAAACCAGAATTAATTAAAAGTGCGTTGTAAGCTAAGGTAAGTTCTTGGTCGGCGTTTTGAGACCAATTCCTGTTTTGCTCACCCAAAACAAAAAAAACTAAAATCGTAATTAACAATATTATAGAATAAAAAATATTTTTTTTGAATGACATAAATAAACTTAAATGGGTAAAAGCTCAAAGTGATATGAATTCGTAAACGGTTCGTCAAGAGGCATTGAATGCTATAAAACCTCATCCACCTAACGTTCAATTAATCAAAATTGCATCTCAAGTGTCATGTGGTATTGTTATGGATTAAAACAACTAAAGTAAAAAATGGTTAATCATTGATCATATTTTTACGGGCGCTTTTTTTTCATGGACTCAATATCAATTAAGTCTGATATTTCAGTAACTAACATTGAGTTTAAAATGCTTTCAATTTACGGAATGCAAACACTACCATCTTCAACAACAACCATCCGTGACTAAAACGTGATATTTGGGTCTCACCATAAGTTCTTTTAGCATAACTAACAGGTATCTCAGCAATTTTAAGGTTTAATTTCGCAGCACCAAAAATAATATCGAAGTCTCCAAAAGGGTCAAAATTTCCAAAATAACCACGATTACGTTCAATACTCAAATAATGCTTACGGGTTATAACCTTCGTACCACATAAAGTGTCTGTAAAAGATTGATTTAGCAACCAAGTAAATATTAATGAGAAAATTTGGTTGGCTAAATGATTAAGAAATCTCATAGCTTCGTCTTCCATCGGATAAACTAGACGCGTGCCATTTGCGAACTCAGCCTTTCCGGAAGCTACTGCTTCATAAAACTTTGGCATCCACTCAGGAGGAGTCGTTAGGTCTGCATCAAGGATCATTATCAACTCGCCCCTTGCATGCGCAAAACCTTTCCTTACTGCATCCCCTTTACCTATTCCATCTTGTGTAAGTACTTTAATATCTAATTGTGGATAAGCTGAAATAACCCTATTGATTTCCATTAATGTGCCATCCTTACTATGGCCTTCCACAAAAAGAATTTCCATATCTCTACAAAATATAGGTAACCGCATAACCGCTGCCTCAATATTTCCTCGCTCATTACGGCATGGAATTAGCACAGTCACTGATTTTGGAGGAGGTGCAAGTTTTCTAAGTGAGCGGGCAACGACATAATTTCGTAGACACGCACGTCTAAAAAATGGTAAGGGCGCAATATAACTGTTTACAAAGGAACCTATACCAAGAAGATGCTTGGGAATAAGTTGTCTCCATTCACACTTGATGACGTCAAAGTCTGCCAGATGAAGGATATTAGTGATGTCCCTAGAACTTAACCAGTTTTGCTGTTGCGTACTCGGCATTTTTTGGCCAATTATCTCCGCCCCTAAAAGCAAAGGCTCCCAGTATTTGGAGTAATAAGAAACTACTAAGCGGGTATCTGCCGTGCAAAGCATGTGCATGCTCTCAAACATTGCTTGACAATCTTCAAGCAAACCTATTGAATCAGATAATATGATGATATCAAACGTTAAATTTAGGGATGAAATTACACTTGTATCTTCTATATCCCCAACAACAAACTCCAAATCTGGATAATCCCGCCGAGCCTCTTTTATCATCTCTGGGCTGAAGTCTACGCCTACTCCTACGCTCGGCTTTAGTGATGCAAGTAATCGTCCTGTTCCACAACCTAATTCCAATACGCGCAAACCTTCAGGAACAAGAAATTTCATGTAGTCTTCGTCCTGCTTGTAGAAGAATGCATTACGGTTTATCCATTTATTACGATTAGACGCAAGCCGATTTGCACCCTCAAGAATTCGTGCCTTTCGAGACAATTTGATAACTTCAATTGGTACTTGCATCATGATTTATTTTCAATTTAATTATTTCGACCAGACTTCTCGCTCAGCCATATCAAACCACCGGGCAACCCAGAAACAAGAACGACTAAACCAAAAAGTATTGATAGTGAAGCCGCTTCAAATGAAGGGACGCCTACCAGACCCAAAGAGAATATCATAGCCCCTTCGCGTACACCCCAGCCGGCTATAGAAACGGGCAATACCGACACAAGGATAACTAGGGGTATTAAAATCAATGAATACTTAAATTCAAGATTAATCGACATGCCACATGCAAGTAAAAAAACGGCAACAGATAAAACAAAGTAACTAAAGAAAGATAATGCCAAAACATATGAAGCAACTTTGATATCTGAAAATACGAGTCGCAAGGAAGCTAATATATGTATAAAGCCTCTTACTAAACGCCAATTATAAATCCAATTTCCTAATTGTCTGGATAATACAAATAATATCGAAAATGACGCGCACACAAGTAGAAATAACCAAGCCATCCACCAACTAAAAGATACGTGTAATAGCTTTAATAAAAACGGAAAACCAAGAAGGATCATTACTAAAACAGAAATAAGAGCAATTATTCGATCTACTATTACAGAAGTCACCACATCTTGAAAATTATTTCCCATGCGGTAAGCCCCCCAAATTTTGTAAGCATCTCCGCCAACCGTAGATGGTAATGTCTGATTGAAGAAATAACTGATTAATACTAGTTTCATGGTGTCACGAAATAACAATTTAATTTGCAACTTTCTAAGAACGATCTTCCAGCGCTCTGAATGAACTAACGCAAGACCAAAAACAAGCAACAATGCATAGGAAATGTAATAACAGTCAGCACTTTTTATGCGCGAATAGACCATTGAAATATCTACGCCCTGAAACGAAAGAAAAATTAGGCCGAACGAGATAAATAATTTGAATATCGTACCCATCAAAATAATATCCAATTTTGAAGGTCTTTATGATTTAGAATATTTAGATTGGCCAAATGTAATTCCCCTTCCCCCTTAACACCCTGAATAAAGTGATGATTTCATACGGTCTTGACGCTAATCTTGTTACGCCCCCATTTTCTGCATTCTTTGCCTTAATGATGATAGCTGGTTGTGATGCGCTAGGTGTTCGCGTTGCGAGATTATTTGGTTTGTTGGGAGCATTTGCGCCGGCTTGGCATCGTTTTCAAGCACCAATTATTGGGGTAATGCTTTTGAGTGCCTTTCTTTATCCCTTAGCCTTAGCAGGTCTTACCGCGCGCATATTCCTGCAATTTATTGCGGTTGGTCTGTTGGTTTGTGGTGCTGTACACATTTTCAACTTATTGCGAAGGTCTGCGATTCGCGATGTTCAAGCGCAAAGGCATTTTTTTCGAATGCTTTTTTCTTTACGAATTTGGTATCTGCTTTTAGCGCTACTACTCATTGGCATGGGTTTAACAGCACTGGGCCCTTCAACAAATGCAGATAGTTTGGCTTATCACATGGGTATACCAATATATATATTGAATGCTGGATCATTTCCTTTTGCGCCCGAGTGGTTCCATTCTCGAATATCGGGGAGCGGAGAAGTATTAAATGCACTTGGTCTTTCTATTGGCTCGGAACAGTTCGGATCCCTTTTACAGTTTAGTGGCCTTATTGGGATTGTGGGGTTGTTTATCTGTGGCGAGACTAATGAACTCAATTGCGAGCGAGGTTCTCATCTTCGACCTATTCTGGCCGTAGCCGCAGCATCTTCACCAGTTTTACTTTTTTTGGTTAGTTCTTCTAAGCCGCAACTTATATATGTCGCCATGACGACTTTGTCATTTGCGCTTGTTGTTTTTCCGTCTCGGCGCTACCAAACACCTCGACAAGCCCTATTGGGCTTCGCTCTTATCTGTTTGCTTGTGATGACTGCCTCACAAGCAAAGTTTTCTTTTCTGCTTGGTGGTGGTGTCGTCGGACTAATAGCAATTGTGATGATGGCCCGCCAGCGATTGCTCATACCAAGTCTCGTCATAGGAATTTTGATTTCGCTTGTAGTGTTAGTTCCCCCATTGCTTTGGAAGCATTTTCACTTCGGTGGGAGTCTTATCGATGCTCTTATCAAACCATTTCCTGGCGATTTACCCGGGTACGATGATTTTGACGCGTTTCTTCGCGGATATCGTGATAGTCCAGTTCCTTTTCCGCTGTCACTCGTTATTCCGTCCGGTCCTGGCACAGTTACAACTATCTTAGGTGCGGGATTGATCTTTTTATTAAGTCTTCGACCTTTTCGTGATCCTTGGGCATGGACACTGTTATCTGCTGCACTGTTTGCAACAGTTATTGGAGCTTGCCTTGGTCAAGTTGCATCTCGATTTTACCTTGAGCCGTATTACTGGCTTCTTATGGCAGTGCTGATAACGCCAGTTAGTATTAATAACTTTGAGTCATTTAACTGGGCTAGATGGGTTATATTGGGGCAAGCGATCTTAACTATAGCTTTTGTTTTTTTTGGGGCTTTGACTCTGTTCCCAGGCGCCGTCAATGAAGTTTGGCGAGTTAAAGTCATGGAGAGTTATGCTAACGGGTATTCATTAATGAGATGGGCTGATTCCGTTCTCCCTGCTGATGCTGTTTTGTTGTCAGGCCACAGATCGGTCGCGCTGGCACCTCGCCAGTCGATTTCCATGGATTGGGTAGATTTCGTTAATTTCAATACAGCTCAGCCCTTGCCTTACCTTTTAAGACTTAAGCAAAAGGGCGTCACTCACATGCTAGTTATTGGAGATACTGGCAGTAACGGTCCTTTTAAGAGGTGCTTAGGTAAAACCTTAGCTGGCCCCTGGTATGGTCGTTCTGCGACAAGGAACCCGTTTAATGTCGGCGAGCAATACACCGCTTGGATGGTTGAATTCAAACTAGATAGACTTCCAAATTGTGCTTTACCTGAAACAGTAATGCCCTGATCCTGAATTCAAAATGCGTCAATGACACAGCCCAGCCCAATTTTCAAAAGCCTGCGCAGCCTCATCGCAAGCCTGTTGCCTCGACGGCGCATTCAACTGTTGCTACTGATAAACCTGATGTTGTTTGCTGCGCTGGCCGAAGTGATGAGCTTGGGTGCATTAGTCCCCTTTTTGGCCGTTCTGGCTGACCCGGTGCAAGCCCTACAAAGGCCGTTGGTGATGCATATAGTCGACTCTCTAGGCTTGAGTAATGCCGAAGATATTCGCTTGTGGCTCACTCTACTGTTCCTATGCACAGCAGTTTATGCCGGGGTCGTACGGTTTGTGCTGACCTTCGCCATAGCTAAGCTCAACTATGGCATCGGTCATGAGCTCGGTGCAGAAGTCTACCGGCGCTCGCTCTACCAGCGCTACGAAGTCCACTTAGCCCGAAATAGCAGCGAAATCATGGGCGGCATCAACAAGGTCGACATTGTCGTTTTGATGGCTTTCTATTTGCTAAACGCCTTCAGCGCCGTCCTCATGGCGTTCTTCATAATTACTGCTTTGGTAATGATTGATCCGTTCATTGCCACAGCCGCCTTACTGGGGATCGCATGCATTTACGGTGCCGTGTCAGTGTTTACGCGCAACCGCCTAGCCATTAACAGCAGCGTGATTAATTTAGGGCTCAGCACTCGTGTGCAGTGTGTTCAAGAAGGGCTAGGTAGCATACGCGACGTCCTATTAGACCATGCTCAGCCTGAGTTTGCGCGTTTCTTCAACCAGATTGACAAGCCCTTTCGCCAAGCCCAAGCCAGTAACAACATAATTGGGCCCGGCCCACGTTTCGCTGTGGAAGCGGTTGCAATGGTGCTCATTGCGGCCCTTGGTTACTACATGACCATATCAGGCGGCGGCGTGGTAGCGGCCATTCCAACCTTGGGTGCACTAGCCTTGGGAGCGCAGCGGCTAATCCCCTTGCTTCAGCAGACCTATCAGGGCTGGGTTTACGTTGCCGGTAATCGGCAAGTATTAAATGATGTAATTGCGTTGTTGCAGCAACCTGTTGCACGGGAAGCTCATGCTCAGGTGGCTCCGCTGTCGTTTGAGCGGGAGATTAAGTTTGAAAAAGTGTCATTTCGCTACCAACCGCACTTGCCGCTGGTGCTGCACCAAGTCGATCTTGTTATACCCAAAGGTTTACGGGTGGGCTTGATAGGCACCACTGGCAGTGGCAAGAGCACGGCCATGGATCTGTTGATGGGGCTTCTTCAGCCCTGCGCTGGGCAAATTCTTGTCGATAGTGTCTTACTTACTGACTCTGCGCGGTTAGCCTGGCAGCGCAACGTCGCGCATGTACCTCAGGCAATTTTTCTTGCAGATGCATCTTTTGCAGAAAATATTGGTTTTGGTATCCCAACTAAACAGATCGACTTGGCTCGCGTGCGCCAAGCAGCAAAGCAGGCGCAAATCTCCGAATTTATCGAATCTACCTTAGAGGGCTACGAAACCATTGTCGGTGAGCGCGGTGTGCGCCTGTCAGGCGGACAGCGTCAGCGCATAGGTATCGCTAGAGCGCTCTATAAACGTGCCAAGGTGTTGGTCTTTGATGAAGCCACTAGTGCGTTGGACAGCGAAACCGAGTCCTTTGTCATGCAAGCCATTGAAAACCTGGGCAATGATCTCACAGTAGTTCTGATCGCCCATCGCCTTACTACCCTGAAAGGCTGTGAGATCATTTATCGCCTAGACAAAGGCTGCATCGTCTCAGCAGGTGGATACAACGAACTCGTTACTGCCGCCAACACAACTATCTACAAAAAAGATATTTTGCATGAAACCCCCTCCTAATCACCTGCGACACTCGACCTTTGGATCCGCCTTTTAGTCCATGATGGTAGCTAGATATTTCTAGCCGTTAGTTGACCTAATGTGACAATGAAATTGAGCAGTGGAAAACGATCAATCTGTAAGATAACTACGATAGTGCGATTTTTACTCGGTAGTCCTTGCAGTCGGGTTGTGAGCAACCTTCCGTGCTAATCGCCAAATTTCAAATCTATACAAGATAAAAACACTAAAGATAATCGCTCTCAATTAGCCACATTCAACTTAAAGAATAATAAATGCAAACTACAAGTATTTCAAGTGATAGATTAGTCTCAAAGATTGCAATATGCGTACTCGCTCGCGGTTATAAAACCCTAGGCAAATATAAATTGTTAGTAGAAAGAAATAATTCGATCAATGAGGTCATTATAAATGAAAGTAAGGCGTTCATTGATGTGCTTATATTTCACGAGGGGAATATTGACCAAACACAGCAGCAATACATCAGCATAAACTCGGACCTTAAGAATATAAAGTTTATTTCTGTTGAGTCAGCGTTTAAAAAAAATTCACACGTAAGCAGCAAATATTGCAGTGAAACTAAATTATCAAAAAGTTATGGGCATGGCTATAAATGTATGTGCAAATTTTGGTTCAGTGAGTTTCTAAACTATACAAAAGAATACGATTATGTTATCAGGATAGACGATGATTGCGTGATACAACGTTTTCCTGTCGATGAAATCATAAAAAAAATGAAGGGAAATAAAATACGTTATGTAGCGGCAAGTATTTTTGGTAATGATGATAAAAATGTAACGCTGGGAATCGAAAATTTATGTAACGATTTTATAAAGGAAAATAAAATTCAGGCTAAACCAAGATTTGACTACAATCCATACACAAATATTTTCATCATAGACGCAGATTATTTTAGAACTAATGAGATATATCAGCGTTTCTCCTCCCTTGTAAATTCAACTGGTTGTATATTTATTAATCGATGGGGGGATCATGTGTTATGGGGTGCAATATTGTCAATCCTTCCTGGTAATAATATTTTTAAAGTTGATGCCGATATTCAATACCTGCATGGTTCGCACAATAAATGGATCAATTCAAATATAAATAAGAAGACAAAATTTGGTATATTAGGTTGGCTGAGTGAATTGGCTCGAAAAATTCGGTATAAAATTCTTACTTTTTAGCTTTGCACGAATTAGTGCATTTAAATTTAACTTGGAGACCCATATTTTTTAAACAGGCTTTGTTCATAATCAGGGAGAGAGTGTTTTGGCAACATGTTTATAAGATAGATATCTAGAGAATTGTTGTTGCGACTCGGCGTGTACGAATGCTATTGGTTATTTGAAAATTTTTTACAAATATTGAAGTACAAAAATCAAAGCTATATCTAAATATTATTAGATGGACTTGCATACTATATTGTCGCACCGGGGATATTTACTCGATTTGGTATTTGATGTGGGCGCAAATCTTGGCGACAAAACGAATTCTCAACTGATTTGGCAAGCGATTAGATTTTGGAGATAGGGGCCGTATGTTTCCCGTAGGTGGCGGATACACGTGTTGGCGTTAAGATTCGTTAATACGACTCGGTGCGTAACCTCTGCGCTTAGTGACAGAAGTCGTGCGACGCTATTTTTCCTCTAGAATTTGAGCTTATTAAAACACCTATATGAACGAACTTTATGCCAAGAACAAATCCCCATCCTTTCGTTGTTGTTACGGTTCCGACCGCCGGCACGATACATGTGTTGGGCTTGCACTGACGGCAGCTCTGTTGTAATGGCCCGCGGTGATTGAAAAATCGAGATAGCGGTTATGTGCGCTATTGCAGGTATTCTTTCCAACGCTAGACCGGTCAACGACCAAGCGGTCGCGGCGATGTCGGCTCTCATGGCGCATCGCGGTCCCGACGGGGCCGGCCAATGGCGGGAGACCGACGGGCGAGTCGTGCTCGGCCATCGGCGACTAGCGATCATCTGCACCGGCGAAGACGGCCGACAGCCCATGGCAACAGCGGACGGCGCCCTTGTTGTCGTATATAACGGTGAAATATATAACTACCTAGAATTGCGCTCTAGGTTGCAAGGAATGGGTGTGATGTTCGCCACTGCAAGCGACACCGAAGTCGTTCTCGAAGCTTACCGCGCCTGGGGTGAGGATTGCGTCCGGGAATTTAACGGGATGTTCGCGTTTGCGCTCTGGGATCGCCGCCGCCGCCAGCTTTTCTGCGCCCGTGACCGCTTCGGTGAGAAACCGTTTCTCTACACTGCGGGTAAGGGATACTTCGCCTTCGCCTCGGAATACAAGGCGTTGTTATCGCTGGACGGGGTATCGCCCGACATCGACCCGGCGGCTCTGGTCCGCTTTGCCGTGGACCCAAGACGGGGATTGGATAGTGACACTGTCACGGTCTTTCCGGCGATCCGCCAGCTTCTGCCGGGGGAAAGACTAACCCTTGATATTGAGACCTTGGCAACCCGAACGGAACGATACTGGCGTCCACAGCCGACACTTTGGGGGGGTGGCTCCCCCAGCGAGGACGCCGCCGCCGAACGGCTTCGCGAATTGTTAGTTGATTCCGTCCGCATTCGCCTACGCAGCGACGTGCCTCTGGGCTCGTGCTTGTCCGGCGGATTAGATTCGAGCGCCATTGTCTGCATCGGCCGCGAACTGATGGGTGAGGGCGCGCCTTACCATACCTTCACGGGGCGTTTTCCCGGCACCGCCGCCGACGAATGGCAGTTCGCCGAGCAAATTGTCCGGCATGTCGATGCCGCAACGCACGTCACCGAACCGACGGCGGATGGCTTGCTCGCCGATCTCGATGAGTTCGTGTGGATGAACGAGCTTCCAGTTGGCAGCACCAGCCAGTACGCCCAATGGTGCGTTTTCCGACTTGCTCGGCAAGAAGGGATCACGGTGCTTCTCGATGGCCAGGGCGCAGATGAGATTCTGGCCGGCTACGAACAATACTTCGCGGCCTATCTGAGGGGGTTCGCCCGAACCGAAAGCAAAGATCGCCTCGATAGCGAAACCGCGTTAATCCGAGCTCGTTACCCCCTCGCGCTTCCGAACCCTTCCGAAGCATTTAAGCGGAGTATGCCGATCGGGCTGAAGCGTATGCTCTCGCGCCTTACCGGTAGAGGCAGCGATCCCCTATTGGGCATGAGCCGCGAGGCCTTGCATCTCGCCGGCTTCGCGCCCTATGTGCCTGGGCCCGACCTGCACCATGCGTTGCACGAAGATGCGTTCGATCTGCATTTGCCTACACTGTTGCGCTACGGTGATCGCAATTCAATGGCCCATTCCCGCGAGGTGCGATTGCCGTTTTGCGATCATCGTATCGCCGAGTTCGTCTTTTCCCTGCCTCCTAATTACCTCATGGGCGGTGCCGAGACCAAGCGCCTGCTGCGCCGGGCGCTAAGGGGCATTCTGCCCGATCCGATCCGGGAACGTTGGAATAAGCAAGGATTTCGCCCCCCTCAGGAAGATTGGTTCCAGGGCACTTTACTTGCGCATGTCCGCGCCACAATCAACAGCCCGACTTTCGCCGCGCGCGGCCTGTGGGACGTGGGGTGGTGGCGCTCCGCGCTGCGGCGTTTCGAGCAAGGCGAGAAGCATCTTGCCTGGACGTTGTGGATGCCGACGATTATCGAGGCGTGGTTTTGCCATTTCGTTGATCGCGCCAAGGCACAACCTAGATATTCGATTTTTTCGTAGGCGGTTCATGCGGTTCATCTTCGTCAACCATTGCCACCCAGACACGCCGCATGTGTGTGCGACGCGCGCCCGCGAATTTGCCGCCGGCTTAACAGCGGCGTCTCACCAGGTGGTGCTGCTAACCGCCACACTCGAAGGTGTGCCGTCCGTGCGCGCGGCCAATGGCTTGGCCGAACGGCTAGCGGATCACGACTGGACGCAGCCGTTCCATTTGGCCTGCGATCCCCGGCCATCCCTTGCGCTCGATATTCTTCGCAGTGGCCGAATTCCTTGGCCCTTGCGTAAGGTTTGTACTGGCGGTTATTACCTGGCGAAGGGCGGGATGTTCACGGATTGGCGCGAGGGAAGCCGCCCGATTTGGCCGGTGCTGGCGAAAATTTTTCGCCCCGACGCCGTGTGGGGCGTGTTCGGCAATACTGATGCTTGGGTTATTGCGCGCTCGATCGCCCGAATCGCGAATTGTCCTTGGGTGGCCGACGTCAAGGATCACTGGTCGACGTTCATCCCCTCGCCGCTGCGGGCGCCGCTGGCGCGGAGGTTTGTCGACGCAGCCCATATCACGGCGTTTTCTCGCAGCCATGTTGAAAGACTGACTCCTTGGTTTTCGCAACCTATGACGGTCGTGTACAGTGGAATCTCAGACGATTTTCTTGCGCCGCTACCCGATACGTGCCCGCGCGATAGCTTTCGCTTGGTTTTGACCGGTAGTCTCTATGAAGACGATTCACTGACCGCCTTAATCGAGTGCGTTCATGTTTGGGTATCCCGACTTACGGCGACCGAGCGAGCGGAGGTGAGCCTCGTCTATGCCGGAACCGACTGCAGCCGTTTCGAAAATGCCAGCCGACCGCTTGTAGGCCTTTGCCGGTTGGAAACGCATGATTTTCTGCCGCTTGCCCAATGGCGGGCGCTGACGCTCTCGGCGCATGCCAACCTGTATATCAAGTCGGTCGCCACCTACCATCACAAATTGATCGAACTGTTGAGTGCGAATCGCCCGATTTTGTGTTTTCCGGGCGAAGAGGCCGAGGCGCGGGAGGTGGCTACGTCTGTAGGCGGGACTCTTTATTCATGCGCTGATTGCGCGGCCCTTCATGCAGCTCTGGATCGCGTGTGGAACGCCCGCCATGTGCCACCGCCGATTGCAGATCGTGCGCGTATGGCCGCCTATTCTTGGGCCCGGCAGGGCAAGATGCTTGAAGCGGTGCTCACAAATGCAAAAAGAAAGAAGGTGCGGCCGTGAAGACGCTGTCGACGGTTACGGCCCATTTCTTCAGCCATGAATCAAGCTGGCCTCGGCGTCGGGAGTTGCTGGGAGCGCAGGCAGTGATGCTCACTGTGGCTGGTTGGCCAGATGCGCTCGCTGGCCGATCAGCAATCCCGTTATGGTTTGCATCGCTCCTAGGTTTACATGGGCCATCACGGCCGCCGTGTAGTTACTATCCTTCGACAAGGGTTCGCTTGTCGCGAAGATTCATCCAAAAGGAAATGATCGTCCATGCATCCAAGTCTTCTTGATATTCTCGTCTGTCCTGATTGCGCTGGTGAAGCGCGCCTCGATCTAGTAATCGAGGAACAAAATGGCCCCGACATCCAAACCGGCCGACTGACTTGCTCAAGCTGTTGCCAATCCTTCCCCATCGTTCGAGGTGTACCGCGAATGGTCGCCGATGAGGACAATTACAGTGAGAACTTCGCGTATGAATGGAACCTTTGGGGCAGGGTGCAGATCGACCGCTTCGCCGGGCATTCCTTGTCGGCCCAGCGCTTTCTTGCTGACTCGCGCTGGCCGGAGGCGTGGCTTAATGACAAATTGGTGTTGGACGCGGGTTGCGGCGCGGGACGATTCGCCGACGTTGCCGCCGGTCTTGGCGCCCGGGTGGTGGCGATCGATCTCAGCGGCGCGGTGGATGCGGCGCGCGCCAACACCATCGACCGGGGCAGCCGCGTCGAGGTCGTGCAGGCATCGCTTTTTCGGCTGCCGTTTCGGCGCGGCGTTTTCGACGGAATCTACTGCATGGGTGTAATTCAGCACACACCCGATCCCGAGGCGGTGATGTCGGCGCTGCCCGCTTTCAGTAGGCCAGGTGGACGGCTGGCCTACAACTTTTACGAAATCGACTGGCGCACCCGACTTCAGCCGATTAAATACGCATTGCGGGTCTTTACACCGGGACTCGGAACCGCCGTCAATCATTACTTGGCGCTCGCGCTGACACTCATTCTTTTTCCCTTGAGCTGGCTTTTAAGTCATGTGCGCTTCATTCGTTTCATTAATTCCATGTTGCCCATCTGCGCGACTCACTCGCGCGAGTTGACGTTTCGTCAACAATTCGTCTGGACCTTGCTCGACACGTTCGATTGGTACAGTCCGCGTTACGAGATTCGCCAGTCCCACGCGCAGGTGGCGGCTATCCTGCGAGGCACTGGCTTGGTGAACGTGACTAGTGCCCCTGGCCTTGCTTGGGGGCAAAAGCCGCCGGCCGCGCCAATACGAAACGCAAATGAGGACGGCCGATAACTGGCACAAAAGGATTTGTGGCGCTGGCGGCCCGCACCTTTTCATGCCTCGACCTTGGCGTTTATGTGGGAATATTTTTGATGCAACGAAATGAATAACTATCTAATAAATTGGTATGACTTGCCAGATTACTTGGGGAAACCTGCTTGAAAGTCTGCGTGGGTAGCCCTGGACGCTTTCACACATTCGATCTTGCGAGGCAAATCGAGCGCATTGGCGTTCTCCAACGCCTTTACACAGGCTACCCGCGATCGAAGGTCGATGGACTTTCCCCGGAGAGGGTGAGCACTTTTCCTTGGTTGACTTTAGCAGCGCATGGTGCCGGACGGATGGGCTTTCAGTCTATTCAGCGGTCATTGAACTGGCCCCTTATCAAAACATTCGATTACTGGTTGTCAAGAAGGTTAGAGCCTTGCGATGTTTTTCACTGCCTGTCAAGCTTCGGCGTTGCGTCGCACAGGGTTGCGAAGGCGCGGCATGGGGCCTTAACGATCTGTGACCGAGGCTCATCGCATATTCAATTTCAGGACGATATTTTGCGTGAGGAGTATTTCAAGCTCGGCATGCCTTATCGACCCATCGACTCTAGGGTAATCGAGCGTGAACTGACGGAATACAAGGAATGTGACATTATTTTTGTTCCATCTCGGTTCGTGCAGCGCTCATTCATTCAGAAAGGAGTCGCGGAAGAAAAACTTCGCGTAATACCTTATGGGGTTGACTTGGAAATGTTTCGCCCAGTACGCAAAGAAGACAAAGTCTTTAGGGTCATTTATGTCGGGGAACTTAGCGTGCAAAAGGGAATTCATTACCTGCTCGAGGCAGCCTCGCGCTTCTCGGAAAAGGAGGTTGAAGTTTGGCTTATTGGATCGATGTCGCCAGAGGCGCGGGCTTTGCTTAAAGCTTACGAAGGTCGTTTTCGGTATTTTGGTGTTATCCATCGAGCGGAGTTATATCGGTTTTACAGCCAGGGATCGGTTTTTGTAATAGCCTCGATTCAGGAGGGCTTGGCTTTGGTACAGGCGCAAGCAATGGCATGTGGTATTCCAGTAATTGCAACGACGAACACGGGTGCGGAGGATCTGTTTACAAATGGAGTTGAAGGATTTATTGTTCCCATCAGGGATGTCGATGCAATCGCAGAAAAAATAGCCCAATTGCTGAGTCGGTCAAACGATCGTGAAATGATGGGGCAAGCTGCACTAAAGCGTGTTGCGGAGATGGGCGGCTGGGACTCATACGGGCAAAAAATACTTTCTGCATACGCCTCTGGGCTGATTTCCAAAACGGCGAGCGTGCATGGCGAGAACCGCAAGATGTTTTCGACATGATTGATTGGGCGGCCCGACCTCTTAATTTGTGAGGGCGTGTAAAACCGAAAGACACAAGAGCATGCTTAAGATAAAAAATACGACATCCAGAAAATTGCCAATTAAAGTTGGAATAGTAACAAGTCATCCTATACAATACCAGATACCGCTCTTTCGTGCCATTGCCAAACAGCCAGACATAGACCTGACGGTTTTTTTCGGTTCTAACCACGGTATTGCTCCCGGCAAGATCGACCAAGGTTTTGGAAAGGCTTTTGCGTGGGACATCTCTTTGTTGGATGGGTACAAGAATATCTTTCTCAACAACAGTAAACCCGGGATGGAGGTGAGCGACTGGCGGCTTGACGGCCCGGATATGAAGACCTATTTCAGTTCCGAACGCTATGACGCGGTACTTGTGTTTGGGTGGAGTAAGGTGCTTTTCTGGCAGGCAATGTGGTGGGCAAGAAAGTACTCTATCCCTCTCATTCTTCGGGGCGAGTCTAATCTTAACCATGCACAGTCGTGGTATGTAAAAGCAGCTAAAAAAGTACTATTCCCGCTTCTGTTTAAGCAATTCAGAGCCTTTCTGTCGATTGGTACGCTCAATGCCGAGTTGTATCGCCACTTTGGAGTGCCGGAAGATGCCATATTTTTGGCGCCATATTGCGTTGATAACGTTTTTTTTTCTGAACGAGCGGCTGCGCAAAGGGTAAACGCCCGACAACTGCGAACTGATCTAGGTATCCGTGATTACGATACGGTGTTTCTATTTATCGCCAAGTTTATTGACCGAAAACGGCCTCTGGATTTGATCGCGGCGGCTGCTAAGAACCACGCATTCCGCAGAATCCATGTGATTCTTGTTGGTGACGGCGTGCTGCTAGATGTCTGCCGTAACGCGATCACCGCCAACAAACTGAACAACGTCCACTTGGTGGGCTTTAAAAACCAGACTGAGTTGCCCTCTTTCTATGCAGCCGCCAATGTGTTAGTGCTTCCCTCGGAGTACGAGACCTGGGGGTTGGTCTTGAATGAAGCCATGGCCTGCGGATTACCCTGTATTGTCTCGGACGCGTGTGGCGCGGCGGCGGATATGATCTTGGAAGGAGAAACCGGCTTTACCTATCCCAAGGGTGATGTGGCGCGACTGGCAGAACTTATGATGTTTATGGCCGAAAACACAGATGGTCGCAAGGCTATGGGGCGCTATGCGGCGGCACATATTCAAAACTTCTCTGTTGCTTCGACGGTGTCAGCCCTTGAGAATGCATTGTGTTTTGTGAGCCCTAGATGAGCAACACATCCTTCCCCATATTAATTGTCGGAGTGGGCCAGCGAACGTCACTTGAGCAGATGTACTTACGGGCGTTTCAGGCGAACGGTTGTCGTGAAGTCGATTTATTGGATGTTGAGGCAAACCAACCAGACTGGTTGCGGAACAGATTGGTTAATCGGTTTATGCCGGAGGTCGGTAACAACTGGGCCAGTCAGCGGTTGCTTACCCATCTGCGGGCTTGCAACAACCGGTATCGTTGGATCATCATATTTAAAGGCATGCAGTTTAGCCGTCATATTCTTGAAGAATGCAGGAGACTGGCACCCGCCGCTCTGTGGATAAACATAAACCCTGACGATCCCTACAATAAAATCTCGAGAGCTGCATCCAATAGAAACGTTATTGATTCGCTCTCCTTCTTCGACGCATACTGCATATGGTCTCATCTGATTGCGGACAGGCTTCGTAAAGATGGATGCAAAAAGGTTATCTACCTGCCCTTCGGTTATGACGCGACCTACCATACGCCGCATAAACCACAACACAAAGTATCTCCTGGGCTCATTTCATTCATTGGATCATGGGATCAAGAAAGGGAGGCGATCCTGGCCCAGTTGGCTGTATACGATTTCTGTATTCATGGAAACAGATGGGATCGAGCAGCCCGCGCTTTCCCCCTGAGCAGCAGTCTATCTTTTCGGGATGTTTTTGGGTCGGAGATGGCGGCCATCATTGCCTTATCTGATATTTGCCTGAACTTGCTGCGACCGCAAAATCGAGGCTCTCATAATATGAGGACTTTCGAGCTACCGGCTATGGGAGGGCTGATGCTGACACTCCGAACCGCTGAACAGCAGGATTTCTTCCCAGAAAACGATTCGTGCTTTATGTATGCAGATGTTGCTGAGTTGAAGGCAAAAATAAAATATATCTTGGCTAACAAGCAGGAGGCAGATCAGGTTCGGGTTAATGGCATGGAGCGGGTTTTGGTTCACAGCTATACCAATAGGGCGCAATTTCTCTTAAAGGAGTTGGCGGGTTGAGATTATGAAAGCCCGATATTTTTTAATTATGGTTGGATGTCTTACGCTTGCACTATATGCAGCTTTTTTTAAAGACAATGAATCAATTACACAGACACAGGCCTGCTTAGCTACGCTTATCGTCTTGCTTGGTGTGCTGCCCAGCGTGGTCAGCCTGACTTCCCGTCGTGAGGTTGGTCTACTGCCACTTATGCCGCTTCATGGCCTCTTTTACGCGCTTATTTTCGGTTTGCCAGTTTTTTCCAGTAAATTGGATTGGTCAAGGGTAATTTCGCCTGTGGTAACGCAGGCCTTGGTTTTAACCATTCTTGGCCTCATCTGTCTTTATGTTGGCTACTATGCGTCCCGAAGCCTTTATTCAAAGTCACTACGACCAATCCGCTTTCTTAATGACATGCCTCTTGAGAGGCGAATATGGTTAGCCTGGATTCTGTACGGCACGCACATGTTGTTGCAGATGGTTCCTGCCTTGGGCTCTCTGCCGACCGTGGGGCAACTTATTACGCCGCTTGGGTATCTTTCAACTGGCATACTATTTCTGCTTGCTATTGAAAAAATAGTATCAAAAAAACACCTAATTCTTATAGCCTCTGCCATAGGCTTCTCGCTCGTCATCAAACTCTTTTCTGGATCTCTGGCACAGGCGGTTTTTCTTTTAATATTTCTTGGAATCCTTTATTGGGGCACGAATAGGTCATTGCCGTGGGGATTCATCTTCATCTGTTGTTTTATAGCCGTTCTGCTTAATCCAATTAAGAGTACCTATCGCGAATACACATGGGTTGTAGAGGGTTCAGCACCACAATCCTTGGTTTTCAAAGCGAAGATGTTTTATAAGGCGACATACGATCATTACTCCAATAACGATTCCAGAGCCTCGGATGTTATAGATACGGGTGTTGTCAATAGAATTGGCCACAGTATCACTGTTTTTGCTGATGTGATCGACATGACCCCGGAGCAGGTTCCCTACTGGCTTGGGGGTTCGTATCAAACATTATGGACGAGCTTCATCCCGCGTTTCTTGTGGCCGGGCAAGCCAAAGGCTACCATCGGCAATGAATTCGGACAAAGATATTTGATGCTTAGTCCGAGTGACAATAGCACTTCACAAAACCTCCCTTGGTTACCCGAGTTTTATGCCAATTTTGGGACGCTCGGTATAGTCGCGGGTATGTTCGCTGTAGGGGTTTTATTTCGCTTTCTTGTGCAGAAATTGAGTGTGCCGATTAGTTCCAGCATCGAATATGTTCTCAGCGCAACTGTTACTTTTAGTCTGTTTTACGCCGAGTCAAATCTTGCCCTAATGTTGGGTGCTGTACTGACACCTTATTTGTCCTTGTTATTGCTACTGCGACTTCTTTCGTATGACTATACTCGTATAGATTTTAAAAATTGGCGGCATACGAGCTGGTTTATCAAAAAATAGCTATTCATCGCTATCAGACGTCGCTTCATGAATACTCCATCTGACAAAATTAAGCTGAATCTCTTTCTGCGAAAGCCACTTCCAGGCGATAACTTCAGCATCGAACGATTATTCGATGCTGTAGTCATGACGCTTCCTCTTGACCGTTATGAGGTTCGATTTTGCGTCTGCCCATTCGAGGGCAAGGGGCTTTTGCGCCGTTTGGCCTTGATGATCTGGGCCGCCCGCCATCAGGGCGACGTCAATCATGTCACCGGTGACATCAATTACCTAGGTTTGTTTTTGCGCCGCTCAAGAACGTTACTAACGATTACCGATTCGGCTTCGATGATGAGACTCGATGGCTTGAAACGTTGGCTCTACAAATGCCTTTGGCTTCGATTGCCAATATGGCGCGCTGGGCATGTGGCGGTCATCTCGGAAGCAACGCTTAATGAGACCATGTCCTACGTGCATTCTGATCTCTCGAAATTCTCGATCATTCCATGCTGTATCCCTTTAGGGATTGTGGCCGAACCCCGGCCTTTCCACAGCAGTTGTCCGCGCATCCTCGCTGTAGGTACCAAGCCCAATAAGAATTTGCCTCGCCTTATTGAGGCGCTGGCTGGGCTGCGATGTCGGCTAGTCGTGGTTGGTGCGCTCACGCAATACCAGCAGAAACTTATAGTGCTCCATGGCTTGGAGGTAGAGAATCATGTTGATATTTGCGATGCGGAGATGTCGCTGCAATATCGAAATGCCGATTTGGTAGTTTTCGTTTCCACATACGAGGGTTTTGGAATTCCTGTTCTCGAGGGTCAAGCGGTTGGCAGGCCTGTGATTACCAGCCGGAGGTTGCCCATGGAGAAAGTGGCTGGGGCAGGTGCTTGTCTGGTGAACCCAGAGTCTGTTAGTGATATCCGTGAGGCCGTTCTACGAGTTATCAATGATTCTCAATACCGCGACATGTTGGTAAAAGCTGGCTTCGAGAACGTTGCGGCCTACTCTCCTGAAATCATTGCTCGTCAATACGCTTCAGTCTACGAAGCATTATTTTTCGGGACAGCTAACTCGCCTGAGGTGGCCCTTGAGCGTTTGGAAAAAAAATCGGCGATAACAGAGGATCGAATAGAGTCCGTCTTTACCTTATGCCAAATGCAACCCCATCTAAATGAAAAAATAAAGCAAATCCCAAGGCCAGCATATTTTGCAGACAAGCTTTACTTTCTAGCTGCTTCAAATCTCGGGCTAAGGAGCACAACATACAATGCGTTTAACACTAGGAATATTTTAAAGACATTATGGTTGTCCTTAATCGCTTTCATAAAGATCGCAAGCGCTTCTAATCAGCTGGTCATCATCTGGCAGGGTTATGGAACATATGCGGTTTTGGCCCACGCGTTTTTAGGCAGAAAGATTCGTTTCATTTTGAATACCTATAAGGTTCCTTCTAGCGGCCGACAGCCGATTAAGAAAAGAATTAACGATAAATTACTGAGTAGGGCGATCTCCCTAGCAAGCGGCGTGGTTACGATCTCTCCCGCCCAGGCGAACTCATTGCAACCTCTTAACAAAAACACTACATGGATACCATTTGCGTCTGACATGAACTGGTGGTTGCCCGGATTGCCCGATAGTCAATTGCTGGCAAGTCATGGAATTAACTTTAAGAACTTTATCCTCGTGATGGGGGACGTAGACCGCGACGAAAAAACAACGCTTAAGGCGCTGCGCCATCTCAATCATCCAATATTACGCGTGACTCGGGAGCCTGAAACCGCCTTGGCGGCAAGGCAGGCATTTAAGCAATTAAATATTACCCTAGGAGAAGTTTTTGTAAATATTTCGTTTGATACGCTTCGCGAGTTATACCGAGGCGCACGTGTCGTTGTGGTTCCGGCGAGAAGCGACGTACATCCTGCAGGTATGACCTCCCTGACTGAAGCTATGTGCTGCGGAAGACCTGTCGTCATACCTTCCGGCCTAGCCACAGATGGTTACGTTCAGGACTTTTACGATGCATTCGTGCTGAGCGAATGGGAGGAATCCGCGATTCGAGACAGAGTGGAGAAGATATACCAGACCGATATTGGTGAGTCCGTCGGCAAAAATGCGAGAAACACCATAGAAAGTAGATTAAATATCCTTGCAAGCGCCAAACAAACAGCGGATTTTATTGCTCGTATTGATAGTCTCAGCATAAATTAATATGAATGAGAAAAAGTTCTATGAACGCTCCGATGAATTTCTTGGCTCGTTCAAAAACCCGTCTCGCCTGACTCCTTGGCGTAGGCTTTTGATCCGGCACACGGAAGACCGTTTTGAGCGAGCCATGGCATGTTTTGAAGGTGGCCAGAGCTTTCTGGATTTGGGGTGCGGTGACGGTCAGCTTGCCGCTTTGGCTATGAGGAATTACTCCATAGTTAATGGTATCGACATTACTAGCAAAAATGTTGAAGCTGCGCGTAAGCTGTGCATCTCTTCAGGTAAACCAGATCAGATTGGTCAATTCCTCTCCGTCAATCTTAATGAACCCTTTCCTTTCTCCAGTGCTTCTCTAGATGCGATCTCAGGGATCTCCGTTCTTGAACATGTATTTGATGTCTACGAATTTATCCGTGAATGCAAACGGATTCTGAGACCTAACGGTGTGTTGGTTATCGAGGTGCCAAACATAGCCTACGTCAAACACCGCATACAACTGCTTCTAGGCCGTCTGCCAATCACATCTTCACCTCATGGATGGGCTGATGGATATGGCTGGGATGGCGGACATCTTCATTACTTCACCAAGGATGCAGTAACGGGACTACTTACAGGTGAAGGATTCAAAGTCAGCAAAATTGTGGAAAGTCGCGCCCCCTTCGCGAGACAACGTAGTTACTGGCCGTCCCTGCTAGCGGGGAACTTTCTTATAAAAGCGATAAAGGCTTAAGATGAAAAGTAAAGCTCATTTCGATGCGAATATTAGTTACATCCTTTAGTATCGGTCCGCGAACCGGCGGCCTCAGAGTTGGAGTGCTAGGTCTTTGCAAAGGATTAGCCAAGTGCGGCCACCAAGTTTCGCTTTACACCACCAACGCAGATGAGAATGAAATTCTGAATGTGCCTCTTGGGGTGTCGACGCTTGAGGAGGGTGTCGAGGTCTTCTTCTATCCAGTACAGAAAATTATTTTCGGTAATGTACTTTCTTATCCTTTGGTTGCGGCACTTAAGCTTCGCGTGCCCAACGTAGATTTAGTTTTGATCCATAGTATGTATCAACTTACCTCTACGGCCGCTGCTTTTTATTGCCGAAAATTCCGAGTGCCTTATGTCGTCAGACCCCACGGAATCATGGATCCAAAACTCGCACGCCGCAGGCGTTGGTTGTTAAAGTGGGCATATATACAGTTGTTTGAGAAGAAGAATCTAAATTGTGCCGCCGCTATCCAGTATTCAAGTCGAATGGAGGATGAAATGGCGCGCCATTTCATGACGGTGGAATCGCCCAGTCTCCTCATTCCGGAGGGAATCAATCTCGAGCCCTTTGAGAAACTTCCGAGTCGTGGAAACTTTCGCGACAAATATCCGGAGATGGCGGGTAAGTCGCTAATCCTGCATTTGGGACGCATTCATCAGAAGAAAGGACTCGATTTACTGGTTGAAGCTTTTTCTCGGGTGGCGGCGCGCAGAGACGACGTCCACCTTGTTTTAGCAGGAAGCGGGGATAAGGGCTACGTCATGCAGATTACTAAAATGTTGCATTATCTCGACGTTTTTGATCGAACAACAATAACAGGGCAGCTGGACGAAGATGAAAAACTCGCCATTCTGCGTGACGCCGACATCTTTGTGTTAGCGTCATATGGGGAGAATTTCGGAATATCCGTAGTCGAAGCTATGGCCTGCGGCCTACCTGTAATAATTTCTGACAAAGTCGGAATCTGGAGAGAGATCTTAGAAGCTAGCGCGGGTACAGTAACCAAGTGTCAACCGGAGGAAATTGCGGATGCAATTGAGAATCTCCTCAATGATTCCGGATTACGTATGGCTATGGGCCAGCGAGGAAAAAATATTGCCCGCGACAAGTTCAGCTCAGATCGAATGTCCGAAAGCATGGAGACCGCGTATCAAGCGATTTGTGGGGCCCCCTAATACTGTTCGTTCATAGAAACACGAGCAATTTAAACTTTAGAAGGTAATTTTTGCAATTTTTTATTACTGGCTGCGCAGGCTTCATTGGTAGTAACCTGACCGATCGATTATTGTCCGATGGTCACAGCGTGATCGGTTATGATAATTTCTCCACAGGCCAGAGAGCCTTTCTGGACTCCGCCCAGAAATCTTCACATTTCAGTCTGGTGCAAGGCGATACGCTGGACGTAAGTACGCTAACTACCGCCATGCAGGGTTGCGACTTCGTTTTCCATTTTGCCGCCAATGCCGATGTTCGTTTTGGTACAGATCATCCGCGTAGAGATCTCGAACAGAACACCATTGCCACTTATAACGTGCTTGAATCCATGCGGGCGAACGGTATCAAGCGCATCGCTTTCTCTTCAACTGGATCAGTATACGGCGAAGCGGCGGTGATTCCAACACCGGAAGATGCGCCGTTTCCAATACAAACCTCTTTTTATGCGGCATCCAAACTGGCCGGCGAGTCGTTGATTTCCGCTTATTGCGAGGGTTTCGGTTTTCAGTCGTGGATTTTCCGCTTTGTCTCCATTCTTGGTAAACGTTATACCCATGGCCATGTATTTGACTTCTACAAGCAATTGAAGGACGACCCAACCCAACTAAGGGTGCTGGGTAATGGCAAGCAACGAAAGTCCTATCTTCATATTGAAGATTGTCTCGACGCCATGCTGATCGCCATGGGCAAGGCAAACGAGAGGGTGAACATCTTTAATCTAGGAGTTGATGGCTACTGCGAAGTCAATGACTCCATTGGTTGGATTAGCAAGACTTTAGGCGTGACGCCAAAGCTGAATTACACCGGCGGTGTACGTGGATGGATTGGGGACAACCCTTTCATTTTTTTGGAAACGAAGAAGATTCGTTCGTTGGGTTGGGTGCCGAAGCATTCCATCAGAGATGGGGTTATCGAGACGGTGGAGTTCCTCAAGGTAAACGAGTGGGTTTTTGAAGCGCGGCACTTGTGAGATGTCTCAAAAACGTTACTGCCTTATTACTGGAGCTTCGCGTGGGCTTGGTAAAGCGATTGCCAAGTATTTTTGGCAGCAGGGGTGGAGCCTTATTTTGCTGGCGAGAGACCATCATGCTTTGAATGAGGTTGTGCGTGCTCTGGGCGAACGTGAGGGGCAATCCGTGAGCACGCTTGGTGCCGATCTCTCCCGCCCCGAAGAAATTGAAAGGATCGTCGAAGCGGCAAAGTCCTTGACTCCTCGACTAGACGCGCTAATCAATAATGCAGGTATTCAAGGTGCAGTTGGCCCTGTATGGGAAAACAACTGGAAAGAGTGGCTGGAAACTTTGCAAGTAGATCTTATTGCACCTGTTGGGCTTTGTCGCTTAATCGCGCCCTGGATGGCCGCGAACGGTGGCGGCAGCATCATCAGTCTTTCCGGAGGTGGAGCAACCGGCCCACGAGCAAACTTTAGTGCCTACGCTACTGCAAAGGCCGGTTTGGTGAGATTTAGCGAAACACTCGCGGAAGAATTGAAACTTAACAATGTTCGAGTCAATTGTGTTGCTCCTGGGGCGATGGGTACCAGTATGCTTGAGGAAGTCTTAGCCAAAGGTGAGGTGGTTGCAGGTAAGAAGGAATACGAACTCGCCTTTCGTGTATTGCATGAAGGCGGTACTTCGTTACAACGGGTCGCAGAATTATGTTTTTTTCTAGCAACTAATTCATCAGAAGGCATAACCGGAAAACTTATAAGTACTTTATGGGATAACTGGGAACAGTGGCCGGAACATCTTAGCGAGTTGAATGCGAGTGATGTTTACACCTTGCGGCGAATCGTCGGGCGGGATCGTGGTTTTGAATGGGGCGATAAATGAGTTTTGGGGTTGGCATTATTGGATGTGGGCTGATTGGTCAAAAGCGTGCCAAGGCATTAGGCGAGGGTCGGTTACTTGCCTGCGCAGATGTGATTGAGGCGAGGGCCAATGCGCTTGCGGGCAACAGCGACGCGAAAGTATTCGACGATTGGCGAAAACTGTTGGCTTTGTCGGAAATCGATGTCGTGGTGATTGCTACGCTGCACGATTCATTGGCGGAAATTACGTTTGCAGCGGTTGAGGCCGGCAAACATGTGCTGGTAGAGAAACCCGCTGCGCGAACTCCCGCTGAACTTGAGCCTGTTATGAGGGCGGCTGAAAGGCGTGGTGTAAAAGTGCATGTGGGATTTAACCACCGCTACCACCGGGCTTTCCGCAAAGCGCGCGAGTTATATGAGATTGGGGCGTTGGGTGAGTTGATGTTTATCCGCGCGCGCTATGGCCACGGCGGGCGCATCGGTTACGACAAGGAGTGGCGAGCCAAGCCGGAGCTTTCCGGCGGCGGGGAGTTGATTGATCAAGGCCCGCATCTGATTGATTTGTCGCGCTGGTTTTTAGGCGAATTCCATGAGGTGCAGGGGTTTGCGCATACCTACTATTGGGATATGCCAGTTGACGATAATAGTTTTCTACTTCTGAAAACAGAAAAGCAGCAGGTGGCCTTTTTGCACGCAAGCTGCACCGAGTGGAAGAACCTGTTCTCTATGGAGATTTACGGTCGCAATGCCAAGTTAGAAATCTCCGGTTTAGGTGGAAGTTACGGTCTCGAGCGGCTGACGTATTACAAGATGCTCCCAGAGATGGGCCCCCCCGAGACCACTAGCTGGGAATATCCAATGGGAGACGATTCCTGGGCGGTGGAAATGGCAGAGTTTTATGAAGATATTCGCCTAGATCGGCATCCTGCAGCCGGTCTGAAGGATGCTTACGAGGTATTGAAAGTGATTGAAAAAGTTTATAGGGAGTCTGGCAGTGATCATCGCGCGTAGTCCATTGCGTATCACCCTCGGTGGTGGTGGAACAGATTTGCCCTCTTACTATCGTGAGCATGAAGGTTTTTTGGTTTCCGCTGCTATCGACAAATACGTCTATGTAAATGTAATGCGGCCCTTCACTTCAGGCATCTACCTTAAATATTCGCAACTGGAACACGTCGACCAAACTGTTGATGTGAAGCACCCGATTATTCGTGAGGCGATCCAGATGCTTGGATTCAAGACGCCACAGGTTGAAATCACCACTTTAGCGGATATCCCTGCAGGTACGGGGCTAGGATCCTCAGGAAGTTTCACCACCGCCTTGCTAAAAGCTTTATACGCGCACCGAAAGAGGCACTTACATCAGGAAGAATTGGCTGAATTGGCCTGTCATATTGAAATTGATCGCTTGGGCGAGCCGATCGGCAAGCAGGATCAATATATTGCAGCATTGGGCGGGGTGACTTGCTTTACTTTTCATAAGGATGACAAGGTCACGGCGGCTCCGCTGCAGATCAGCATGGATACGCTGTTTGACTTGGAGGATAACCTGCTCTTGTTTTTTACGGGTTATTCTCGCAGCGCCAGCAGTATTCTCAAGGATCAGAACACGCGCACCCAAGGAAGTGACGGCGAGATGCTCAGTAATCTTCATTATTTAAAGGAACTTGGCTATCGCAGCAAAGATGCGCTTGAAGCGGGCAACGCTCGGCTCTTTGGGGAGTTGATGCATGAGCACTGGGAGCACAAGAAGCGACGCTCCGTCGGCATGAGCAATTCAAAAATAGACGAGTGGCACCAGTTAGGTATGAGTAATGGTGCTGTTGGAGGCAAACTAGTAGGCGCAGGCGGCGGCGGTTTTCTGATGTTTTATGCTCACGACCGTAACAAATTACGTCATGCGATGGTATCGGCGGGGTTGGAGGAGGTGCGGTTCCGCTTCGACTTCGAGGGCACCAAAATCGTTTTGTCTTCTTGATCTCTATGTTACCTGTTGCAATTTTGGCTGGTGGTTTGGCGACCCGCTTGCGCCCAATAACCGAATCCATTCCTAAATCTTTAGTAGATGTAGCGGGGAAGCCTTTTATCTTGCACCAGTTGAATTATCTTCGGCTTCAGGGGCTAACACGTGTGGTGTTGTGCGTGGGTTATTTGGGCGAACAGGTTGAAGATGTCGTTGGTGATGGCGCGGCTTACGGGCTGGAAGTGCTTTATTCTTGGGATGGTCCAAGGTTGCTTGGTACGGGTGGAGCTATCAAACAAGCTTTGCCTAAGCTTGGCCAGCAGTTTTTTGTGTTTTATGGTGACTCATATCTTCCGGTCGATTTTCAGGCGGTGGAACGAGATTTCTTGTGCAGCGGCAAACCTGCGCTAATGACTGTTTTGCGTAATGCCGATCGGTGGGACAAGAGCAACGTTGAGTTTGTTAATGGCAAAATTGTCGAGTACAACAAAGCCGCCCCCCGTCCTGCAATGGACCACATTGATTATGGCTTGGTAGTGTTGTCATCTGCGGTGCTCGCAGACACGCCGTCCAACGAGCCATTCGACCTAGCGGACACTTATCACGATTTGTCTCTTCGCGGAGAGTTGGCCGGGCAAGAGGTGTTCGAGCGTTTTTATGAAATTGGCTCTCACAAAGGACTGAATGAAACGATTCAATTTTTTAGACAGGAAAATCAGGCATGAGTTATGCACAGCAGCATTTGAATGAGGCGGTTAACATTCTTAATAAGATGGATGTGGATGCTATTGAAAAAATGGCAGATTTGCTTGCGAATGTCAAGCAGGCAGATGGGCGGATTTTCTTTCTTGGGGTTGGTGGGAGCGCGGGAAACTGCTCTCATGCTGTCAATGATTTCCGAAAGATTGTTGGGATCGAATCCTATGCTCCAACCGATAACGTTTCTGAGTTGACGGCTCGCACCAATGATGAAGGCTGGGCTACGATCTTTGTTGAGTGGTTGAAGATCAGCAAACTCAATAGCAAGGATGCTGTGTTTGTTTTCTCAGTGGGCGGTGGCAACCTAGAAAAGAACATAAGTCCGAACCTGGTCACGGCTGCACAACACGCCAAGAGTGTTGGTGCTAAGGTATTGGGAGTGGTGGGACGGGACGGCGGTTTCACGGCGCAGGTTGCCGATGCATGTGTGATCGTACCAACGGTCAACCCCGATACGATTACGCCGCACACCGAAGCCTTTCAGGCTGTTGTTTGGCATTTGCTGGTTTCACACCCGAAACTAAAAGTGAATCAGACCAAGTGGGAATCGGCTGCCAAGTGAATGGAATAAAGCGGCGGGCCATCTTTCTGGATCGAGATGGGGTGATCAACCGTGCCCTGGTTCGAGAGGGCAAGCCCTACCCACCTGCAAGCATTGATGAGGTGCAGATTCTGCCAGGTGTGCCCGATGCAATACAGCAATTGAAGGAGGCGGGCTTTGTCCTCATTGTGGTTTCAAACCAACCGGATGTAGCACGCAGAACTACTTCACGGGAGAGCGTTGAAGCCATTAATGCATATCTGGCAGAACGCCTGTCAATTGACCGTTTCATCATGTGCTATCACGATGGCGGTGACAACTGTGATTGCCGTAAGCCTCGTCCAGGGATGTTGCTGACAGGTGCGCGTGAGTTTGATGTCGACCTAGGAGTAAGTTTTATGGTGGGCGACCGTTGGCGAGATGTAGACGCTGGAGCAAGCGCAGGGTGCAGGACATTCTTTATTGATCATGGCTATGATGAGAAGCAACCTTTAATGTCAAATTATCGTGTTACCTCACTGCAGGAAGCGGCGTTAATTATTATTACGGAATTAAATAATGAAAAAAATTGAAGAGTTGAATGTAAAAATTTTTGCCGATGGTGCGGATAAAGAAGGCATATTGGAAATGTATGCAAAGACTTTTATCAAAGGTTTTACTACTAATCCAACTCTCATGCGTAAGGCTGGTATCAGTGACTATAGGGCGTTTGCTAAGGAAATCCTTCAAGCTATTTCAGACCGCCCCATTTCCTTCGAGGTGTTTTCGGACGAGTTTCAGGATATGGAGCGGCAGGCTCTGGAAATTTCCAGTTGGGGCGGCAACGTCTACGTCAAAATTCCAGTTACCAACACTAGAGGGCAGCCATGTTATGAGTTGGTACGCAAACTGACAAAGAGCGGTGTCAAGGTCAACGTCACCGCGCTAATGACACTTGATCAGGTGCGTGACGTAGTGGCCGTCTTAGACCCTGAAACTCGTAGTTACGTGTCGGTTTTCGCGGGTCGCATTGCAGACACCGGGCGCGATCCGGTTCCGCTGATGGCCGCCGCAGTGGAGATCTTGAAAACCAGACCAAAAGCCGAGTTGATATGGGCCAGCCCGCGTGAGCTTCTTAATATTTTTCAAGCTGATACTTTAGGCTGTCATGTCATTACGGTGACGAACGATACTTTAAAAAAATTAGTTTTGATTGGACGTGACTTAAACGATTATTCTCTTGAGACGGTCAAAATGTTCTTTGAAGATGCAAAGGGGGCTGGCTTTGAGCTATGAAATTTATATTTCAAATTTAATGCAAAGTTTCTCGTGACTTATATTCTTGGTCTTAACGCTTACCACGGCGATTCCTCGGCCTGTCTAGTCAAGGATGGCTTGCTTGTTGCTGCTGCGGAGGAGGAGCGTTTCAGGCGCATCAAGCATTGGGCGGGTTTCCCCTCTGAGGCGATTCGCTATTGCCTAGCCGAGGCAAAAATCGGTTTGGGCGAGGTGGGTCATGTGGCAATTAATCAGGACTCAAAGGCTAATCTGTGGAGAAAAATCGGTTTTACCCTTTCCACGCGGCCTGATTTGGGGCTGGTTTTCGAACGTATCAAGAATAAGAAAGAGCGCGCCAGTTTGCGGGAGGAATTTGCCCGCACGTTTATGGGCGAAAGTTTTGCCGGGGAAATCCATGAGGTCGAACATCATTTAGCCCATCTAGGCTCGGCTTTTCTGGTTTCACCTTTTGATGACGCAGTGGTGGTTTCTGTGGATGGCTTTGGCGACTTTGCCAGCGCAGCTTGGGGATTGGGGAGCGAATATGGGGTAAGGCTTGAGGATAAGGTACTTTTCCCCCACTCGCTTGGTATTTTCTACCAGGCGCTGACGCAATATCTTGGATTCCCCAAATTTGGCGATGAGTATAAGGTGATGGGGCTGGCGCCTTACGGAGAGCCTAATTATCTTGCTGAAATGCGCCGCATCGTTCATTTGCAGGACGATGGCTCTTACCGGCTCAACCTTGATTACTTTCTCCACCACAAGGAAAAGACCGATCACGAGTGGGTGAACGGGGAGGCGCTTGGCGGTTGTTTGTTTTCCGAAGCCTTGAGCGGGTTGCTTGGCCCTGCCCGAGGCAAGGGGGATGAACTGATGCAATACCACAAAGATATCGCCCGTTCAGTGCAGGCAATGTATGAGGAGGCTTTTTTCCATCTTCTCAACACGCTTTACAAGCGTTATGGCTTGGATAGATTGGCACTGGCTGGCGGCTGCGCCATGAATTCTGTAGCCAATGGGAAAATTTGCCTTAAAACCCCATTTAAGAAGATTTATGTTCAATCTGCGGCTGGGGATGCTGGTGGGGCGATTGGTGCAGCGTTTGTGGTGTGGAATAAAGTCTGTGAAGGCGCAACTACTAATTCCTCATCTCAGGCGCATACTCCTGCTGGGGCGAAGGTGTTACCCAAGGGGCGCAGTTTTGTCATGGATCATGCATTTTGGGGGCCGCAGTTCAGCAACGCAGAGATAGGTAGGGTTTTGCATTCTAGGCGCGACGAGTTGCCTGTGAAGACCTTCTCTATTGAGGAGATCTCAGAGGACGTAGCGCTGTGTCAAAGAGCGGCTCAGGCAATAGCGAACGCTCAGGTAGTCGGCTGGTTCCAAGGTCGAATGGAATGGGGGCCACGCGCGTTGGGGAATCGTTCCATTTTGGGTGACCCGCGCCGCGCCGATATGAAAGATATTCTCAACATCAAGATCAAACGCCGTGAATCATTTAGACCATTTGCACCCTCGATTTTACGGGAGGCCGTGAGTGAATGGTTTGAGATGAATGAAGATGTGCCTTTTATGATGCAGGTTTTTCAGATTAGAAAAGATAAGCGGGCGCTAATCCCAGCTGTTACGCACGTAGACGGATCGGGGCGGCTGCAGACAGTGCATCGGGATGCAAATGCTCGCTACTACCTTCTTATTGAGAAATTTTGTGAACTTACTGGTGTGCCGATGGTCCTCAATACTTCGTTTAACGAAAACGAGCCAGTGGTATGCCATCCAGAGGAAGCATTGGATTGTTTTTTGCGCACGCAAATGGACGTCTTGTTCATGGGTAACTGGGTAATCACCAGAAACATCGGCTAGCGAAGTCTTGACGTCATCCAAGATTTCCATCGTCACGGTTGCTCGCAATTGTGTTGCCACGATTGAAGATACGATACTTTCCGTGGCCAGGCAAAGTTACCCGCATGTCGAGCACATTCTTGTAGATGGCGCCTCCACGGATGGCACATTGGATATTGTTAATCGGCACCTGAATAAATTCTCCAAGACGGTCTCAGAGCCTGACATGGGAATCTATGACGCCATGAACAAAGGAATCCGCCTTGCAAAGGGTGATGTTGTTGGGTTTCTTAATGCGGATGACGTGTATTCAGATGCAAATGTTTTGGGAGAGATTGCCGCTATCTTTAATGACGCCACTGTTAGTGCCTGTTATGGCGATCTTGTTTATATGGATGAGTCGTTGACCCGTGTGGTGCGTTACTGGAAGTCGAGACCCTATCGTGATGGCTTATTTGAAAAGGGATGGATGCCAGCTCATCCAACCTTTTTTGTCAGGCGCGCGGTGTTTGAAAGATATGGGGACTTTGATCTAGCCTTTCGGTTTCAGTCTGATTTTGATCTCACAATGCGATTTCTCTCAATATGCAAAATACAGTCGGTTTACTTGCCCAGGGTGTTAGTAAAGATGCGCGTTGGGGGTGCGACCAATAAGTCCGCAACTAACGTTATCAAAGGTAATATAGAGGCATACCAGATATGCAAAAAAAATGGACTCAGAGTGACGCCTCTTTTTATCGTGAAAAAAATTCTGTCAAGAGTGCCACAGTTCTTCTCAAAATCGCAGAATCTATGAAAAAGGCGCAAGGTGGTTTAAACTTGGTAACACAGTGATATTGGTCACTGGGGCATCCGGGTTTATAGGACGCGCTCTTTGCGCGGAGTTATCCGATAAAAACAGGACATTTCGCGCTGTAGCGCGGAGCATTACGCATTTTCATCCAACTGCGGAAGTAGTCTCTGTGGGTGATATTGGTTCAACGACTGAATGGGGTGGGGCGCTGGTTGGGGTGGATACTGTTGTCCATCTTGCAGGATTGGCGCATGTACCGTCAAAATTGCAGCGAGACAATCTAGGCGACTATTGGGAGGTGAATGCTCTAGGCGCCGCACGTTTTGCTAAGCAGGCCGCTTTAAAAGGCCTACGCCGTTTTATATACCTTAGCACCGCGAAAGTGTGTGGCGATATTACTCAGAACATCCCCTTTGATGAAAAAGATATGTCGGATTCAAAGGATCCATACACCGTTTCCAAGCAGGAGGCGGAGAAGCTCTTGCGAGGTATTGCGAAGGAAACCGGCATGGAGTTGGTGATCATTCGTCCGCCGTTGGTATACGGACCGGGGGTGAAGGCTAATTTTCACAACTTGATGCGGTGGTTGTGCAAGGGTATTCCGCTCCCTTTGGGCAGTATTCACAATCTGCGCAGCTTGGTGTCATTGGATAACCTTTTGGACTTTATCTGCTTGTGTTTGAGCCATCCTATGGCGGCAAATCAAACCTTTGTGGTGTCTGATGGTGAGGACATATCCACCACCGAGTTGTTGCGGCGCATGGCGCAAGCGTTGCGTGTGCCCGCCCGCTTGGTGCCCGTTCCCCAGGGTTTGTTAGAGCTGGGCGCCGGAGTGATGGGGAGAGAGGATTTGTCTCAGCGGCTCTGTGCATCTTTTCAGGTTGATATCAGCAAAGCGCGCAACCTGCTGGGTTGGCGGCCGCCTGTGGCTATGGAGGACGCTTTGCGCCGCTCAGCTGAGTATTATTTGAGCAGCGCGCAAATACCTAGTTGAGATTAAGGCAAACAGAAAAAAATGGACTGCCTGGTGACTCGCATCATGTATTGCAAATAACCCATGCATAGCCATTAGGCAGAGAAGATCGGATTGACACTTTAATTGTGGACACACTGTTGATGATCTGGCGTACTTTGATATGCCCTGTATGCAGGTGATATAAAAACGACCGGAGAGAAGTTTTCGTTAAGAGGCGAGGGTAAAAAATTACTGCTTCATGTACTTGAGAACGAAAATAATCGCTTTCTTTTTTAGAAAATAAAACAATTCAGGGAATGCTGTTTCTATTTTAAAAATTAATTTATTTTTTAAAAGTGCAAGATCTTTAGGTCTGAAGATGTGTGTTTCATTAATTTTCTCCGTAACCAAACTAAATCTTCTAGTTTGTAGTTGTAAAAACATTCTATTATTGGGAATTGCATGACAGGTAATAGAAGATCTTGAGTTTTTTGCATCGGTACTGTTTAGAGATCCGTGTATTGTCCACGAATTCCAAAACAAAACATCACCTTTATTTAAGATGGGTGCTCTGATACTCAAGTTTTCATCTTTTATTTTTTGAACTACTGAGCTTATATAACCTTCATGGTTTTCAGCGATGTTATTGATTAAAGAATGTTCATCGAGAGATAATTTGTGAGATTTAGGGCATATAAAAAATCTACCCGCAGTAGCAGTAATATCTTCTATTGCTATCCAAGCCGCTGACATTTCTCCTATGATTTCAGAATCTAAGTAATAACTATCTTGGTGTTCCCAAGTTGCTGAATTTCCTTCGAAATACATCGACTGTACAATTTTTGGGGGCGCGCCTAAAAGACTGGAAAAAACTTTATTTAATTTTAAATTCGATAATATATTATTTGTTACATTTTTTCTGAAATTGGGAAAAGCAATTGGGTCAATGCTCTGTAAATTTAGTACCGGATTCATAATCCATCCGTTATCATTCTTTATATGTCGTTCTGCTTTTGCTGTTGTTTGCCTGTATATATACCCGTTATATTTTTTAACTTCTTGCTCCCACCATTGTCTGATATGGTCGCAGTCATCATCTAAGATCAGTTTTTTTATAATTACATATCCATTATCTTCATAGTAATTGTTTATTTCTTCTAAATTTTCGATGCTAAATTTAGGACTAGGATCCTCATGATCAAACTCAGGAACAGAGACTGGTAATCCTCGGGGCGTATTTAAATTAATCATAATATTTCCTATGGCGAGAAGTAAATTAGAGAATTTTTATAGATAAATTAAAAGTTACCACTTAGCACAATGTCAGTGTTAGAAATTGTTGGTTATTGTATCGAGTGGAAATGGGTCGTAATTGGGCGGCCTTTTATTACTAATTTAAGCGACAACCAGGTCAAAATTTTGGTGCTGAACTTTAATAATGCTTCAACATGTTAAGCCAACGATTGCAGCTTTGTACAAAAATTGTTAGTAAGTCGAGTCATTCGTTAAGTGTATCAAGTGGCATATTCGAATAGCGAGTTGCTGTTAACGAGCGAAAACACGGCGAAGACGCAACTCTGGTGCGCCGTGTCCACCTACACTAATGCGAAAGTGCGATGCGGTGCAACGCTGGTGAGGCTAGGTAACTTGCAGGTTGATATGTTAGGGGCGCGTAGTTTGTTGGGTTTGGAGGCCCCTGTATGTGTAGAAAAAGTCATTAATCGGGTGGATAGCTTTATGAAAAGAGGTTTTGATATTCTTCTCGGCTGCATAACGGCTTTTAGCTTATTTTTGCCGGTGTTGTTAGTGGCGATTGCGGTCTGGTTGACGTCCAAAGGCCCAGTTTTGCATTTGTCTGACCGCGTTGGCCGGAACAACGTGATTTTCAAAATGCCCAAGTTCCGCAGTATGAAGTTGGGCACGCCTGCAGTGGCTACCCATTTGCTGGGTGATGCCCAGTCGCACCTGACCCCCATCGGTTCTTTTTTGCGCAAAAGCAGTTTGGACGAATTGCCTCAATTGTGGAGTATTCTGGCGGGTGACATGAGCTTTGTTGGTCCACGTCCAGCGTTGTTCAATCAGCAAGACTTGATTTCTCTGCGCACGGAGCAGGGAGTGCACACCTTGGTGCCCGGCCTGACCGGTTGGGCCCAAGTCAACGGCCGTGATGAGTTACCGATTCCTGAGAAGGTCAAGCTTGATGTCGTTTATTTGCAGAAACAGTCTTTTTGGTTTGACATTCGTATTATTTGGATGACTCTCGTTAAGGTTTTGAAGAGTGACGGGGTGTCGCATTGAGCTTTATTTAAAAAATATGACAAAAAAAATACGCCACTTTATAGCTAACGCAATGGCCCATCTTTTCAATGGCTTGGCGCCACCTGTGTTGGCCCTGCCGCGTCAAGCCAAGCGCGCCATTGTGCTTGTATTAGATGCCAGTTTGTGCCTGCTCAGCGCATGGCTGGCTTTTTATCTTCGCCTGGGTGAATTCGTCGCCCTATCGGGCGTCATTTTGTCGCCATTGGGGCTGGTGGCCTTAGCTTCTCTGTTTTTCGCCATCCCTGTATTTGTCACGTCGGGGTTGTACCGCGCTATTTTTCGCTACAGCGGACTGCTTGCCATGGTGACCGTGGCAAGAGCCATGTTACTTTACGGCGTATTGTTTTCGGCGGTCTTTACCTTTTATGGAGTGCAGGGCGTACCGCGAACGGTGGGCTTAATTCAGCCTTTATTGTTGCTGGTGCTATTGGGCGCTTCTCGTGCGGCGGCACGGGTGTGGCTGGGGGGCTTGTACCAAAATCAGATTCAAAACTCTGCCTTGCCGCAGGTGCTGATTTACGGCGCCGGAAACGCGGGCCGCCAGCTCGCCTCTGGCATGGCTAACAACCACGAGATGCGCGTGGTGGGGTTTCTTGACGACGACGACCGGTTGCACGGGCACGTCCTAAATGGCCTGGAAATATATAACCCTGCGGATCTCGAAGAGGTAGCTAGCCAAAAGGGCATCACGGACGTACTGCTTGCGATGCCATCGGCTTCTCGGGACAGGCGTAACCAAATACTTGCCTTGCTGACGAAGATAAAACTTTCTGTTCGAACTCTGCCAGGACTTAGCGATATAGCAGCTGGCAAGGTCACCCTAAGCGACTTGCGAGAACTTGATATCGACGATCTTCTAGGTAGAGAACCCGTCAAACCTAATGGACTACTCCTTATCCGTAACACTCAAAATAAGACAGTGATGGTTACGGGTGCAGGCGGGAGTATCGGCAGCGAGTTGTGCCGGCAGGTACTCAAGACGCAGCCAAAGCGTTTATTACTAGTGGAGATGAGTGAGTTTGCGCTCTACCAAATTCACCAAGAAATCCAGTCTGCTCTTGATCTTCGTGGGATTTCTGCAGGCGAAGACCTTGAGGTTGTTCCTTTGCTTGCTTCGGTTTGCGATGAGGTGCGCATGCACGAGATCATGGACACTTGGAAACCAGCCACCGTTTACCACGCCGCCGCCTACAAGCACGTCCCCTTGGTGGAGCACAACCCAGCAGAAGGCGTTAGAAATAATGTCTGGGGTACCAAGGTGTGCGCAGAGGCTGCAGTACGAAATGGTGTGAATAACTTTGTGCTGATCAGCACCGACAAGGCCGTGCGACCGACCAACATAATGGGGGCATCCAAGCGGCTCGCAGAGATGGTGCTGCAGGCTTTGAATGATGCAACGCATCCTTCTTCCGATTTGCGTACTCTCGAATCAGGCAATTCGGTTTATGTAAAAAGGACTTGCTTCTCTATAGTTCGATTTGGGAATGTGCTTGGCTCTAGTGGTTCCGTCGTACCCTTGTTTCGTGAGCAGATTAAGAAAGGCGGCCCCATCACGCTTACCCACCCTGATATCACCCGTTACTTCATGAATATTCCGGAGGCCGCTCAACTCGTCATTCAAGCTGGAGCCATGGGTTCGGGCGGGGACGTATTCTTATTAGATATGGGAAAACCAGTGCGGATATATGACTTAGCGAGCCGAATTGTCGAGCTCTCAGGCCTCACACTTAAAAACGAAGAAAATCCAAAAGGGGACATCGATATCAAGTTAACAGGGCTGAGGCCTGGGGAAAAGCTCTATGAGGAGTTATTAACAGGTGACAATCCAAGGCCAACCCAGCACCCTCGCATAATGGTAGCCGACGAAATATTTATACCCTGGGAACAGTTGAAGGCTCAACTCCATTCGCTGAGTTTGGTATTAAGCGTAAACGATATTCCTGTAATTAGAAAATTCTTACAGCAAATGGTAACGGGGTATGAGCCAACTGAAGGCGTAGTTGATTGGGTATACCTAGAGCAGGAGCGCCAAACAAGGAATTAATCGTATGTTCTTTTAGAAAGCCAAATCCTCAATTAAGGAAATAAATTAATTTAATCAAGATCAGAGATGAATGTGTGTAGCAATAATAAATTTTGAAAATGAATATTAAAATAACATATTCTGAGGCTTGGGATAGATATACGCTATTTGCACTTTGCTCTCTTGCATTTTGCGTAAGCCTAGGCGCTGCTACTGTTTCTGTATCCAAGTTAATTCTCTTGATTGGCTTTCTTGTTCAGATTGTCATAGACAGAAAAAAAATATTCCAATTCAATCCAATAAAAAATATTCCGATTATTTTTATTTGGATGATTGCTGCGGTAGCTTGGAGTTTAATTTCTATGACTTGGTCAGATGCAAATGTGCCGAATCAGTGGAAATATTTTTATTCACATACAAGATTTCTGTGGCTTGCAGTCATCTACTACTTGTTAATGACAAAGGATCGTGCTTTCAAAACTTTAGAGTGGTTAATGTATGGTCAAATTTTTGTTGTTTTCATTTCTTGGCTTTTGTGGTTTGGTATGGAGGTGCCATTAACTAGAAGACCAATTGAGAAGGGAATAGCTTTTACAAGCACGTTGGAACAACCAATTATGACCGTATTGGCGCTTATTGGTTTGTGGGGCTTGCGAGATTATTGGATAAAGCTTTGGGGTAATTGGTTTTTACAGTTGATTATCTTAGCAATGCTTTTAAATATTATTTTCGTAATGAGCGGTCGAACTGGTTATATTGTTTTATTAATATTTATTGCTATTGAGTTATTTAGGCTTTTTAAAGGTCGTTGGCGTTTAATGGCTTTTTTATCGCCAATTATTTTATCGTTGGTGTTTTATGCAGTCTCTCCTACATTCTCTAAAAATTTAATGGAAATTCCAACAAATACTAAAAGCTATTTAGAAACACAAGCCAAAAGTTCAGAGGGGCTAAGGTTGGAAATGTGGAGGGCTTCAATATATGCTATTCTAAATAAACCAATATTGGGTTATGGTATTGGAAGCATGCCAGAAGTTTATAAAGTAAACGGAGGAATGATAAAAGAACCGGTAAGTCAACCACATCAACAATATTTGTTCTGGTGGGTAGAGTTTGGTTTTATTGGATTGTTGATTATGCTTGGATTCTTTTTCGCTTTAATAAAAGATTCATCTAAAATAGACAAGGAAGCTAAAAACACTTTGCAGTCGACAATGGCAGTACTATTTGTTGTAGGTTTGTTTAATTGCCCGTTCTTTGGAGTGGGCATGGGCGAATTTTTCTTTTTAGAGATTGCCGCAATTTTAAGAATTAGAAGACGGATGAAACCCCCTTAGCACACAGCCGTACCAAAGGTTGGTTTATACTTTCATACAAATGTATTTATTTTCTATAGAATATGATCAGCGTTGTTATTGCTACGTATAATTGGCCTGTCGCACTTAATCTTTGCGTCCGATCTCTGCTTAACCAAACCGATAGAGATTTTGAAATAATTATTGCGGATGACGGTTCAAAAAAAGATACTGAGCAATTAGTAATAGAGCTTAAAAAAGTAAGTAATATAAATATAAAGTATGTTTGGCAAGAAGATTTAGGATTTCGGAAGACAACGATTCTTAATAAGGCGATTCAAATCACCGACGGCGAGTACATAATTTTTCTTGATGGTGATTGTGTTACGCAACCTGACTTCATTGAAAAGCACCGAGCGCTTCGACGGGCAAAAGCCATGGTAACTGGCAGTCGCATACTTTTAAACGATTCATTATCTAAGCAGTTGTGCACAGATACTATTTGGGACTTTAATAGGGTTAAAACAAAATCTTTATTTTATCGATTATTTGGGCGTATGAATAAATTCATGCCTTTATGGATCAAACTACCTTCTAGCCCTCTGCGGAATTACAAAGTGTTTATCTGGAGGCGAATCAAGGGATGTAATATGGCGGCTTGGAAAAGTGACATTCAAAATATTCAAGGTTTTTCTGAAGATATTAACGGCTGGGGGCACGAAGATGCAGATTTTGTATTTCGATTACACCTGAGTGGTGTTATGAGAAGATCTGGTTCATGGAGTACCGAGGTCTTACATTTGTATCACTCTGAAACCAATAAATCGAAAGATAAATTAAATGCAACCATTCTTCAAAAGAGAATGCTTGAATTCAAAGCCAAGTGAATGTTTTGTTGTTTCTGCTTCCGTGTAAAGTCATGCCATATCGGCGAAG